>ERZ1027160.421-NODE-421-length-20415-cov-7.012377_pt1 | contig 20415 bp, 10 predicted proteins | sample MGYA00519275_ERZ1027160 | MGnify/ENA primary metagenome ERZ1027160 (study PRJEB26926, sample SAMN06164707) | human gut metagenome | biome: ENVO:00009003; feature: ENVO:2100002; material: ENVO:00002003 | host: Homo sapiens | place: USA | collected 2012 ...
GGGGCTGCGCAATGCTTCTATGCCGCATGGAACCTTGTCCCCTTGTCAACTTGTTTACTCGTCAACTTTCCCTCAAAACCGAAAAGAGAAGAGCAAATAAAAGTTCATATACCCCATAATCATCTGTGTAACAACACACTTGGTGTTCCATCATGATCAGTCGTTGTGGAACACGAGTTCAGTCCTAGTGGGAGGTACCTTCAGTCGTAGTGGGAAATACCCTCAGTCCTGATGGGAAGTACCCTTGGTTTAGCATAGTAAATGAATCATTCCGTTGTTCATGCCCGAAAAGAGAAATTAATTCCACCAATAAGTTTATTTATTATAGGAATACGGAGCGTCTTCAGGCTTTACTCCCCTTTCTTTATCAGGAACACAATCCATGATTAGTTTAAGTTCACCGCCTTGCATTAGTTCTTCATGTTTCAGGAAATTATGGGAGAAATTCTTCCCATTCAGAGTTGCCGAACGAATATAGCAATTATCCTCCGACGCGTTTTCTGCATGAATTACAAACTGTTTTCCTCCGGGCAAGGAAAGAGTTGCCTTATTGAACAACGGACTTCCCAGTACATATTCGGAAGCACCGGGGCATACAGGATAAAATCCCAATGCAGTAAATACATACCACGCTGAGGTCTGACCGTTATCTTCATCTCCGCAATAACCTTGCGGACCGGAGTTATACAGTTTGTTCAGCACATTGCGTGTATGGTATTGTGCTTTCCAAGGTTGACCTACATAATTATACAAGTAGATAGCATGTTGCACGGGTTGATTTCCATGGGCATACTGCCCCATATTGAGTGCCACCATCTCAGCTATTTCATGGATAACAAAACCATAAGTACCATAATTAAAGGTGTTAGGAGCCGTAAACATGGAATCAAGTCGTTCTGCCATTTGTTCATGACCACCCAGAAGCGTAGACAAACCTTCCGGATCATGGAATACACTCCAAGTCCAATGCCAGGAACAGCCTTCAGTGAAAGGTCCTCCCCACTCGGTGGCGTCAAAGTTATCACGCCACTTGCCATTGGCATCCCTTGCCCACATGAAACCTTTTTCGGGATAAAACAAATTGCGATAGTTCTGTGCCTTTTTATAATAGGCTTTCGCAATTTCCTGGTTTCCCGTAGCTTCTGCAAAACGTGCCAGACACCAGTCAGCATAAGCATATTCCAGAGTTTTGGCAGTCGCCTCGGGCACTTCAGGATAAGGCACATAACCTAAACGGTCGTATTCCTCATATCCGTCACGTCCTACCGACGCTATCTCTCCGCGCGCCTGCGTCTGATGTAACATGGCTTCCAAAGCTTTGTCTTTATCAAATGTCCGTATCCCTTTCATCCAGGCATCGGTAAGCAAAGAAATTGAATTGTTTCCGATCATACAGCCACGATGTCCAGGACTGGCCCACTCTGGCATAAATCCACTTTCATCGTATGCATTCACTAAGGACTGCATGATTCGTCCGCTGACCTCGGGATATGCCAAAGTAAACAATGGATGTACCGCACGGAAAGTATCCCAGAATCCGTTATCAGTATACATATATCCGCCATGCAATTGTCCATCGTAAGGACTGTAATAAACAGGCTTGTTATCCGAATCAAATTCATAGAACTCACGCGGAAATAAAAGGGTACGGTATAAGCATGAATAGAATGTTTTCTGCTGCTCATGTGTCCCGCCTTCCACCTGGATACGTCCCAGTTGATCATTCCATATTTTTTTCGCTTCTGCTGAGACTTCTGCCAGTGAGCGTCCAGCCACTTCACGGTTGAAATTCAGACGTGCCTGATCGTGGCTAATAAAAGAGGAAGCTGTACGGACAGTCATTTTTTCGCCAGCTTCCAGCTGAAACTTAACGTACGCACAAGAATTTTCATCGGTGCCGGACTCGACAACGGGTTTATCAAATTCGATAATAAAGTAATTAGCAAAATTTTCAGGCACTCCACCATTATTATAATGAGTGATACCATAGATGCAGTTCTCTTCTTTGTTCCATACCACACTTCCACCGTGTTGATAAGCATCCACCACAATATACTGCCCTTCTTCCGAAGGATATGTAATCTCAAAAACAGCTCCACGTGAAGTAGCAGACAATGCTGTACTGACTCCATTATCGAACTTTACCTGATAACAATCGGGAGCCGCTTTCTCATTCTCATGTGAAAAACGCATTCCACGTTTTTGATTATCCATAGTCAGTTCACCCCATACGGGCATAATGGAGAATGTTCCATAATCATTGATCCACGGACTGGGCTGGTGTGTCTGGCGAAAGCCTCTTATCAAGCTATCCTTATATGTGTACATCCAACCACTTCCATTTTCTCCCGTCTGCGGACTCCAGAAATTCACCCCCCAGGGTACAGCCACTGCCGGATAAGTATTGCCATGTGAGAACTCGAAAGTCGACTCAGTCCCCATCAGTGGATTCACCAAAGATACTAAAGACACCTGAGACTTATGTCCGCACGAAACGAGCAGAAGGCAAAGGTTGAAAAAGCAAATCAATTTCTTCATAAGCATTAATAGATTTTATTCAAATAATCCAGAGTTTGTTCAGGACGTCGACTCATGCGTAAACGCCAAACCAATTCCTGCATATTAATCGCCTCAAAACGGTCGTCCAATCGTTCGGCACACCGTTTGGCAGCTGAGGCTCCATAAGTATCGCCTTCAAAACGACTCCAAGCGTGCACACATACCACTGAGAAACTTTCTTCCTGTGCTTCCTCTTTCAGCTTCGAAGCTATAAAGTCGGGAGAACCTTCACGTTCATGTATTCTGTCCCAGAGAGAATATTTCACCGTAATAACCGGAATATCATATCCTGCCTTATTAGTCACCCAGAAGACTTCTCCCTCACCTCCGGCATACGGAGAATATTGCAAAACAACGATGCCTTCCAACTGGTCATTAGCGTCCACATAAACTTGATAGGCTTCTTTGGCCGCTTCCGACTTCACATCCATAGCCATTATTCCCAATAACTTGATCTGATATTGACGCATAGAAACCGCCAGGCGTTTTGCTGCCACTCTCAGATTGGTTTTCCGGTTATGATCCTGACTGTACGTATCTACATAATAATAGCCTCCGCCCAGCATTTCCATAAGCGAGCAATTCTGTTTCTGCAAGCCCATCAGATTGTTGAACTGTACAGGAGCCATCATCGCCAACGTAGCAACCGGCAATCCAAAAGTCATCTTCACATCTTCTGCCTCCGGAACATCATAATACCGGGAAGCAAAATCCTGCATCATCCACTGAATGTTATCACCATCGGAAAGGAAAAAAGAAACAAAGTTTTTCTTTTTCTTGAAATCGATAGACCGGGGATCGAAAATCCGGGGCAACACCTGTTCCCGGCCTTTTTCATAAAGCAGGGACAGTAACGAATGATTATAGCTCCAGTCGCAGGGGATCATCGGATGTCCGCTTTTGGATACACGGGCTACAAATTGATCTTCACTTACTCCTTGCTCCCAACCGTATACCGGAGCATTGGGTTCCAGCCAGGCAAGCACTTCTTCGAGTAATGAAATGTTTTGTCCGGCCCCAGCGTCTCCCAGTTCCTTGTTCAGGTTCAATACAAACAGATTGTTCTTGATGGCAAATTCGCGCAATTCTCCGGTTTGCACCGGCATTATGACCAGTGCCCTTTTACTGCATTTATTTCTGAATTCACGCCAGGCATCCACTGTAGTCTTTCGGGTGGCATCATATTTCATCTTATACCCCGCTTTCTCAAAATACTCCTTATCACGAATATCCACAATAATGGAATTGTAAACATGAGAAGCGACAGATGCCACTACACCACTTTCCGGATTATTCTTCACATCGGTCAATACATATCCATCGAACATTCCTTTTAACTGGACTTTTACACCATCCACAGAGGAGTATTCATTGCATGCCAGTTCAAGCCCATTCTGCATGCCTTGTTCATGTATCCCCATATCTTCCAAAGCCTGTCTGGAAAGTTTATAAGAAGTCTTTCCACCGTGGTCGCACAACCAGACTGCTATTTCACTCTTGCCTTTTTCTACCGCACGGTTCGTCAATCCCGCCAAGGACTGACACAAGAGATGGTATTGCAATCCGCGCATTTTATCTGTCTCGTCTACACTATTACGACTATCCACAGGGATTACACCCACACAACTCCAGTACTTCTTCGGCTTAGTCTTCATTCCGGGCATGTGATATTTTCCCTCATCTGCCACAGATTCAGATATCCATGGACTTTCAGAGAAACGATAAGGAACACTGCCAATCGCTTTCAGCCCAGCAAAAAGCAACAGGAAACCAATAATAAACTTCATGATTCAACTTAAAAAAATACCTATTGAAAACTGTTATCCTACCTACTAACTATAACTGTATCTCAAAAACCGGAGAATAATTATACTTAGCCTGTATACCTTCACCCAGATCTTTGGGCAGTGCACCGATACGGAAGAAGTACTTCTGTCCGGCTTTCAACTTCTTACCTTCGTCAGAGTTCAAGTCCAATGTCAATGTAAAGACTTTATTCGCATTCCGGCTATTATTCTCAAAATTGATATCATCGCCTTCAATATTAGCCGTTACATGTGCCAGATTGAAAGAGTTGGACGGATTCTGATCCGATTGAGCAAACAAGGCCACCTTTTCGGCTTTACCTGTTCTGTGACCATACTGTAATTTAAAGGTGGCAACAATAGCGTTATTCTCTTTCTTCACAATGGGCTCTTTGATACGGATATTCGGAATCACCCTGAAATCAAGCCTATTTTCTCCTTTGTCGAAACGATATCCTTTAATCGTATCCAGCTTCACAAAGTTACCATTATTCATAATGACATCATAAGTACCGGAGAAAACAAGATTGTTTCTGTATTCCCCATTCAGCATGAGCTTCCATTGCTGCACCTTGCGGATAGCATATCCATACTCTATAACCTGCACACAAGCTGCATCACCACTGGTACCAATTTCCTGCTGGATCAACTCTTCTGTTTCGGCATCAATTACCGCACCATATACTTGTGCATCCGGACCATCAAAATTATCCAGCTCGCAGCTTACCATGAAAACCGCTGCACTGATTCCGGCTATTATATATTTAATCTTTCTCATATTCTGTACTAATTTAAAAGTTAAGGATTCTGAATCATTTGGTTAATGGCATTGCGTGGTACATCTTCATAGTATTCGGAGATTGAATAGCTATTGGGACCATTCAGGCTTGCTCCCATAGTGGTTTTACGCACAAATATCAGGGAAGGATTCGTATCACGCAAATCAAGCATAGGCACCAGAATGTCATGAGAGAAATTATTCATCAACGTATGCAGCACTCTCCAACGACGCAAATCCCAGATACGGATATTTTCAAAAGCGAGTTCCACAAAACGTTCGTTTCTCACATTCTCTCTTGTTAATTCTATTTCATTAGTATGTGCGGCTCTCTTACGAATATCATTCAACGCTTTTGCTGCAATAGTCTTATCCCCCAACCCGCTTTCGCAGACTGCTTCAGCATAATTCAGCAACACTTCCGCATAGCGGAATACGATATAATCCAACGTCGTCTTATGATATTGCGCCGGCATACTTTCACTGATCATCTTTCTCATGAGGAAACCAGACATGGAATGAGTTCCGTCTCCTGGCCAGAAACCGGACACCTGATGCTTTTCACCTCCTAAAGAATAGTAAGTCTTACCGTCTTTTCCGGTCACTGTAGTTGGAACACGATACAGTTCTGTTCCATCCGGTTGAATCACACCGCCTTGCATCACAATCTTAGTCCCTTTCCATTCGGTACCGGGAAGTATGATGGAAGCCCACAGACGAGCATCCTTCGCTTTTTTCTCATCCCCATAAGCGATGCCATTAAACAAATCATAAGGGGTATCCTTATTTACTTTGATATAATCAGTATAACCAGTATCAAAACCTGCATTGGAATAATTGTCATTGACACGAGTCTTGACCTTTGCATCCGAACGGATACCCGGCAGGTCCGTATAATCTTCATAAGCATCTACCAAATTAAGAGCTGGAGACATTTTACCCTGTCCCTGTGTCTGGTAAGGCTCGATAAAGTAATTTAAACTGCTGGCAAACTCAGATCCTTCTTTTACAATACCTTTAATAAAAATAGCCTCTCCGTCTGTTTGGTTCGGATTAACAAAGATACTACGATAGTTCTCCTCCGCTTCCTTCGGACTGGCAGGATTCGGTTTATACAGTTTATGGTTCGATTCTGTCATAATAGTCAGGGAAGCATCAATGCAATGTTGATAAAAATAGGCTGCATTTTCAGGTTTCATTCCGGCTAAGCCTTTTGTCACAGCCTCTCCTTCCATCGGCGCCAGTTCTCCGAATTTGGCAATAGAAGCAGCATACAAAGCGGCACGAGATTTTAAAGCCAATGCCGCCCATCTGGTTGCCCGTCTGTCCGAACGCTCTTTAGGAAGTTGTGCGGCTGCAAGATCACATTGCTGCATTACATAATCCCATGTATCATACTCTGTGCTACGTGGAACCACCAAAGCTCCCGGATTGGCCGGATCATACTCCTGCAATTCCTTGATCAGCGGTACTCCACCAAATTTTTCTGCTAGGTAGAAATATACATAAGCAGTCATGAAAGCAGCCTCTCCTTCCAGTTCTTTCTTTTCACTGTCACGAATATCCAGTGTAGGGATGATGCTTTTCAGCAAATTAATATTACGAAGCGTTTCATAGCCATGATTAAAATAATCCGCACGAATAACGTATCCCGGTGACTGCTCCCCCCACTGACTTTGTACAGCTTCCTCACAGATATTGGCATACCATAATAAACCGATATTCCCTGTCGGATTATTGAAACCTCCTTCTCCGCTGGTACCCGGCATAAACATGTAATCTTCAATAGGCAAATCGCGATAAATAGTTGCCATAAAAGCTTTTGCCCCATTAGGGTTATTAAACAGCTCATTGGGAGTGATCTTGTTATTAGGCTCAATGTCCAGCAAGTCCGTACATGCCGTAAACACAGCTGATAGACCGATAACCAAATAATATTTTATATTTTTCATATCTAACGTTTTTTATATTAGAAGCTAACATTTACACCGAAGTTGATAGAAGACGATAACGGATAATTCATCATACGATTATCCTGACCGGCTGTTTTCTCCGGATCCAGTTTCAAATCCTTCTTCAAATAAGAGTCACAGAATGTGAAGATATTATAAGCATTTACATAAACACGCAGGTTTTGCAAGCCTACATGACTGGCCCAACGTTGAGGTAACGTATAGCCGACTTCAAGACTTTTCAAACGAAGATAGCTTCCATCCACCGTATTGCGGTCTGTCTCCTGTGCATTGTTCCCCATCGGATTGTAGTTGGCCACGCGGGCTGCCGGGAATCTTCCCGGAATCCAGTTGCTGTTTGCATCAAACGGATCTTCACGATGCCATCTGTCATACAGATAAGCAGATGAATTACCTTCCCAAGGTGCATAATTGCGCAGGTTGTCGGGGATCTGGATAGAATAACAGGCTGCTCCTTGGAATAGAGCCATGAAATCGAACCATTTCCATTCAGCTGTCAGAGTGACGCCATAATTCAGAGCCGGCATATTCAATCCATAATATTTAGGCTTCATGTCATTGCCATCAATGTATCCATCACCATTTACATCTTGCAGGTAATAGTCTCCCGGAAGAATCATGGTATTACCTCTATCACCGCTTTGCACAGGTGCATTATAAATCTGATCATAGTTCTGGAATTGCCCAGCTGTTGTATATCCCCAGCCGATACCACTCCAACGTCCTTCGATAGCGGATTTCCAAACATCCCAACTACTTTCGTATTCACCATGTATCTGGCGGGTCATCTTACTGCGGGCAAAGTTGAAGTTTCCTTGTACACCGTATGAAACCTGACCGATTTTGTTCCGGTGCCCCAAGGTAAACTCAATACCTTCGGTACGGTCGGCATTCAGATTCTCTTCCGGCAGGGAAGCTCCGAATGTATTGGTCAGTTGGCTGCCTCTGGTAGCCAGCAGCCCATCTCTGTCACGACGATAAACATCAAATGTGAAGTCCAACAAGCCGTCCCACAAAGTTATATCCACACCAAGGTCATAAGTACGTGTCGTAATCCAGGTCAGGTTCTTATTAATAAGTGCCGGAGTCAGTACTCCATTGGTTTGTGTACCATCAACGAACTCGTACCCCTTTGATCCCATTGTAAAGCCTTCTATGAACTGGAATTCATTACCGGCATCAATACCGGTCTCTCCATAGCTGGCTCTTAACTTCAAGTTACTGACAAACGATATATTATCCTTAATAAAGGATTCCTCGGACATTCTCCAGCCTGCACTGACAACCGGGAAAAATCCCCAACGACTCCCCGGAGCATAACGATAAGAACCATTATAACGGAAAGCACCTTCCAACAGATATTTGCCTTGGTAGTCATAATTTAGACGCCCCAGATAAGAGATGTTTGCTGTCTCTCCATAGCCGCCAGAATTCTGGATATTCGTTTGAGAACCTAAGTCAAGAATAGGTTTAGAATAAATCTCATACTCGCGGGTAGCAGAAACATTATCATTCCAGCCATGATTCATTTCGTACATAGCCATCAAAGAAATGTTATGGTCGCGCGCAATAGTAGTACTATAAGACAATTGTGCCTGAATATTAAGATTATTACCATTATTCATATTCACATACAAACTGCTCGGGTCATTAATTGTCTTTGATACATCATACGATTCATTCTGCGAATTATAACTGTACAACTGGTAGAGTTTTCTCTCATGCGAGGTACGATTATCACTGGCATCATACGAAGTCATTAATTTAGCTTTCAATCCCTTTACCCAAGGAACATCATAGGTCAATGTGGCAGTTGACTGTAAACTACGTCCTCTGCTGGTATTCATACCGGTGAGATCACCATTCATTGCTGCCACTGGATTGTCCAGGAAAGGATAAGCTGCATTGTAGTATTCGGAATTGTTATTGGCATACACTCCGGATGTCGGTCTCATCAATGTAGATTTGAACAGTAAGTCAAAGACTCCTTGGATAGGAGCATTCGTCACGTCATATCTTCCGGAAACATTAACTTCCGCTTTGAGATACTTAGACAACTGGGCTGTAAAATTACTACGCATAGTATATCTTTCGTAATTGAAATCGCCTCCTCGTGTCAAGTCACCATCGTGCGCATAACCGAAACTGGCATAATAGGTCATCGTATCACTACCACCCTCAACAGAAAGAGTATGCTGCTGGCTACCTGCACTTTTTTTGAATACAGCATCCAACCAGTCGGTACTTTCATAGCCGGGACCACCGGCCTGCCATTTGGCAAGTTCTTCAGGAGTGGTAGTAGGGCCGGTACCCGCATTCATTGACAATTCATTGGAAATCTCCGCATATTGGGCAGCATTCATAACCTTCATCATGGAAGTGGGGAAAATAGCTGTGAATGAACCGTTGTAATTAAAACGGGCTTTACCTTTTCTTCCTTTTTTGGTGGTAATAATCACAACTCCATTGGCGGCATTCATACCATAGATTGCCGCAGCACCATCTTTAAGTACAGAAATATTTTCAATATCTTCCGGATTCAAGCGCTGAAATTCAGAACCACCGTCGCCACTATCGCGGACAACACCATCGATTACATACAGCGGACTACCAAAGCCACGAATTTGTACCATAGAACTGAACGAACCTGGTTGACCGTCCTGTTGACGGATCTGTACACCGGCAATCTTTCCCTGTAAGCTCTGAGCCACACTCGTGCTTTTGGTTGTCAGCACTTTGTCACCACTAAGAGTAGAAATAGCCCCAGTCAGTGTCTGTTTCTTCTGAGTGCCATATCCCACAACTACTACTTCGCCCAAAACGGCTTCATCTTCCTTTAACACCACTCTTACTGAGTTTTCGGCTCCTACTTTGACTTCCTGAGTCTGAAAGCCAATATAAGATATCTGAAGAACAGCGTTCTTCTCAAGATTTTGTAGCACAAATTCACCCGACATATCTGCCACGGCATTTTTATTATTGGCTCCTTTCACTACAACGGTCGCACCAACCAGTGGATTCCCTTCCTGGTCTATCACCTGTCCTTTAAACTGTGCATGTTGCGCATATACCATTGTGGTACAGAGTAACATGATGCATCCCAACAAGGTGCGTGCTAAATGATTCATGTGTTTTATCATATAAAAAAAGATTTTTAACTTTACAATTACATAAAAGATTTCTAAATGTTACGTTTCCAACTTTTCTCAGTGGATACATTCTTTGGGTCATTTAATCTTTTCTTTTAACATAGGCATTTTCTTTTAGGGGTTAACATTCTTATTTTATTGTTACGTAACGAAAGTCATGTTTATCTGCCTCCTGAAGTACCGGGGCTTCCAGACGATTGTCAATAATACGATCCCAGTACGGACTCAGATCCAACGTTTTTCCCTCTTCCACCACAAACTCTTTAATTTCGATTTCTCTCTTTTCGGAAGTGGAAAGTCCTGCAGGTTCCGATATCACTTTATTGAAACTGATCCGCTCTTTACCATATTTCTTCGTTATTTTGAAAGTGATGGATTTCTTCTGAGGATCAGCAGTTACTACTCCCCAAAAGTTAGGATAAAACAGAGGGATGCTGATTACTTTATCATCGGCCACTACAGGAGCCAGACGCAATTCTTTTCGGGGAATGTTAACGCCAGCACCAGCCAATACATCTGTAGAGAACCAAGTTACCGGAGCTGTCATATAAGTAATGTCACTGGGATTCCACAAGTTTTGAGTCCATGTCCAGCCTTTACGCAGATGTACTAATTGGATGTGCTTCATAATATCCATGGCATCTTCATAAAATCCCGCCTGCATACCGGCTAAAGCAGTATAGCTTTCCAGATAGAAGGGCCAGCATTGTGATCCCCTATTATCAATGCCTCGGTTCAGATTGATATCCCACACTTTATTAGCGTAATAATCAGGAGACTTGGAAAGAGAAATCTTGCATTGAGATATCATAGATGCCTTCACTATATCCATAGGATATACGTCTCCCCATCCGCAGTAACGGCTCAGGAACTGGCCTGCCAACTGTCCCGTAAACAATACATTATCCAGTCTTTTGGAACCATCCGGTTCACAGCCGTAGGCAAAGAAACGTCCATTCCACAACTTCTCAAGAGCCTCTTTCTGAGAGGTAGCAAACTGTTGTTGCGCCTGTTTCACGATGCTTTCATCTCCAATAGCTTTTCCTATAGCTTCGTAAGCCTTGAGTGTAGTCAGCCATACACCTGCATAGTAAGAGTACAAAGGAGGATGAGTAAAATCATCATACGTAGTAGGGCCTACAGGAATTGTACTGCCTTGAGGCATACGACTATATAAGAATTTCATGGCTCTTTTAAGTCCCGTAAGATGTGCTTTCAAGTACTCTGTATCACCAGTCTGCTCATAGTCTTTGACAAGTTGTATGATCCAGCCGGAAGCATTATCCAACATCCAACCCTTTTCCGTTGGTACACGGCCACCTACGGTACCCATACCTACATAGTAATGTCCGATGAAATGAAGTATATAACCTTCCGGATCCATTGCATCTGCAAAAATATCCATCTCCGAACGATCCAGTTGAGTGAAAAATTTCTGGTAAAAAGGATGTGAACTTAAACGCTGATCCATTGTTCCGGCAAAGCCGCCCATGGCTCCTTCATTAACCATAACATCACCTCCTTTAGTAAGCACCATATTGGTGTAAATGACATATCCACTATTAATAAGCTTAAACTTATACCAGTCAGGAAGGCTACTCTCAAGAACCGGGATTTGCCACTCCGTAGTCTGTCGGGCAATTCTTGCCCTATTGGATACAGCATAGCTCACCATAGAATTCATACAATTAAAATAATTATGATAGTATTTATTGTAGTCAGCCCCACAAGGCCAGTAGCTACCGATAGGAAGGGCTGCCGCATCAATCTGCAGTTCAGGAGCATACCATGCCAGCATAAAACGAATTGTTTTCTTTTGACCTGCTTTCAACTGTGTCTTAACAGCCAGTGCAGAAGCAGAAGAAGTTTGAGATTGCTCCGTCAGTACATTTTTGGTTAGTGAAGAAGTGAATTCTCCATTATTTCTAAACTGATCCCATGCTTCAGAATTCGAACGATAAGCTGGAAGATAAGATACATTCTTTTCTTCTTCCACTGCAATCACCACTTGATTCACATAGTTCTGAAAAGTCAATTTGCGAGGTTGCAAGCTATCTGCAGCATATTGTATCAACCCTTTCAGGCTTCCCATCTGATAAGGTTCTACATAGGTTTTAGCCTTCTCACGCAACGGCCAGTTTTCTCCATTATTTATATTAGCTCTACCTTCACTCAATAGCTGGCCATTGTCAAAACCTTCCAAGCTCTTCGGATCATTAAACAATCCGATAAAATCTTCCCAGGAAAACGCTAATGCAGCTTCCATGTCCTCCTGAGATATGAGATCAACCTCAAACCATACTACCGGCAAAGAGGAATCTTTCACATTGTGCGGCACCAATCCTGAATAGGCACGAATTACAGGGGTTACTTTCAAATTATTATCCGCATAACTTAATTCTGCTGTAGGAAATAATCCTTTATATTGAGTATGTTCTACTCCTTTCATTCCATACAAAACATGATTATCCCTAACCAGACGAACAGCTTCTTTTTCATTTCCCTTCCGTGTCCATAAAGAGAAGAATGAATGCTCCGAACGTTTAATAGGAGTATGAATATTATTCATTCCTATCCTGGTGAATTTGCCACTTGGAGCGAAATTTATATTGCCTACTCCAATACCACCCAAGGGCACTCCGCTTACGTCTTCATGATCTTTTAATGAAAGGTAAGTATAGTTGGTTTCTCCACCTAAAACTCCACTTTGAAGACTGAATTTGGTATTGGCTTCATCGACACCATAATTGTTCTGATTTTCTTCTTGTCCATACAGTGCAAATATTCCTGCAAGACAAAAGGCTAAAGAGACAAAGGTTCTTTTACTCATACATGTGTTTTTTAAGATTAATAATAGAAGTTATGAATCTACTTCTGCTTTCGTTAGCGTTCGAGTGCAAAAATAGATGCTGATAGATTACAATAGCGGTTACATTGGGGTTAATCGAGGGTTAATTTTGAGAGGTATTTTATTAATTACCCGATTAATTTAAGAAAATCTATGCTCTATGGCATAAAGTTACAGACATAAAAAGATTACCTCTAAATATAGAGACTTATAAATTGGAAACAGTCCTTTTTTTCTGATTATTGAAAACTTGTCCTTAAGTCATTGTGTATGATATCAGAGTAAGAATAGGAATAGTTATTACCCATACTTTTATTATATTCTGCAATATACAGATAATATTTCTTCATAGCCTGATCTTCCTTCTTCAGCTTATGGCAGGCATTCAGCATGTACCACAAAGCTGTATCATTCAAAGAATCTACTCTCAGCCAGATTTCAGCCAATTGAGCAACCTGCTCATACGCAGCTTTCATATATAGATTATTCAACTCAATCGTCAACATCTCATGCAATTCATATTCTTGTTCGCTCTTAAAGGAATCAAACATAGAGTCGTCAATAGACTTTAAAAATTTCCCTCGCGACAAAATTCCGATCAGTGATTGGCTGACTTCCTGAGATGCATCACTTTGCCGGATTTTATTCATTTGTTCAAGATATTGTTGATAATCGCAATAGAAAGTCTCCGACAATTGGATAGAATAGCGACTATTAGTATACACCAATTCAATACCTTCTAGATCATCCAGTATTTTTCTTAATCGGTTTATTGTAACGCCCTTCAGATTTTTGGCACTACTCAATTCTTTTTCTGGCCATAACAACCCATAGATATAATTCGAGGTAATACCTTCCTTATTACCTAAACCATTCAGAAAAGTAAGTAAGAACAGTTGCTTTATCTTGGAACTAAACAAATGAGTGATATCTCTTCCTTTTTTATCTATTATAGTGAATTCCCCAAACAGATACAAAGCATTTGCCTGTGGTGACTTTTTATTTTCAACCTGAGTGAAAGTTTCACGAACAGGTGTGACTTTAGGTATCGGTTGTTTCTCCTTCTTCCTTTTCAAGTAATACGTAATGCCAACAATCAATATCAGTACAACAACCATTACAAAAATAACAGCACGCAAAGAAAGTCCTTCTTCAACAGCATATAAAAACAATGCGCTCTCTGCAATGGCAGGTGCCGACAATGAATAAAAACGTGTAACAGAAGATTCTCCGCCACGTTCATTAAATTCTTGCGTACAACAATAAAACTCCTTTGTTTCTTTATTATAATAAAGATTTGCATTAGATAAAATAGCCTTCGACTCCATAGGAATAGAATTACCTAATACCTCATAGGAATCATTCTGCAACGAGAACTTATAAAGCTGCAAATGGGAAGAAGCTTCCTGCATAGGATAACACAACGTATAGAAAGAAGCTCCATCATCAGATAAAAGAAGGTTTCTTACCGGAATAATCTGAGCTCCATCATAAGAGAAGTCCCTCACTTTCTGCACGGTTGAATCTTTCAGATTTATCTTATAAAGATCATAATAGTATATTTTCCCGATACTCTGATCCCCACTACTATTCCCAGTACCACCAAACAAAAGCAACTCATTAGCATTCAATGCTCCCATAGAAGAGAAAAAACGAGGAGCTACAAAATCACCTTTCAATTTAATAGTATTCCATGACTTTTGATCCAAATCATATACTTCCAATGTATTGGTATATTTGCGTGAGCCAAAACCTCCAAAAATATAGAACTTATTACGAATAGTATCCAGATAAGAAGAATGGTGGTGTCGCTGTGAAGGCAAAAATTTATCATCAACCTTTTCCACTTCTCCTGTAAGTACATTCAAAGCACAAATGGTACAAACATCTGCATGATTATCCACTTCATAGATATAAACAGAACGAGAATCCGGATAGAAAAAGTTTGTTCCCAAATACATCTTCATCGGCAGGGGTTGATGCTTATACCCTTCCCAAATATTACGGCGGATATCCAGAGTATATAAAGAATCGCTGTTAAAATAGACAAAATTGCCAGAATTGAAATCATAATTATACCCCGCCGTACTCTCAGAAGCCTGTGAATGAAGCAAATTCCAATAATAGGATTTATTTATTAACCAGATTGGGTTAATTGCTTTTCCTCTGATCTTTCCTTGTTTGTCATGAACAAGAATACCGGAACTTTCATTCAAAGGAAAATTGATTTGTTGATTCATGTCAGAGATTACTAAATTCCGGATTGCAAAAGAAGGTATTTCTTCAGAAAACTTACTACTTCCGAACATGATGGTAGGAGTCAATTCCCCGGATAAGCCTAATTTTCCTGATTGATATTGTCGCTTATCAATAGTAAGGCATACAGAATCTTCTTTTAAAAAAAAGGAGATTTCTATGGGTATCCAACGCCGAGGACCAAGTTTTTTATTACATAGAGTATCTACAATAAGACATTCTTTTGCCTCAATATTAAATTTCAGATAACTCCGTTCGTCATTGTCATAAGAGAAAACAAAACTATAAATATCTGCATTTTCACGTTTCAGATCCTTTAATCGAAATATATAACCGAAAGATCCATAATCCTGAATAGCCAAATCATAAGATATAGAGAAATGACCTTTAAAAGTCAAAGGATTTTCATCAAAAACAGAATAACTTGTCTTTTGTATAGTTTCAGATTCATAAGTATTAAATTCAAGACCTTGAGCATTGGCTCGCAGGCATAAAAAGCAAAGTAGCAATATGAAAGATCCTATATATCTCATTATCATTTCCTTGTCATGTAGTTACTTATTTATTAACCAGACAAATATATAACTTAAAAACCGGACTCATGAAACATAAGCCCGGTTTTAACAAAAATGCATTCCTATCTTTAATTCGCCATCTCAGAAATAAACTTAATGCGAACCAACCTTACTTCTTCTTCCGTGAAATCATCACCCAGTTCATCAAGTGCGTCATCTATCTTGTCAGTAGTAGATTCCTTGAAATAATCATAGATATCCAACATGTGGTCTTCGTCCATAATCTCATCCAGGAAGTAATCAATATTCAACTTTGTACCAGAATAAACGATTGCCTCGATTTCGTCCAGTAAATCTCCAAACTCAATACCTTTGGAAAGTGCGATATCATCCAATGCCACCTTACGGTCTACAGCCTGAATAATAGCCACTTTCATCTTGGATTTATTAGCAACCGTACGAACACGTAAGTCTTCAGGGCGTTCGATTTCATTCTCTTCACAGTGACGCTTTATCAGCTTGCAAAACTCCTCACCGTAGCGTTTAGCCTTACCTGCACCTACACCGGGAATGTTTTGCAATTCATCCAGTGTCACCGGATAAATGGTTGCCATGGCTTCCAATGAAGGATCCTGGAAAATTACATAAGGTGGTACTTCCAGTTTCTTGGAAAGCTTCTTACGCAAATCCTTCAGCATGGAATAAAGAGCCGGATCGACAGCGCAAGAGCCACCGCCCCTTGCCGGAGCTTCTTCTTCCACTTCTTCGAAATCATTATCTTCGGTTATCTTGAACGATTTAGGATGTTTCAGGAACTTCTTTCCTTCATCCGTTACTTTCAGCAAACCGTAATTTTCCACATCTTTACTCAGGTAACCAGCAATGAGTGCCTGGCGAATGACAGCATTCCATGTTCTGTCTTCTTCTCCCATGCCGGAGCCGAAAGCTTCCAGGTCTTCATGCAGATGCGCCTGCACTTCGGTAGTTTCACGTCCTTGTATAATGTCGATGATATAATCTGCCTTAAAATTTTCTTTCACCGCGAGAATAGCCTCTATCACGGTACACAATAATTCTTGAGCCTCCACTTGTTTTTTCGGGTTTAAACAGTTGTCACAATTTCCACAGTTCTCTTCCATATACTCTTCACCGAAGTAATGCAACAGCGTCTTTCGGCGACATACGGAAGATTCAGCATAAGCAGCGGTTTCCAGCAGAAGCTGTTTACCGATTTCCTGCTCTGCCACAGGTTTACCTTGCATGAACTTTTCAAGTTTCTGCAAGTCTTTATTGGTATAAAAGGTAATACACTGTCCTTCGCCTCCATCTCTTCCGGCACGTCCTGTTTCCTGATAATATCCTTCCAGACTTTTCGGGATATCATAATGAATAACATAACGCACATCAGGCTTGTCAATACCCATACCAAAAGCAATGGTAGCTACAATCACATCTATTTTCTCCATCAAGAAGTCGTCTTGATTTTGCGTGCGTGTTGCAGAATCCATCCCTGCATGGTATGCGCGGGCATTGATACCATTCGCCTGTAGAATCTCAGCAAGTTCCTCTACCTTTTTCCGACTCAGGCAATAAATAATGCCCGACTTTTCCGAATTATTCTTGATGAACTTGATGATATCTCTATCTATGTTATTGGTCTTGGGACGTACCTCATAATAGAGGTTCGGACGATTGAACGACGACTTGAACACTTCGGCATCAATCATACCCAGATTCTTCTGGATATCATGTTGCACTTTAGGGGTCGCAGTCGCAGTCAGAGCAATCACCGGAGCTTTTCCGATTTCATTGATAATAGGGCGGATACGGCGATATTCCGGACGGAAGTCATGTCCCCATTCAGAGATACAGTGGGCTTCGTCTACAGCATAGAAGGAAATCTTCACTGTCTTCAGAAACTCTACATTTTCCTCTTTCGTCAGCGATTCGGGAGCTACATACAGTAACTTTGTCTTACCGCTGAGGATGTCAGACTTCACCTGATCTATCGCACCTTTATTAAGAGAAGAGTTGATAAAATGGGCAATACCATCTTCTTCACTGAAGTTACGCATCGCATCGACTTGGTTCTTCATTAAGGCAATCAACGGAGAAATCACAATACCCGTACCTTCCATCATTAATGACGGTAACTGGTAGCATAGTGATTTTCCTCCACCTGTAGGCATCAGTACGAATGTATCGTTACCTGCCAACAGATTTTGTATGATAGCCTCCTGATTTCCTTTAAATGTGTCAAATCCGAAGTACTTCTTCAGCTGGTCTGTCAAATTAATCTTCTTCCCTGCCATGATTCATTAGGTTGTTTTTTGAGTGATTGTTTAACATCTCGGTTAGCTATTCTTTTTGTAAGAACTCTAACAAAGTTATAAACAACTTCTTAAATTTCAAGCATAATCCAATGAATATTTTTCAATAAAAAACAAAATAGTCGGTTTCGTATACCCTTACCATTTGATTTTAAGCAGTTTGCAGTTTTGCAATGTTTGCTTTTTCAAGCTGGTGTTTAGCATAATCCAACGTCACTTCAAAGTGATCCTTGTGTTCGGACGGGATTTCGAACATAGCATCCATCATGATGGTTTCCACAATGGATCGCAATCCACGAGCTCCCAACTTGTATTCCACAGCTTTATCTACGATGTACTCAAAGACAGTAGCTTCGAATGTCAGTTCCACATTGTCCATCTCAAACAGTTTAACATATTGTTTGATAATGGAATTCTTAGGTTCAGTCAGGATAGAGCGCAAAGCGGCACGATCCAACGGATTCAAATAAGTCAGCACCGGCAGACGACCGATGATTTCAGGTATCAGACCGAATGACTTTAAATCCTGAGGCGCAATATATTGCATCATATTGCTTTTATCAATTACCGCAGTGTTACGCACTGCACTATACCCCACCACATGTGTATTCAAACGCTGGGCAATTTTCTTCTCAATGCCATCGAATGCTCCACCGCAAATAAAAAGAATGTTCTTTGTGTTCACCGGAATCATCTTCTGATCAGGATGCTTACGTCCTCCCTGAGGCGGAACGTTCACAACAGAACCTTCCAACAATTTCAGTAAACCTTGTTGAACACCCTCTCCGCTTACATCACGTGTAATGGAAGGATTATCTCCCTTACGGGCAATCTTATCAATTTCATCAATGAACACAATACCCTGCTCAGCTTCGGGAACATTGTAATCTGCCACCTGAAGCAGGCGGGTCAGAATACTTTCAATGTCTTCACCCACGTATCCAGCCTCAGTAAGCACCGTAGCATCTACAATAGTAAAAGGTACGTGAAGCAATTTAGCAATGGTACGTGCAAGCAATGTCTTTCCCGTTCCGGTGCTACCTACCATGATGATATTAGACTTTTCAATTTCCACATCATCACCGCCGTCTTTTTGCAACAGGCGTTTATAGTGATTGTATACCGACACGGAAAGGAAGCGTTTTGCATCATCCTGTCCAATGACGTATTGATCAAGGAATTCTTTTATTTCTAAAGGTTTCGGAAGTTCTCTCAGGTTCAGTTTCGTTACAGCGCCACTCCTTTTTGCTCCACCCAGCGCCTCCTGAGTGATCTCATAGGCCTGAGTGGCACAACTATCACAAATGTAGCCGTTCATTCCCGTAATCAGAAATCCGACTTCATCTTCCGTACGCCCACAGAAACTACACCTATTTTTGTTTCTTTTTGAGTCTGCCATATTTATTTTTTAATCAACACTTCATCTACCATGCCATACTCCTTGGCTTCCTGTGCCGTCATCCAGTAGTCACGGTCAGAGTCTGCCCAAACTTTATCGAAAGGAGTATGAGAGTGATCAGCAATAATAGTATAGAGTTCCTTTTTCAGCTTCTGAATTTCACGTGCCGTGATTTCAATATCCGAAGCCTGTCCCTGTGCACCACCCATTGGCTGATGTATCATTACACGAGAGTGAGTCAACGCCGAACGCTTGCCTTCTGCACCTGCCACCAGCAACACCGCAGCCATACTTGCTGCCATACCTGTACAGATAGTAGCCACATCGCTCGTGATAAACTGCATTGTATCATAGATACCCAATCCCGCATATACGGAGCCACCCGGTGAATTAATATAAATAGAGATATCTTTACCCGGTTCTACCGAATCCAGATACAGTAACTGCGCCTGTAAAGTATTAGCGGTATAATCGTCAACCTGTGTACCAAGGAAAATGATGCGATCCATCATCAAACGGGAGAAAACGTCCAACTGGGTTACATTGAGTTGACGTTCTTCCAGGATATAAGGATTTAAATACCCGGCTTGTGATTTAATCACATCGTCCAGCACCAAGCTATTCATACCTAAATGCTTGGTAGCGTATTTTCTAAAATCATCCATATTACTTTCTTTTTTAGGTTTAGTAAATTGAAATGCAAAGAAACAAAAAAGAACACAGAGACACAAAAAAACACAGAGTTATATGATATAAGACCTGTCTCTTATACACATCTGACGCTGCCGACGAAGCTAGAAGTG
>ERZ1027160.422-NODE-422-length-20350-cov-9.243705_pt1 | contig 20350 bp, 18 predicted proteins | sample MGYA00519275_ERZ1027160 | MGnify/ENA primary metagenome ERZ1027160 (study PRJEB26926, sample SAMN06164707) | human gut metagenome | biome: ENVO:00009003; feature: ENVO:2100002; material: ENVO:00002003 | host: Homo sapiens | place: USA | collected 2012 ...
TCGTGGGCTCGGAGATGTGTATAAGAGACAGATAACGCCCTTAACCATATTGGCTTTCTTTTCGGGGTCGATAGCGTCCATAAATGCCTGCTGAACATCTTTGTAATCATAGATGTTTGTAACCATATCCTTAACATTGAACTTACCGCTTGCGATTGCCTCGATTGTCTGCGGGAAGTTGTTGCAGTAACGGAATGATGTTTGAATCATAACCTCACGGTTAATCTTGAGGAAGTCAATCGGAACAGGCTTTGACTGTGTGCCGACCATCATAATCTTACCGCCTCTTGCAACGATCTGAACAGCCTGCTGAGCTGTGAATACAGAACCTGCTGCCTCGAATACGAGTTCACAACCGTGATCACCGAAATATTCGGGTGAACGGAGAAGTGCAACCGTATCCTGCTCCTTGCCGTTGATAACTCTGCTTGCACCAAGCTTTAATGCAAGGTCAAGACGATTCTGCATAATATCAACAACGGTGATGTCTGTTGCACCGAGGCTCTTACAAGCCTGAAGTACCATAAGACCGATTGTGCCGCCGCCGAGGATAACAATGCTCTTACCAAGCTGTGCGCCGCCGAGGATTGCTGCGTGCATACCGACTGCTGCCGGCTCAACGAGAGCTGCTTCCATTGTTGTCATACCCTCGGGAATGTGGTATGTCCACTCCTCCGGATGTGTCATATACTGTGTGAGTGCGCCCTTGTAGTTAGGCTGTGTAGCCATAAAGTCAACATCAGGGCAGATGTTGTATCTGCCTGTACGGCAGTATTCGCATTTGTCATCCGGTACACCGGGTTCGATGAGAACCTTGTCGCCTGCTTTGAATCTTGTAACCTTTGAGCCAACCTTTACAACCTCGCCTGCAACCTCATGACCAAGACCGATTTTCTGGTTAGGATCCTTAGGTGGGATAAAAGGACCGAATTCAAAGCCGTGGATATCGGAACCGCACATTCCAACATATTCAACCTTCATAAGAATCTCGTGATCCTTTGGCTCGGGAACGGGACATTCCTGAATTTCAAACTGCTTTGGAGTAACTAAGATAGCTTCTGAATTTTTCATAATAATCTCCTGCACTTTCTTTATAATAATTTATTTAAGCATTTGCACCCGATGTGCCTTCTGCGTATATTCAAATTTATTTGCCTGTGATTAAAAAATTGATGGTTTAGCTGTTAAAAATTTAAAGATAAGTTTTGAATGTTTTAAAATTGCTGTATTTCGTTTTCCATTACTAATGATTTTAGTTTGCGGTGCCCGATGCACTCAGGCACCGCATCTAAAATTTTTGGTTGTATGTATTAGAGGGTTTTGCAGAATTACTCTACATCACCGATGTTCTCAACGGATTCGCCTCTGGTTTCAACACCGAGGAAGATAACTGCAACAGCGATGATTGCTGCAACAATTGCGATAAGAATGAATACACCGCCTGAGCCCATGCTGCTTGCAGCAACATTTGTAACGAGGAATGGGAAGAAGATGTTACTTACACGACCCATTGCGTTACTGAAGCCCGAACCTGAAAGTTTTGCCGATGTAGGCCACATCTCAGGAACATAAACTGCTGATGCGTAGCAAACATACATATAGATGATTGTGTTAAGAAGGAATGTCATAACAATAAGTCCTGTCATTCCGAGTGTCGGAGCAAGAAGACCTGTTGCAACACCAAGGCCTGCCATGCCTGCAAGGAGGATAACGCCCATTACACGGCGAGGAATCTTATCCATAATAAGAGATGCGATAAAGATACCGAACGGAGCACCGAAGAGTCCGAACATTGTCATAAACTGTGACTTTGATGTGTCATAGCCAAGACCTGAAAGCATTGACGGCATCCAGTTCATAAGTGTGTACTGGATTGTGTTCATACCGATGAGTACGAGAGAACCAACGATAGTTCTTCTGAGGAGTTTGCCTTTGAAGAGAGCTGTGAATGGGAGCTTCTTAACAGGCTTTGGATTTGTAACTTCAACGGGCGGGAGTGGCTTGCCTGTTGATTTTTCAATTTCTTTCTCAATGCTTGTCATAATTTTATCGGCTTCATCAAGTCTGCCCTGTGATTCGAGCCATCTCGGTGATTCAGGGAATTTAACATAGATGAAGATACAAGCGATGATTGAAAGGATTGAAGGAATCATAAACTGGATTCTCCAGTTCATATTCATGCTTACGCCTGTTGAAACGATAAGAAGAGCAATACCGTTGCAGATTGGGTGAGCCCAGTTGCCGATGAATGATGTACGGCTTGACCATGTACCACGGTTCTTACCGGGAACATACTCTGTGAAGCCTGCGAAAAGAACTACAAGGAGAGCGCCGAGTGCAAGACCCTGGATGAGTCTGAACACATAAAGAACTGCGATGTTCGGTGAAAGAGCGCCGCCGATCATGGCGATGATATGGATAATTTCGTAAAGAAGGATACTCTTTTTACGGCCGATTTTATCGCCGATAGGACCACCGATGAGTGCGCCGAAGAGCTGTCCTGCTGTGTAAGTTGTACCCCACATTGCGAGGAGTGTTGAACCGGGTTCGAGCCAATGAAGTTCGTTCAAAAGAATGTTCTGAACGGAACCGCCGATACCGTTTGACCAGCATACCAAGAGTGCAAAAGCTGTAACCAGCCAGATCTTAACATGCCATTTTGATTGAGGCAAGCGGTCAAGTCTTGCGCCAATGTTGACAGAAGTTTTGTTAGCCATTTTTCTTCTCCTTTTAATTTCCTCTTTGACTTTTTATTTAAATCAGATTTTTCTCTCAGCACCGTCAAGCTCTCGCTCAAGCTCACTTTCCATTATGTCCCAAGCCTTATTGAAATCCGTGTCCTTGTTCCATAATGCCGGAGGTCCCAGAATTACGAGATCTGCACCTGCCTCGTAAAGCGGACGGTAAAGACTGCTGTTCATTGAACCGTCGGCTTCAATTAAGAAGTTAAGACCTCTTTCCTTTCTGATCTTAGCGAGTTGGTTGATTTTTACGAACATTTGCGGATCAACCGGCTGACCTGCGATGCCCGGATCAACAATCATGATTGTAACCTTATCAAGCAACGGGAGGTAATATTCAATAGTAGAAAGCGGAACCGAGGGACTTAATGCAACGCCTGCCTTACAGCCAAGCTCTTTGATCTTGTGAATCGTTACAAATGCGTCGCCTTCGATGCAGTCTGTGTGAGGTGTTATGTAAGCAGCTCCTGCCTTTGCAAAGGTTTCAAGATACTGCTGAGGATGTTTTACCATAAGGTGAGCGTCCATTGGTTTGAGATTCTCAACATGCTTGTTAAGGTAGTCGAGATAATCAGGACCGATTCCGTAACTCGGAACATAAACACCGTCTTTAATGTCCATGTGGAGGTAATCTGATTTTTCGTTAATCAGCTTAACCTGTTCTTCAACATGGAACAAATCACAGCAACCCACTGACGGGGCAATCATAAGCTTTCTCATTAGAAAATCCTCCCTGATGCATATTTTCTTTAATTAATCTTCGTAATCGTAGTGGAAGATAACCTTGATAGCCTCTTTCTTAGCCATCTTGTCGAAACCTTCCTGCCACTGTGAAAGACCGAGGCGATGAGTAATCATCGGCTGAACCTTAATCTGACCTGACTGGAGAAGTCTGATGCAGTTTCTCCATGATGTTGAGTCATAAGCCATGTGACCGATAATGCTCTTGTTCCAAGCTGTAATGTCGTTGATTGAGAATTCAAGAGGTTTGAAGCCCATACCTACACGAACGATTTCAGCGTTTGGTCTTGTCATTTCGATTGCCTGCTTGAGAGCTATGTTAGCACCTGAACATTCAATTACGAGTCCGAGGTTATCTCTGCCGCAGATTTCTGTACATCTTGCAACTACATCTTCCTTAGAACCGTTTACACAATGTGTAGCGCCAAGCTCTTTTGCAACGCCGAATCTTACTTTTACATCATCGTCAAGACCAACCATTACGATGTTTACGGCACCCATAAGCTTTGCAACCTGTACCGAGAAGAGTCCGAGAGGACCTGTACCGAATACTACAACATCCTGTCCGGGGATAAGATGTGACTGCTGAGCAACTGCCTTGTATGCGTTACAGATAGGATCGAGTACACAAGCTTCTTCGTACTTGATGCCCTCAGGAATTTCCCAGATTGCGTGTTTGTGAATTGCGAGGATTTCGCCCGGTACTTTACAATACTTTGAGAAGCCGCCGCCCCATGTGTTGTTGTCAAGTCCAAGGTTTACTTTATGTTCGCAACAGAGGAAGTCGCCCTGCTCACAAGCCGGACATACGCCGCAAACATGTGCGCTGTTGTCTGAAACAACTCTCTGACCGATATGCCAGTCTTTTACATTTTCGCCGACCTTAACGATTTCGCCTGCGAACTCGTGACCACGAACCGACTGCTGCTGATCGGGAGTTATGTTTGTGTCATCGTAACCGTTGTCAACACCCCAGTGTTTCATGTCGGCACCGCAGATAGCGGCTGCCTTGATTTCAAGAATAATGTCGTCCGGACCGCATTCGGGAACGGGGTAGTTTTCCATCATTTTATATCCGCCGAAAGCTGTACCAAATCTTTTTAAAGCATGCATAATATTTTCTCCTTTTCTTTATTAAATAAGATTTAATGTTTCCGATTCGTTTGTTTGATTTCCGTTTTCCGAATCGGTTATTTCCTTTGACACCTATATAATACAACACAAAAATGTGGATTTCAAGCATTATTTTCTGTTTTTCGCAGATTTGTAGCAATGCCTAAAAAACAGCACCGTTCTTTGTGCAATTAGCACATATACATATTTTTATTTCACATATCTGTTATTTTTATCAAGATTGAACAGTTAAATAGCAATAATCCGCCCATGTTCCGACCTATAACCGCTAAACAGGCGTGCTTCTGTACAAATTTTGCTACATATTGTGTGAAAGGGATAATTTGGGTTTCGGAAGAAATGTTCTTTATTTCACAGATTTTACTTTTAAAGCGGACAATTCTGCGTATTGACTTTTCCTGACCGTTTCGGATGTTATTTTTGTTCATGGAGCAAACCATAGTTACGGATATTTTGTAGCGGCGAACCGTGTTCGCCGCTACAATTTAACAGTTCATTCCATATAAACCAAAACAATTGGGAAACAATGCGTTGCATTTTGCAAACTGTCTTCCCAACTATAATTTTCCATTTTCAATTTTCAACTTTCAATTTAAAAAGCTTACTCTCTCCCTATTAAGACTATCTGCACAAACATAAAAGGCTGAAAGAACAACTATGCTCTTTCAGCCTTTGATTATAATTTTATTCTGTTTTATCGGATTGCCGAATTATTTGAGTGCGGCAATTGCGGCCTCGATAAGAGCAATCTGCTCTCTTTCCTTTGCGGCCTGTCCCTTAACCTTTTCAATTACAGCCTCGGGAGCTTTTGCAACAAAGCCCTGATTGTTAAGCTTGCCCTCGCTCTGTGCAAGACGCTTTTTAACCTGTTCAAGCTCTTTGTTGAGTCTTGCAAGTTCCTTTTCCCTGTCAACAAGCTCGTCCATAGGAATGTAAATCTTTGCGTCTGCCGTTACAATGTTTACGGCACCCTCAATTTCAAAGCTTTCTGCAACTTCAACCTCACTTGCTGATGCAAGCTTCTGAATGAACTGTGTGCCGTCTCTGAATGTGTCGACAAACTTTGTCGCAACATAAACCTTTGCTTTTCTTGACGGCGGAACATTCATCTCTGCACGGCGGTTACGGATTGCACGGATTGCATCCATAATTTTTTTCATTTCATCCGATGCCTCGGGATAATCAAGCTCTGCGTTGTATTCGGGGTACTTTGCAAGCATTACTGTTTCGCCCTCGTGAGGAATTGTCTGCCAGATTTCTTCTGTGATGTACGGCATAAACGGATGGAGAAGTCTGAGAATTTGATCAAGCACATAAAGAAGTACCTGTCTTGCATTCTGAGCGTCCTCACCGTCACTTGAAAGTCTTGTCTTAACAAGCTCAATGTACCAGTCGCAGTAGCAGTCCCAGATGAATTCATAAATCTTCTGAACAGCAATGCCGAGTTCAAACTTCTCAAGATTTTCGTTTACTTCTTTTGCAACTGTGTTGAGAGTTGAAACAATCCACTTGTCCTCTGTTGTGAGAGTTTTCGGAAGTTCATTCTTAACATCGTGGTCGTCAATGTTCATGTGAACATAACGGGATGCATTCCAGAGCTTGTTTGCAAAGTTAGCGCAAGCCTCAACACGCTTGTCGGAATAACGCATATCGTTACCGGGTGTGTTGCCTGTTGCAAGGAAGAAACGGAGTGCGTCTGCACCGTATTTGTCAATAACTTCAAGCGGATCAATACCATTACCGAGAGATTTTGACATCTTGATGCCGTTTTCATCTCTTACAATACCGTGCATAAATACGGTCTTGAACGGAGCAGAACCCATATTTTCACAAGCTGAGAAAATCATTCTTGCAACCCAGAAGAAGATGATATCATAACCTGTTACAAGAGTGCTTGTGGGATAGAAATACTCAAGTTCGGGAGTTTTGTCGGGCCAGCCGAGTGTTGAGAACGGCCAAAGTGCCGAACTGAACCATGTGTCGAGAGTGTCCTCGTCCTGATGAATGTGTGTACTGCCGCACTTACAGCACTTTTCTGGTGCGTCTTTGGCAACCATAACTTCGCCGCAGTCATCGCAGTACCATGCAGGAATTCTGTGTCCCCACCAAAGCTGACGGGAAATACACCAATCCTTGATATTCTCCATCCAATGGAAGTAAACCTTTTCAAATCTTTCGGGGATGAACTTTGTGTCACCATTGCGAACAACATCAATTGCAGGCTTTGCGAGCGGAGCCATTTTTACAAACCACTGCTTTGAAACCATAGGCTCAATTGTTGTGTGACAACGGTAGCAAGTGCCGACATCGTGAGTAAGCTCTTCAACCTCTTTAAGAGCGCCGATTTCTTTAAGGTCGGCAACAATAGCCTCTCTTGCCTCCATTGTTGTCATGCCTGCGTATTTTCCGCAGTCGAGAACCTCGGGTTCGTTTTCGGCAAGCTGTCCCTTTGCCTTTAATTCGTTGTATTCTTCAACATCCTTTGCACCTGTAAGGTGACCGTCATATGTAAAGCAACGGACAATCGGAAGATTGCAACGCTGACCGACTTCAAAGTCGTTAGGATCGTGTGCAGGAGTGATTTTAACAACACCCGTTCCCTTTTCCATATCTGCGTGTTCATCACAAACAATCGGGATTTCCTTGTTAAGGAGAGGAAGGATTACATGACAGCCGTGGAGGTGCTTGTAACGCTCATCGTCCTTGTTGACGGCAACAGCAGTATCACCGAGCATTGTTTCGGGACGGGTTGTTGCGATTTCAAGGTACTCGCCTGTTTCCTTAACCTGATAGAGCAAGTGCCAGAAATGACCGTTCTGCTCCTTGTATTCAACCTCGGCATCCGAAATTGATGTACAGCAATGAGGACACCAGTTTACCATACGGTTGCCACGGTAGATTTTTCCGTCATTATAAAGGCGAACAAAAACTTCTTTAACAGCCTTTGAACAGCCCTCGTCCATTGTGAAGCGCTCACGCTCCCAGTCACAGCTTGAACCGAGCTTTTTAAGCTGACTTGTGATTCTTCCGCCGTACACCTTTTTCCATTCCCATGCACGCTTTAAGAATTCTTCTCTGCCGATATCCTCTTTAGTGATACCCTCTTTACGCATTGCCTCAACGATTTTAGCCTCTGTAGCGATTGACGCATGGTCTGTACCGGGGAGCCAAAGTGCGCTGTAGCCCTGCATTCTTCTCCAACGGATAAGAATGTCCTGAAGTGTTTCGTCAAGTGCGTGTCCCATATGCAGCTGACCTGTGATGTTTGGCGGCGGCATTACGATTGTATAAGGTTTTTTATCTTTGTCAACCTCTGCATGAAAGTAGTTACCTTTCAGCCAGAAGTCGTAAATTCTGTCCTCAAACTCTGACGGGTTGTAGGATTTAGCAAGTTCCTTTGCCATAGTCATTACTCCTCTTGATTTATTGTTCGGATAAACCGAGTTCATATACCTTTTTATTATCTCATTTATGTGTCGATTTGTCAATTATCAGCAAATAAAATGTGGCATATAATTTCAATTTTATAACATTTAAAGTTTGACGAATAAAGCGTAAAATGGTAAAATATACTGCGTAAGAGGAACAAACAAATTCAAGGGTGTGTATTATATGAAAGTCAGGGTTATGTGCCTTGTGCTGTGCGTGTTTGTTTTCGCATCAATTTTCTGCGGATGCGGAAGCAACGGAAATACCGAAATAATCGGCAAATGGGTACCGACAACAGCAAAGACAGACGGTGAAACAATTTCATACAGCGAGCTTGGAATTGACGAGGATCAGTTTGGTCTTGATTTCAAGGACAGTAGTAACTGCACGGTTACCCTTGCAGGAATTTCGTGTGATTCAGCCTACACATTCAACGGAACCTCCGTTGACCTGACAGTAAACGGTACGGCATACAAGCTGAGCTATGACAGCGGTGTGCTGACAATGGTGCTTAATTATGACAACAACAGAATTGAGTTTTCATTCACAAAACAAAGATAGTTTTACAAATTAAAAATTGAAAATGTAAAATAAAAAATTTCGGTCGGGCAGTTGCTTTGCAAAACGCATAGTTATGTTGCCCGACCGTTTTTTATATATGAAATTTTCGGTTCGTTTGCAACATTACTTATTTGCCAAAGCATAAACCTTAATCGGCACATTTTTTCTTTTGCAATTCTCTATAACAAACCGTGTTCCGTGTGACATACCGTCCCAAAATGCAATAACTTCATCGGCATAATCAATTATTTGCAAATTTCTTTTCAAAGGTGCTGACCGCCCGTATCGTTCGTATTCGGGTAAAAATTCTTTTAGTTTAATATTATGTGTCTTAGCGTAATTTCTCGCACTTCTGTCAACACCAATAGCACCACCGCTTACTATTTCAGTTGTATTCTCAGGTAAATAATCGCCTAAATTATTCACTGTAATACTTCTTGAGCCTACTATCGCAATTTTCATTTTTTCACACTCCTAAAATTATGACACCATTATGACATCATAATAGCACCATTTTCGTTTTGACGCAATAATTACATTAAAATAGTGTCATAATAACATTTAGGAGTACCGATTATGGATGATAATATTTTACGATACACTCTGAGAGTTAACCGCACGCTTTTTCAGAAATTCAGATATGTTGCCGACTATGAAGGTCGTTCCGCAAATCGTGAAATTGAGCAGTATATAAAGCAAAGGGTTAAGTCCTTTGAAGAAGAACACGGCGAAATTGAAGTAAAAAAAGATTAAACATACGCATAGATTAACACCCTTTCGGAGTATTTCCGAAAGGGTGTTTTTTAATCAAACAAAACAATTTTCAACTTTCAATTTTCCATTTTCAATTTACACAAGAAACTTTCCTATCACCGCAACTGCATCGGCATGACACAACAGGTTTGCGTTTTCACGCACTCTTGCCGCTGCGTTGCGGGATTTTTGCCTTTCACCGTATTCCGACAACACCCGTACCATATGCTTCGGCAATGAAAAATAATCAAACACAAGGTAATAATTTCCCGACATTTCGTATGCGGAGCTTTTTCTGCAACATATGTTACTGCGGTACAAAGTCTCTACCGCATTCAGAAAATCCGACGCATTCGCCATTTTCCAGCACAGACCGCTGTCGGACTTTTTCAGCCTGTATTTTCGTTTTTTCGGATTTGCCGTAACCAGGATACAACATTCATCGCCGAGCAGAAAAGCCTCTATTTTCACATTTTTACCGTTCGTGTCAAGTCCCGCCCTGCAACAGGCAAGTCGCATAAGTCCGATAATCACCTTTTGATTATCCTCGTTTTTAAAGCTCATCTTTCCGAAATCAAGCTCAAAATTCTCCATATCCGATTCATCAAGCTTAATCAGCAGTTTATTATTGCCGAGTTTGTCAACAGTCAAAATACTCCCTCCCCTAAATTCCGATACACATACATCTGTTTACATATTATGATGAACGAAGCACTTTTGCAAGTAAATATTAATGGAATAAAAACTGGCTATTTTTTCACACATAATTGTCAGGTTTTGTGTATGCAATACAAAAAGGTTGCCAACATAACAATTTAATGCTACAATGATGCCGTAAGATACAGCCACAGAAAATAAAAAGCAAAAGGAATGATTTTTATGCCAAACTGGCTTAATGACGCTGTTTTCTATGAAATTTATCCGCAGAGTTTTTGTGACACCAACGGTGACGGAATCGGTGACATCGAGGGTATCATCAGCAAGCTTGACTATGTAAAAAGCCTCGGTTGCAACGCAATCTGGCTCAACCCGATTTACGATTCACCTTTTATGGATGCAGGCTATGATGTTCGCAACTACAAGAAGGTTGCAGAGCGTTACGGTACAAATGATGACCTTGTTCGTCTTTTTGACGAGGCTCACAAAAAGGGAATCAAGATTCTTCTTGACCTTGTTCCGGGTCACACATCAGACCAAAACGAATGGTTTTTAGAGGCCAAGAAAGCCGCAAAGAGCGAATATTCAAACCGTTACATCTTTACAAAGAGCGTATGGGACGCACCGCCGCAGTACCGTATGATGTGCGGACTTTGCGAGCGTGACGGCAACTATATGGTAAACTACTTCAGCTCACAGCCTGCTCTTAACTACGGTTTCCACGAAATCACACATCCCGAATGGCAGTTGCCGTGTGATCATCCCGACTGTCTTGCAACGGCAGAGGCAATGAAGGATGTTATGCGTTTCTGGCTTGACAAGGGGGCTGACGGTTTCAGAGTTGACATGGCTGACTCACTTGTTAAGAACGATGACGATAAAATTGCAACGGCAAAAATCTGGCGTGGTGTGCGTGATATGCTCGACACGGAATATCCGAATGCCGCAATGGTTGCAGAGTGGTGCAATCCCGAAAGAGCAATCAACAACGCAGGTTTCCACATGGACTTTTATCTTGACCACTACGGAAACGGCTACAGCAGACTTTTCCGCTACGGTGAATTCGGCGATCAGGCTGTTTTCAATCCTAACGGCAAGGGTGATATCAAAGCATTTGCAGACGAATATCTTCCTAACTACGAAAAGACAAAGGACAACGGCTACATCAGCTTTATGACAAACAACCACGATATGCCGAGAGTTACGGCATATCTTGACAAAGAGGCTATCAAGCTTGTGAACGCATTCATTTTCACAATGCCGGGTGTTCCGTTCCTCTACTACGGTGATGAAATCGGCATGAGATATCAGAAAGGCATCGTAAGCAAGGAGGGCGGTTATTCAAGAACAGGCTCCCGTACTCCTATGCAGTGGAACAGCGGTAAGAACCTCGGTTTCTCAACAAGTGACGAGCCGTATCTTGCAGTTGATAAGAGTGCCGACGCTCCGACTGTTGAGAATCAGAAGGACGATCCCGACAGCATCTACAAGGTTGTAACAGACATCATTGCACTTCGTCACAAGTACGATGACCTTAAAGGCAACGGTGAGCTTGAATTTATGTATGAAGAAGGCAAAATTCCGTTTGCATACAAGAGAGGCAACCTCGTTATGTACTTCAACCCCCTCGGTGAAAGTGCAGTAATGAACGCAAAATATACAGGCAAAACAGTATATGCCCTCGGCAACGCTGAATTTGCAGACGGCAAAGTAACAATGTCACCGCAGAGCTTCGCTCTCGTAGAAATTGACGGCTGATTAAATATAATTTTATAGTTTAAGCATAAAAACACCCTTTCGGAATTAGCCATGGGCTAATAAGGCAGTATTTAAGGAATTATGGTGTAATCCCGATAAAGGGGGTTACACCTTTTTTTTATTTAAGCGGATTTTTCCGCTTTTTTCTGTTTTACTCTTTCCATTGTATTAATAAGCTGCTGCTCTGTTGGGATGTCAAATAACCCGACTGCCGTAAAATAAATATCCACTTTAACATTATTGTGAGAATGTTTCTTCTCATTGTTGTGAATTTCAATACGCTCAATAAGTTTGTTTACAACGGTCGGAGTAAGCTGTTTCATCTCTGTAAATTCCATAAGCCCTTGATAGAGCATCTTCATATCAACAGTTTGCTTTTGAAGTTCAATGAGAGCTTTTCTATTTTCTTCAACCTCTGATATAAGTCGCTTTTGCTCAGCTTCGTATTCATTTGCCATACGGGAATAACGATCATCGGATAACTTACCGAGAATATTATCCTCATAAATTCTTGAGAATAACTTGTCCAAATCGGATATTCTTTGCTTTGCACTTTCGGTTTTGGCTCGCAAAGATTTTTCTCGATTTATGGATTCTGCACCTTTCTTTTCGGAGATAAGATAAAGAAATGCACTGTTGTAGCAACGAACAAAATCCGCAAGTTCGGATATGGCTTCTTTAACGATTGCTTCAAGTACAACATCTCGTATAAAGTGAATTGTGCAAGTACCACGACCGTCTTTGTAGGAAGAACACCTCCAAAACTCTTGATTTTTCTTTAAGCTTTTAGAAGCACAAAAGTGAAGTTTAGAACCGCAATCGGCACAATATACTAAACCTGAGAACAAACTCCTTCTTCCTGTTGCGGTATTTCGCCTTTTGTTCTTCCTGAGTTCTTGCACTCTCAACCAAGTGTTTTCACTGATGATTGCTTCTTGTGTGTTTGGAATAATCTGATAATCCTCTTGTAATTTCTCAATTTTCTTATGCACTTTATAACTGACTGTTGTACTTTTGCCGTTTACAGTACAGCCGGTATATTGTCTGTTTTCAAGAATATGAACAATAGAATTTTCTCTCCAATGATAGATATTAACAGGCATAGGATTGCTTATTTTCTTACCTACTGAATTGAAATATGCTGTCGGCGTAAGCACTTTTTCGGCTTCAAGTTGTCTTGCAATTTGCGACGGACCTTTACCCGAAATGCAAAGATTAAATATCTTTCTAACAATTTCAGCCGCAGGCTCATCTATGTACCATTGCTCCTTGTTGCCTTCAATTTTCTTGTAACCATAAGGCACTGTTGAAGAAATCCTCATACCCTTTGAGGCTTTCATTTCATTAACGGCACGGATTTTCTTTGAAGTTTGTGCAGCATACCATTCGTTAAAAATGTTATGAAACGGCATCATTTCCGTTCCCATACCTTTCGTGGTATCAACATTTTCCTGTATGGCGATGAAGTTGACGCCTAAAGTCGGATAGACAATTTCCGTATAATGACCGCAAAGCAAATGCTCTCTGCCAAAACGGGATAAATCTTTTACAATTACGGTTGATACCTTACCGGCTTCAATAAGGTTTTCCATTTCCTGAAAACCGGGACGGTTAAATAATGAGGTGTGATAGCGATAGCGGCAAAAAGCTAATAAAATCAATGGTTTTGCGGACAGCGGATAGACAGGGAATGTGTTAAAAACTGAATACGCACACAAACGGCGTTACCTTAACCCCTTTGGGGGAGAAAGTAACGCCGTTTTTTTATGCCCGCAGGAAAGGAGGTGCAGCCGGAATGTATTTCACAAAGGGCAAGCAGCGGGCGTTTGAATTGCTCATGCAGCAGAAGCCGGGATTTGACCGCTATCAATCCGGTTGTGCCGGAGATGATGAAGATTGCGGCACTTGCCGTTTCTACCGCCCCGGGTGGAAATATGAGTTTTGCGTTTTCAAAGAGTGTCCCTATTGCCCCGGCAAAAGGACGCGGAAAACGCACGCCAGCATGGACAAATAGACGGGCAAAAGCCCTTGTGCCATGCGGCTTTGCAGACGCGAAAACGGCAAAGGGCATATTGCAATACCAAAACAGCCGAAAACGGCTTTCTAATTGTCCACGCATACCAAGAGAGGAAGTGAGGAAATATGGCAGTTTTCAGAGTGGAGCGAAATACGGGATATACCGTTATGAGCAACCACCACTTGCGAAACAAGGAATTGTCCTTAAAGGCAAAGGGCTTGTTGTCGCAAATGCTTTCGCTGCCCGAAGATTGGGATTATACCCTTGCGGGCTTATCCCATATCAACCGGGAGAAGATCGACGCAATCCGCGAAGCGGTAAAGGAACTCGAAAAAGCCGGATATATCGTGCGCAGCCGGGAGCGCGACGAAAAGGGACGCTTGCGGGGCGCAGATTACGTCATATACGAGCAGCCGCAGCCGCGAGAGCCGGAAGCAGCTACCAGCGGCGGACAGCCGCCTATATTGGATTTACCTACATTGGAAAATCCAACATTGGATAATCCAACGTTGGAAAAACCTACGCAGGAAAAACCTACGTTGGAAAATCCAACGCAATTAAATAAAGATATATTAAGTAAAGAACAATCAATTACTGATTTATCAAGTACCGATTCCATTCCTTTCCATTCCCTAAACCCCTTGCCCTTTGCGCATGGCGAAGCGGCTACGCCGCCGGAAAGGAAAAGAACGGAAGCGAAAAGCAATAGCGCAGTAGAGATTTACAGGGAGATTATCAAGGACAATATCGAATACGACCATCTCATTCAAAACTGCAAAATTGACAAAGACCGTTTGGACGAGATTGTTGACCTTATGCTGGAAACCGTCTGCACAGCCCGAAAGACAATCCGTATTGCCGGGGACGACTACCCCGCCGAATTGGTGAAATCCAAGTTTTTGAAGCTGAACAGCAGCCATATTGAGTTTGTTTTGGATTGCATGAGGGAGAACACAACCAAAGTGCGCAACATCAAGCAGTATCTAAAAGCGGTGCTGTTCAACGCGCCGAGTACCATTGACAGCTACTATACCGCCCTTGTCAATCACGACTTATACGGCGGCGAATGAGCATAGCCGCACTTTACCGGGAAAGGAGTTGATACCTTGCAGGAGGAAGTAACCCAAAAAACGATTGCCCTATACGTCAAAGTGGGAAAAGGCGCGGCGCGGCTTACCGAACAGGCGTTACAGAAAGCAATCCAAAAGTTTTTGGAGCAGAAAAGCAAACCCGCGCATGGGAAACAGACCATGCGGCAGCTTATGAAGCAGAACGCGGGTGTTTCCAACATCGAGATCACCGACAGCAATATTAAAGCCTTTGAGAGTACGGCGAAGAAATACAACATAGATTTTTCGCTAAAAAAGGTTAAGGGCGAGCAGACCCGTTACCTTGTGTTTTTCAAAGGCCGGGACGCGGACGTTATGACCGCAGCGTTTCAAGAGTTTTCCGCAAAGAAGCTGAACAGGGATAAAAAGCCCTCTATCCGCAAAGCCCTTGCCGCTGCAAAGGACAAGGCGAAGCAGCTTAACGCCGCCCGCGACAAGGTAAAGAAAATGGACAGGGGGCGCGAGATATGAAGCAGATCAACTACAAAAAGCTGATACTTCCGAATATCCCCTATGTGTTCTTTGTCTATCTCTTTGATAAAGTCGGACAGGCGGTGCGGCTTGCCCCCGGCGCGGATATTTCTGCAAAGATACTGAATATCACACAAGGATTTTCCGCAGCCTTTGAAAACGCCTTGCCGAGCGTTTACCCGTTGGATTTGCTTGTCGGCATTGTCGGTGCGGTGATTATCCGCTTGATAGTCTATGTCAAAGGGAAAAACGCGAAGAAATACCGCAAGGGCGCGGAGTACGGCTCTGCCCGATGGGGAAACGCCGAAGATATAAAGCCCTACATAGACCCGGATTTCCAAAACAACATCATTTTGACGCAGACGGAACGGCTTACCATGAACAGCCGCCCGAAGCAGCCGAAGTACGCGAGAAATAAGAACGTCGTCGTGATCGGCGGCAGCGGCAGCGGAAAAACAAGATTTTTTGTCAAACCTAATCTAATGCAGCTTCATTCCTCTTACGTCTTAACCGACCCGAAAGGTACGGTTTTGATTGAGTGCGGGAAGCTGCTGCAACGGGCGGGCTACCGCATTAAGGTACTGAATACGATTAACTTCAAAAAATCTATGCACTACAACCCCTTTGTGTATATCCGCAGCGAGAAAGATATTTTGAAGCTGGTAAATACGTTGATAGCGAATACCAAAGGTGAGGGAGAAAAAAGCGCGGAGGATTTTTGGGTAAAGGCAGAACGGCTTTTGTATTGCGCGTTGGTGGGCTACATCTGGTACGAAGCCCCCGCCGAGGAAATGAACTTTATTACCCTGTTGGAACTTATCAACGCCAGCGAAGCCCGCGAGGACGACGAGGAATATCAAAGCCCCGTCGATTTGCTGTTTGCCGACTTGGAAGAACGCGACCCCGACCATTTCGCGGTGAAGCAGTACCGAAAATATAAATTGGCGGCGGGCAAAACCGCAAAATCAATCCTCATTTCTTGCGGTGCGAGGCTCGCTCCTTTTGATATAAAGGAATTGCGCGATCTTATGTCCTACGACGAATTAGAACTTGACACGTTAGGCGACAGAAAAACAGCTTTGTTTTTGATTATGAGCGATACGGACAGCACGTTTAATTTTGTTATCGCTATGCTGCAATCGCAGTTATTTAATCTCTTGTGCGACAAGGCCGACGACGAATACGGCGGCAAGCTGCCGGTTCATGTTCGCTGCCTGTTAGACGAGTTTGCAAACATTGGACAAATCCCGCAGTTTGAAAAATTGATTGCCACAATCCGCAGCCGGGAAATCTCGGCTTCTATCATTCTGCAATCGCAGAGCCAGCTAAAAGCCATTTACAAGGACGCGGCAGAAATCATACTTGACAATGCCGACAGCACCTTGTTTTTGGGAGGGCGCGGGAAAAATGCAAAGGATATTTCGGAGAACTTGGGACGTGAAACAATCGACAGTTTCAACACTTCCGAAAATCGCGGCACGCAGGTTTCTCATGGACTTACTTATCAAAAATTAGGAAAGGAGTTGATGACACAGGACGAAATAGCAGTTATGGACGGTGGGAAATGTATTTTGCAGCTACGCGGTGTACGTCCCTTTTTAAGCGACAAATACGACATCACGAAACACCCGAACTACAAATACCTTTCCGACTTCGACAAAAGAAACGCTTTTGACGTGGAACGGTATATGTCTACCCGTCCGGCAATCGTAAAGCCCGATGAAGCCTTTGACATATACGAAATAGATTTGTCCGACGAGGACGCAGCCGCCGAGGAATAACGGCGGCATTTTCATTTTCAACAACTTTTTTTGAGCCGCACAGCGGCAGAAAGCGAGGTTTATATGGAGTTTTTCAACAGCGCAGTTGGTGTATTGCAGACTTTGGTTATCGCGCTTGGCGCAGGTCTTGGCATTTGGGGTGCCATTAACCTCATGGAGGGTTACGGCAACGACAATCCGGGCGCAAATGCTCATGTGCGGTAAAGTAATAAAAAGATTTAGGTAGCCGCCTTAACTATTCCTAAATAAGATAATATGCACAGTATTTTCTCGTAAATAGAAAATAAATTATTGCATTTTACCAATTATTATGTTAAAATGACAATGTAACAAAGAGCTATGTATTTTTAAGGAAAGGGAGGAACTTATGAATTTAAGAAAATCTATTTTAGCACTTTCAGTAGTAGCTGGAATTGTAGCTGCTCCAATGACTGTATTTGCCGCTCATACTCATAGTTGGGGTTCTCCCCAGTACTATGGATATGAAGATGAAATGCCTGGTATATATGATGACTGGGATAAATGTGCGACACGTCATGTATATAATTACAAACAATGTTTAATTTGTGGAGAAGTAAGCATTTATGAAGTTGAGACGATTGAAATGTCTCACAAATGGGTGAATGGTGCATGTGTATATTGCAACAAAGGTTACGCGAAAGAGATAAATTAACATAGTATCATTACCGGCAAGTTTATAATCAAAAAATAGAAAGCATTGAGAATATTTCAAAATTTCTTGAAAGTACTCTCAGTGCTTTCTTTGATAATATGAAAGGAGAAATAAATGCAAAAAAAACAACTTTCTGTATTAGTACTAATTATTTTATGCTTTTTATTAGGATGTAACAGAGAAACACCAAAAGATGAATCTCAACAAAATTATGAAGATGAATCTAATATTTCTAAAACAAATGGAGAAGAACTTGTAAATATAAACAGTGAATTGTTAGGTTCGACTCCTTTTGATATCCAAATCGATAAAACAGCATTGCAGACTAGAAAAGAAACAGAAACAGAAGTTACAATAAAGACAAATTTAACAGACTGGGGTTATACTGTTTCTTCTGAAAAAGGGAAAATATCTGATATAAATAAAAATTCATTCATATATATAGCACCTAAAGATGAGAGGGATGATACTATAAAAATACAATTATCGGACTATGAAAATGGCATATCATATGAATATACAATTCCACTTATTTTTGCGGGAAACAATGAACATTCTTTAGATAAATTCAAGGAAAATCTTTCAAGATTACCTAATAGTTAGTAAAGAGTCGATAGACTAAAGTACCACCATCCTCTTTTATTTCAACTGAATATCCATCCCGCCGCACCGCAGCGGCACATGAAGCAGTAAATCCGAAAAAGATTTGCTGCTTTTTTTGCGTCCATTTTTGGCAAATTTCCAAAAGTTCCGTATTAGACAGTGAAACCAAAAAAGGCTGCCATTTTTTTCAGACAGCGGGCAAAACGCAGCTTCCGAAACGCCTTATTGTCGGGAAAGACCGAGCCGCCGGAAAAGTTCTTGCCGGAAAGTCCGTCATTTTTGCTTTTTGCGGTGTTGTAGGGAGTAAGGGAAGAACGCCAGCCCGCAGCCTTTTATGAAAAAGCTGGTTATAGATTTTCTGAAAAAGTGGCAGTAGCAAGTGAGGGCAATCCGGCAGCCTTTTATAAAAAAGCTGGTTGCGATTTTCTGAAAAAGTGGCAGTAGCAAGTGAACGGCAGTCCGGCAGTTTCTTAGAGCAAGATTCTACCGCAGTACCAAAATTCGCTTTTCGCTCATTTTGCCCCTGCGGGAATCTTGTTGGGGAGTGCCTTCCCCAAACCCTGCTATGGCGGCTAAAGCCGCTTGAAAAATTCCCGCAAATTCTTTTCGGATTATTTCAAAAACAGTTCCGCTACACACCCCGTTTTTCTCCTATTAGTGAGAGGACACCACGCACAGAAAGGAGGTCAACCACCTATGAAACGATATAACACGCCCCACCGCAGCAGGGTAGTCAAGACCCGGCTGACCGATGAAGAATACGCCGACTTTACCGCCCGGCTTGCCCCTTATGGTATGAGCCAGTCCGAATTTATCCGGCAAGCCATTACACGGGCAACCATACGCCCCATTGTTACCGTTTCCCCGGTCAATGATGAATTGCTTGCCGCTGTCGGGAAGCTGACCGCCGAATACGGCAGGATCGGCGGCAACCTCAATCAGATTGCCCGGTATCTGAACGAATACGGCGTACCCTACAACACCCTTTCCGGCGAGGTACGCGCCGCCATATCCGACCTTGCCGTCCTCAAGTATGAAGTCCTCAAGAAAGTAGGTGACGCGGTTGGCAACACTCAAGCATATCAACTCTAAAAACGCCGACTACGGAGCCGCCGAGCAATATCTTCTCTTTGAGCATGACGAGTTTACCATGAAGCCCGTCCTTGATGAAACCGGCAGGCTTATCCCCCGCGAGGACTACCGGCTGTCCACGCTGAACTGCGACGGGGAGGATTTTGCCGTTGCGTGTATGCGGGCCAATCTCCGCTATCAGAAAAACCAGCGGCGGGAAGATGTGAAAAGCCACCACTACATCATCAGCTTTGACCCGCGGGACGGGCCGGACAACGGCCTGACCGTAGACCGGGCGCAGGCGTTGGGGGAACAATTCTGTAAAGAGCATTTTCCCGGCCACCAGGCCCTTGTCTGCACCCACCCGGACGGGCATAACCACAGCGGCAACATTCATGTGCATATCGTCATAAACAGCCTGCGGATTGAGGAAGTGCCGTTCCTGCCCTACATGGACAGGCCGGCCGATACGAAAGTCGGCTGCAAGCACCGATGTACCGACGCTGCCCTGCGCTACTTCAAATCCGAAGTCATGGAGATGTGCCACCGGGAGGGGCTTTATCAAATCGACCTCTTGAACGGCAGCAAGAACCGCGTCACCGACCGGGAGTATTGGGCGCAGAAAAAGGGACAGGCCGCGCTGGACAAGCAGAACGCCCCCATGATTGCAGGCGGTATCACGCCCCGGCAGACCAAGTTTGAAACGAACAAGGAGAAGCTGCGGCAGACCATACGCGCCGCGCTGTCTGCGGCGACCTCATTCGAGGACTTTTCCTCTCTGCTGCTGCGGGAGGGCGTGACCGTCAAGGAGAGCCGGGGGCGGCTTTCCTACCTCACGCCGGACAGGACAA
>ERZ1027160.457-NODE-457-length-19326-cov-9.963572_pt1 | contig 19326 bp, 12 predicted proteins | sample MGYA00519275_ERZ1027160 | MGnify/ENA primary metagenome ERZ1027160 (study PRJEB26926, sample SAMN06164707) | human gut metagenome | biome: ENVO:00009003; feature: ENVO:2100002; material: ENVO:00002003 | host: Homo sapiens | place: USA | collected 2012 ...
GCCGCAGCCAGTCCGCCGTGGCCAACAAGCTGCGTCTGCTGCGGCTGGAGGAGCCGGTGGCGGAGGCTCTGCACCACTACGGCCTGACCGAGCGCCACGCCCGTGCCCTCCTGCGTCTGGAGGACCCGGAGCAGCGCCTTGCCGCCGTCGAGCATATCGGCAAAAACCAGCTGAACGTCGCCGATGCCGAAGGTTACATAGACCGTCTGGTCGCGCAAAACCAGACAACGCAGCCCCGCCGCCGCAGCGCGTATATCATCAAGGACGTCCGGCTGTTCCTCAACAGCGTGGACCGGGGCGTCCGGCTCATGCAGACCGCCGGCGTCGGCGCCAAAGTCTCCCGCCGGGACACGGAGGACACCATCTGCCTCACCGTCACCATTCCCCGCGCAAAGCCGCAGAAAGATGTGTCGTAACGCTTTTGTAACCCATTCCTTGACAAACCGTGATACAATGCAGTAATGGCACGGCATTTTGCCGGTATTGCCCAAACCTGATGATACAAAGGAGGGGACACCATGAGCGACGAGTTGAATATGTCCTCTGTTACCGCCGATCCCGCGCCGGAGACGGCCGGCAAGCGCGCGGCCCCGGAAGAAAAGCCTCCCAAGACCCCCGGCAAAAGAGCCGGACTGATCATCGGCATCGCCGCGGCGGTGCTGGTGCTGGCCTACGCGGGCTGCTGTGTGGCCGCCAACGCGCTGTATTCCCATACGGCCTTCCCCGGCACCTCCGTTCTGGGCATGGATATGTCCGGCCTGTCGGCGCAGGAGGCCGAGCAGCGCTGGACGGAGCAGGGGAGTGCCCTGCTGGACGGCATGACCATCCGCCTGACCCGTGACGGGCAGGAGATCGGCAGCACCACCCTTTCCGACCTGGGCGTCACCGTTCTGCCCGTCTATGTCTCCAAGGCTGCCGGCTGCGACGTGCAGGACCGGGGCTGGGGCAGCGATGTGACCGCGTTCCTCCGCGGCGGCTGGCGCTTTATCGAGAGCTGGTTCAGGGCCGTGGATGTCACGCCCCAGCTGGACGTGGACGAGGCGAAGCTCACCGCCGCCTGTGAACAGCTGTCCGACACCGTGGGCTGCACCGTAACGGACGGCGGCTACCGGCTGGCGGAGGGTGAGGGCCTGTACATCACCAAGCCGCAGGACGGCGAGAAGCTGGACGCGGCGGCGCTGCGCGCCGAGTTGGCGCAGCGCTTCGAGAGCCGCGATCTGTCCGCGGCAGCCCGGTCCGTGGAATGTGTGTTCGCGGCCCACACCGCCGCGCCCATGGACGTGCAGGCGCTCCACGACGAGATCGCCGGCACCATGGCCGCCGCCATCTGCGACAAATCCACCGGCAAGCCCACCCAGTCCCGCGTGGGCGTACAGTTCGATGTGGAGACGGTGCAAAAGCAACTGGACGCCGCCCAGCCGGGCGAGGAATTCCTGGCTGACGCCCAGGTGCAGTTCCCGCCCGCCGCCACCGAGGAGCTGGAGCAGGCCATGTTCCGGGACGTGATCGGCACCTGCACCACCACCTGCGCCGGCCCCTGGGGCCGCCGCCAGAACATCAAGCTGGCCTCCGCCGCCATCAACGGCCGTATCTATAACCCCGGCGAGGAGTTCTGGTACAACGCCACTGTGGGCCAGCGCACCGAGGCCCGGGGCTTCCAGCCCGCCGCCGCCTACTCCGGCGGCAAGACCGTTACCTCCATCGGCGGCGGTATCTGCCAGGTATCCTCCACGCTGTACTATTCCGCTCTCATGGCGGACCTGCAGATCGTCCTGCGCTACGCCCATATGTTCGACCCCGGCTATATGCCCGTCACGGGCTGTGATGCCACGGTCAGCTGGGGCGGCCCGGACTTTGCCTTCCGCAACAGCACCAACTACCCCATCAAGATCACCACCAGCTACAACGACGAGACCAACCAACTGACCATCACCCTGCTGGGCACCAAGACCGACGACCATTATGTGGAGATGACCAACCAGTTCCTCTCCTACTCCGAGCGCAAGACGGTCTATCAGGAGTCCGAGTCCGTGGCCCCCGGCACCACGGAGGTGGAGCAGTACGGCCACAACGGCTACGCCGTCCAGACCTACCGCAACGTCTACGCCGGCGACGGTACGCTCCTCCGCAGCACCAAGGAGGCGTACAGCGACTATGACCGGGCCGACAAGATCATCCTGGTCGCCCCCGGCGAGCTGCCGCAGTAAATAAAGAAACAGCCCCCTGCCGGGGGCTGTTTTCTGCTTTCGCTGTGTCTTCGCCGGGAGCAGACAGAGAAAAAGACCGGCGAAAGCCGGTCTTTTCTTTCTGCGTATCATTCTCTCCGCAGGGCTTCGATGGGGTTCAGCTTCGATGCCTTCATGGCCGGCACCAGGCCGAACACCACGCCGATGACCATGGAGAAGGCCACCGCGATGATGCACGCCGGTACGCTGATGGCCACCGGTGTCCCCATGATGTGGGACATCATCTCCGCCAGGCCGATTCCCGTGGCCACGCCCAGTATGCCGCCCATGCTGGTCAGCACCGCCGCCTCCGTCAGGAACTGCCAGAGGATGCGGCTCTGCTGCGCGCCGATGGCGATCTTCAATCCGATCTCGCGGGTGCGCTCGGTGACGGACACCAGCATGATGTTCATCACGCCGATGCCGCCCACTACCAGCGAGATGGCCGCGATCCAGATCAGCTGCTTGTTGGTGCTCTCCGACAGGCTCTGCAGATCGCTGGCCTGCTGCAGAAGGTCCTTGGACTCGTACTTGTACTTCGTGGTCCGGATGGCGTTCTCGTTCAGATACTTGGCCACATTGTCGCCGGCGGCGGTCATGTCGTTGGTGCTGGTGGCCCGCACCGCCGCGTACTGGGGCTCATCATACCGGTACGGCACCGACCAGCACACGTCCGGGATGAAAATGGTCCCCGCCGTGCTGCCGGCGTACATCTGGTAGTCCTGGAAGCTGTTGATCACCGGTCCACTGCTGGACCGGGAGGAGACCACACCCACCACGGTGAACGGCATCCCGTTGATCTCGATGGTGCCGCCGATGGGGTTCTCGCCCTGGAACAGCGACTTTGCCGACTTCGCGTCGATCAGCGCCACATTCCGCCGGTTCTCATAGTCCGCCGCCGTGAAGGACCGTCCGTAGTTCACCGCGTAGTCCACGGCCGTCAGATAGTGGTCGTCCACGCCGTACAGCGACCCGCTGAACGCCGTATTGCCCACGTACACGTTGTCGCACCACTCCCGTGCATGATACATGCCCACCAGCGACACGCTGCCCAGCTTCTCCATCTCATCCCGCATCTCCCGGGTCACTGGGTCGATACCCTCCGGCAGCGCCGAGTAGTTCAGGTCGAAATAGTTTTGGCTGTCCGCCGCCTTGATGGTCACCCGCACCACGTTGTTGCCCGCGCCGATCAGGTTCTGCTTGATCTGCTCGTTGGTGCCCTGAATGGTGGACACGATGGTGATGATCGCGGCGATACCGATAATAATGCCCAGCATGGTCAGAAACGACCGCAGTTTGTGGCTCCACACGCCCTGAAAGGCGAGATTTATATTTTCCAACATATGGTTATCCCGCCTCCTTTATATGCCGTAGTTGTACAGCTGGTCGGTCGTGGCCTCCTGGGTGTGGGCACCCTCCACCACGTCGCGCCCATAGGGGAACGCCACGTAGTCGTCCACGGTCAGCCCGCCCCGTATCTGGGTGTAGCTGCCCCACAGATCCCGGCCGGTCTGTACCCACCGCTGCTCCAGTCTGCCGTCATCGCCCCGGGCCATCACATAGCTCTTGCCGTTGTCCTCCCGGATAAACATGCTCTGCAAATACAGTGAGCTCCCCGCCTGCTGCTGGGCGGACACCTTCTGGTACTGTATATCCACATAGTCATTGGGCTGCAAATTCGCGTCCTCGGTGACGAACACCTTGAAGGGGTAGTAGGACACGTTCCTGTTGCCGTCGCCCCAGTTGCTGCCGTTGCTGGTGGGATAGTCGTCGATGGACACGATGGTGCCCTCGCAGGCCGCTCCGGTCATCCAGCTGCTGATGGATACGCTGTCGCCCACCTGCACGCTGCCCAGATCCATCTCGCTGAGGGTGCCGGTGACGTAATATCCGCCGCCGCCGGACAGCTCCACCACGGCCTCGCTGTTGTTATAGGCCTCGTCCGGGTCCCGCACGGCCTTCACCGTGCCGTCGAACTCCGCGTACACGTTGCCGTCGCCCAGCTCCGCCAGCTTCTTGTCCAGCTTCAGCTTCGCCACCTTCAGGTTGACCTCCTGCTCCTTTACCGCCTGAGCCTTCTCCAGAATGGCCTTGTTGATCTCCAACTGGGTCATGGAGGTATCTAGCAGCTCCTGAATTTGGGCGATCTTCCGGGTCAGCTCTTTGTACTTGTCGCTGTCGTAGGTGCGCTCCGGGTCGATGTACTCCGGCAGATCGCAGAACCGGAAGGAAATGCTCACTGTGCCGGAAATGGGTGCACCCTCAACAGGCTGCTCTGTGCTGTTCGGTGTAAATGTCTCTGTTATCAGCAGGCCGCGGCTGGTGGGCATACCGCCCATCTTATCCTTGTCCCGGGACACCAATACCAGATAGGTGCTCACTGTCGGGGTCTTATCCATAGGTGTGGCCCGGTTTATCTCCGCACCATGCAGGAGGTTCCGCAGCACTTCATCGCTCAGAGGCTTGTTGGTCAGCCAGTAGTAGTAAATGGGCTTATCCTTGCTGTTGCCCGAGCCCTCGGCCATAGGCGTCACCAGTCCGGGCACCACGGCCTTCTCGGGGTCGTACCCGCCGGCGCCGTCCAGTCGGCTGATCTCCGCTTGCAGCTCCGCCTCCAGCTTCGTTTTTTCCGCCTCCAGCGTCTCCTTGTTCTTCGCCTTCTTCAGCAGCTCCAGCTCGTTTTTCATGACCTCCAGATTCTCCGTCTGCCGGTCATAGTCGATCTTGGCGCGCTCCACGGTGGCCTGTGTCAGGGTGGAGTCATAGCTCACCAGCGCCGTGCCCTTCTTGACGCTGTCGCCCTCCTTGACCCACACCTTCTTCACCGTCTGGCTCTGGGAGATGTAGATCTTCTGCAATTTGTCCGTGGTCACCATGCCGCTGGTGTTGGAGGTGTCCCCCCAGTAGTCGGTCATGGCGCACTCGTTGACGGCGTATACGTTCACGTCGCCCCGCTGGGCGTTCCGGGCGATGGTCAGTCCGCCCCACACCGCGCCGCACACGCCCACCACGCAGGCGGCGGCGATAATGCCCTTTTTCAGCTTCTTGCTCATGCGCGGCTTCTCACCGTCGGGGCGCTTTTCGCCGATATGCAGCTTTTCCCGCAGCGTCAGCTTCTCACTCATAGTCGTCACCTCCCGACAGTACGCCGTCCCGTATGGTCATGACCTTGGCGGCGTGGTTGGCGATGGAGCGGTCGTGGGTGATCATGATGATGGTGGAGCCGCTGTCATGCAGCTGCTGAAACAGCTCCATCACCGCCGCGCCGCTGGCACTGTCCAGCGCGCCGGTGGGCTCGTCGGCCAGCAGCAGCTTCGGCTTACCCACAATGGCCCGTGCGATGGCCACCCGCTGGCACTGTCCGCCGGACAGCTGGTCCGGCCGGTGGTCCACCCGGTCGGAAAGCCCCACTGTCTCCAGCGCGGCCCGGGCCCGTTCCAGCCGTTCCGCCTTCTTCACCCCGCCGTACAGCAGGGGCAGCGCCACGTTTTCCAGCGCCGTCAGCTTCGGCAGCAGATTAAAGCTCTGGAACACGAAGCCCAGCTCCTTGTTCCGCACCTCCGCCAGCTGCTTGTTGTTGCAGGTGGTCACGTCCCGTCCGCCCAGCAGATAGCTGCCGCTGGTGGGCACGTCCAGACACCCGATCAGGTTCATCAGCGTGGTCTTGCCGCTGCCGGAGGGACCCATGATAGCCAGGTATTCCCCCTCCTCCACGTCAAGGTTCACGTTTTTCAGGATATGTGCCACGGACTTTCCCATGGGGTAGTCCTTGCATATATCGCGCATTTCCAAAATCATGCTCAGCCCTCCATCGGCGGAATGACCGCTGACGCGGAGGCGGCCTCGCCGCCGGGAATCACGGCTGCGGTGCTGCCGTCATCCGTGACGGTGTCGTTCTCAGCGGGCATATCGCCGCCGTCCATGCCGTCCATGGGCACGTTCTCGTCGATCTTGTCGCCGTCGCCGCCCTCGGGATAGACCTTGCCGCCGCTGGCGCCGGGGTCAAAGGTGCCCTCGTCATAGGTGATGCACGTCATGCCTGCCTTCAGGCTCTCGTCCGGGAAGGCGATGTAGTCCTCCGCCGTCAGGCCGTCCGTCACGGGATAGGTGTCCGTCTCCGTGTTGTACTCGCCCAGGGTGACGCTCCGCTTTTCCAGCTTGCCCTTGCTGTTCTGGGCCCACACCCACGGATTGCCCTCGGCGTCGTTGATGAAGTAGCTGGGCAGGTTGATCAGGTTCTCGTCCTGGGTGTCCTCCTGACCGTAGTCCGGCTCTATGTACACGTGCTGGCCCATCAAGAGTCCTTCGCCGCTGCCCTCCAGGGTGACATAGAAGGGGTACTTGCTGGACATGGCCGTGTCGCTGTCGCCGTAGTCGCTGCGGCTCTGCTGGGCGTTGTTCCAGTCGATGGAGCTGATGCTGCCCTTCCAGGTCTGGTCGCTGACCCGGGAGCGGATCACCACCTGGGTGCCCTGGGTGAGAACGGAGGCGTTGTTCTCGTTGACATAGCCCTTGATGCGGAAGCCGCCCGTCTCCACGATGGTCATGAACGGCAGGGCGTTGCCGGAGTTGTCGCTGCCGCCGTCCGGGTTCAGGGACTTGATCTCGCCGTCCACCGGCGCGGTCACCGTGCCGTTCTTGGTGTTGGCCTTCAGCTTCTCGATGTCCTTCTTCTTGGTGGCGATGTTGGCCTTCGTCTCCAGCACCTTCACGTTCTGCTCCCGCAGATCCAGGGCGTACTGCCGCTTGGTGGCGTCGTCATAGGTGCTGTCCATCAGCTTCTGTATCTTTTCCAGCTCCGCCTGCTGGTCCTCCAGCGTGGCGTTCAGCTGCTCCAGCTCCAGCTGGGCCATCTCCAGGTCGGTGCGGATCTGGCTGAGGTCATAGGTCAGCAGCACGTCGCCCTTTTTTACGCTGTCGCCCACCTTCACCTTGATGGTGTCGATGGTCATGGCGTCGTTTTTCTTGATGGTCGTTTCGCCCAGGGGACTGACGATGCCTGCGAACCGGTCCGCCAGACCTACGGACCCCAGCCCGCAGATCATAGACACCGACTGCACGGAGGCCTCGCCCTCCACTGCGCCGCAGCCGGACACACAGCCCAGCAGCATCACCAGCGCCAGTACAAAAGCCGCTTTTTTCATGTTGTGTTCTCCTTTTTCCTTCCCGCGCGCCCGCGGGATGATTTGCCTATTTACTTAGACGGCAGAAATTGTCATTCCGTTCCGCCGCTACCCCCGACAATATCATATCATGCGCCTGGCCCTCAAAATGTGAATAAATCGTGAACACACGCTTAAGACCTTACTAAGGTTCCGTATCAAAACGGTGGCAAAACGCCCCGCGGAATATTGACAGCGTGCGGGGGCGTGTCCTATTATTATGGTGTGCCGTGTCCATCCCGGACATCTTACCGGTGTACGGGTGCCTTTTCGGCGGACACGGCCCGCGTACGATACCACCGGCAGGAGGTTTTGCCATGAACAAAAAACGTATCCGCCAGATGGACCTGGCCCTGCGCCGCCGCCTTTCCGACCGTCCCGCCGCGGACTATTTTGCTCCCGGGGACGCCCTGCTCCGCACCATCGAGAGCGAGGGCTATATGCAGCGCTTCACCGGGCTGTTCAACGGCACGCGCCTCCGCTGCGCCGACGTGCTGTCCCTCTGCCGCCCGGAGCTGGAGACGCTGTGCCCCGGCGAACCGTCCGAGGGCTGGCTGGCCTATGCCTACGACTATGCCCGCCGCCTGCTCTACCCGGAAAAGACCGATGCGGAGCCCTTCGCCCCCGGTGCGGTGTTCCTGCTGTCGGTGCTGCAGGTGCTGTTTGCCGCCGAGGCGGAGCTGTTGCCCCACGACCCGGCCTGGACCTTCGATTTCCTGACCGATGATGAGCTGGCCGGCAGTCCCAGTGCCCCGTCCTATCAGCGCTTCCTGCGCCTGTGGAGGCGGGAGTTCGTCTATGAGCTGATGCGTTTGGGCCTGGAGGTCACGCCCTACCGCACCCTTGAGCATATCGCCGGTGTCCACCACCTCGCCGTCACCGCCGCCCGCGCCCTGCGGAAAAGCGGCGTGGCCGTGGACGTGGCCCTGGTCTCCGGCGCCGCCGCCGGCCACGATCTGGGCAAGTTCGGCTGCCGCCCCGGCGAGCGCGTGCCCTACCTGCACTATTTCTACACCGACCAGTGGTTCCGCCGCCGCCGGATGACCGATATCGGCCACGTGGCCGCCAACCACTCCGTCTGGGACCTGGAGCCCGACTACCTCTCCGTGGAGGCGCTGCTGCTGATCTACGCCGACTTCCGCGTCAAGCAGCTCCACGATGCGCAGGGCCGGGAGATCACACGTATCTCCACCCTGGCTCAGGCCTTTCAGGTGATCCTGGATAAGCTGGATGACGTGGACGGCGAGAAGCAGAAGCGCTATACCCGGGTCTACGCCCGGCTGGAGGACTTCGAGCAGTTCATGGTCAGCTGCGGCGTGGATGTCACCATGTCCGGCGGCGATACGCCCCCTCTGCCGGAGAAGCACACCGCCCTTATGACCGACGACGAGGCCCTCCGCGCCCTGACGCTCCGCTGCGTGGGCCACAATATGGAGCTGATGCACCGCCTCACCGATCAGCGCAGCTTCGCCCGTCTGCTGGAGGAGGCCCGCGGCGAGACGGATTGGCGCCGTCTCCGCGCCTATCTGGCGGTGATGGAGTCCTACTCCCTCTATCTGCATATCCCACAGAAGGTCCAGACCCTGACGTTCCTCTACGAGCTGCTGATGCACCGCGAGGGCGATATCCGCCGTCAGGCGGCGGCGCTGCTGGGCGAGATCATCGCCGGCTTCCACGCCGGCTACGCCAAGGAGCGCCCCGCCGACATCCGTCCGGACCCCCGGGCCATCACCGACGTGGACCAATGGAGGCTCTATCTGGACAAGATACTGTATCCCGACCATAAGCTCATGCCCCAGCACCGCCGCTGGATCGGCTATACCCTGAAATTCGCCGTCGGCTCCCTGCTGAGCCACTGCCCCGGCCGGGAGGAGCGCTTCCTGGCCCCGGTGTTCGCCTACTACCGCAGGCCGGAGGATCTGGACGACTACACCGCCTTCCAGCTGCTGGATACCGCCGCCGCTCTGCCGGATACGGCCTATACGGCCAGCCGCGCCCGGCAGATGACGGACTTCGCCGCCGCCCTGTCCCTGCGTAAGGACCTGACCATCCGCATGGCCGCCGTGCTGCTGCTGGACCGTCTCGCCCGCCTGTACCCGGAGGACGGCCGCGCGCTGGAGGCCGTGACCGCCGTCCCCGACGGCGACAGCGGCACCCTGCGCTATCTCAAGCAGGATGTGCTCTCTCAGGGCGCGCCCCTTCTTCTGCCGGAGGACGTGGTCTCCGAGATCTTCCTGGACAACCTGAAGACTGCCACCCCCTGGATCACCAAGCAGGGCAACCTGCGCCTGCTGACGGACTTTGCCCGCAGCGGCAAAAGCCCCGCCCTCCATATCGCCACCCACCTGTCCAATCTCATCAAGGTCAGCGACCGCGTTACCGTCCGCCACAGCGCCGGCAACGCCCTGCTGGCCCTGGCGCCCCGCCTGACGGCCGACCAGCGCAACGAGGTGGCGGTGGAGCTGTGCCGCGGCCTGGAGCTGGGCCAGCAGGAGTTCACCAAGTATATCCCCGACTACCTGGGCCGTTTTGCCCTGTGGCTGCCCCCGGCGGAGCTGGATGAGGTGCTGGACGACCTTCGCGTGAACCTCAGCTCCTCCGACAGCCGCGTTACCGCCTCCGTGCTGGATACCGTGGGCGTCATCTATGAGGCGTACGATGCCTATCGCTCCCGCTTCCCGGAGACGGACGACGCCTACCGCCGCCGCCGTGAACGGCTGCTGGGCCTGCTGATGCGGGGCCTCAGCGGCATTGACGGCGCCACCCGGCAGGAGGCCCTGTTCGTGTTGGGCCGCCGGGTCTTCGGCTCCGGAGAGCTGGGCCGCCACGAAAAGCGCCGCGCCTTTATGCTCACCCAGCGCAAGCTGCTCTCCGCCCAGGACGAATTCCCCGGCGAGGGCCTGACGTTCTACTACCGGGCCGCCATGCTGGGCAAGCTCTACCGCTTCATCACCGAGGAGCGCCTGTTCCACAAGGGCTTTGATTTCGGCGCGCCCCGCCCCGTGGCCTTCTTCCCCGGTACCTTCGACCCCTTCACCCTGTCCCACAAGGGCATCGTCCGGGCCATCCGCGACCAGGGCTTCGAGGTCCTGCTGGCCATTGACGAGTTCTCCTGGTCCAAAAAGACCCAGCCCTACCGCCTGCGCCGGCGCATCGCCGCCATGGCCGTGGCCGACGTGTTCCACGTCAGCATTTTCCCGGAGGACTTCCCGGTGAACATCGCCAACCCGGAGAACCTCCACGAGCTGCGCGCCGCCTTCCCGGGCCGCAGCGTGTCCATCGTGGTGGGCAGCGACGTGGTGCTCCACGCCTCGTCCTACAAAAAGTCCGTCACGCCGGACTCCATCCACACCTTCGACCACGTGGTCTTCCGCCGCACCGAGCCGGACGCCGAGCCGGCGGATTACAGCTGCATCACCGGCAAGGTGCTGGAGCTGACGCTCCCGCCCCAGCTGGAGGAGATCAGCTCCACCCGCATCCGCGAGGCGGTGGATGCCAACCGCGACATCTCCAACCTCATCGATCCCACGGTGCAGGAGTTCATCTATCGCCGCGGCCTGTACCTCCGCGAGCCCCAGGACAAGCCCGTTCTCCGCACCGAGGACCTGAGCTTCCTGCCCGCCTCGCCGGAGACGGCGGAGAAATTCCTCCGCACCATGCTCTCCGTGCCCACCGCCGCGGCGCTGCGGACGCAGATCGAGAGCCGCGGCGACGACGTGATGGTCTGCCGGGACGCCGACGGCACCATTCTGGGCGCGGCCAGCTACGCCTGCCTGGACTCCGCCCGTCTCTTCGCCCGCCTGGGCGACCCGGCCCTCTCCGGTCTTGTCCGCCAGAACGCCGGCGGCCGCACCCTGCTCATCAGCGGGCTGTTCGTGCCCCGGGGCGAGCGCCAGAGCGACCTCTGCCAGCTGCTCATCACCGAGGTGCTGACCCTGGCTCTCAGCCGTGAGTTCACCTACGCCCTGTATGTCCCCCTGGAGGGCGCCGCCTCCGGCTACGGCCGCCAGCTGCTGACGCTCCAGGGCTTCGTCCCGGCTGGTGACAGCACGGACGCCCTGGCCGTGGATATGCGCTGCCCCATCGTCCTCAGCCGCAACGTGGACACCGCGGTGAAGGCGCCCTTCAGCTCCTCGCCCCGGGTGCTTGCCGCCATCGCCGCCGCCCACCGCCGCCTGCAGGCGGCGCTGACAAAGCTGCAGCCCGGATCTCTGGTGCTCAGCCTGTCCGCCGGCGTCATCTACCACCGGCTGCTCCAGCGTATCACCGGCCGCAATGGCGTCCCCGCGGAGCCCACCACGCCCCGCGTCCTCGGCCCGGATATCTGCGTCCCCTACGGCAAGATCCTCCGCGGCGTGGCCGTGCCCAACACCGTCACCAAGACCCTGCGTACCGACAAGGTCTACGAGCCGGACCTCAGCACCTATTCCATCGAGGCCTACCCGGACTACTCGCCCCTGCCCGACCAGGTCCGCACCATCCACGCCTTTGCCCGCCCCGTCATTCTCGTGGACGATATGCTCCACGACGGCAAGCGTATCCGCCGCCTGGCCCCGCTGCTCGCCGAGACGAACACCCCCGTGGACCAGGTGCTGGTGGGCTACCTCACCGGCATGGGCCGCGACCTCATGGAGCAGCTGGGCTACGACGTGGACGCCATCTACTACCTGCCCAACCTGCGCCTGCGCTTCGTCGAGTCCACGCTCTATCCCTTCATCGGCGGCGATACCGTCCGCCGCAGCGAGGCCCTGCCCGGCGGCCTTCAGCCCGCCGTCAACCGCATCCTGCCCTACGCCGCCCCCGAGTACACCGGCATGGACGACGAGACCGCCTGGGAGCTCTCCCTCTGCTGCCTTGAGAACGCCCGCGATATCCTCCTGGCCCTTGAAACGGAATTCCGTTCCCTCTACGCCCGCAACCTCACCCTCAGCCGTCTCGGCGAAGCGGTCATCCTGCCCCTCTGTCCCGACAAGGGCGGCTGCATGACCTACGATCTCTCCCGCGCGGCCAGCACGTATTTGGAGGGAGATATAGAGCTCCTGAAACGTATGCGCCCCAGATAAAGGCACATCTTTTGCGCCAATACTTCGTTGCGTCGGCTTGACGTACACACGGTACGCCTGCGCCTCCGCGCCTCGTCTTGACACAAAATCTGAACCTTTATCAAGACTATGCGGCGCCGTCTCGTCATCGGCAGGACGCAAGATCCGGCACATTCTCTATTCCTCAAGGGGGGCCTGCGCCTCCGCGCCTCGTCTTGACACAAAATCTGAACCTTTATCAAGACTGTGCGGCGCCGCCTCGTCATCGGCAGGACGCAAGATCCGGCACATTCTCTGCTCCTCAGGGGGCCTGCCGTGGCGTGAAATTTGCGCGTCAGCACCCCGCCGGAGGCAAAAAGATAGAAACAGGAGAAGCTACTATGATCGATCTCAACGATACCAACCTGCCGCGCATCCCGTCTAAGTGCCGCGTCACCCTGCTGGCCCTGGGCGATGTGGGCAGCACGCTGCTGATGGGCCTGCGGCTCATGGGCGGCGACGTGATAGGCTCCATCGGCATCTGCGACGTGCGCCCCGGCGTCTCCGAGCGCTGGGAGTTCGAGCTGAACCAGATACAGTCCCCGGACGGTGCGGCGCTGCCCCCGGTGGATATCATCACGCCGGAGCAGCTGTTCGACGGCGATGTGTTCCTGTTCTGCGCCTCCCGGATGATCCCGGATACCTCCGTTACGGCGGGGGATGTCCGCATGGCCCAGTACGGCCTGAACCGGGAGCTGGTGTCCATCTACGCCCGCATGGCCCGGGACAGGCGGTACAGGGGCCTGTTCTGTGTGGTCAGCGACCCGGTGGACCCACTCTGCCGTGCCGTGCTGCGTGAAAGCGGCCTGTCCCCGGCCCAGGTCCGGGGCTTCGGCCTGGGCGTTATGCACGCCCGCGCCCTGTACTACGCCCGGAGGGACCCTCGCTTCGCGTCCTACCTTACCGAGGGCCGCGCCTTCGGCCCCCACGGCGAGGACCTGGTGCTGGCCAACTCCATTGCGCACTACGACGACGCCCTCTCCCGTGAGTTGACGGAGAAGGTGGCCCACGCCAATCTGGAGATGCGTAAGCTGGGCTACAAGCCCTATGTGGCCCCGGCCCTGTCCTCCGGCGCGCTGAGCCTGCTGGCCCTGCTGCGGGGGCAGTGGCATTATTCCTCCGTCTACGACGGCCAGGTGTTCATGGGATGCCGCAATCGTCTGACCCCCGCCGGCATCGAGACGGAGCCGCTGACCCTGCCGCCCGCCCTGCAAAAGCGTATCGACGACACCCGCGCCAAGCTGAACGCCATAGAATAACGGAGGTATCCGCCATGCTCACCGTTCTGCTCCCCGAAAACGACCGCAGCCCCGCCCTGCGGGACCTGCTGGTGCCCCTGCTGCCTCCGGGCAGCGATATCCGCGACCCCGATGACGGGCTGGAGGACCTGGCCGGCCGCCGTCTGCTGTTCGCTGTGGCGCTGGACGAGGGCGGCTGCAATATGGCCTATTACCGTATGCTCTCCCGCCTGCGCCGCAGCACAGACCTGCTCTCCGACAGTATCGGCGCGTGCATCGTCACCGGCGTGGGCGAGTTCTACACCAAGGATGTGGCCCGGGACATGGTCTTCGCCGCCAACCAGGCGGGCTGCGGCTTCCTCGGCCGCCCGCTGGTGGAGGCCACCGGCTCTCTGCGGAATTTCCGCACCCAGGCCCAGATCGGCGGCACCGACGAGGTCACGGCCTTCCATGCCGCTGTGGCGGAGCTGCTCTCCCGCCTGAACGACTGGGAAAAGCCCGCCCCCATCCGCCATGTGCTGGCTCTCCACGCCTCCCAGCGTGCCACGTCCAACACCCTGGCCCTGTGGGAGCTGGTGAAGGCCGGCCTTCCGTCGGACCTCGGCGTGCAGGAGATCTGCCTCCGCAACGGCACCATGGCCGACTGCAACGGGTGCAGCTATACCGCCTGTCTCCACTTCGGCGAGCAGGGCGGCTGCTTCTACGGCGGCCCCATGGTGGACGAGGTCTATCCCGCCGTGCGGAGATGCGACGCCCTGGTCATGCTCTGCGCCAACTACAACGACGCCCTGGCTGCCAATCTGACCGCCTGTGTCAACCGGCTCACGGCCCTGTTCCGCCAGACCCGTATGTACGACAAGCGGATCTTCGGCCTGATCGTCTCCGGCTACTCCGGCGGCGACCTGCTGGCGCGCCAGCTGATCTCCGCCCTGAATATGAACAAGTCCTTCTACCTGCCGCCCCGCTTCTCCCTGCTGGAAACGGCCAACGAGCGCGGCAGCCTTGTGAAGCTGCCGGGCATCGAGGCGCAGGCGGCGGCCTTCGCCCGGCACATCGCGGAGAGCTGAATAACCCCGCCGCAAACCGGGGAAAATACTTCCATCAATCAAAAGGAGGTGTGTTCCATGCAGGCAATGGTGTTGGAGAAGGCGTGCATCCAGTGCGGACTGTGCGCGGGGCTGTGCCCGGAGGTGTTCGAGCTGAACAGCGGCGAGCCCGCCCGGGTGACGGTGGACCCTATCCCGGACGCGCAGAAGATCGGCGTGCAGGAGGCGGCGGACAGCTGTCCCGTGGCCGCCATTCAGGTAACGGCGTAAAAATCCCCGGAAATGCCGCAAAAACCACTTTACAACGGTGATTTTCTGTGGTATCATCTCAAAGTACGCGCTAAGCGCGTCCGACCCCTGCCTTAGCCCTGCGGAGCGTTCCATCTCTCCCACGGCCCAGGCTGCGGGCGTATTTCAAGAAAGGTGGAAACACAACTATGATGCTGAAAGATCAGAAGACCTCTATCATCGAGGCCAATCGCACCCACGAGACCGACACCGGCTCCCCCGAGGTCCAGGTGGCCATCCTCACCGAGCGTATCAACCAGCTGACCGCGCACCTGAAGGTCCATCCCCATGACTTCCACAGCCGCCGCGGTATGCAGATGATGATCGGTAAGCGCCGTCGTCTGCTGGACTACCTGGCCAAGAAGGACATCGAGCGTTATCGTGCCCTGATCGCCAAGCTGGGTCTGCGTAAGTAAGTTGAAACAGGGTGATGTGCGCTTGCGCATCACCCTTCTTTCACATTCTGCGCCGTGTACAAATTGACCATTAGCAGTTGAAAATGCGCCGTAATTCAGGGTTTCGGAGCGTTTTCAAGTGCTAACGGCGATAGGTCGCGGGCAGAATGCCATTTCACAAAAAAGGAGAAACGATATGTCAACGATCATCACCAAGCGCCAGTTCCCCCACTATCACAAATACACCATGGACCTGGCCGGCCGTCCCCTGACGCTGGAGGTCGGCAAGCTGGCCGAGCTTGCCAACGCCGCCGTCATGGTGGGCTATGGCGACACCCGCGTCCTCTGCTGCGTCACCGCCGCGCCCCGTCCCCGCGACGGCATCGACTTCTTCCCCCTGTCCGTGGACTTCGAGGAGAAGATGTACGCCGTGGGCCGCATCCCCGGCAGCTTCAACCGCCGCGAGGGTCGTCCCGGTGAGAAGGGCATCCTGACCTCCCGCGTCATCGACCGCCCCATCCGCCCCCTGTTCCCCTATGACTTCCGCAACGACGTGTCCGTCATGTGCACCGTCATGGCCGTGGACCACGACTGCTCCCCCGAGATCGCCGCGCTGATCGGCACCTCCGCCGCGCTGGCCATCTCCGACATTCCCTGGAACGGCCCCGTGGCCGCCCTGAAGGTGGGCCTGGTGGACGGCAAGCTGGTCTTCAACCCCGACGCCGAGCAGCGCAAGGTCAGCGACCTGGACGTGACCGTCGTCTCCACCGGCAAGAAGGTCGTCATGATCGAGGCCGGCGCCAACGAGGTCCCCAACGATGTCATGTTCGAGGCCATCAAGCAGGCCCACGAGGAGAACCAGAAGCAGATCGCCCTCATCGATCAGATGGTGGCCGAGATCGGCAAGCCCAAGTTCGAGTACCCCCACGCCGACTTCAACTACGAGCTGTTCAACAAGATCACCGCCGACTTCATGGACGAGGCCAAGGCCGCCATGGACACCGACGACAAGAACGTCCGCGAGCAGCGCTGGAACGCCATGATCGAGAAGTGGCACGAGAAGTACCTGGAAGAGTACCCCAACATGGACCAGTACCTGGAGGAGATCACCTACAAGTTCCAGAAGATGATCGTCAAGAAGTGGCTGCTGGAGGGTCACCGTGTGGATGGCCGCCAGAAGAATGAGATCCGTCCCCTGGACGCCGAGGTGGGCGTGCTGCCCCGGGTCCACGGCTCCGGCCTGTTCACCCGCGGCCAGACCCAGGTCCTGTCCGTGGCCACGCTGGATACCCTCTCCGCCAACCAGAAGCTGGACACCATCTGGGAGGAGACCGAGAAGCGCTATATGCACCACTACAACTTCCCCGGCTACTCCGTCGGTGAGGCCAAGCCTGCCCGCAGCCCCGGCCGCCGCGAGATCGGCCACGGTGCGCTGGCCGAGCGCGCCCTGCTGCCCGTCATTCCTCCCGTGGAGGAGTTCCCCTACGCCATCCGCGTGGTCAGCGAGGTCGTGTCCTCCAACGGCTCCACGTCCCAGGGCTCCATCTGCGGCAGCACCCTGGCCCTCATGGACGCCGGCGTGCCCATCAAGGCCCCTGTGGCCGGCATCTCCTGCGGCCTGATCCAGGACGACGACGGCTCCTTCACCACCTTCATCGACATCCAGGGCGTGGAGGACTTCCACGGCGAGATGGACTTCAAGGTGGCCGGCACCAAGAAGGGCATCACCGCCATCCAGATGGACCTGAAGAACGACGGTCTGACCATGGAGATCATCAAGAACGCGCTGGACATCACCTATGACGCCCGCTGCCAGATCCTGGACCAGGTCATGCTGCCCTGCATTGCCGAGCCTCGCGCCGAGGTCAGCAAGTACGCCCCCAAGATGGTCACCATGCACATCGACCCGGATAAGATCCGCGACGTCATCGGCAAGGGCGGCTCCGTCATCCAGAAGATCGTGGCCGAGTCCGGCGCCAAGATCGACATCGACGACGACGGCACTATCCACATCGCCTCCCCCGATGCCGAGAGCTGCGAAAAGGCCAAGAAGTGTATCGACGACATCGTCTTCGTGCCCGAGGTGGGCCAGCTGTACTACGGCCGCGTCGTGCGCCTGATGACCTTCGGCGCCTTCGTGGAGCTGGCCCCCGGCAAGGACGGTCTGGTCCACATCTCCAAGCTGGCCGACAAGCGCATCGAGAAGGTGGAGGACGCCTGCAAGATCGGCGACATGATGTGGGTCAAGGTCACCGAGATCGACGAGAAGGGCCGCGTGAACCTGAGCCACAAGGACGCCATGAAGGAGATCGCCGCCAAGGAAGCCGCCGGCGAGCCCATCAAGTAAAGCATTGTTTTTTATATCCCCCGGTCCGCCGGGGGATATTTCTTTTTCCCGCCGCCTGTGGTATACTGAGAAAAACACCCTGCAAGGAGGTCCCGCCTATGTCCGACACCATCGCCGCCATCGCCACGCCCGGACAGCCCAGCGCCATCGGTATCCTGCGCCTGTCCGGCCCGGATACCTGTGCCGCGCTGGACGCGGTGTTCCGCGCCAAAAACGGCAGGCCCGCCGCGCAGCAGCGCCCCCGCGCCATGGTGCTGGGCGAGCTGCTGGACGAGACGGGGCAGGTCATCGACAGCGTGCTGTGCGTCCATTTCCCCGCGCCCCACAGCTATACCGGAGAGGACTGCGCCGAGCTCCACTGCCACGGCAGCCCCATCGTGCTGGACACGGGCCTCCGCGCCCTGTTTGCCGCCGGCTGCCGCCAGGCCGGTCCCGGCGAGTTTACCAAGCGGGCCTTCCTCAACGGGCAGCTGGACCTGCTTCAGGCGGAGTCCGTGGCGGACCTGATCGACGCCGAGACGGCCCAGCAGGCCCACAACGCCGTCTGCCAGCTGGACGGCGCGCTGAGCCGCACCGTGGCGCGTATCTACGACGGCCTCATGGACATGGCCGCCCGGTTCTACGCCGTGGTGGACTATCCGGACGAGGACATCGAGGATCTCCAACGCGAGCAGATGCTGGACACCCTGCGCCGGGCCCAGAACGATCTGGAAGCGCTGGTGGCCGGGTTTTCCCGCGGCCGTTTGCTGAAGCTGGGCGTGCCCACGGTGCTGCTGGGCAAGCCTAACGCCGGCAAATCCTCTCTGCTGAACGCCCTCCTGGGCTATGACCGGGCCATCGTCACCGACATCGCCGGCACCACCCGCGACACGGTGGAGGAAAAGGTCACCGTGGGCGGCGTGCTCCTGCGGCTCATCGACACGGCGGGCATCCGCGACGGCGGCGACGCCGTGGAGAGCATGGGTGTGGAGCGCAGCCGCGCCGCCGCGAAGCAGGCATCTCTGGCCCTGCTGGTGCTGGACGGCTCCCGGGAGCTGACGGCGGAGGACGAGGCCGCCATCGCCCTGGCCAACACCGTCCCCCACCTGATCGTGGCCGTCAATAAATCCGACCTGCCCCGGGCGCTGGACGTCGGCACCCTGGCGGACCGCTTCGACAACGTGCTGTCCGTCTCCGCCGCCACCGGCGCGGGACTGGACACGCTGACCGACGCCATCGCGGCGCAGTTCCCGTCGGGCGAGACTGCCGGCGGCGCGCTGCTGACCAACGCCCGTCAGGCCGACGCCGCCAACCGCGCCCTCTCCGCCGTGGCCGAGGCCCGCGGCGCCCTCCGTATCGGCATGACCCCCGACGTGGTGCTCACCGACTGCGAGGCGGCACTGGCCGCGCTGGGTGAGCTGAATGGCAAACAGGTCCGCGACGATCTGGTGGACACCATCTTCTCCCGCTTCTGCGTGGGGAAATAGGCGATAGACACCTGTATTTCTGCTACCATCGATTGACAAGGGCAGACACGGTTTTGACGGGCAGAAATGCGCCCATAC
>ERZ1027160.461-NODE-461-length-19171-cov-10.246495_pt1 | contig 19171 bp, 18 predicted proteins | sample MGYA00519275_ERZ1027160 | MGnify/ENA primary metagenome ERZ1027160 (study PRJEB26926, sample SAMN06164707) | human gut metagenome | biome: ENVO:00009003; feature: ENVO:2100002; material: ENVO:00002003 | host: Homo sapiens | place: USA | collected 2012 ...
TCAGCAAGCACAGCAAGCGAGTACCCGCTTGCGGATTTTGCGCTGTTCAGGTCCCTTGCCCGAACAGTCAAAATTGCTTGCTGGGATATCCCAGACCCTTATGAGAAACGGAGGCTGCCCATGGCGAACCGAAAGCGGAACATTCAGATGAAATTCTATGTGACGGAGGAGGAAAAACGGCTCATAGACGAAAAGATGGCGCAGCTCCCCACACGGCGGTACGGCGCGTATCTGCGGAAGATGGCGATAGACGGGTATATCATCCAGCTTGACACCACGGATATCAAGCGGATGAACGCAGCCCTGTCCGCCATTGGCCGGAACATCAACCAGATCGCCAAGAGGATCAACGCCGGAGGTGACGCGTACAAAGCGGATATGCGGGAGATACAGGAGAGGCTGGATGAGATATGGCAGTTACAAAGACGCATCCTATCAAGTCAACGCTAAAGGCGGCCATTGACTATATCTGCAACCCGGAAAAGACGGACGGGAAGCTGCTGGTCTCCGCCTATGGCTGCGCCGCCGAGACCGCGGATATCGAATTTGCCTGGACCCGCCGCCATGCCATCGACAAGGGAACGAACCTGGGCCGCCACCTGATCCAAGCCTTTCAGCCTGGGGAGGTCACGCCGGAGCAAGCCCATGAGATCGGCATGGAGTTGGCAAGGGAGATCCTGGGCGGCAGGTATGAGTTTGTACTTACCACTCACACAGACAAAGATCATGTTCATAACCACCTGATCTTCAATGCCGTCAGCTTTGCGGATCACAAGCACTACCATTCCAACAAGCGCAGCTATCACTTCATCCGCCGCACCTCAGACCGGATCTGCAAGGAGCACGGCCTGTCCGTCATCGTCCCCGGCCAGGACAAAGGCAAAAGCTACATCGAGCATCAGGCGGAGCGGACCGGCATCAGCTATAAGGCGAAGCTGCGCACCGCCATCGACCGGCTGCTGCCCGGCTGCCATGACTTAGAGGAGCTGCTGGTGCGGTTGCAGCGGGAGGGCTACGAGCTCAAGCGGGGCAAGTACATTTCCGCCAGAGCGCCGGGACAGGAGCGGTTCACAAGGCTAAAGACCCTGGGCGCGGACTACGCCGAGGACGCCCTGACCGCACGGATGGCCGGACGCGCCAGACCCTCCCGCCAACCAAAGCAGCGCGGAGGCAGGGTCAGCCTGCTCATAGATATCCAGAACAACATCAAGGCCCAGCAGAGCGCGGGCTACCGCCATTGGGCGACCATCGAGAATCTGAAACGCATCGCCGAGACCAGCAACTTCCTGACGGAGCACGGCATCGGCAGCATGGAGGAGCTGACAGAGCGCTGCGAGGCGGCGTCCGCCTCCGCCGCCCGGCTGAAAGCGGAGCTGCGGGAGACCGGGGCGCGGATCGAGGAGCTGACGCTGAAAATAAAGCACGTCGCCGCCTACCGTCAGCTCAAGCCCATCTATGACCGCTATCAGGCGTCGAAGGACAAGGAGAAGTTCCTGCGGGGCTATGAGCGGGAAATCATTCTCTTTGAGGCCGCCGCCAGGGAGTGCAAGCGCCTGGGCGCCGTACCACTGCCGTCCGCGGAGCGGATGCAGACCGAAATGGACGCGCTCACCGCCCGGAGGGCGGCGCTGACCGCCGAGCGTCAGAAGGCGCGGCGGGAGGAGCAGGACTACGCCGCCGTGCGCCGGAACGTGGAGGAGTTCCTGTCCCCGCCCCGGCAGGCGCCGGCACGGCAGAAAGATATGGAGCTGGAATGACCCCTGGGACAAACTTTTTGCCGCGATCTGCGTTTTCCCCTGGGCTTTTGCCGAAACGTCAGATATAATGAAGGTACAAACGATTTTGAAGGAGGCGAACCCCATGACAAGAGGCGAGGCCTTAAAAGACTTTTTCCGCAAGACCATCCTGCCGGTGGCGTCGGCCGCGCTGCTGTACTGCATCTTCCGCTCCGCCTGCGTAAAGAACGGGGAGCTGGATTATCTCTGGCTCTGGATCCTCTGCGGGCTGCCGTTTGGGATCTGGCGGCTGCGGCTCTGGATCATACCGGGCGGCGGCTCTCTGGGCGGCGGGATCGCCCTGTTCCTTCTGAACTTCGTCTTTGCCGGCCTTATCGGCGGCTGCGTCCTTGTCTGGCGGCTGCTGGTGGCGGCGTGGTATGTGCCGCTGACGCTGTACCGCCTGCTGACGGCGGGCTGTGCGTGTATCATCACCGAGGATTAGGCCCGCGCTATGGAAATGTGGAAAACGGCCGCTTTGCCGATGGAAAAGCCATTCACCGCCTAATGGAAAAGGACAGGCCTTTCCCACAGGACGGCAAACCGCTTTCCCACAGCGCCGCCCGGCTTGGCCGTTTGCCCACAGTCCCACAGCGCCTACGACTGCTGCTGTCGCAAAAATCGCGTTCCCTGATAGAAAAAAACATCATTTCATGGTAGAATGGGGACAGCCCATCGAAGGAGGAAAAAGCCCATGGACGAAAATAACTCCATCCAGCTTTTTGAAGATAGAAAAATACGCACCGCCTGGGACGAGGAAAAGGAAGAATGGTATTTCTCCGTGCAGGACGTTGTAGCGGTCCTGTCGGAAAGCACTGACCCCAAGCAGTACATCAAGAAGATGCGCGCCCGCGATCCGCAGTTGTCGGCCAACTGGGGTACAATTTGTACCCCGGTTCAAATGCTCGCCGCGGACGGCAAGCAGAGAAAGGTGCAGGCCGCCAATACCGAGGGCATCCTGCGCATCATCCAGTCCATCCCGTCGCCCAAGGCAGAGCCCTTCCGGCTCTGGCTCGCCGCCGTAGGCCGGGAGCGCATCGAGGAGACCATCGACCCGGAACAGGCCATCGACCGGGCGCTGGAGACCTATTTGAAGAAGGGCTACTCCGAGGACTGGATCCACCAGCGCATCCTCTCCATCCGCGTCCGCAACGAGCTCACCGCCGAATGGCAGGCGCGGGGCGTGGAGAAGGGACGGGAGTACGCCATCCTCACAGACGAGATCACAAAGGCATGGTCCGGCATGACCACCCGGCAATACAAGAACCTGAAAGGTCTCAAAAAGGAAAACCTCCGGGACAACATGAGCACATTGGAGATCGTTCTGAACATGCTGGCCGAAACCACAACCACGGAGCTTTCCAAGGCCCACCAGCCGGAGGGCTTTGAGGAGAGCCGGATCGTTGCCCGGCGCGGCGGCAAGGTGGCGGGAGACGCGCGGCGTGCCATCGAAGCGGACACCGGGCGGCCCGCCGTCACAGCGGAGAACGCCGCCCAGCTCAACGCCGTGGTAACGGATATGATCGAGGGCGTGGCGGAAGCGGACAAGCCCAACGAGGACGAGAAATAAGCAAAAAAAGAAGCGGGGACGCAGCCAACGGATATACCGAAGGCCGCGTCCCCGCTTTTTCTATGGGCGCGCATGGGAAAGTGTCAAGAACCGCTGCTTTTTCGCCGCAGGAGCGCGGAGAAAAGCGCGGATGGGAAATCATAAGGGCATGGTCTGAAAACGCCGCCACGGTGGACTATTTTGCCCGTTTCCCACCCTTATCCACGCCTTTTTTCACGCGCTGGGACTGGAAGTGCGGGCAGTCCAACACCACCGCCCGGAAGCTCTGCTTGCAGGGATGGACACAGCCCTTGCAGAGCCGGTTGTACTGCCGCCTGCCGTTCTCGCCCAGGAAGAAGGCCCATTCCAGCCGCCACTTTACGCCCCGGCTCATCGCTCCCCCAGCTCCGGGGGCTTCTTCTCCGGGGCAGGCCTGGGCTGCTGCTTCGCGCACTCCTGCTTTGCCGCCGCCAGCCGTTCCCGGATGGAGGGCTTTTTCTCCGGCTGCGTCCGCTCCGCGTGCTCCTTGGCCTTCTCCAGCTCCTCGCCCCGCCTGCCGTTGTTGATAACGCCGTCGATCATGCCGTAGTCGTCCTCCAGCGTCATTTCTGCCGTGCGGAGGGGATTGTCCTTTTCCGGCGCATCAGCTCTGACCGCATACGCCTGGGTCCCATTTGCCATAATGAGATATTTTCCATCCTCAGAGGCGTGATGAAAACCGTATCCGTCCGCCTCCATCTGCTCCCTTGTCATGCCGCAGAGATAGAAGCTGCCCCTGGGTGTCTGGATGCGCTCGGTGATCTCGCGGCTTTTCTGCGCCGGCTGCAAAAACTCCGGCACTTCGGAAAAGCCAGCGCGGTCGCAGTAATGGGCGGTGTCCTTCCCGTCCTGATGCAGCACCACGATATCCGATACCGACAGGGAGTGCCCGGTGAAGTCCGCCGGACGATCCACATTGAACCGGGTGTAGATGCTTTCCAGATCGTCCTTCGTCGTCAGCGGTGCCGTATAAATCAGCTCATAATTTTCCGGCTTCACAGAAAGACCGTTGCGGTGGATACTGTCCAGCGGCTCGAAACGATAGTCCAGCGTTTCATTGCCGCCTTTGAGCTGATAAATGGAAAAGCTGTTTTCCGCAGCCTGATCCTGAACGGCCTGGGCCTGTGCCACGATATCCGCCGGAGTCTGCACATAGGCGGCTGCCGCTGCCGCATACTCCCGTTCCGCTCTTTCCGCAGCAGCCAGCATTTCATCCACGCGGGATTTAGCAGGGTCATCCAAAGCGGCCTTGACCTCGGCAGGGTCGAAATCAAGAAACTCCTCGTATCCCGTGGCGTCCTTGAACTTTTCGATCTCGGAAGGAAGATAGTCCTCCTGCGTCTGGCCCAGCGCCGCCAGCTTTTCCTCCAAAGCGGAGATGCGCCCGGCCATCAGATTTTCGTAAATCGCTTCCTTTGCGGCGTGCGCCTCCGGGTGCTCCGCCGCGTACTGCGGATCGTTCTGACGGAAAAACTCGTCCATGTCAAAGGCAATATCCATGGCCCACTCGGTTTTTTCTTCTTCGGGAAGATCGTCCTGGAAGGTCATCACCCGGTATTCGTCGGGGATGCTGCCGCGCTCGCCGTCGTAATACTCACAGAAGCGGTCCCCCGTATCCCGCACATAGCCCTGATCCGTAAAGCTGCCGTTTTCGTCCATCGCCACGTCCCGGCCGTAGGCCTCATAGTCGATGTAATTTTGCAGGTGCTCCGGCACCTGCATGACCTCCAGCTCCTCAATGTAATAGCGCCCAAGATCGTCATAGTCATGGATGTTAGGATAAACCTCATAACAGTCCAGATTTTCCGTCAGGTTAATGATCTCCTGCAGGCTGCCGCAATGGTCGCCCATTTCCATACCGGCCTGAAACTGCGCGTATTCGCTGTCGCTCATTTCATCCAGCTTCGACGCCAGATAATTCAGCTCGTCCAGATTCTCATATTCACCCAGCTTACTGTAAAGACCGTCCACATAGCAGTCATAGTCCGTGATGAACCATTCCTCATAGGGCTGGCCGAAGTCATCCTTCTGACCGATGCCGATACGCTTGAATACCTCCTTCATTTCCTCGGCGGTGGTGGGGAACTTTACCCACTCGCCCACAAGCTCGCCCTCGTTGTACTTGCCAAGATTGGTGATAAAGGCGGCAAAGGGATAGTCCTTGTTGTAACTGTAATCCGGCATATACGCTCCTCCTTCAGCTTCGCTTATTTTTGGGAAATTCCAGCTTGAAATCGATGTACTTGCCGTCAGTGTCATTCAGGATCACAGCGGCATCGTAGGCGGTCTGTTTCTTTTCAGACCACATCCCACGGACAGAAGTGCGGCCCTTTTTCAGAAGGTCCGCCGCCATCTTCTTTGTCAGCTCTTTCCTGCGGCTCGTCCAGAAGCGATCATTTTTCCAGAGAACAAAGCCGCAGGACCGATCCGAACAGGCGAAGTTTTTCTTCCCCTCATAAACCGGCTGGCCGCAGCGGGGGCAGGCGCCGATGCTCTCCTTCTCCGGGGCAAACAGCTTTTTGCCGTCCTCGGAAATACAGGAATAGGTGGACACGATCTCTTGAACCATCGTGCGGATACCGTCCATGAAGGTATTCGGGTCAGTGCCGCCATTTGCGATCTCCGTCAATTTCTGTTCCCATTCCGCCGTCAGCATGGGAGAGGTCAGCGGCTCCGGCAGGACCGTGACAAGGTTGATACCCGCTTTTGTGGGGATCAGGCTTTTGCCCTTGCGCGCCACAAATCCGGCCGCCACCAGCTTTTCGATGATTGCTGCCCTGGTGGCGGGCGTGCCAAGTCCTTTTCGCTCGGCGTCCTCCGGCGCATCCTCCTTGCCCGCGTTCTCCATAGCGGACAGGAGGGTATCTTCGGTGTAGGGCTTCGGCGGCTGGGTGAAATGCTCGGTGACGGAAACCTCCGCGCCGTCAAAAACTTGTCCTTCGGTGAAGTCCGGCAGCGTGCCGCCGTCCCCGTCCGCAGGCTTTTCTTTCAGGGAGGCGCGGAAAATGCGGTCGATCTCCCGCCATCCTTCGGAGAGGACGCGCTTGCCCTTTGCGGTGAAGGAATGACCGCCGCAATCGAAAGTTGCCGTGACCGTCTCATACACATACGGCTCCGCTGATGCACACAGCAGCTTGCAGCAAACCAACAGGAACAAATTGCGCTCGCCCAGGGGCAGAGCCTTGATATCCGCTTTTTCAATCTCCATTGTGGGGATAATGGCGTGGTGGTCGGATACATCCTTGTCGGAGACCATAGCCTCCACCAGCGGGAAGAAGTTACTGCAGCTATCAAAGGGCGGCAGCTTTGCCGCCAGGTGGATCACACAGGATGCCGTTTCCGCCATATCGGAGGTCAGATACCGGCTGTCCGTGCGGGGATAGGTCAGCAGCTTTTTTTCGTAGAGGCTCTGGGCGTAGTCAAGGGTCTGCTTCGCCGTGTAGCCAAGCAGCCGGTTTGCCTCACGCTGCAAGGCGGTGAGATCATAGAGCTTCGGAGGCTGTTCCTTCTTCTGCTCACAGGTGACGGAGGTGCAGGTGACGGTCGCGCCCTTGCACATGGCCGCTGCCTGTTCCGCCTCCGCCGGATCGGTGAACCTCTCCGACACCGCCTCCGCGCCGGCCAGCGTCAGGCGCAGCAGATGATACTTCTCCTTCTGGAACAGCGCGATCTTCGCGTCCCGCGCCGCCAGCATTGCCAGCGTGGGCGTCTGCACACGGCCCACATTCAGGGTACGGTGATAGAGGACGGAGAAAAGGCGGGTGGCGTTGATCCCCACCAGCCAGTCAGCCCTCTGGCGGCAGAGGGCTGACTGATACAGGGCTTCATACTCGGCGCCGGGGCGCAGCTCGGAAAAGCCCTCCCGGATGGCGCTGTCCTCCATTGAAGAAATCCAGAGACGGAGGACCGGCTTGCGGCAGCCGGCCATTTCATACACCAGACGGAAGATCAGCTCACCTTCACGTCCGGCGTCGCAGGCGTTGACGATCTCCGTTACGTCCTCCCGCGCCATGAGGCGCTTCACATTGTCCAAAGCCGCCTCCTTGCCGGGGATGGGGGCGTAGCGGAAGGGCTCCGGCAGGATGGGCAGATCCTCATAGCGCCATTTTTTGAAGCGTTCGTCATAGCCGCCCGCGTCCAGCGGGGATACCAAGTGCCCCACGCACCAGGAAACGATCAGGCCGCTGCCCTCATAAAAGCCATCGGCCCTGGATGAAGCACCCAGGGCCGACGCGATAGATTTTGCCACGCTCGGTTTTTCCGCGATAATCAGCTTACTCATGCTCCGCCTCCGTTTCAGCCTCCGCAGGCTCGTCCTCGTTGATATACTCCTCGTCAGGGAAATCGTACTCGTCGGGATCGGCGCTGACCTTCACGCTGCTGCGGTTCGGCTTGATGAACTTCACATAGGCGAAGGCTCCGCCGCCTGCCAGCACCAGCAGCGCCACCACAGCCAACAGGCCGCTGCCGCTCTTTTTCTTCGGCTGCTCCGGTTCCGGTTCCGGCTCCCTGACCTTCTCCCTGCCCGCGCACTCGGAGAGGTTGGTCTTGCAGACAGGGCAGGATGTATCCACCGCGCCGGCCGCGCATTTTTCCTTACAGGTACACACAGGGGCGGCGGGCGTCTCCTCGTCCATCAGGGCCAGCAGATCGCGCTCGTCTACCTGGTTGAGAAAGTGGACGGTGTTCTCGCCGTCCTCCGCCCGGTCGATGATGATGTAGAAATAGTTGCCGCCCTTTGTGACCACGGTGATGAACTGCTTATCCCCGGCGCTCTCACCGGCGATATCGTCCACCAGGGTCATGTTGCCCTCCGGGGTCAGGGGCTGGGGCTCATAGCCGCCCGTGGTCTCCTCCCCTGTGTAGTAGGGCTCACCGTCCCCGCCGCCGGCGAAGGCCACGGTGGAGGTGGCCGCCATGCAGAAAAGCGCCAGGAACACGGCGGCGAAACGGCGAAAAGCTCTGTTACGCTTCATCTTCCACACCCTCGCTTTCTTCCGTCTCCATCAGCCCGTCCGGCAGGGAGATCATGCCGCTGGCATAGGCGCGCAGGAAGGCGGTCAGCTCCCTGTTGTCCATGCGGACAGCCTTCACCATGCGGACGATCTCCAGGTTCTCCTCCTCCGTGAGCTGGGCTTCCAGCGCGCGGAGGCGCTTCTGCTGCTCGGCGATCTTTTCCCTCGTTTTCTCAATATCCTTGCGGATCTTCTCAGTCGTTGCCATGATTGCATTGCTCCTTTCCAAATCGTTCTTTCCATGAATAATTGCGCCCAAGCCCCCGAACGGTTTTCAGGTTGGCTCGTGCGTTATCCTCCAATGCCAGCGCGCGCCGGAACAGATCCGGGTAACGCTCCCGCAGGTCGATGATCTCCTCCGCCCGCATACTGGGGCAGAAAAAGCAGGAGGACTTTCCCGGCTGCGGCAGGCCCGCCGCCTCGATTGCCCGGATACACGCCTCCCGGTCCCAGCCCCATTCCATCAGGGGATACCATTTGCTGTACTTCGGGTCTGCCAGATCACGCAGAAGGACCTTGTCGCTGCGGTAGTGCTCGCCAGCGTCATAGCCGATGAACTTGACCACCTTTTTCCCGCTGTTCCAGACCTCACGGCACGGAGGATGGTTGTTGCAGAACTTTTCCTGCGGTCCGATCTTGTGTTTCAACGAACACCGCTTGAAGCCGTAGGCGATGGAGGGCAGCGTACCGCTTTTCAGACATTCATCCTCCAAGGTCAGCCGCCCGCCGTCCTTCGTGGTCTTATAGACCCGCGTGATCTTCGGCATACCGTGATCCTTCAGCCAACAATCCATGATATCCAGATAGGCATAGGTATGGGGATGCTCACCGCCCGTATCCGCAAACAGGATCAGGTCAACAGGGATACGGTGCTGGTGCAGCCCAACAAGAAGGGCGGTGCTGTTCGCACCGCCGCCATAGGAAACAATATTGATATGCTCACCTCATCTCAAAGCCTTTTCGTATCGGTATTTCATTTGTGCCGGATACAGCGGTTCGGGCGGGCGGCGGCTGCCGGTCCACTCCCGTCCGCCCGCCAGCCCCGCGCATCGCCAGCCGGAGGCACGGAGGCTGGTCCCGCTCTCCGTGTCCAGAATGTAGGTGACGATCCTATGGTAGCCCAGGACCTTCGCCGCCCGCGCCGCCGCGCCATAGAGGAAGCTGCAAGCGTTTTTTGTCCCGTCCGTGCAGAGGCGGTTGACTTCCAGGGTCAGCCCATCGTCCAGGTATCGGCTCACCGGCCGCCCCACGATGGCGACGCCCGCCAGATGACCGTTCGCTATGCAGCCCAGGGAAAACTTATGCCCTCGCACCGGCTTATGGTGGCGGTGGTGCTCTGCGACAAACCTGTTTGCGTCGGCAAGAGACATTGGTTTTACAGTCAGCATCGGCTCCGCCTCCATCAGTTGTACGGCGGTCTGCCGTAGGCATAAAGGTGGGACTGCCAGTAATTCGAGTTGAGACTGGTGTACTGGATGGGATCCCCGCAGTGCAGGAGCATCCCGTCCCCCACATAAAAGCCCACATGGCTGACCCCCGGCGTGTCGTAGGTGCCCACAAAGAACACCAGATCCCCCGGCCGCGGCTCGGATACCGGCGTGGAAATGTTGTAGAGGCCCTGCGCCCCCAGCCGCCCGGTATCGCACAGGCCGCTGCTGGTCAGGACATAGCTGACAAAGCCGCTGCAATCAAAGGAGGTGGACGGACTGCTGCCGCCCCAGACATAGGGGAATCCCAGATACTTCTCAGCCTCCGTAATAAGCGCCGCAAAGCGCTCGTCGGACAGGTACTCCGCCGGGATCTCATACTTGGCGGGCGGGTTGGTCACATACTTGGGGACATAGCCGGAGGACGGGAACAGGTCGGGGCGGTTGCCCAGGGTGGACATATACACGGCGTACATGGAAAGCGTTTCCTGATCCATCATGTAGACCGGCAGATGGGAGAGGTCGAAGTTTTCCAGCTTCACGGTGCAGATATAATAATCGTAATAGACCCGGTAGCTCTCCGTATGGGTGTTGCCCTCCTCGTCCGTCCAGGTATCCGTCTCAATGTAGTACCGCCGTTCCACCTCCACCGTCTCGGTGAGGATGTATTGCCGGTCAAACAGCATTTGAAGGTCGCCCTGCACCTGGTCTATGGTGAAGGTCCCCTCATGGAGCGCCGACAGGATGGACAGCAGCACATAGGGATCGTGCTCGATCTCGTCCAGATCGTAGTGATACTCGTCATAGTCGTGGGTCTGCTCATAGGTGTCCAGATACCGCCGCAGCTCGTCCTCTTTGGCGCAGTAGGCGGCCTCCGCCGCCAGCAGGTCAGCATCCTTGGAGAGATAGGAGGAGGCCACAATGTTGGACACGCCTCCGCCGAACATGGAGGAGCAGGATTGCAGCAGGCCCAACAGCAGCACCAGCACAAGGCCGATCCCGCCGATGATAAGGAACACCTTCTTGTGCCGGGCTATGAACTCGCCGGCCTTCTTCGCCGCCTCCGCGCCCTTCTTTGCGCTCTTGGCCGCCGTCTGCGTTGCCGCCTTTGCACCCTCCGCGCCGCGCGACGCCCGGTAGGCCGCCGCGTACTGCCGCTGCATCCGCTTCTTCTGCCAGATGCGGGAGATGGGGCTGCCGGATGCAAGCTGGGGGTTATCATGGAGCGCCTTTTGGTAAAGCGCCTCCGCGTTGGCCCTGACCGCCGCCTGCTCCGCCTTTGCCGCGTCCCGCCAGGGCTTCACCTGCCGCTCCGCCCGCCAGTTTTGCAGCTTGCGGTTCCCATAGCCCACGGCCTTTTCCATGCCGCGCTCGGTGAGATGGCCCGCCGCCACGCCGGAGTTCTCCTGCTCCACCTCCCGCACCTTGGCATGGGCGGTGTGGGCGACCTCCTGCAAAGGCCGCGCCAGCGGGTTCGGCCCCGGCTGCCGGATCGAAGCCGGCTTATCCGTCTCATGGAATACCAGCCTTGTACGCCCGGCGCCGGAAGCCTCGTCAAAGACGCGCTCCGTGCCCAGAACGCGCTTTTTGGGGATGGCGGCCCTTGCCGCGTCCAGCTTGTCCGCCGCCTTGTCGGACTTGCGGATCGCCTGTTGCAGCTCCGGCGCGGCGCGTTCCTCCTCGGTGAATTGCAAACGGGAGGATGGACGGCTATTTGCCGCCGTACCCTCCCGGTAGGCTTTGCGGCGGTTCCGCCGCTTTTTCTTCTGAGACTTCCGGACGCGCCGGTCGTCCAGATGGTGGAGGGCAGTCCTCGCCAGCGCCGTGGAATCGCCGGAGGGGGAATAGTCCTGCTCCGGCGCACGGTCTGAAACATGGCTCGCCTCGCCTGTGACCATGTTGACGGAAATGGCCCCGTCACGGGTCATCTTCTGCGCCTCCTTCTCGGCGGCCTTCCATTCCTTCATGCGTCACCACCTGCCTTTCCGTAGGGGCAAATGCTCACGCACTCGCCCGTCTCGATCATGGAGATATACTTGAAAATGGGATATGCCTGGGGCGGGCAGACCGCGTTGCCCAGGGTTTTCAGCCGTAGGGCGCGGTCCGCGGTGTTTTCGGTGATACGGGGGACTCCCTCCGGCTCGGCGGCCCAGAGGATACGTCCGTCCATTTCCGGGGGAAGCCCATGAGCCATTCCACCCAGTCCGGGTTCAGCGCCGCCGTCTCGGATAGCGGCTGCTCCTGCCGGATCACCTGCGCCGACAGGTTGGCAGACGGGGCGCTGTTGCGAAACGCCGCCGGTTTCAGCGTGGAGCGGTAGCCCTCCGACGCTGCCGGGGTCAGATAAAACACAGCCGCCGACAGGCTCAGGCTCCAGATGGTCCCGTTCCGGTTCACCTTGCGGAAGATCCCGTTGTCGGAGAGGTACACATCCAGGTTGGCCGCGTCCCGGCAGGTGTTCTTGTCGGAGGCAAGGGGCGTGGGAAACATCAGCCGCGACGATAAAAGTTCGCTGGCGCTCATGCCATGCGCCGACGCCGCAAGCCGGAAATACGAATGGGAGAACAGCGTATCCCGCTTTTGCCAGGTCAAAGATCGTTTTGTCGAGGCCCAGATTGATGAAGCCAGCAACATTTTCCCCAAGCACCCAACGGGGCCGCAGCTCGGTAATAACGCGGCACATTTCCGGCCACAGGTAGCGTTCATCCGCAAAGCCCTTTCGCTGCCCCGCGGTGGAGAAGGGCTGGCAGGGAAAGCCGCCGGAGATAACGGTAACGGTTTCAAGTCCTGTTTTTTCAAAAAACGCCTCCTTTGTGAAAGTCGTGATATCCCGGAATCTCGGCACCTCCGGCCAGTGCTTTTCCAGAACGGAATAGGGATAGTCCGCCCACTCGCATTGACAGACGGTGCGGAAGCCCGCCGCCTCCGCCGCCAGATCAAGCCCGCCGATGCCGGAAAACAGGCTCACATGGGTCAGCTCAGTCATAGTCGTCCTCGCAGGAATGATCTTCGCAGAGGGCGCAGCAGCGGCCGCAGCCGATGCCGTCCTCCGCCGCTTCCTCCGGGTCATAGGGTGTCAGATGCGCGCACCGCAGCGTTGCCTCCAGAATGTCATAGCAGGTGACGACCTGATCCTCCGCAAAGCCCCACCTGCGGTACATCCTTCGGATGCGCGGATTCTCGCCGGAGAGATTCTTTTGCAGCCGCGCAAGCTGCCGCTCCGTTTTCACTTCCAGAACACGGTTGCGGAGAAAGCTGTACTGCGCCAGCAGGTCAAAGAGATCGCCCACCAGCATACGGAAGGCGCCGCCGGAGATGATGTAGGCGGGATCATCAGCGGCGGCGGCGCGCTGCTTTTCCCTGATTTTTGCGTCGTGCTCTTTCAGCACGGCGGTCAAGGGCGTGAGCTCCGCCGCCTTCAGCTCCGCAAGGTCCTTCCTGTCCCCAAACACCAGATAGCGGCCGGGGATGCGCCAGGCGGCGAACTTTTCCTCCGCGATCTCGCCGTAGCGCTTTGCCGTCTCGACCAGATTTTCCAGATCCTTCTCGTCCTTCGCCTTTTCCGCCAGAAAGGCGAGCTGATGGAGAAGTCCGTACAGATGCACCTCGTCATTGATGTGGTTTTCATAGGGCTTGCTGTCGATCACATATTTCATATCTTGTCCCATCCTTTCCTTATCCGGTTTCTCCATCATGGGAAACCTCGCTGGGCTTTGTCGTGAGAAGTCTGTATAGCTCGGTGGTCTTGGGAAACTCGTCCTTGAAGGGCAGGATCACATTTTGGAAGAACAGAAGGCCGCTGCCGGGGTCCGCATTGGTCACATAGGCAAGCTGCTCGGCAGAGATGTTCAGCCGCTCTGTCATCAGCTTGCGGTCGCCCGCGGAGAGGTTCAGCAGGTAGATGAAATCGCTGTTTTCCAGAATGTTTTCGATCTCCGGCGAGGAAAGCAGGTCTTTGGGGTTCTGTGTCGCCCCGGTCGGGACGCCGCCCCATTTTCTGAAACGCTTCCAGACCTCGGCGCTGTATGCCGCCGTCTGTTCCTCCTTCAAGAGCAGGTGAAATTCGTCCACGAAATACCAGGTGGCCCGTCCAATGGAGCGGTTCACCGTGACGGTGTTCCATACCGCGTCCTGGACAATGAGCATCCCCGGCTTTTTCAGATTCTTGCCGAGACCCTTGATATCGAAGCAGACAAGGCGGTTTCGGATATCCACGGTGGTGCGGTGGTTGAAGAAGTTGAGAGAGCCGTTTACATACAGGTCAAGTGCTTGCGCCACACGCTCTGCCTCCGGGATGCCCTGCGCCATGAGCGCGTCCAGCAGATCGCCCAGCACGGGCATATTCTCCGGCCGCGGGTCCGCGAAGTACGGCTGATAGATTATCTGCACGGCACGGTCGATGACGGTTTTCTCGATAGCCTCCAGCCCCGTCTTGCTGCCCATAATAAGCTCACAGAAGGACAGCACGAAATCGCTTTTCAGCGCCAGCGGGTTTTCTTCCTCGCTGTAATTGAGGTTGATATCCAGGGGATTCACATAGTCGCGGCTGTTGGGCGAGAGCCGGATCACCTGGCCGCCCAGCCGGTTCACCAGCGGGGAGTATTCATCCTCCGGGTCGCAGATGATGACGTTATCCTTCGTGGTCAGCATGACATAGGTGATCTCCCGCTTGCAGCTCATGGATTTGCCGCTGCCCGGCGTGCCGAACACAAGACCGTTGGGGCATCGGGACTGCTTGCGATCCAGCAGGATCATGTTGCCGGACAGGGCGTTGAGCCCGTAATACATGGCGTCGCCGCCCATGAAAAGCTCCTGGGTCACAAAGGGCACGAATACCGCCAGCGCCGATGTGGTGAGGCTCCGTTCGATCCTGATACGGTTGAGGCCCAGCGGCAGCGAGGACACAAGACCGTCCTCCTGCTGGAAGTCCAGCCGGGTCAGGATGCAGTTATGGGTCTGGGCGACGCTGCCCGACTGGGAAACGGCGATCTCCAGCTTTTGCTTCGTGGGCGCCAGATGCAGCATGAGGAAGGTCATATTGAACATTCGCTCGTTGCGGCTCTGTAAATCCTGCAAGAGATTTTTCGCCGCGCCGCCGTAGGTGGAGAGGTCGGAGGGGAGGATATCCAGATCGTAGCCGCTGCGGGCGGCCTTCTTCTGCTCCTGGATCTTCATGGCGTCCAGATCGGTGATCTTGCGCTTGACCATCTTGATGGCCTCGTTCTGGTTGATGCCGCGGACGTGCATGGTGACGAGAAGGTTTCCCTCCACATCCATGAAGTCCGTGAGGATACGGTCCTGGATCTCCGGGGCCAATATCTGCAGGAAGGACACCGCGCCGTACATTTCGCCCATGCGGAAGCGCCGCGTCTCCCCAAACTCGAAGGAAGAAGGCACGATAAAGTCCTTGACGGAAAGGCCGCTTGCCGGGAGCCAGTCCCATTCAAAGGCAAAGGGCTCCCCTCTGGGATGGAGAAGACCGTGCAGCAGCGCCAGCCGCTCCTTGCCGTCCAGCACCTTTGCCGCCGCGCCCATGACCTTGAAGCGGTTCAGGGTGTCCGCCTCGATGCGGGAAAACCTTGCCCGCGCCGCCTGGATGCTCTCCGCCTCGATGGTCAGCGTGACATACTTGCTTTTCACATAGCCGTTGCTGCCGCGCTCATACTGCGTTTGCAGGATACCGGAGGCCTCGGCACGGATCCCGTCCAGCTCGTCCCCCTGGGCCGCCATGCGGAACAGGTCCCCGCCGCCGGCCTTGTGGCTGCTGCTCAGGGTCATTTGCACGCCGATGGAGGGGTCATAGCCGTTATAGAAGTCGCAGAGGCGTTCAAAGATATCCCGCTGATCGTCCGGCCCCGCCAGACGGTAGCTGACGTCGGCGTAGGCGATGGTTTTGGAAAAATGCCGGTCGTCCAGACGGCACAGGCCGTCCGGGTGCATATTGCGGAAGGGGAGGCTTGCCTGTACGGTGTGGTTCTTGCCGTCCCCCCTGGCCTGCCGGATGACGGCCTCGATCTGCTTTCGCTCCTGCCGGGTGAGCCTGCGCCGGCCCTTGCCTCTTTTCCCCGCGCCGGAGGCGATCCGTCCCACCGTCCGATCCAGCTCCGCCTGCTTTTCCAAAGCGGAATAGGCGTTATTTGTCTGATAGACACGCTTTTTCGGACGGATGAATTTGCACTGGATCAGATTGCCCAGCAGCGCCTCCGGGGTCTGCCCGTTCTTCTCATACAGGGCGAACAGGAAAAAGGGCAGCATCACAAGGATCATGCACAGCGCCGCCGGCGTCGTACCCATGCTGCCCTTGCTCAAAAAGAAAAGCGGCACTCCAACAAGCGCCGCCGATCCGAAACACACAAGCTGCCGCTTCGTCAGGCCGAACAGCATCTTGCTCTTGATTTTTGTCAGGTCCTTCGGGACCGTTACGTATGCCAATGGTTCACATCCTTTCCGCAAGCCGGATATCGCTTGCAACTTCATTTCCCCACACATCCCAGCCGGGCGGTGAGGCTCTTGCGAACAGCTCAATACGGGGCACGTCCCCCATGAGGGCTTCGATCCGCCGCCGCGCCTCCTCCGGCTTCTGGCTGTGCCGCTCCACGTGGGAGAGGATGACCTGCTTCACATCCCGCGCCGCCCGCTTCGGGCGTCCGCGGGTCGCCAGCAGGCAGATCTCCGCGTTGGCCCGCGTCCAGTAGCCCATGCCGGTGAACAGACCGTCCGACTTCCGGCACTGCTTGATCCAGACGAAGGCCACGGTCTTGAAGGTAAAGCCCTAGGCGTCCATGACGCCCCAGGCCTCCCGCAGCATGGGGAAGGTGATCCAGAGGAACAGGGCGCAGTCCTTGTCCGCCAGCTCCCCCACCGGCAGGGCCTTGATGGCCGCTATGTCCATGGTGGGGTAATGGCTCTCGGCGCTGCGCCCCGCGCCCTTCTTGCTCCAGACCTTATAGGCCCAGGGCGGATCCGCGTAGATGACCTTGTATTTTTTCATGGCCGCCTCCCGTCAATGCGCCCCGAACAGGCTCTTTGCAAGGCTGCCGGTGCGAAACAGCGTGTAGCACAGCAGCACCGTATATCCCAGACACTCCCAGATCGCCACGGTGATATCATCCCCCACGGCGATATTCTGGACCAGCACCGCGTAGATGCCGACGCAGACCATAATGAGAAACGCCTGAAAGCCCAGGGCCAGCAGGGACTTCAAATAGTTCTGCCCCGTCTGGCCCCACTCCCGGTTGGCCATCGTGGCAAAGGGGATCGGCCCCACGGATACGGTCAGATACACCTCGATCATTCTTCCGTAGATCACAAGGAAGATGGCGATGGTGAGGATATGGGAGCAGAGGCCCACAAAAATGCTCTGAAACCACAGGCCCAGCAAAGAACCGATGCTCCAGTCCGCCAGGGTCGTTTCCAAATTGCCCACCACGCCGGAAATATCGATCCCCGCGTCGGAGATGATGACGCCGGCGCTCTGATTGACCACGCTCTGCGCCATATCGAATACCGCCATGACGATATTCCAGGTGTTGGTGACGATGAGCACTGCACAGAAGGTCTTGAAGATCCACTTCCAGAAAAGCCAGGTGTCAAAATCGTGGAGATTATTCTTTTCCACGATAATCTGGATCAGCTCATAGCACATGACGAAGGTGAGGATGATGCCTGCGATGGGGACAATGACCGTTTCAGAGAGGCCGCGGATCATGTTGAAGATGCCGCCGTTCCAGCCGGCCGGCGTCATGCCCACCTCGCCGGCGATCTCACCCACCTTCGTATTCACGGTGTCAAAGGTACCGGAGAGGTTGGAGATGATGCCGTCGATCAGCAGCTCCTTGAACCACTCCTGGATCATTTCAATTATCACGGGTGGTCACACCTCCTTTCGGGGGCTCCCGCCGTGAAACGGGAGCCTCCGGGTGGGATGGTCCTGCCGCCGCTCAGCCAAGCAGGCCGGACAGCAGGGGGATCAGGGTCACGCCGATCAGGGCGACGCCGCCGCCCGCGACAAGCTGTTTCATACCAAAATAGGTGTAAAACTCTGCTCGATGGCGGGCGGCGGCGTGTCAAGAAATTTATGGAATTTTTTTAGAACCGCCCCGGCGGGAACAGGTCAGGCCGTGACCTGTTCCACCTCCGGGATGGGTTTGAGATTAAAATGAATTTCAATAGAAATGTGTCGTGTCTTATCGCTGTCGATGTGTTCATGGACAACGATTTCTTTAATCAGACGGTTGAGGGTGGCAGCGTCCAGCTCCGTGATGTCGGCGTATTCCTGAATGGCGTCCACCCATTGCTTGGCGTCCACGGCAAGGCGGATTTCATCAGCCAGCTTCCTGCGCCCCTGTTCAACCCGTTCCTTTAGTTCAGCCTGTTCCTTCTGCGTCTTATCCAGCATGAGATTGAAGTTTGCTTCGCTGATACGTCCGGCAACCATGTCCTCATAGAGCCGCAGCACCATTTTTTCCAGTACCTCAATCCGTTCCTCGTGCTTCGTCAGGGAACGCTCCAACGCTTCCCGCTGGCCTTTCTGCTCGGCTTCACAGGTGTTGGTAAGCCGTCCGGCAACAGCTTCCCCGTCCATCAGGGCGGCCTTCGCACATTCCCGGATTTTGTTCAGCACAAGGCGGTAAAGGGTTTCGTACTCCACACGGTGCTGGGTACAGTGCTGTTTCCCATAGGCATTATAGGTCTTACAGGAATAAATCTGCTTCGGGTGCTTGTCGTTGGTGTAGCGGATAGTCAGTGATTTCCCACACTCGCCACATTTGAGAAGCCCCGCAAACAGGCTGATTTCCCCGGTCTGGCGGGAACGCTGCCGGGATTTCAGCTTGTCCTGCACGATGTCAAAGCTCTTGCGGTCAACAATCGGCTCATGCCGTTCCTCCACCACAATCCAGTCCTGCGGCTTTTTTTCCCCGATGGTGCCGATTTTGAAGCGGTAGTCCTTCTTCTGGGAAGCGATAGCCCCGGTATAGACGGGATTCATCAGGATGTCCTTGATTACCGAAAAATCCCACATATACCGCCCGTTTACCGGGTCTTTCTTTTCCCATTTAGTGCGGACATTGCGGAAGCCCCGTTCCCGGTTCCACCATGTAGGGCAAGGCACCTTCTGTTCTTCCAGCCTGCGCCGGATAAAGTTCGGGCCGTGTCCTTCCAGCGCCCAGCGGAAGATTTGCCGGACAATGGGGGCGGTTTCCTCGTCCACCAGCAGATGGTTTTTGTCCTCCGGGTCTTTCTGATACCCGAAAGGGGCGATACAGCCGGTAAACTGGCCTTGCTGGGCTTTCAGAAGGTAAGAGGAATGTACCTTCTTGGAAATATCCTTGCTGTACATCTCGTTGAGGATGTTCTTGAACGGCG
>ERZ1027160.474-NODE-474-length-18652-cov-7.640802_pt1 | contig 18652 bp, 10 predicted proteins | sample MGYA00519275_ERZ1027160 | MGnify/ENA primary metagenome ERZ1027160 (study PRJEB26926, sample SAMN06164707) | human gut metagenome | biome: ENVO:00009003; feature: ENVO:2100002; material: ENVO:00002003 | host: Homo sapiens | place: USA | collected 2012 ...
GTAATGAACTAAATGCTGATAATGATTTAGGCGCGGATTACGAGGATTACACGGATTAATGGCTGCGCTATCACACTATATTACAGGAAAAGAATCTGTGTAATCCGCGTAATCCGCGCCTAAAATTATTATCATAACCGAAAAGAAAGAAATTCCTTTCTCCGATAAGTTACAATCTCTATTTTATGAAAATCAATAAACATATTCTCCCTAATGGTCTGCGACTGGTGCATTACCAGGATCTCAGTACTCAGATGGTAGCACTGAACATCGTCTATGATGTAGGTGCCCGGGACGAAGATCCCGAACATACCGGCTTTGCCCATCTGTTTGAACATCTGATGTTTGGCGGTTCTGTGAATATACCCGACTATGATGCTCCTTTGCAGTCGGCAGGTGGCGAAAACAATGCTTGGACGAACAATGACATTACGAACTATTACCTCACCGTCCCCAAGTCGAATGTAGAGATCGGCTTCTGGCTGGAGTCCGACCGTATGTTGGAACTGGCATTCAGTGAACAAAGCCTTGAAGTGCAGCGCGGTGTGGTCATGGAGGAGTTCAAACAGCGTTGTCTGAACCAGCCTTACGGAGATGTGGGACATCTTATCCGTCCGTTGGCTTATGAGGTGCATCCATACCGCTGGCCTACCATCGGGAAGGATTTATCGCACATCGAACAAGCTACACTGGAGGAAGTGAAATCATTCTTTTACCGCTTTTATGCACCTAATAATGCCGTGCTTGCCGTTACCGGAAATATATCATGGGAAGAAGCTGTTCGATTGACAGAAAAATGGTTCGGCCCGATTCCCCACAGGAATGTGCCTGTGCGACAATTGCCGCAGGAACCCGTACAGACGCAGGAACGCAGACAGGTAGTGAAACGTCCTGTTCCCTTGGATGCGCTGTTTATGGCTTTTCATATGTGTAGTCGCGAGCATCCTGATTACTATGCTTTTGATATTCTTTCAGATATCCTTAGTAACGGACGCTCCAGTCGCTTGAACCGTCGGTTGGTGCAGGAACAGAAATTGTTCTCCGGTATAGATGCTTATATTTCGGGAACGCGTGATGCGGGATTGCTGCATATCAGTGGAAAACCGTCAGCCGGAGTCTCACTGGAACAGGCTGAGGCCGCTGTACGTAAAGAGTTGCAGGAGTTGCAGCAAGTGGCGATAGAAGAACAGGAATTGGAGAAAGTAAAGAATAAGTTTGAATCCACCCAGATATTCGGGAATATCAATTACCTGAATGTAGCTACAAATCTGGCATGGTTCGAACTGACCGGGCAAGCGGAGGATATAGACCGTGAGGTAGAACGGTATCGCGCAGTGACGGCAGAACGTCTGAAGACAGTTGCACAAGAGACTTTTCGTGAGGAAAACTCGGTGGTATTATATTATGAGAAAGATAAATGAATAGATTAATTGCTACATACAAGGGGCATTATAAAGCCCTCTTTTACTTAGGACTTCCCATCGTTATCGGTCAAATGGGGGTCATTGTTCTTGGATTTGCCGATACCTTGATGGTGGGACATCACAGCACGGCCGAGTTGGCTGCCGCTTCTTTCACCAACAATCTTTTTACACTTTGCATTATTTTCAGTACCGGTTTCTCTTATGGACTGACGCCTGTGGTGGGTGAGTTCTACGGTAACCGTCGTTTCATGGAGGCTGGACAAGCTTTGCGCTCAAGTCTGCTTGCCAATGTGTTGGTAGCACTGTTGCTGACGCTTATTATGACTGTCGTCTATTTCTGTGTGGAATACATGGGACAACCCGAGGAACTGATTCCCTTGATAAAACCTTATTTTCTGGTTCTACTTGCATCCCTGGTATTTGTCATGCTGTTCAATGGCTTTAAGCAATTTACGGATGGCATTACTCAAACGCAGACTGCTATGTGGGTGCTTCTTGGTGGAAATGCGCTGAATATTGTCGGCAATTATGTTCTGATTTACGGAAAGTTCGGTTTCCCGGAATGGGGATTGCTCGGTGCGGGTATCAGTACCCTGTTCTCACGCATCGTCATGGTTATTGCTTTTGCATTGATTGTTTTTCGTAGTCGGAGGTTCCTGAGATATAAAGTAGGGTTCTTCCGCTTGGGATGGTCGAAACAGATGTTCAGGAAATTGAATGGACTTGGGTGGCCTGTCGGTTTGCAGATGGGCATGGAGACGGCTTCATTCAGTCTCAGCACGATTATGGTTGGTTGGCTGGGAACTATTGCTTTGGCTTCACATCAGATTATGCTCACTATTTCTCAGTTCACCTTTATGATGTTTTATGGGATGGGGGCGGCGATTGCCGTTCGCGTCAGTAACTTCAAGGGGCAGAACGATATGGTGAATGTCCGCCGTTCGGCATATGCCGGCTATCATCTCATCTTGGCAATGGCGGTGGTGCTTCTGAGTATCGTGTTTCTGTTGCGCAATCAGGTCGGGGGCTGGTTTACGGATAGCGTGGAGGTTTCTGCCATGGTATCTTCTTTGTTCCTTCCATTCCTGGTTTATCAGTTTGGTGACGGACTGCAAATTAGCTTTGCCAATGCCCTGCGTGGTATTGCCGACGTAAAACCGATGATGTTCATTGCATTTATTTCTTATTTTGTTATATCTTTGCCTGTAGGATACTTATGCGGTTTCGTGCTGGGCTGGGGTACGGTCGGTGTATGGATGGCCTTCCCGTTCGGACTGACTAGTGCGGGTATTATGCTCTGGTTGCGTTTCCGCTATAAAACGAAAGATAAATGAATAATGTCTCCAAGAAGAAGATAGCTGCCGGTTATGCTGTCCTGCTGGCAGTCTTGCTTTATTCCCTGTTCTTCGTGCACCGGGAAATGGAGAATCTTATGAGTTCGGATAATAGTGATATTCTGCGTACGGACAGTCTGATAGGGCTTTTGAGAGAGAAGGATGCTAATACCGTCCGCCTGCTGCGTACACTGAGCGAAGCCAATGACAGCATGATTTCAGCCCGTGAAGTGGAACAGATTATTGCCGAACAGGATACTATTATCACCCAACAACGTGTACAACGCCGGGTTATTGCCCGTCGCGATACGGTTGTGACACAACCCAAGAAGAAAAGTTTCTTCCGCCGTTTGGGAGAAGTCTTCGTCCCACCACGCAAAGATTCAGCTGTTCAGGTGCAAACAACCCTTGAAGTTGCTACGGATACTGTACTCGATGCTTATAATCCGGTTGATTCCCTGCACGCGAAGCTGCGCACTGTTGCCCAACAGAAGAGGGCTACCAATAGTGTGATGCAGCGTCGTAAGCGAACTTTGCAACGTCTTGATCATGCACTGAGTGCTCGTATCGACAGTCTTTTGAAAGGATATGAACAGGAAACCCTGATGCGTGCCCGCGAAGAGGCTGAGTATCAGAAAGCTGTTCGGCATCGTTCTGCAACGATTATTTCGGGTATTGCTGCCGGGGCTGTTGTGCTGTCCGTTATCTTTCTTGTCATGATCTGGCGGGATGTCACCCGTAGTAACCGTTATCGGCGTCAATTGGAAGAAGCCAATCGTTTTGCCGAAGAGTTGCTTGCCTCCCGCGAAAAGTTGATGCTTGCCATTACCCACGATTTCAAGGCTCCCTTGGGTTCCATTATGGGATATGCTGACTTGCTCTCCCGGCTCACCGTTGACGGAAGGCAACGCTTCTATCTCGACAACATGAAAACTTCTTCGGAACACCTGCTGAAGCTCGTTACCGACTTGCTCGACTTCCATCGCCTCGACTTGAATAAAGCTGAGATAAATCGTGTTACTTTTCATCCTGCACGCTTGCTGGAAGAAATCTATGTCAGTTTCGAACCACTGACTTCTGCCAAAGGATTGTCTTTGAAGTGTGAGATAGATCCGGAACTGAAAGGAGCTTTTATCAGTGATCCATTGCGCTTACGCCAGATTGTCAATAACCTGCTCTCTAATGCAGTGAAGTTTACTTCAGAGGGCGGCATTACCCTGACCGCCTCTTTTGTGCCGAAAGGCGATTCCGTTTTTCCCGGTAACCATTTGAAACTCTCTGTTATCGATACGGGAAAGGGGATGGATCCTGGTGACCGTGAGCGTATTTTCCAGGAATTCACCCGTCTGCCCGGAGCACAGGGAGAGGAGGGATTCGGACTGGGACTGTCCATTGTTCGTATGCTGGTGCAACTGCTGGAGGGACGTATTGAGGTGGATAGCGTACTCGGAAAGGGGAGCACATTCACGTTACGGGTACCTCTGTATCCGGTGGCATTGGATAATGACACGTCCGCCTTGAATGAACAACCAAGTGAGGACTCACAAACTCAGATACCCGCATTACATATTCTCTTGATTGATGATGACCGCATTCAGCTTACTCTCACTGCCGCCATGCTTGCACAGAGTGGTATTACTTCCGTAACCTGCCTGCAACTGGATGAACTTTTGGAAGCCCTCCGTACTGATACTTTCGATGTGCTGCTGACCGATGTGCAAATGCCTGCCATGAATGGTTTCGATTTGCTGAGGCTGCTGCGTGCTTCGAATATCCCGCAAGCCAAGACAATTCCGGTGATTGCCGTTACCGCCCGTAGTGATATGAAGCGTGAGGAGTTTCTGCAACATGGTTTTGCCGGAAGTCTGCATAAGCCGTTTACGGTGAATGAATTGCTTGCAGAGATTGGTGTGCTGCAAGCAGATATTGCTACTGTTGATGCCGCCCCTTCTTCTACCTTGAATTTTTCCGCCCTTACCGCTTTTTCCGGTGATGATCCGGATGCGGCAAAATCCATACTGGAAAGTTTCGTCACAGAAACACGCCTGAATGTTGACCGCTTGCGACAGGCATTGGAAACAGAAGACACAGATGGCATTGCCGCTATGGGCCATAAGATGCTTCCTTTGTTTACTCTGTTGGGAGCCAATGATCTTGTTACTTTATTGAAAGAGCTTGAAGTCTCACGTGGAGTACCTTTTGATGAAAAAATAAAAGAGAAATCGCTTGCTGCTCTAAACCTGATCGAAGATATACTTGAACAAGCCTTCCTTTTTATTTCGTCTGCTTAAACATCCCTTTCCTCTGCTTGACCGGTAGCTTAAAGTACTGCCTCAGAAAAAGTTTATGTTTATATACGGTTGTTGCCACTTCCATTATCTGATCCCGTAATTTCAGGATAGGTTCCCTATATCTTTCCGGTGCGGTGCGGATGCTATTGATCGCACTATCTGCCCGGTTTATCAATTCCTCAGGGACATCTACCATCGCCTGAATTTCTGCATCCGGTTTCAGGGGCTCAAATGCCTTATTCCGGTAACGGACGAATTCATTGATGGCGTCCGTAGCTTTTCCCTGTAAATCCATTGCCATATTGTAAGCATTCAGAATCTTCTGGTAGCCGGCGATGCGGATGTTGTTACTCGTAAGTTCCAGCATATAATAAACCAAATCATTACTTCGTCCGTTCGATAACATACGCTGTCTGACACTTACCAGCCTTTCCAGTGTATCCTGCCGTGCATATAGCGCCAATGTATCCGCCCAATAGAACACCGGTACTGAGCGTTGTTCATCTACAACTCCTGTATCAAACTCTTCATAGCTCAGTGGACGTTCGCGGAACTGGAACATCGGATCGAAAGGCATGTGTGTTTTCAGTAATGTATCCGGTAACAGCTTGCAGAAACGATGATTCGGGGAAGGAATGAACTGGTAGTTTTCCACAAATCCAGCACCCCATGTAGGGTCAAACATATACCATTTCCCACTTACTTTGGCTGCGCACCATTCATGTGGGTCGGGCAGTAAGGCACCGTCCCTGCGGTTATAGCCATCAATAACATAAGCATCCATTCCCGCTTCCTTCACCAGTGCTTTAAAAAGTAACGCATAATCCTGGCAAATACCTTTGCGTTCGGATAGTATTTTTTGTATTTCTTTCGTCTCATCCGCTTCCTCGTTGCGAGAAGTATAGGTTATGTACACATTGTATTTAATATTTCTTGAAACCCAGGTGTAGATGGCGCGTGCCAGTTGGTCGTCTGTGCTGAGATGCTGTTTCAAGTAAGCTACAAGAGAAGAAACGCTCCTTCCGGCAGCTTCGGGTGCTGCAAGTGCCACGGAATCGGGAAACGTAAGGCGTTCAGGCATTATGCTGTCAGAAGATGCTTTTGATACAGCTGAAATTGAAAAAGCCTTATCCTGCGTGGCTGTATTACGCCATGCAGAAGACAATTTGCTGAAAGGAAAGAGGAGGCAGAGGGCGAATAGCCACACCGTGAGCCTGTTTGTTGATTGCCGGAACATACTTGTCATATCTATTTGATGGAAGCAAAGGTAGGGGATTTATTGATAAACAGCAAGGATAAATATTGAAAAATATGTGCAAAGGGAAATTTTGTGAGTAGTGTCTCTTTCATGATCTTGAACATGCCTTTGATCATGCCTGAAAACCTTCACCCATATGTACGGTATGACACTGTCTGACTCTTGTTAGTTGGTACGTGAGAAAGTGAAGTAATTTTCAGACGGGCGTTGAATATTGGCAACGCCCTTTGCGGTATAGAGTGCCGGATAGTGGAATAAATAGCCTTTTTGTCTTCTGCATCAACCAAATGTCGTTGGAATTTGTTTACTTTGTAACGATTTAAACACTGACTATCGATTGACGTCCTAATGAGAAGAAAATGGTTAAAATGGGTAGTGTGGATACTACTTACCCCTATCATATTATTTGCAATACTGATGGTATTGCTTTATATCCCTCCCGTACAGAACCTGATACGGAAGCAAGCTACTGCCATCGCATCCGAGGCAACGGGTATGGATATATCTGTTGAACGCATTGACCTCCGCTTTCCGCTGAACCTTTTGGTACGTGGTGTGCAGGTTATTCAGCCTATACAGGCAGATAAACAAATATCCTCAGCTCCCGGTGACTCTCTTGCCGTGAAACAAACTCCTGATACTTTGCTAACCCTGGAAAGCCTGAACGTGCGCGTGCAGGCATGGCCGTTGATACGTGGACAAGTAGAAGTGGATGAGGTAACCGTGAACGGAGTTTTCCTGAACTCTGCCGATCTGATAGAGGGGATCCGCATACGTGGCGTATTGGGACGTTTCTTCCTTGAAAGCCATGGCATAGACCTGAAGAAAGAGGATGCCGTCATCAATCGTGTGGAATTGAGTGATACTCATATGCTCGTTGTGATGAATGATACTACCACTGCCGAACCGGACACTGCGACTACCGCCCTTAATTGGAAAGTAGCCTTGCACAAGTTGGCACTGAAAAACGTTTCCGTTGATTTGCAAATGCCGTTGGATTCCATGCGTCTTGCTGCCCGTCTGGGTGATGCAGAGGTAGATGATGCGGTTGCTGACTTGGGCGGACAGATGTACGGTCTGAAGAAATTTGAATTGAGCAGTACTACGGTGAACTATGACACGGGCAGCCAGTTGCTCAGTGCCATTAATAGCCTGATAGATACCGGTAGTCTTGCGGCTACAGATAGCACCGGTGTGAAACCTGCTCCCGGATTTGATGCTTCGCACATTGCCTTGCGGGATATTCGTATTGGGGTGGACTCCGTGCTTTATCATGGACGGAATATCAATGCCGTTATCCGGGAATTCTCCATGAACGAGCGTTCCGGTTTGAGCGTCACTTCACTGACGGGAAGGGTATATGCTGATTCCACAGTCATTCAGGTGCCTTCCTTAAAATTACTTACCCCACACAGTGAAATGGATTTCACTGCCCAGACTTATTGGGAACTGGTGGAAATTCCCACCTCCGGACGACTCTCCGCTCGTTTCAATGCCCGCATCGGCAAGCAGGATGTGATGCTCTTTGCTGGTGATTTACCTGATACATTCAAGGATGCATATCCTTTCCGCCCCCTTACTATCCGTGCCGGTACGGAAGGTAACTTTAAGCAGATGCAGATTTCCCGCTTCAACATCGATCTGCCGGGTGCTTTTACCTTGAATGGTGGTGGTGAAATTTGGAATCTTACCGACAGTCTGACGCGCAATGGAAGCATTGACTTCGATATCCGGACACAAAATCTGAATTTCCTTACCGGACTGACAGGCGTCACCCCGGATGGCTCCATAGTAGTGCCGGACAGTATGCATTTGGCAGCACGTCTTGGCATGGATGGACCTAAGTATGATGCTACGCTTAAGTTGAAAGAACGTGAAGGGTTATTGAACTTGTTGGCGCACTATAACACTGCCACTGAAGCTTATCAGGCAGACCTTCATGTGGACGCCTTGCAAGTACACCACTTCTTACCTAAAGATTCTATCTATACCCTTTCGGCTAAGGTTGCCGCTAAAGGAAAAGGATTCGATCCTGCCAACCACCGTACCGTGGCTGCTGTACAAGCTTCTCTCGGCGAATTACAATACGGACACTGGAATATTTCCGGTATTGACCTGACAGCCGGATTGAAATCCGCTCTAGCCACTGTACACATGACGAGCGACAATGCCCTGCTGAAAATGCAGGCGGATGCCGATATGCGCCTTGATCGTAAATACCTGGATGGCAAGGTGGCTATGAATGTGGAGAATGTCGGTTTACATGAGTTAGGAATTTCTCCCAAGCCGTTGAAGCATCCTTTCGCTTTCACTCTCGGTGCCGAAGCACGCCATGACTCTATCAAGATGAGCATGGATGCAGGCGATCTCGACTTTCAGTTCCGTGCCCGCAGCACACTGAAGAAATTGCTGGAACAAGGTACTGCCTTTTCTACGCTTCTTACCAAGCAGATAGAATTGAAGCAACTCGATCATGCAGAATTACGGAAAGCACTGCCTTCAGCCGGTATGCAACTGAAAGCCGGTAAACAGAACCCTGTCAGTTATTTCCTGGCAACTAAGGATATTTCTTTTGATGATTTTGTGTTGCGTTTCGGCACTACCCCCCGACGAGGTATCAATGGGCGTACTGCTATACATGGTTTGCGTATGGACTCCCTGCAACTGGATACTATTTTCTTCGCTATCAGCCAAGATACTGCACGCATGAAGTTGCAGGGTGGTGTCATTAATGGTCCAAAGAACCCGCAGTTTGTCTTCCGCAGTACACTGACGGGTGAAATCCGTAATGAAGATGCCGAACTGACCTTGAATTATGTGGATGCGAAAGGAGATACCGGGCTCGATCTGGGTATCAATGCCCGTCCTTTGATAGAGGGCCGGGGTAGGGGTAATGGTATTGCCTTCCGTTTGACACCTGCCGAGCCTATTATTGCTTTCCAGAAGTTCCGCTTTGTAGATAACAGCGACTGGATTTACTTGCATAAGAATATGCGCGTTTATGCCAATGTGGATATGGATAGCGACGATGGACTTTGCTTCCGCATGCAGTCCGACCGTTCCGACACCGTTTCCTTGCAGAATATCAATTTGGAACTCATACGTTTCCGCCTGGATAAACTGAGCGGTATTCTGCCATATATGCCCCGCATCACGGGACTTTTCTCGGCAGAAGCCAACTATATACAGACCGCAACCTCACTGCAAGTTTCCGCTGAGGCCGGTGTGGAAAAGCTGACTTACGAACGCCAGCCGGTAGGTAACATCGGATTGGGTGCCACTTGGCTTCCGGGTGATAAAGGTACACACTATCTGAATGCCTATTTCCGGTCGGGAGATCAGGAGGTAATGACCGCTGATGCCGTCTTGACCCAGAAGAACGGGCGCGATTCGGTTGAAGTCAACACTACTTTTGAGCATTTCCCACTCTCGCTTGCCAATGCTTTCATGCCCGACCAGGTAGTTGCCTTTACCGGTGACATCGACGGCGGACTCTATATCAGCGGTGCCATGGAGAAGCCTAAACTGAGCGGTGACCTCTCATTGGACAGTGTGTCCGTCTATGCCCGTCAGGCAGGTGCACGTTACTGGTTTGACAATCGTCCGTTGAAGATAGAGAATAATCAACTTATCTTTAATAAGTTTGCCATATACACCACCAGCCGGAATCCCTTTACGATAGACGGGAACGTAGACTTCCGCAATATGGAAAATCCGACGGCGAAGTTGAACCTGCGTGCACAGAACTACACTTTGCTTGATGCTCCCCGTACCAAGGAAAGTATGATTTACGGCAAAATCTTTGTAGATTTAAATGCCACTGTACGTGGTCCGCTGGATGGACTGACCATGCGTGGAAACATGAATCTGCTGGGTAACACAGATGTGACCTATGTGTTGACTGACTCTCCTCTGACTGTAGAAGACCGTTTGGGTGAACTTGTCACGTTCACTTCCTTTACGGATACTACTTCGGTGCAGGCAACTGAGGTCCCCACCATGTCGCTCGGCGGTATGGATATGTTGATGTCTGTGCACATCGATGATGCCGTACGTTTGCGTGCTGATCTTAGCCCCGACCGCAGTAGTCGTGTGGAACTGGAAGGTGGAGGTGACCTGAATCTGCAATATACTCCGCAAGGAGATCTCACATTGTCCGGTCGCTATACGTTGATAGGTGGTATGATGAAATATGCCCTGCCCGTTATCCCGTTGAAAGAGTTCCAGTTTGTCAATGGAAGTTATGTGGACTGGACGGGTAATCCGATGAACCCTTCACTCAACCTGACTGCTACGGAACGTGTCCGCGCTTCTGTATCCGATGGCGATGACGGCGGTTCGCGCATGGTGAACTTCGACGTTTCCATCAGCATCAAGAACCGTTTGGAGAACCCTGATTTAAGCTTTAATCTGAGTGCTCCCGATGATGCTACCGTACAGGGCGAACTGGCAGGAATGAGTGCCGATGAACGAAGCAAGCAAGCCATTACCATGCTTGCCACAGGTATGTATCTTTATAACAGCGGAAAAGGTGGTGGCTTAACTATGGGTTCCGCACTGAACAGCGTGCTGCAAAGTCAGATTAATGCGCTGACCGGAAATCTGAAGAACGCTTCTCTCAGTGTAGGCATTGAAGACCGTACCGCTGCTGAAACGGGTGATAAACAGACGGACTATAGTTTCCGCTACTCTCAGCGTTTCTTCAATGATCGTATACAGATTGTAATCGGTGGAAAAGTATCCAGTGGCGCTAATGCAACGAATGACGTAGAATCATTCATCGATAATATTTCTTTGGAATATCGTTTGGACAATAGCGGTACACGCTATGTCCGCGTGTTCCACAACAAAAACTATGAAAGTGTGCTCGATGGTGAGATAACCGAGACAGGTGTCGGCCTTGTGCTTCGCCGTAAGATGGACCGCCTGAGTGAGCTGTTCATATTCAAGAGAAAGAAGAAAGTAGAACCTGTGAGCGAATAGTGTAAAAGAAATAACAATAGCGCAATTTAAAGAATCAAAATGAAGAAACTCGTATACATCCTCCTTGCAACCCTGCTTCTGGCAGCCTGCTCCACTACTAAGCACCTGCCCGAAGGCGAAGTGCTCTACACCGGTCAGAAGCCGATGATTGTAGAGAACCGCTCTGATACCAAGGTAGGCGAGACTGCTATGGAAGAAGTGGAAGCCGCCCTTGCCAAAGCTCCCAATAACTCCCTGCTCGGTAGCTCCGAATACCGCATCCCTTTTCCATTCGGACTGTGGGTGTATAATGGTTTTGCGAAGTACAAAAAAGGTTTTGGTAAGTGGATATTCAATCGCTTTGCCGCCACCCCCGTGCTCATATCTTCCGTTAATCCGGACATCCGGCAGAAAGTAGCGACGAATATCCTGCATGATTATGGGTACTTCAATGGCACGGTAAGTTATCAAACTTTCGTTAATCCTAAGGACAGTCTGAAAGCTAAATTGCAATACACGGTCGATATGCGTAACCCGTATTTCATTGATACCGTATATTATCGGGGATTCAATAGTACGACGATGCAGATTATCAACCTTGGCCGCCGGCGCTCCCTGATCAGTCCGGGTGAACAGTTCAATGTTACTGATCTTGATGGTGAACGTACCCGCATCAGCGGTTTGCTGCGTAATATGGGGTATTATTATTTTCGCCCTGACTACCTGACTTACCAGGCCGATACAACTCTCGTTCCCGGTGGGCACGTCAGTCTGCGCATGATCCCTGTTCCCGGTATGCCGAAGGACGCCGAACGCCCTTTCTTTGTAGGTAAAACTAATTTCTACCTCCACGGTCCGCAAGGACAAATGCCCAATGACAGTCTTTACTACAAGACTTTCTGGATACACTATTACGATAAACTGAAGATACGTCCCAATATGCTCCACCGTTGGTTGAACTACCAAGGTTACCAACGGAAACGCCAGGAACTGGACAAGGGAGGTATGCGCCGTCGTCCGGAAAAGCTATATAGCCAATACCGGCAAACCCGTATCCAGGAGCGTCTGGCAAGTGTGGGTATCTTTCGTTATCTGGAGATGCAGTACACACCCCGCGATACGGCACTCGTTTCCGATACGCTGGATGTGAATATCCGTGCCATGTTGGATAAACCGTATGATGCCGAATTGGACTTTAATGTCACCATGAAGAGCAATAACCAGACCGGTCCCGGTGCCGCCTTCACCGTAACGAAGAACAACGTCTTCGGTGGTGGTGAAACCTGGAATGTGAAAGTGAACGGTTCTTATGAATGGCAGACGGGTAAGAACAGCAGCTCGCTGATGAATAGCTACGAGTTGGGCCTATCTTCTGCACTTACCTTCCCACGTATCGTCTTCCCCCGGATGGGTACCAAGGAATATGACTTCCCGGCTTCCACCACCTTCCGTGTCTACATAGACCAGATGAACCGTGCCAAGTACTACAAACTGCTTGCTTTCGGTGGAAACGTCACGTATGACTTTCAGCCTGTGCCTACCCGGAAACATAGTATCACGCCCTTCCAACTGACATTTAATGTGTTGCGCAATCCGACTGCGGCTTTTGAAGAAATACAGGCTCAGAACCCGGCTCTTTACATCAGTCTCCGTAATCAGTTTATTCCCAAGATGGAATATACCTACACCTATGATAACGCTTCTCTTCGCAATGTACGTAATCCCATCTGGTGGCAGACTACATTCGGATCTGCCGGTAATCTGACCTCTTTGATTTATAAGGCATTCGGACAGTCTTTCAGCAAGGAAGACAAGAAATTGCTGGGAGTACCTTTCGCACAATTCCTGAAGCTGAATTCGGAATTCCGCTATCACTACAGGATAGACAAGAACCAGATGATTGCTTCCCGTATTGCAGGAGGAGTAATCTGGTCCTACGGAAATGCAACGACTGCGCCTTATACCGAACAGTTCTATATTGGTGGCGCCAACAGTATCCGTGCCTATTCTGCCCGCAGTATCGGGCCCGGTGGCTATCCACCCGATAAAGAGAAAAAGTATTCCTATATCAACCACGTGGGCGATATCCGTATGGAAGCAAACGTGGAATACCGCTTCCGTATTCTCGGCGACCTGCACGGAGCTATTTTCCTCGATGCAGGTAATGTCTGGTTGATGCGTAAGGATAAAGACCGTCCTGATGGACAGCTGACGTTGAAGAATTTCCCGAAACAGGTTGCTTTGGGTACCGGTGCCGGTCTGCGTTACGACCTGGACTTCCTTGTATTCCGTTTTGACTGGGGAGTGGCACTGCATGATCCGTATGATACAGGTAAGAAGGGATATTATAATATTCCGAAGTTTAAAGATGGTATGGCATGGCATTTTGCTATCGGTTATCCGTTCTAATGGCGGGTTTTGTACGATAGAGCTAAAATATGAACCAATTGTCTACCTTTCTTGACTTTATTTTTTGTAATTTTGCCCCGTAATCAAAACAAGGATACACTAACCTTTTTAAATAATAACTAAGTATGAAACCAACTTTATTCTTATTGGCAGCCGGAATGGGCAGCCGTTACGGTGGCTTGAAGCAATTGGACGGACTGGGTCCGAATGGCGAAACTATTATGGACTATTCAATTTATGACGCCATTAACGCCGGATTTGGTAAGCTCGTTTTCGTAATCCGTAAGGATTTTGAGAAAGACTTTCGTGATAAAATTATTTCCAAATACGAAGGTCATATCCCGTGCGAATTGGTGTTCCAGTCTATCGACGATCTGCCCGAAGGCTTCACTTGCCCCGAAGGTCGTACGAAGCCCTGGGGAACCAACCACGCCGTAATGATGGGTGCTGATGTAATTCAGGAACCGTTTGCCGTTATCAACTGCGACGACTTCTATGGTCGCGATTCTTTCCAGGTAATGGGTAAATTCCTTTCTGCACTGCCCGAAGATTCAAAGAATGTATATTCAATGGTAGGTTTCCGCATTGGTAATACACTGAGCGATAGCGGTACTGTATCTCGCGGTCTTTGCGGTACGGATGCCAACAATCTGCTGACTTCTGTTGTAGAACGCACTAAGATCCAACGTATGGACGGAGAAGTGAAATACATTGACGATAATGGCGAATGGACGGCTACTCCCGAAACTACTCCGGTAAGTATGAATTTCTGGGGCTTTACTCCCGATTACTTCGCATACAGCTGCGATTTCTTCAAGAGCTTCTTGAGCGATCCGAAGAATATGGAGAATCTGAAGAGTGAATTCTTTATTCCGTTGATGGTAGATAAATTGATTCAGGACGGTGTCGCTACATGCGAGGTCCTCGATACTACAAGCAAATGGTTTGGCGTGACTTATCCTGAGGATCGTCAAAGTGTTGTAGATAAAATCCAGGCTTTAGTGGATGCGGGTGAATATCCTGCCAAGCTATTTTAAGTCTGGAGAACTTTGCGAAAGCAAATTTAAAATTAGGAATGAAAGGGAGTCATCGTGAGATGGTTCCCTTTCTTAATTTCATGGCTATGTGTCTTTCTGACCGAAGATAGAGACCGGACGGCTGAAGCATATAGTCTTATCACCTGTTTGATGCTTTGATATGATCCGGTTCATTACGAGGGGTGATGCAAAAGGTGGCATCTTTTGCTGTTAAAGATGAAGGCGAGATGAATGCAAGATGGATGCTTAAAGTTGTATAGTTGCTTCGCAAGCCTCGGCTACTGCCGGATGGTGTGTGATGAAGATGAATGTTTTGCCTGTGCAGTCTCTGCGCAGGTTTTTTATTAGTTGCCGTTCCGTTTCGGGATCAAGGGCGGAAGTAGCTTCGTCCAGCAGCAGGATGTGTCCGGGACGGAGGAGGGCGCGGGCGATGGCGATACGCTGGGCTTGTCCTTCGCTGAGGCCGCCACCTTGTTCGTTGAGGTTGGTATCTATTCCGTCCGGTAAAGAGAGAACGAAGTCAGCACAGGCGGTACGGAGAACTTGGAGCATTTCGGCTTCGGTGGCATGAGGGTTACCCATTAGCAGGTTGTCGTGAATGGTACCGCTAAAAAGAGTGTTTCCCTGGGGGACATAGACGAAGTTGGAACGGGTTTGAGGGGAAACTTCGAGAGTTGAGAGTTGAAAGTTGAGAGTTGAGAGTGGGGGCTGCGCTGTGTTTGCAGGCGAAAGGGTGATGCTTCCTTCTTGCGGAGTGGCGAGTGCGAGAAGTAACCGGATCAAGGTAGTTTTTCCGGCACCGGTTTCACCCAATACGGCAGTGCAGCTTCTGGCGGGGAAGTTGCAGGAGAAGTGTTTTAATATAGGTCGGTCTCCTGTTGAATAACTGAATGTGACATCCTTCAATTGTAAGTCCGGGGTTTGGGGGAACAGTTGTGCGGTTCCACTTGCTTCGGAGGGAAGTTCTTCCAGTTCCATCAGTCGCTCTACGGCGGTGAGGGCATTGATAAAGGAAGGCAGCAGGCGTGAAAGATCGAGGGCAGGTCGTTGCACTTTTCCTACCAATTGCAGGAAGGCGGTCATTGTTCCGAAGGTGATACTCCCTGTGCTAAGGCGTATTGCCCCCCAAAGAAATGCTGTAAGATAGCCGCCGGAAAACGCAAATGCCACCAGCATACGTGCAGAGAGCGAAAAGCGGGTACGACCGAATATCTGACTACGGAGTGCATCTTGCAGATCATCCAGTTTTCCGATATGCCGGTCGCTTTGTTCCAGGGTTTTGATGACGGTTCGGTGTTGCAGGCTTTCTTGTATAACGGATTGGATACGGCTGTCGCTCTGCCGGATTTCACGGGTGTAGCGGCGCATTCGTTTCATATAGAAGCGGCTACCCAATAGGAAAATAGGTAGAATGCCTACCACTACCCAAGGCAGGGACGGATCGAGAAAGCAGAAGAATACGAATGCGGCTACCAACTGAACGATGGTAACTATGAAAGCCGGAATTGTACTGGTCAGTACTCCCACGATAGCGGCGGTATCTTGTTCCACCCGGTTTACGATATCGCCGGTGTGGAAGCGTTCCAATTCGTTCCAACGGCTTTGTAATAGACGGGAGAATAGGCGGTGGCGCAGTGCGTTTCCAGTTTCCACTTGCATACGGGCACTGAGCCAGGTGTCGACGGCTCCGCACAGAAGTTGGGCGATTAACAAAGCGATAGTAAGGATAGCGGCATTGGTCAGGCTTCCGATGGCGGCACCTGTGGCAATGTCGATGACGACCTTGGAAGCATAAATAAAGGCAAGAGAAACCGCTACCCCAATGATACCTGTGAGGCAGGAGAGGAGAATACGTCCCCGTTGTCCGTGAGATACTTCCCAGATGTACTTTATTTGTTCTGTCTTCATAATGAGTTAGTTACGAGCTGCAAGCTTATTGATTTGTATTGTTACTGTTCCCTTTATCAGCGTTACCGGATACCATAACGCCTCATTGGGAGCAAACTTTCGCAGCTTCATGCAGCGTTTGGTTGCCCGGCAGAAAGTGTGCCATTTTCCGGCCCAATAACCTTTGGGACGTGGCTTGATGCGTGCGTCATGCTGACCGAAGTTTCCGGTAGCAAAGATATCATCCAGTAAGATTTCTCCTGCTCGTTCCATACCTTTGACGGAGAAGGGTAGGTTGTCTTCCGGCAAACCCAAATAATGCACGGCGATATATCCGAAAGCTTTTGCGGCACGTAGCAATCCTACTTTGCGGAAATACTTTTCCAGCAAAAGTTTGTCAATATCTTCATGACGTGTTGCCAACAGACGGGTCCAGTCGCAAACTTGGCGAAGGCCGATGCCGCTGTTCAGGAAATGGACGAATGCATGCATGAAGATATACAGCGCATTGAATGTTACAGGCGGGAGGCTGACGGGATATTCGTGTATCTCTCTTGTTTCAGCATGCTGTGGGTACCATTCCTGTATCAGACGCTGGAAGTACCGGTTACCTGCCGGATTGTTAATCCGCAGGATGATACGATGGTTTTCTATATGAACGCCATGAAATGAATAGCTGGCGTGTTTGTCCGATGCTTCTCCTTCTGCCTCTGCACCGTGACGGAGCAAAATATTGTTGGCTATGGGCTGTCCTTCCTTTCCGATATAGACGTCGATGTCGCCACATTGACGGTGCAATGGGTTTATGTAGTGAGTGGCGATGCCTTGTCCTTTCAGTAGAATAGGGTGTAGACCGGCTTCCCGGTATGGCATAAAAACTTCCGGGAGTTCTTCATTCAGGCGGAGGTTAGACTGCTCGATTTGTACTACTTTAGCTGCCCATTGCAGGTAGAGCGGTCGGGGTGGGCGCAGTTCTGCCGGCAGACTGAGCACTCCGTCGAAGGTAATGGCGAGAAGGGCTTGGGTACGTGCCAGCTGGTATATTTCTTCCCAGTCGGCACTGTTCATGCTACTGAATGGGGTTGGGTCGACGGGGGTGTTCCATAATCCGGAACGTACCAAGGTTAGGAAAGTACGACGCATATGCTATTCTATGATTCCGGCTTCCAACCAGTTCTTTATCAGTTGTTCTGCATCCCGCTTTGCGGTTTCAGCGTCTACTTCGTAGTTTTCCGTAAGGAAATCGGTAAGGGTGTCGGTATTGAAATCTGTTCCTTCCACATGTTGCCAAAGGCGGGTTGCCGTAGGGTTCAGGCTGATGATATTGCTGAAATCTACGTTTCCTGTACCGTTGTGCATGATGATGTGTTCGTCACCAATCTGATGTAAAGTAAATCCGTTCTTAATTTTCATTGTTTGTATGTATTAGGGGTTGTTATTGTGATAATTTCTCATCTGCAAATGAAGCGGATGACACTGATTTTTTGTTACGCAGTATTTAATCCTGCGTTATTCGTGTCATCTGCGGATGAAAAATCTTTCTTCTTCTGAATATTGCCAATAGCCATCGCCTTACAGGGGTCAGTTTCATCCACCAAAAAGAGTAGCGCTGCCAGACACGGTCATTACACGGATATTCTTTCTCTTTACGGATGGCGGCAATCATTACTCCCATGACGTTGGCTATGTTGGTCTGTTCGGTTATTCGTATATTACCGTCTCCCAGTAGTGTTAGCTCTTGGCCGTTGCGGTGGATGATGCGGTGGAAGATAATACGTCCGTTCGTATCTCTGGCAAGTACGGCAACGCCCGGTTGTAAATCATCATCGGTAAAAGGGCCTAAAATAATACGGTCGCGACGGTCTACAAGAAACGGGTTCATACTATTTCCTCTGACCGTCAGGGTTACGGTATGTCCTTCGCTGATGAGGCGTGCTACTTCGGGTAACAGTACCTCGTTGGGGATGATTCTTTTTCGTCCGTTATCTATCATTCTTTTTCGGTTATGAGTTAAATGATAAATAATCTTTTAGACGCGGATGACACGGAT
>ERZ1027160.496-NODE-496-length-18204-cov-10.226679_pt1 | contig 18204 bp, 9 predicted proteins | sample MGYA00519275_ERZ1027160 | MGnify/ENA primary metagenome ERZ1027160 (study PRJEB26926, sample SAMN06164707) | human gut metagenome | biome: ENVO:00009003; feature: ENVO:2100002; material: ENVO:00002003 | host: Homo sapiens | place: USA | collected 2012 ...
AAAATTCGACAAACTGTTATTTTTCTATCTATTTATTTGGGTGGGAAACTTTAGTGTTTAATCTTAAAGTTTATACAATGAAAAGACAGAGATTCTTTGAAGGACTCGGGCTGAAAGTGTATGTCACTTTGGCCATTTGCATGGCCCTTCTGTTGAATGTTCAGTTCTTGAACGCACAGAGTTCGACAATCAATGTAAAAGGTGTGGTTAATGATGCGATGGGACCGGTGATTGGTGCCAGTGTAGTGGAGAAAGGGAATGCGACGAATGGAACAATTACCGACATTGACGGTAATTTCTCCTTGAAAGTCCCTTCGGATGCCACTTTGACAATCAGCTTTATCGGTTATAAGACGGTAGAGCTGCCGGTGGCTGGAAAAACATCCTTTACTGTGACTCTGAAAGAAGACAGCGAAATACTGGACGAGGTGGTAGTGGTAGGTTTCGGCACGCAGAAGAAGGTGAACCTGACAGGTTCTGTGGGGCTGGCTACGGCGAAGGAAATTGAAGCACGTCCGGTAGCGAATGCCACGCAGGCATTGCAGGGCTTGGTACCGGGCTTGCAGATTACGACCAATACCGGTGAACTGGACAAGAACATGTCCATCAATATCCGTGGCAACGGTACCATCGGTGACGGCTCAAGCGGAAGTCCGCTGATTTTGATTGACGGTATGGAAGGTGACATCAATACGGTGAATCCGCAGGACATCGAGAATATTTCTGTATTGAAGGATGCTGCCGCTTCCTCTATTTATGGGTCGCGTGCACCGTTCGGTGTTATCTTGGTGATTACCAAGAAAGGCAAATCGGGCAAGCCGACTATCAACTACAACAACAGCTTCCGCTTCAACAGTCCGGTGAATCTGCCGGAGATGATGGACTCCTATACCTTTGCCAACTACTTCAATGAGGCTGCACGCAACGGTCAGGACAATGCCCAGTTCTCTGATACAGTGATGCAGCAGATGCTTGACTTCCAGGCTGCGGGAGGTACTAATCGTGGCGGTTTGCCTACTGATGGCAATGTATGGGGTAAACCGGCAGGCGACCCGTTTACTACGGCGTATGCCAATACTGACTGGTTTTCCGAAATCTACAAGGGTTCTTCCTTCTCGCAAGAACATAATTTCAGTGTAAGCGGTGGTGGTGACAAGTTCAATTATTATGCTTCATTGGGCTATCTGGATCAGAATGGTTTGCTCCGTCATGGTTCCGATGACTTGAAGCGCTATAATGCTACTGCCAAATTTGGTGCCGAGCTGACCAAATGGTTGAAGTTCAATTACAGCTTGCGTTATGTCCGTCAAGACCTTGGCCGTCCTACCAATTTTGGTGGCGGTTTGTATGAGAGAATTGGCCGTCAGACTTGGCCTAATCTTCCGGTTTATGATGAAAACGGCTATTATTTTAATGGTAATGCCGATACGCCGGCGATGTCACTTGCATTGGGTGGTGAGCGCGATGTGCAGACAGATAAGGTTTATCATCAGGCAAGCTTGGTATTCGAACCCGTGAAGAATTGGATTACCAATGTTGAGTTCAACTATAGTACCAATTCTATAGATACACGTGAAACCGGACTTCCTTACTATAACCACGATGTGAGTGGAAATATTGTGGATACGCAAGGAACCTCAAGTCTCTATCAAGACTACAAGAAAGAGAGCTACATGAACTGGAATATTTACTCCACTTATTCTCTTGCTATCAATGATGATCATAATTTTAAGGTAATGGGTGGTTTTCAGTCCGAAGAAATGCGCCAGAAGTTTTTTAGTGCCAAAGGATATGGCTTGCAGGTGGAAGACCTTCCGGAACTGGACTTGATTTCGAATATTGACGGCGCCGGTAAGGATAAGGTGCCCGAGGTGGGTGGCTATCGTAATGAGTGGGCCACAGCGGGTTTCTTTGGCCGCTTGAACTATGATTATAAAGGTCGTTATCTGGCAGAGGCCAATCTGCGCTATGATGGTACCTCCCGCTTCCGCCGTGGCAATCGTTGGCAGTTGTCTCCCTCCTTCTCTTTGGGTTGGAACATTGCCCAGGAAAACTTCTGGGAAGATTTTGCGGATGTTTGCAATCAGTTGAAGTTCCGTTTCTCTTATGGTGAACTGGGGAATATGAATACAAACGGCTGGTATCCTACTTATCGTGCCATGACATTGAAGCAGGCAAACGGAAGCTGGCTGCAGAATGGACTGAAACCAAACACTGCTTATGTAGGCGACCTTATCAGTACAGCCTTGACTTGGGAGAAAGTGCGTACCTGGAATATCGGTCTTGACTGGGGGCTGTTCAACAACCGTCTGACCGGGTCATTCGATGCTTATATCCGTTATACGGACAATATGGTAGGTCCGTCTGTAGAGTTGCCCGCTACATTGGGTATTGCGACTCCCAAGACCAATAACTGTGACTTGAAGACGAAGGGTTGGGAACTTACCATCGGATGGCAGGACCGCACCAACTTCGGTATGGGCTATGGCATTAAGTTCAATGTTTCTGATGCACGTACTTATATAGACAGATACCCGGGTAACCCGACAAACTCAATCAATACTTATATCGCAGGCCGCGAGATTGGTGAAATCTGGGGCTTTGAAACCGTGGGAATTGCCAAGACAGATGATGAGATGCAGGCGCATCTGAATAAAGTGGGCGGACAAAGTGCCATCGGTTCCGGCGTTTGGACTGCCGGTGACATCATGTATGCCGACCAGGATGGCAAACCGGGCATCACCAAAGGTGCACAGACTTTGGAGGACCACGGTGACTTGAAGGTGATAGGCAACAATACTCCCCGTTATCATTTCGGTCTTGACTTGAATGCCAATTACAAGGGATTTGATGTTCGCCTCTTCTTCCAGGGAGTGATGAAGCGTGACTACTGGCAGGGTTCCAATATCTTCTGGGGCGTTGGCCAATGGGGTATGTGGTGGTCAACCGGTTTGAAGGAACACGAAGATTACTTCCGTGATGAACCCGTCGGGCTGGCCGGTCATGAGATTGCCGCCAATGTCAATTCATACTATGCGCGTCCGAGATTTGACAGTACCCAGAACCAGGAAACCCAAACCCGCTATCTGCAGGATGCGTCTTATATCCGTTTGAAGAACTTCCAGCTTGGCTACACATTGCCTGCTTCCATGATTCGCAAAATCGGTATCACCAACTGCCGCATCTTCGTATCGGGCGAGAATCTGTGGACGGGAACCAAACTGAGCAAGTTGTTCGATCCCGAAACCATCAGCGGTGGTAACACGGACAGCAATGCTTCTGCACCTATCAAGAGTGCCGGTAATGCATACCCGCTTTCAAGAACTTGGTCTTTTGGACTTAGCGTATCACTTTAATCCCATAAATAATGAAGAATATTATGAAATCGAATTATAGATATATTGTAAAAGCGTTCATGGCAATGGCAGTGATTGCCGGAACGACTTCCTGCGATGATTTTCTGGACAGAGAGCCGATGTCAAGCATTTCTCCCGAAACCTATTACTCCACTGCGGCCCAGTTGGAAGCCAATCTGAATGATGAATATCCCAATGTCCTTCCGTCATTCGGCCAGTGGACTTATGGCATCTTCGGTGAAGACAAAGGAACCGATAACCAGATAGAGGTGAATGCCAATGACCGCTATACCCAGGATCGCTGGAAAGTACCTCATAGCGAAAGTGACAATTGGAAGTTCGAACGCATCTATCGTATTAATTTCTTTTTGTCTGAAGCACTTCCCAAATTCGGTGAGGACATGAGCGGTTCACAAAATACAATTTCCGGGAGTGTAGCCACCATCAAGCACTATATCGGAGAAATGTACTTCCTGCGTGCTTACGAGTACTTTAAGAAGCTTCAGTTGTTCGGTGACTTCCCGATTATCGACCAACCGCTTGCCGATGAGATGGAAGCTCTCCGTGAAGCCAGCAAACGTTTTCCGCGTAATGAAGTGGCACGTTTCATCATTTCCGATCTTGACAAGGCTTATGCCTATATGAGTGATGTCGATATGGCGACGACCCGTATCAATAAGGATGCTGCGATGCTGGTTAAGTCACGTGTGGCACTGTTCGAGGCTACTTGGTTGCAGAATTTCAAGGGTACGGCATTCGTACCTGGTGGAGAAGGCTGGCCGGGGGCATCTCTTCACAACAATTACCAGTATCCGAGCGGAAACCTTGATAATGAAGTGAAGTACTTCTTGGAACAGGCCGTAGAAGCTTCCAAACTTGTAGCAGATAAATACAAAGGGAATTTGACGGAGAATACCGGTGTGTTGCAACAATCAGCTGATGACCCGTCAAATCCTTACTTTGATATGTTTGCACAAGAAGACCTTTCGGATGTGAAGGAAGTACTGTTGTGGCGCCAGTATGCCCGCGGACTCTCTACTCATAACATCAATGCCGCTGCCGGACGTGGTAATTACCGTATCGGTCTGACCCGTGGATTCGTACAGAATTTCCTGATGAAGGATGGTACTCCGGTTTATGCTCACGGTTCTTATGCGGATGGTGACGGCTATTATATGGGCGACAAGACGGTTGCTGATGTACGTGTAAACCGTGACCCGCGTCTCAGTATCTTCCTGAAAGAACCGGGACAGAAGAACATCCTTTTTGAAGTTGATAATAATGAAGGTACGGAGGTTGTGATGGAAGAGCCCTATCCGGCCATTACGAGTGGTGACGGTGAGCGTGGCTATGCTACCGGCTATGCATTGCGCAAGGGTGGTTCATTCAACCGTAAGTATTATGCCAATGGCGGTGGTTATACGGCAGCTGTATGTTTCCGTGCAGCTGAGGCTCTGCTGAATTATATGGAAGCAAGTTATCTGCTCAATGGAACGCTGGATGCTACGGCTCGTGAATATTGGACTGTACTTCGTCAACGTGCCGGCATCAGTACTGATTTTGACAAGACTATCGCTGCAACGGACATGAGCAAGGAGGCTGAAAATGATTGGGGAGCCTATACGGGTGGAAGTGTCATCTCTGACAAGACTCTGTATAATATCCGTCGTGAACGTCGTTGCGAGTTCCTGGCTGAAGGTCTTCGCTACATGGACTTGTGCCGTTGGCGTTCTATGGACCAACTGATGACTGCTCCCAGCCATCTGGAAGGTATGCATTTGTGGAATACTCCGATGGAGGACTGGTATTTGGATGATAATGGAAAATCCATTTTGGTTGCTGACGGGACAGACAAAGCTAATGTCTCATCGAAAGACAAGAGTGAGTATCTCCGTCCGTTCGAGAGAAGCAGCAACCAGTCTGCCTATAACGGCTGTACTTGGAAGATGGCACACTATTTGAATCCTATCATGATCAAGCAGTTCCAGTTGACAGCCACTTCGGGAGCGGATGTATCGACTTCCATTCTTTACCAGAATCCTTATTGGCCGGTGGTAGCTGACCAGCCGGCTGAGAAATAAAGGCATTTTTCAATAGGTATTTGATTTAGGGGGTAGGATACACTTTCTGGTGAGAAGGCGTCCTGCTCCCTTCTTTATAAATAGAAACAAGACAGAGTATGACTAATTTTAATTTCAAGTTTTTAGGGGCATGGTTGGTTATCGTAGCGTCAATCACCGGTCTGCAGGCACAAAATGATTCCACCTTAAAGGGAAAGGACGAAATGGTTCCGGCCGGAGTGTGGAACGATGTAAACGGGGAGTATATTAATGCACACGGTGGTGGTATACTGTTATTTGACAGTAAATATTATTGGTTCGGTGAACACCGTCCGGCAAAGGGATTCTCTACGGAAGTGGGAGTAACTTGCTACTCTTCTACCGATTTATGTAACTGGAGATACGAGGGGGTGGCCTTGTCTGTATCGGAAGAAGCGGGCAATGAAATAGAGAAAGGCTGTATTATGGAACGTCCCAAGGTGATTTACAACAAAAGGACGAAGAAATTTGTCATGTGGTTTCATTTGGAGCTGAAGGGTAAAGGCTATGAGGCTGCCCGTGCGGGAGTGGCTGTCAGTGATTCTCCGACGGGACCTTATTGTTTTGTTTCTTCGAGTCGTGTCTGCCCTGGAATAAGGAAGAACGGGACATGCAGTGGAATATGGAACAGTTTGAAGAATGGTGGACACCCGAGTGGAGAGAGGCTGTAAATAAGGGGTTGTTCGTGAAGCGTGACTTGGAGGGCGGACAGATGTCCCGTGACATGACATTGTATGTTGACGATGATGGGATAGCTTATCATATCTACTCTTCGGAAGAGAATCTGACCTTGCAAATAGCCGAACTGACAGATGACTATCAAGGACATTCCGGAAAATATGTCCGTCTCTTTCCGGGGGGACACAATGAGGCACCGGCCATCTTCAAGAAAGACGGCACTTACTGGATGATAACCTCCGGATGTACCGGTTGGGCACCCAATGCGGCGCGTCTGTTCTCGGCTCCTTCCATCTGGGGACCGTGGACACAGCATCCCAACCCTTGTCGGGGTGAGGGAAGTGATAAGACTTTCGGCGGTCAAAGCACTTACGTATTGCAGCTTCCCGGTAACCGCTACCTTTTCATGGCCGATATTTGGCGGCCCAAGAGCCTGATGTATTCGGAATATCTTTGGATTCCGGTCCGGTTTGATGAAGAGGGGATGCCTTATCTTACCCTTTCCGGCAAATGCAATCCGTCAGATGGTCGTTGATAAACCCCGAAGCTTGCAGATGGGCATAGCAAATGGTAGAGCCGAAGAACTTGAATCCCCGTTTTTTCATGTCTTTGCTCATGGCATCTGATTCGGGAGATGATACCGGAATCTCACTCAATGACTGAAAATGATTGATAATGGGGTTCCGGTCGGGGAAGAAGGATAGCGTATAGTTGTAAAAGCTGCCGAATTCTTTCTGTATGACAAGAAACTGCTTTGCATTGGTGATGGTCGACTTGATTTTCAGACGGTTTTTCACGATGCCGTCAAAGTGCATCAGCCGTTCCACGTCTTCGTCGGTCATTTGCGCCACTTGCGTGGCATCGAAATTGCAAAAGGCTTTGCGGTAGCCTTCCCGCTTTTTGAGGATGGTTATCCAGCTCAGTCCCGCCTGGGCACTTTCCAATACAAGAAACTCGAATAGTGTCTTGTCGTCTGTTACCGTTTTTCCCCACTCTTCATCGTGGTATTTCACATACAGCTCGTCGGTTCCGCACCAGCCGCAACGTCCGTTTATAAAGTCTTGCATAAGCGTAATTAATATATGTAATGAAGTGCTAAGATATTGTTTTCATTGCGAACAAACAAATCTATCCATTCAGAATGGACAGTTCTCATATTCTTTCTTACTTTTGCAAAAAGGTAACGGGTGGTTTGAACGCCTGAAAAACAAGAAAATTAATAATAAAGAATGGAAAAGACTTGGAGATGGTTTGGCAAGAAAGACAAGATAACCCTTGCCATGTTGCAACAGATAGGAGTGGAAGGCGTTGTCACTGCCTTGCATGAAGTTCCCAACGGTGAAATATGGACGTTGGAAGCCATTGAAGATTTGAGGGATTATATTGAATCCTTCGGATTGCGCTGGTCTGTAGTAGAAAGTCTGCCGGTGTGCGAGGCTGTCAAATATGCGGGGAGTGAGCGTGACCGATTGATAGAGAACTACAAGATAAGCCTTGCCAATTTCGGCAAGGCAGGCATCCGGACGGTATGTTACAACTTCATGCCGGTGATTGACTGGATTCGCACGGACTTACAACATCCCTGGGAAGACGGGACATCTTCTCTTTATTTCGACAGAATCCGTTTTGCCTACTTCGACCTGAAGATATTGGAACGGGAGAATGCGGAAGCCGATTATTCTCCGGAAGAGCTGGACAAGGTGGCAGAACTGGATAAGGTGATTACGGAGTCTGAAAAGGCAGAGCTGGTAGATACGATTATCGTAAAGACACAAGGATTCGTAAATGGCAACATCAAGGAAGGTGACAAGGAGCCGGTAACCCTGTTCAAACGTTTGCTGGCGCTATACAAAGGGATAGACCGGGAGGCTCTGCGCGAGAATATGCGTTATTTCTTGTCTGCCATCATGCCGGTATGCGAGGAATATGGGGTGAATATGTGTGTACACCCCGATGACCCTCCTTTTCAGGTATTGGGGTTGCCGCGCATTGTGACAGACGAGGCAGATATTGCCTGGATACTGAGTGCAGTGGACAATCCCCATAATGGCCTGACTTTTTGCGCTGGTTCATTGAGTGCGGGTGAACAGAATGATACCCGTGAACTGGCAAGGAAGTTTGCCAGGCGTACCCACTTTGTGCATTTGCGCAGTACGAAGGCAATACCGGGTGGAAACTTTATCGAAAGTTCCCATCTGGAGGGAAGGGGACACCTCATTGATTTGATTCGTATCTTTGAGAAAGAAAATCCGGGATTGCCGATGCGTGTGGACCACGGTCGCATGATGTTGGGCGACGAGGATAAAGGGTACAATGCAGGTTATTCTTTTCATGGCCGTATGCTGGCATTGGCTCAAGTGGAGGGAATGCTGGCTGTGGTAGACGATGAATTGTACGGAAAATCTGTTTGATTGATTTTAAGTTAGGCATGGATTACGCGAAAAATCATGGATATTCTTCATTTATTATCCATGATTTTTCATGTAATCCGTGTCTAAAGAATCTATTAGTGTTGTAAATCCGGCTTAATAGTTGAAAGCCTTGGATTTTACGTAAACCTTGAAGTCTTTGATTCCACCCGGTACCTCGCTTTCCATTCTGGGTAGATATTGTATGCCGGTCAGGGTGCGGGTACTACCCAAGTCAATCACGACAGAATGCGGGTATGGAGTGTCTTTTGTTGTGCTCCAATAGGTTGATTCCTGGAGGTCGAAGATTTTGTCCGCAGAACAGTTGACGTGGGATACGTCTTCGCTGTCGGCATAATTGACAATCCAGGGTTCGCGTGACAGACGTTCCCCATTCTCATCCAGCAGATACATTTCGGCAATGCAAGCCAGGTCTTTTCCATCTTGTGCACTCAAGGCTTCCAGGCAGACATAACGTCCGGTGACGGGTTGGTCGAATTTGCGTTCCTGCCAACCGTTGCCGGGATTGAAGCTGCCGGAGAGGACGGGCTGCTCACCGGACAAGTCGAGATTTTCACCCTCATTGCGGTGCGTCAGCGGTTTGGTGACGAGCAACTGGTCCAGTAATGGCTCGCTCAGTCCTTCGGACTTAACTTCTTTGGGACCGATGATGTCGAAGACAATCACTTCATTCTCACCTTTCTTCAACCAGCATCCCGGGATGTAGAGGGTCTGTTGCGGGCCGATTTCCCAAATGCGTCCCATGGCGTGCCCGTTGACGTAGACAAGTCCCTTGCCCCAAGTCTCGAAGTTTAGGAATGTGTCGCTGGGCTTGTTCACCTTAAAGGTGGCACGGTAGCAACCCGGAATGCGTTGTCCTAACTCATCTTTCAGTGAGCCGATGGGCTGGAACTTCATGTTCTTATAGAAATCGTATGTATCTTCGAGATTATAGACTTCCCAATCCTTCAGGTTGCAGGTGAAAGGACGGCCGTCGATGTCTACGGTAAGTTCTACGCTTTGGGTGATACCCTTGAAGTCCTTGATGGCACGTCCAAAGTTGATGCGGCCCATGGCTTCTACCAGAATGTCGAGGCGTGCACCTTTGGGGCAGGCGGGGAATTCCAGTTGCTTTTCACCGTTGCGGCGGTCCAGTTTGCCGATGTATTTGCCATCCAGGAAAACTTGGGCATAATCGTGCGCATCGTTCACAGTGAGCAGGGACGGGGTTTTCATCTCGGGCAGTGTGGTGCGGTAGAGAATACTTCCGAATCCCTGGTTATATTCCTCCATGGTACGGATATTGCGGTCTTTCTTGGCAGCAGGAAGATTGTCGAACAAAGGAGCCATCTCTGTAAATTGGAAAGACGGAATACGGATGGGCTTGATTAAAGCGGGAACTTTAGCCTGCTTCTCGCCGTTCATGTATTTGGACAATGCTTTTCGCAATTCCCAGTATTTGGGAGTGGTCTGTCCCGATTCGCTGATGGGGGCGTCGTAGTCGTAAGAGGTTACGTCAGGGGCGAATCCGGGTGAGTTGGCTCCTGCCCAGTGTCCCCAGTTGGTCCCTCCGTGGGTCATGTAGAGGCTGAAGGAGATGCCTTTGGACAACATCTCGTCAATGCCGGCAATCATGTCGGCAGCCGGACGGGTTTCGTGGTTGGCTCCCCACTTGTCGAACCAGCCGCTCCAGAATTCGGAGCACATCAGCGGGCTATCAGGACGGAGTTTCTTCAGCGGTGCAAACTGTTGGTCGATGTTGGCTCCTGTACCGAAGTTCATGGTCCATACCAGGTCGTGGAGTCCGTTCTTGGTGAAGTTGGACGCCCAGTCGCATTGGAACAGTGCTACGCCGGGGTAGTTGGCGCGTACGATGTCGCGGATTTGCGATACGTAGCCTTTGTCTTCCCCGTAGGAGCCGTATTCGTTCTCTACTTGTACCATGATGATGGGACCTCCGTTCTGTATGGTCATACCGGCTACCTGCTCGGCAACGGCTTTTTCGAAGATACCTACACGCTCCATAAAGTAGGGGTCGGATTCGCGCAGGCGGATATCTTTTTTCTTGAGTAACCACCAGGGCAGTCCGCCCATTTCCCATTCGGCACAGACATACGGTCCCGGGCGCAGGATGACATACATGTCGTTCTGCTGGCATAGGCGGCAGAATTCCGCCAGGTCATTCTGTCCGGTGAAGTCGAACACTCCCGGCTGAGACTCGTGGGAGTTCCAGAATACATAAAGGCAGATGGTGTTCATGCCCAGTGCCTTGCATAGCTTGATGCGTTGGTCCCAATAGGCTTTGGGGATACGTGGATAGTGCAGCTCTGCGGCTTTGATGACAAACGGCTTGCCATTCAATAGGAATGTTCCTTTGCCGGCAGAGAAGTCGCCTTGTCCTTCCCATTGGGTACGCGGGTCCCAGCTGTCGCGCCAGGGTATCGCGATTGTGCCGTCCTTGCCGAATTCAAGCGGGAGCCATACGTAGCGTGAGTCCTCAAGGTTTTTCTTTTTCCAGCGGTCGAACATGGCAATGTAGGCATTTCCTTTTCCGTATACTTGCTGCACGTAAGTGCTTTGTGCATAGAAGGTCTTATCTGCATCAGGACCGGTACACGGATTGCCGATGGTAGTCCATTGCCCCATGATGGAGTCGGCCACAGCCAGTTCGGCAACATTGGGATCCCAGCCGGTACAACCGGAAGAGAGCATATAGTACTTGCCGTTATACTTGAATACGGCGGGTGCTTCGCGGCTTTGCTTCACGAAATTGCGTGTATAGCGACCAGTGGGCTTCAGGTAGTCATCCGTTAGTTCGCTTATATATAAGGTAGCGTTGTTTTCCGACGAGTAGAACTGATATGCCTTGCCGTTATCATCAACGAACACTGTTTGGTCGCGGCTCATCGCACCGTTGGGACGGAAGCTGCCTACATAGGTGAATGTCCCGGTAGGAGAATCGCTGACCGCTACGCCGGCACATGCCTTACTGTAGTCGGCGCTTTCCACATGCGCCCACATGACGAATTTCTTTGTCTTTTCGTTGTAAATCACTTTGGGACGTTCCAACACCTTGCTGGGGTGCAGGTCGTGTTTCTCGTCATCTTTCACGGCAGGAAGTACAATACCCTCGAACTTCCAGTTCAGCAGGTCTTTTGAAGAGTAGCAGCTGACACCGGTTACGTCGGTGCGGTAGCATTCCCACGTAGCCCATTCGGGCAGGATGGTTTCCCCTTTTTTGTATTCGCCATACCAATAGTAGGTCCCTTCGTGGTAAAGAAGGCCGCCGCCATGGGCGTTGATGGGATTGCCGTCGGTGTCTTTCCATACTTCCCCGGGTATGATTGCGGCATTTTTCGTTTGTGCTTTTGTTTTTGCAGATGGCAGGCAGCAAAGGCAGGCCAGCAATGCAAAACTCCAAATAATTTTCCTTTTCATTTAAGAATTCGGTATTAGATAATTAATAAATCGTTTATGTTTTGGGCAAAGATATGCGAAAGTTGAGAAATGGAGGGTATGTAAATGTGTCAAAAAGGAGAGATTATAGCTCTAATCTCTCCTTTTTGTGATGTTTTTCGGTCTTTTCTATTTGGTTTGTACTTGTTTCATCACCCGGAGGAAATTTCCACCCCATATCTTGGCGATGTCTGTTTCTGTAAATCCATGTTCCAGCAGACGGACGGTGATATTGATGAAATCATTGTCCCCATTGCATCCTTTGACCCCGCCTCCACCGTCGAAGTCCGAGCCAATGCCCACGTGGTCTATGCCTGCCACTTCAACCATGTGCAGCAGGTGTTTCATGAAGTCCGTAAGGTTGGTTTTCTTGGCATCCGGGTTCAGAAACTCGTCTACCAGGCAGGCTTGAGCCACACCGCCATGTGCGGCAAGGGCGCGTAGCTGTTCGTCGGTCAGATTGCGGTCGTGTCTGTAGATGGCGCTTGCAGAGGAGTGGGAGACTATGACCGGTGCTTTTGAATATTTCAGTACATCCCAGAAGGTGCTTTCGGCTGCATGGGAAAGGTCTATCATTATTCCCAGCCGGTTCATTTCTTTCACCACTTTTCTACCGTAAGGACTTAAGCCGTTCCAACGGGCAGTCGTGTCCGAAGAACTGTCGCAGATGTCATTGTTGCGGGTGTGGCAAAGGGTGATGTAGGTAACGCCTGCATCATGGAAACGGGTGATATTCTTCAAATCCTTGCTGATGCCGTATCCGTTTTCGATGCCAATATAAAAGGCTTTCTTTCCTTCGGTCTTGAGCCTGGACAAATCATCGGGCGTGCGGGCTATGGCACATTGCTCCCCGTTCATCTCCACTTGTCGGTAGATGTGGCGTATCAACTCATCCACTCGGTCAATGGCTTTCAGACTGTTCTCTTCATCGCACGGGCCTTGACGCACCCAGCATGCCAGGTATTGTCCATCCAATTTTCCTTCTCGCATCTTGGGCAGGCAAACCTGCGTTTTTTCGCGCGTACCTATATTATAGGAAACGTCAAAATCAAGTGGGGTGTCTGTATGCGTGTCGAGGGAGAGGATGCGGCGATGAATCTCTTTGGCATGCCGGTAGGTAGCTGCCTTTTGAACCAGAAAATAGAAGAATCTGGCAGAGATGCTGTCGCCTGCCGTAGCCAGAGCTTCGGGATGGAATTGCACACCCCATATCGGATATTCGTGAGAAGACTCTATAGCTTCGGGAATACTGTCTGACGACCAACCCGTTACGCTGAATCCCGGGGCAACTTGCTTGACCGCCTGGTGATGGTGAGTATTGGTGAAAAGTTGTGTCTGTCCGGTTATGGATGCCATGGCAGAACCGGGAGTGAGGTGGACGGTATGAGTTGGTATACTGCTCGGTTCCTGCTGCTGGTGGCAGACAGTGGTGTCGGGATGCTGGGTAGGGATATCCTGATAAAGGGTTCCGCCGAAAGCTACATTGATTAACTGTTCTCCCCGGCAGATGCCAAACATCGGAATGTTACGCCGGGTAGCCAGGCGGATGAGTGCCATGTCGTATACATCACGCAGGGAGTCCACCTCTCCCAGCTGTTCGATGGGCGATTCATTGAAATAGGAAGGGTGGATGTCTCCTCCTCCTATCAGAATGATACCGTCCAGCCGGTTGGCAATGTCTGTCAAGACAAGGCTATCGGTAGTGATGGAAATCAGTATAGGTGTTCCACCTGCCTGGATTACAGACTCGGTATACGTCATCTGTGTGGATGAGCTTCGGCCCGGATGTGAGCAGGAAATGCCGATGAGAGGGGCTTTCCTGGTTGTTTTTTGGTTGGACTGTCCCATTGCCAAATATGGACATAGAACGAGCAGTGTTGTTAACAGTAGTTTGTTCATGGTTTTCGGGGGGGATTCTTTTTCCTGCAAAGTTATAAGAAATATTTAAGCCGTCCAAGAAGTTGGATGACTTGTGAATTCGGGCAGTTTATTGGCAGAAGAACATTATATTCTTTGTTGGTGGAGGAAGTGTGTTATATAACATGCTTCCCGATGTTGCTTTTCTTTGAATTAATGCCTAATTTGCGCCTCACAAAAAGTTAACGGCATCATCGTATGTCAGGTTATTCACTTAAAATCTTAATATATCATGAAAGTATATCAGACGAATGAAATTAAGAACATTGCCCTCCTTGGCAATGACGGCTCGGGTAAAACCACTCTCACGGAAGCGCTGCTCTTTGAGAGTGGTATTATAAAACGTCGCGGCAGGATTACTGCCAAGAATACAGTCAGCGATTACTTCCCGGTGGAGCAGGAATACGGCTATTCTGTGTTTTCCACCGTTTTCCATGTGGAGTGGAACGGCAAGAAACTGAATATCATTGACTGCCCGGGTAGTGATGACTTTGTAGGGGCTGCCATGACGGCGCTCAACGTTACAGATACTGCCATTCTGCTGCTGAACGGGCAATACGGTCCCGAGGTAGGTACGCAGAACCATTTCCGCTACACCGAGAAACTGGGCAAACCGGTTATTTTCCTGGTAAACCAGCTTGATAATGAAAAGTGCGATTATGATATGGTGCTTGAGCAGTTGCAAACCATATACGGTCCGAAGGTGGTGCCCGTGCAATATCCGCTGGCTACCGGACCGAACTTCAATTCGTTGATCGATGTACTTTTGATGAAAAAATATTCGTGGGGACCCGAAGGTGGCGCTCCCATTATTGAAGAGATTCCGGCCGAAGAAATGGAAAAGGCTACAGAACTGCACAAGGCTTTGGTAGAAGCTGCAGCCGAACATGACGAAGGCCTGATGGAAAAATTCTTTGAGCAGGACTCTTTGACAGAAGACGAAATGCGCGAAGGTATCCGCAAGGGACTGGCTTCACGAGGTATGTTCCCGGTATTCTGCGTCTGTGCCGGCAAGGATATGGGTGTACGCCGTCTGATGGAGTTCCTGGGTAATGTGGTGCCGTTTGTGGACGAAATGCCACCGGTGCACAATACACGCGGTGAGGTGGTGAAGCCGGATTCTAACGGACCGACTTCCTTGTATTTCTTCAAGACTGCCGTTGAGCCGCATATCGGTGATGTTCAATACTTCAAGGTTATGAGTGGTAAAGTGCACGAAGGTGATGATTTTACCAATGCAGACCGCGGTTCCAAGGAACGCATCGCGCAGATTTATGCTTGTGCCGGTGCCAACCGTATCAAGGTAGAGGAAATGGTAGCCGGTGACATCGGCTGTACAGTGAAACTGAAGGATGTACATACCGGCAATACATTGAACGGTAAGGGCTCTGAAAACCGTTTCAACTTCATTAAATATCCGAACTCCAAATACTCACGTGCTATCAAGCCGTTGAACGAGTCGGATACAGAAAAGATGATGGTTGCTTTGAACCGTATGCGAGAGGAAGACCCGACATGGGTGATAGACCAGTCTAAAGAATTGCGTCAGACTATTGTACACGGACAAGGTGAATTCCATTTGCGTACCTTGAAGTGGCGTCTGGAAAACAATGAAAAACTGCAAATCAAGTTTGAAGAACCGAGAATACCGTATCGCGAAACGATTACCAAAGCTGCCCGTGCGGATTATCGCCATAAGAAGCAGTCGGGTGGTGCAGGCCAGTTCGGTGAAGTTCATCTGATTGTTGAGCCTTACTACGAAGGCATGCCGTTGCCCGAAACCTATAAATTCAATGGTCAGGAGTTCAAGATGAACGTCAAGGGTACCGAAGAAGTTCCATTGGAATGGGGTGGCAAGCTGGTATTCGTCAATAGTATTGTGGGTGGTTCCATTGATGCACGTTTCATGCCGGCCATCTTGAAGGGTATCATGTCACGTATGGAGCAGGGACCGTTGACTGGTTCGTATGCTCGCGATGTACGTGTCATCGTATATGACGGAAAAATGCATCCGGTTGACTCCAATGAAATCTCCTTTATGCTGGCGGGACGGAATGCGTTCAGCGAAGCGTTCAAGAATGCAGGCCCGAAGATTCTAGAACCCATTTATGACGTGGAAGTATTTGTTCCGTCGGACAAGATGGGTGATGTGATGGGGGACTTGCAGGGACGCCGTGCCATGATTATGGGTATGAGCAGCGAGGCCAGTTACGAAAAACTGAGTGCTAAGGTGCCTTTGAAGGAAATGTCATCCTACTCTACGGCACTTAGCTCACTGACTGGTGGACGTGCTTCGTTCATCATGAAGTTTGCCAGCTATGAACTCGTTCCGAGTGATGTGCAGGATAAACTGATTAAGGAATTTGAGGCAAAGCAAGCTGAAGAATGATTTTCAGGGGTTGGTAGTTTGGCTGTTGTAACTACCGGCTGCTAATATAACAATTGTTAAAGCCGTTGTTACTTCATGGCAAGTAATAACGGCTTTTTTCATTAACGTAGATTAAGAACATGCAGAATTGTGAATTGAATGATTAATTTTTTATTAAATTTGCAAACCAAAGGCTTGTGTTTTTGTTATAATGCTCATAATACAACCTAAAAAATGGTCTTCGGTTAATTTACGAGAACGTCCGGTTAAATCAGGTTAATTGGTTAGGAGTGTTAATTAGGGAGTGTTAATTTTGCGACTATGAAAAAGTCAACTATATGGATATTAGGTGTTGTTATGGGGCTTTCCTTCCTTAGTTTGCTGTATCTGCAGATAAGCTATATTGAGGAAATGGTGAAGATGCGTAACGGACAATTTGATGAATCGGTGAAGCGTGCGTTGATGGCTGCTTCGAAAGAGGCAGAGTCCGCAGAGGTTGTGCGTTGGCTGAATGAGGATATCTCCGAGGCAGAAAAGAAGGCGTGGGAACAATCGCAAAGCAGTAGCGGAGTGATGCGTACCCAGCGGTTTGTGATGACAGCTCCGGATGGCAGTGTCCGTTCTTCGGTGGAATTGAAAACTTTCAGTAACGAGCCTTCTGAATTGCCAAGAGCAATGATTTCACGCAAACACGGAGCAAAAACCATTCCTCAGACTTCACGCTCGCAGATAGAGATGCTTAAAAACCGCTATCTTTACCAGCGTGCATTGGTAGACGAGGTGGTGTTGCAGATGGTATACAATGCCAGCGACAAGCCGATTGAGGAGCGTGTTAATTTCAAAAGTCTGGACCAGTATCTAAAAGCAGGTCTGATAGAGAATGGTCTCGGTGATATGGATTATCACTTCAAGGTGATAGACCGGGAAGGTCGGGAGGTATACCGTTGTGCGGATTATAGCGATGCAGGGAGTGAAAGCTCTTATTCGCAGCCATTGTTTTTGAATGACCCACCAGCCCGTATGAGTATCGTCAAGATACATTTTCCGGGAAAGAAGGATTATATCTTCGATTCGGTCAGGTTTATGATACCGTCGATGATATTTACTTTTGTACTGCTGGTGACGTTCATCTTTACGATTTACATCGTATTCCGCCAGAAGAAGCTGACGGAGATGAAGAATGATTTCATCAACAATATGACGCACGAGTTCAAGACGCCGATATCGACGATTTCTCTGGCGGCACAGATGTTGAAAGACCCGGCTGTGGGCAAGTCTCCGACTATGTTCCAGCATATATCGGGTGTCATCAACGATGAAACGAAGCGCTTGAGGTTCCAGGTAGAAAAAGTGCTTCAGATGTCGATGTTTGACCGTCAGAAGGCTACTTTGAAGAATAAGGAACTGGATGCCAACGAGCTGATAGCGGGTGTTATCAACACGTTTACACTGAAAGTGGAGCGTTATAATGGAAAGATTGAATCGGAGCTTAAAGCTACCAACTCTGCCATTTTTGCCGATGAGATGCATATCACCAATGTGATTTTCAATCTCATGGATAATGCAGTGAAGTATAAACGTCCGGATGCGGATCTGCAACTGACGGTGAAGACTTGGAATGAGCCTGGCAAACTGATGATTTCCATCCAAGATAACGGCATCGGCATCAAGAAGGAGAATTTGAAAAAGATATTCGAGAAGTTCTATCGCGTGCATACAGGTAATCTGCACGATGTGAAAGGCTTCGGCTTGGGACTGGCTTATGTGAAGAAGATTATCATGGATCATAAGGGAACTATCCGGGCAGAAAGTGAACTGAACGTAGGAACTAAATTTATTATTGCATTACCTTTATTAAAAAATTGATTGATATGGACGAGAAACTGCGTATTTTATTGTGCGAAGATGATGAAAATCTTGGC
>ERZ1027160.518-NODE-518-length-17481-cov-16.976242_pt1 | contig 17481 bp, 10 predicted proteins | sample MGYA00519275_ERZ1027160 | MGnify/ENA primary metagenome ERZ1027160 (study PRJEB26926, sample SAMN06164707) | human gut metagenome | biome: ENVO:00009003; feature: ENVO:2100002; material: ENVO:00002003 | host: Homo sapiens | place: USA | collected 2012 ...
TTTTACTCCATTTTAATATCTAATCATTTGATTATTAGTTGTTTATTGTCTTGAACGTTATACTATCAGCCGATTTGGTTGTTATTTTCTTTAAGTATCAGACCTCGTCTTCCTCCATCAACAGATCGTCCAACGGGCTTTTGATATTGCTTTTGAAAGTGTCGGCTATGTGGACATACCTTTCCGTTGTCTTGATGTTGTTATGTCCCATAAGCTCTTTCACAATTTTGATGTCGGTTCCTTGCTCCAGCAAGTGGGTGGCGAACGAATGGCGCAGCAGGTGCGGATAAATCCGTTTCGTGATTCCCGCTTCCCGGGCCGCTGCCTTCAGCCGTTTCGACACGATACTCTCGGTGAAAGGTTCGCCCGGTCTGTGTTCAAAAAGCCACACTTTCGGTTTGTATAGTCTGTTATATTCCGTCAGCTTTTTCATCAACGGTTTTGATAGCAGGGTGTAGCGGTCTTTTTTTCCTTTACCCTGCCGCACCCGTATCAGGGAGCGGGATTCGTTGATGTCGCCGGGTTTCAGTTCCAGCAGTTCGCTGATGCGCAATCCTGCGGAATAGAGTATGGAGAACATGCAGAAGAAGCGCAGGTCTGTCACCGTCGCGTCGAGTATCTTCTTTATTTCCTCCTTGCTCAACACGTCGGGCAGCGTCTTCTCCCGTTTGGCACGGTTCACCTTGTAACACCGCCGTTCCTGACCGAGAACTTTCTCGTAATAGAACTTGATGGCGTTGATACGCTGGTTTTGCTGGCAGGAGGATATGTTTTTCTCGTGGATGAGATACAGCAGGTAGTCGTTTATCTCGCCGGGGGTAACCGTTTCAATCTTACGCCCCTCGAAATGCTGTTGGAAATCGCGGAAATAGGAGGTATATACCCTTACGGTATGGTCACTGTAACGCACTTGCTGAAGTTTTTCCAGATAGCCTTCCGGCAGTGGCGGCCGTTTGTCTTCCTCTTTACGGGGGGCGGTTTCCTTGATGGCAGAATAGTCTATAAACGCCATTTTCACATAGCGGTCGAAGAACTCGGCAAGCACGAAATCTTCTGCCGGCAGATAAGCCCTGCCGCCGACAAGCAGTACGTTTTCTTCCTTCGACAGCGACAAGCGGATGTCATTGTCATTACCGAAAGTCACTTCGACAAATTCTCTCCCGTTTCTTATCACCGGAGAAAGTTTGATCTTGGTTTTTGGGGTATATATTTCCATGCCTCACGTTTTGTCGGATATTGAAACCCGTTTTCGCAAATTTATAAAAAAACACGGGTTATCCATGCGCTTTATTGACATTTAACAATAGATCCCGACTACCTGACAATAAGGTGAGGAGCCACGAAAATACCCTCTGCCAAATCCGTCCTTCCCGGCACTCCGTTTCTCCGATTTCCTCTGCCCTGCGCCACAAGCGGCCACTTCTGTGCCCGATGCTTCCATAGCCTTTCCAACTCTTTTACGTTCAGCCGGTTCCCCTTACTTTCGTTCCCGCATCGCTATTGGTGCTAACTAAAAACACTCGTAATTATGGACGAAAACGTAAAGAACGACGCTAAACAAGTCATGCTCGTTCAGAATGCCGACGACGGACGACTGCAAGCCGTTACCGGCGTGGATCGGGACGGCAATATCCAGACCGCCGACCCCACGGATCAGAATGTGGCGAGCCTGCTGAACGTGAACACGCAGGATTCAGCCCTCGAAGCCTTCTTCAAAAAGTTCATGGAACAGGCCCAGAACCCCGTCCACACGGGTATCTTCGTCATGACGGAGAATGCCCTGAACAAACTTATCCGCATCGACTTCGACCCGGAGATTCTGGAAAATTACCGTATCGACCCCTCCGAACGGCTTCAGACGCAGGAGCAGCGGCAGTTCGAGCCGCTGGACGTCACGAAGATAGACCTGGCGGATATGGAGAAGAAAGGTATCCGCATGGAGGACATCGAGCCGCACCTGAAAGCCATGTCTTACGGACATAAATCCAACGGGCTGGTGGAGATGAACCCCGAACTGGAGAACGGGATGCGTGTTTCCACCAAAGGGCGCGTGTCGCTCGAAGAGCAGGCGGACGGCTCGCTGCGCGTCGTGCCGCATTACTGGCAGGAACGGCCCGACCTCGACGCCCCCTTCCACGGGGTGCTGCTCGACGAGGAGGCGAAAACGAACCTGATGAACACCCGCCACGCCGGGAAAGTGATCGACCTGGAGCTGGAGCCGGGCAAGCTCACGCCCTGCTACGTGTCGATAGACAAATGGACGAACACGCTGGAACCCATGCCCGTTTCGCTACTCGAAAAACGTGCCCGTATCAAGGAGGCCGACCTCTCGGAAGGCAAGCAGATGGATTTCTACGGCGGCGGCAAGGTGTTGCTCGAAGGATATACCACCCGCGCGGGTTATAAGCGGGATGCCTATATCCAAATCGACGCGGCCGAACGTAACTATTCCTTTACCTACGACGGTTTGGATCGCAACCGCTACGCCCAGGAGAACAAGGAGATTTACCGCCAGAAGGCCGCCGAGAAAAACGGACGGCAGGAAACTACGGCCTCCGAACGACAGCCCACGCTCACGATTCACCGGACAATCCTCAAAGCCTCCGTGCCCAAAGAGGCTTATGACCAGTGGACGGAAGCGGTGAACGACCCCTCCAAGCGGGCGGATGTCAAGGCTTTCTACATCAAGGGCATGGTCAAGGACGGGCAGGGTGAGCCGTTCAACGCCTGGGTCAAGCCCAACTTCGAGCGTAACAAGATGGACTTCTTCCGCTGGAATCCCGACCGTGCGAAACGGCAGGGGGCGGAGGTCAAACCCGCCGTTGAAAGCCGTACCCAGGTCGCCGTCAATTCCGAGGGCAAGACCGTCGAAGCGGTCAAAGGTGTGAAAGAGCCGCTCAAGCAGGGACAGCAGGAGGCCACTCCGGCGCAAAGGAGAAATTACCGCAGTAACAAGAAAAACAACTCCAAAGGCATCAAGGCGTAGCGTATGAAATGGTTCTACATGCAGGCCGGAGCCATGCCGCTCCTGATCGCGGCGCTGGCCGCCTTGTATTTCCGGCCGGGTAAACGCAGCCCCCCCGGAAGAGGCGGACGACGGACGGCAGTATTACGACGGGAACGGCAACCATGTCTATTACGACCGCCGGCTGATCGCCCGTCCGGAAAAAGAGAAAGAAGAAGAACAACAAGAAAACAACCACTGAAAAATCCGAATCATCATGCAAGTAATTATCGCAGAAAAGCCCTCGGTGGCGCGTGAGATCGCCGCCATCGTGGGAGCCACGAACCGTAAAGACGGTTTTATCGAGGGAAACGGCTATGCCGTAACCTGGGCCTTCGGCCACCTGGTCGGGCTGGCAATGCCCCAACAGTACGGCATCGCGGGTTTCCGCCGGGAAAACCTGCCTATCCTGCCATCATCGTTCATCCTCCTGCCCCGGCAGGTTCGGGAGGGTAAAGAGTATAAGGCCGACCCGGGTGTCGTGAAGCAGCTCGGTATTCTCCGGGAATTGTTCGGCATGGCCGAGCGCATCATCGTCGCGACCGACGCGGGGCGTGAAGGGGAGCTGATCTTCCGCTACATCTACTCTTACCTGGAATGCCGCACCCCTTTCGTGCGGTTATGGATCAGCAGCCTGACCGACCGGGCCATCCGCGAGGGGTTACAACACCTCCGCCCCGGCAACGAATACGACAACCTTTACCTCTCGGCCAAAGCCCGCAGCGAAGCCGACTGGATCGTCGGTATCAACGCCTCGCAAGCGCTTGCCGTGGCTGCCGGGCGGGGCGTCTGGTCGCTCGGACGGGTGCAGACCCCCACGCTGGCGATCATCTGCTCCCGTTACCTGGAGAACAAGGCGTTCAAGCCCGCCACCTATTTCCGGCTGAAGCTCTCCACGGCAAAGAAGGGCACGGAGTTCACCGTCCTCTCCACGGAGAAATTCGACGGCAGGGAGAAGGCGGAAGCAGCCCGCGCCGAGGTTATCGGCGCCCGAACGGTACGCGTCGTGAACGTGGAGCGCAAGGAGGCCAGGGAACAGCCGCCTCTCTTGTACGACCTGACGACACTCCAGAAAGAGGCCAACAGCCGGTATGGTTTTTCGGCAGAAAAAACGCTCGACATCGCCCAGTCGCTTTACGAGAAGAAGTTCATCACTTATCCCCGTACCGGCTCACGCTATATATCGGAAGATGTGGCCGAGGAGATTCCGGCACTCATCGGGAACATGACACGCTATCCCCGTTTCGCGGAATACGCGGGCCTGATGGATACCGCATCTCTCTCCCGCCGAAGCGTGGACAACGAAAAGATCGCCGACCACCACGCGCTGCTTCCCACCGAGAACCTCCCCTCCGAACTGGATGCCGACCACCGCATCGTCTATGAGATGGTCGCGGGGCGGATGCTCGAAACCTTTTCCGGGGCCTGCGTGAAAGAAAACACTTCCCTTACCCTGCAAAGCGCGGGGCATGATTTCACGGCCCGCGGCAGTATCATGGTCGAGACGGGCTGGCGGGCCGTCCTGAATGAACCTGTCGAGGAGAAAGAGGAGGACATGACCCTCCTTCCCGACATCGTGCAAGGCGACGAGCTGCCCGTCAAAGGATGCGGCACGGAACAGAAACAGACCCGGCCGCGCCCCCTTCACACGGAATCGAGCCTGCTGGCGGCGATGGAAACCGCCGGACGCGAACTGTCCGACGAGGCCGAACGCGAGGCGATGAAGGATGCCGGCATCGGCACGCCCGCCACCCGTGCCGCCATCATCGAAACGCTCTTTGCCCGCGAGTATGTCAGGCGAGAGAAAAAGTCGCTTGTACCCACGGACAAGGGACTGGCCGTGTATGCCGTGGTCAAGGACAAGAAGATCGCCGATGTCGCCATGACGGGCGGCTGGGAACTGGCCCTCTCGAAGATCGCTACCGGGGAGATGGACGCCCCGACGTTCCATCGCGGTATCGAGGTCTTCGCCTCGCAAATCGCCAAAGAACTGCTGGAAGCAAGAATCGACGGCGCGGAGAGTGACACAGCCTGCCCGCGTTGCGGCAGGCCCGTGGTGTTCTATCCCAAACTCGCCAAGTGCCAGAATCCCGATTGCGGCCTGACCGTATGGAGAACCGTGGCCCGCAAGGAGCTGACCGACAAGCAGCTCGCGGAACTGCTGACCAAAGGCAAAACCGGCACGATCCGGGGATTCGTCAAAAACGGCGGCGGGACGTTCGACGCGGCCCTCACGCTCGATGACCAGTTCAAGACCTCGTTCGTTTTCGAGCCGCGCGATACTCCCAGGCAGGGAAAGAGGAACAAACGGAAATAATCGTTACCTTTGCCACTGGAAAAGACCTGTCATAACGAGATACGCTTGTTTGATAAGGATTTTTTCAGTGGTCGGCGCTTCGGGTGGGAACCCGGGGCGCCTTTCTCTTCCCCGATTATCAACGACCACTAAAAATTCTTATCATGCCAGACAAGCAACACCATACCCCCACGGGGGAATTGTCCTATTACGGACTTTCGTTACTATCCTACCTCAAGGACAGCCACCCGGAACTCATCGCCGAAGGTGAGTTCATCGCCGAGCGGGCCGACAGCGCCGCCCAAGCGTACAGCGAGGCGATCCGTTCGGGCTGCAACCACATCGAGGCCGAAGAAATTGCCCGCGAGGAACTCTGCCGCGGACTGCACTTTTCACCCTACAACACGCTGGTAAACATCCTCTGGAGGGAATTCGAGGCGGAGATTCCCGAGGATACCGCCCGGCAGGCGGCTCTACGCCTGCTGCCCCTCTGCCGCGGGGTGCTGGAGAAGTACGACCTCACGGACGACTTCGCCGACACGCCCGACTACGAACTGTTCTATACCGAACTGACGGGAACCGTCCAAATACTTCTCGAAGATGGCATTCAATAAGAAAACCCACCTCCGCCAGAATATCGACGCGCTGAAGACGGCCTTCACGCTCGACAGGGAACGGCGGGCGCCGACTCCCGAAGAAGAAAGGACACTCGGCGCATACAGCGGCTTCGGCGCCATCAAGGAAGTGCTGGAAAACCCCACCGGGAAACCGGACAAGGACGGCATGGCAACGCTCGTGGCCGAGTTGCACGAGGTCATCAGGGCGAACACCCCCGACGAACGGGAATACAAGCGCTACATGGACGGGATCAAGAACTCCGTCCTGACGGCTTTTTACACGCCCCCGAAAGTGGCAGACGCCATCGTGGAGGCGATATGGGACACGCGGATCGTCCCCAAACGTATTCTTGACCCCAGTGCGGGAACGGGGGTTTTCGTCAGTGCCGTGGATTTCCACGACCCCTATGCGGAGATCACCTGCTTCGAGAAAGACCCCGCCACGGGGTTGTTCCTGAAGCACCTGCACCCCGAAAAACGGGTGCGGGTACAGGGATTCGAGCGCATCGAACCCAAATACGCCGGTTACTACGACGTGGCCGTGAGCAACATCCCTTTCGGGGATGTGGCGCTCTTCGACCCGTTCTTCTCCACCCATACCGACCCCGTGCGGCGGCAAGGCACACGGGCGCTGCACAACTATTTTTTCATGAAGTCCGTCGATATGGTACGCGAGGGCGGCCTGGTGGCATTTATCACCTCGCAGGGAGTATTGAACGCCGAGCAGGGACGCCCCGTGCGCGAGTGGCTGATGAACCGCTGCGAGCCCGTATCGGCCATCCGGCTGCCGAACAACCTCTTTACAGAACACGCGGGGACGGAGGTCGGCAGCGACCTGGTTATCCTGCAAAAGAAAGCCGCCACGGGGGAACTGTCCGAACGGCAGCGGGATTTCATCGAATCCCGCAAGCTGTCGAACGGCATCCGGATAAACAACCTTTTCCAGTCGTTCGACAGGGTGATCCATACCGAGGCCAAAGTAGGCAAAGACCCCTACGGCAAACCGGCGATGGAGTTCACCCACGCGGAGGGCGTGGACGGCATCGACCGGGAGATGCGGCGTATGCTCTCGGAGGATTTCAACCGGCATTTCAACGAGAGTTATTGCCTGAAACATGCTCCGGAACAAACACCCGGTACACCGGAGCGGGAATTGTCCCGTCCCCGTCAGGCGGAACGCCAGCGTGCCGAAAGACACGAGCCCCGCCTTGCCGGAGAAATCGTCAAGGAGATTATCGCCGACGCCCGTAACCTTCAGCAGCAGCGGGAAGAGGAGGAAAAACGCCGCGTCGTCGCAGAAATGGCGGCGCAGGGCTACCATGTCGATACCGAAACCGGGGAGATTACCCGAATCGAAAACAAACCCGGACAAGCGTTACCGGATTCTGCCGCCACACCCGCCGGAGAACCGACCGGGGAGGATCTGGCCGACTTCGGGGCCTGGTCGAAGGAGCGGGAGAATCGCTTGTGGGAGCAACACCCGCCAAAACCCGAAGATTTCGGCATGACGGATACACCCGTGCAGCACGTGGGCGGAACAACGGAACCGAAACCGCGGGAGGGCTTCGCCGGGTCGCTTTTCGACACGGTGGAAACGGCGGCTCCCGCACCTGCCACCCAAGCTGCCGAACCGGTAAACGTGCAGCAGGAACCGTTGCTGACGCTCTACGATCTGTTCGGCTTCAGCGCCGAGGAGCGGCGGCAGGCAGAACTCGGTATATCCAAGAAAAGGAACAGCCGCCGGGGAGCAAAGCGGAAGACGCCCCGACAACCCTCATTATTCGCCCCGGCCTCCTCTCCGGAGGAACAGAAGAACGAAATGCCGAAAACGACGCCACCGGAGCGTGATCCCGAAGACTTGTATGCCTCCCTGAACTGGGAGGACAACCCGCCGATCAACGGCTTTTACGAGATGATGATGTCGCTTACCCCGGAACGGAGGGCGGAACTACGCCGACAAAGCGCCCGGCAGCAGGAAACCCCGGAACAGCGGGAACGGCAGGCGGTACGCCCCCCGACGGAAGCCCCGAAAGACAGACGAAAACAAGCCGCCGGTACGCCGAGAACGGGCAGCTTGTTCGACACGCCGGAAAATCCGGAGGAGGAAGAACCCGGTAAAGAAACGCCGCAGATACGGGAGGCGGATATGAAACCCCGCCCGTTCGAGGGGGAGGTCGCCCCCTATTTCCGCGAGGGGACACTCGTCACGGACGGACAAAACCGGGTCGGCTACCTGCGGGAGATTGAATCCCTGCAACCCATGTTCCACCCGCTGGAACTCACGCCTGCACAACGGACGAAAGCCTCCATGTATATCGAGATACGCGATGCCTATTACCACCTTTATAACAACGAGGCGGAAACGCTGACGGCGAACCCCGCCCTGCGGGAGATGCTCAACCGGCTTTACGACAATTTCACCGAACGCTTCGGACGGCTCAATGACAAACGCAACCTCGACCTGATCAAGATGGACGCGCGGGGGACGGAGATTCTATCGCTGGAGCGTTACATCGACGGCAAGGCACGCAAAGCCGACATCTTCGAGCGTCCCGTGGCCTTCAATCCCGATGAGATCACGCACGCCGACGACGCTTCGGAGGCCCTTGTGGCCAGCCTGAACAAGTACGGCCGGGTGGAACCGCACTACATGGCCTCACTCACGGGAACTACCGTGGAGGGAATACTCGGGGAACTGAAAGGACGTATCTATTACAACCCGGAAACGGACGGCTACGAGGTTGCCGACAAGTTCATCGCCGGCAATGTCATCGGGAAAGCCGAACGGATCGAGGCGTTCCTGCGGGAGAATCCCGACCACGCCCCGGCCCGGGAATCGCTGGAGGCTCTGCGCGAGGCGACGCCCAAACCCATCGCTTTCGACGACCTGGACTTCAACCTGGGCGAACGGTGGATTCCAAAAGGCGTTTACGAGCGTTTCGCCTCCTCGCTCTTCGATACGGAGGTGAAGATCACCTTCGCCTCCAATCTGGACGAGTACGGCGTGAAGGCGGAAACGACGAACGTGAAGATCACGGAGCAGTATGCCGTCAGCGCGCAGACCCGTAAGTACAACGGCCTGCACCTTTTGAAACACGCCCTGCAAAACACTTCGCCCGACATCACCAAGACCGTCCTCAAATGGGTGGACGGCGAACGGCGGGAGGTCAAAGTGCGTGACGGGGAGGCCATACAGCTCGCCAACAGCAAGATAGACGAGATCCGGGGTGCTTTCCCCGAATGGCTGCGCGAGCAGTCGTCCGACTTCAAAGACCGCCTGACAGACCTCTATAACCGTACTTTCAACTGTTACGTGCGCCCGAAGTACGACGGGACGCACCAGGAATTCCCCGACCTCGACCTCAAGGGGCTGGGAATCGACAAACTGTATGACAGCCAGAAGGACGCGATATGGATGGACAAACTGCTCGGCGGCGGGATAATCGACCACGAGGTGGGCGGCGGAAAGACCCTTATCATGTGCTGCGGGGCCTACGAGAAGAAACGCCTCGGGCTGGCCAACAAACCCATGATTATCGGGCTGAAAGCCAACATCCATGAAATAGCCCGGACGTTCTGCACCGCTTACCCGATGGCCAAAGTCCTCTACCCGGGCAAGGAGGATTTCACGCCCCGGAAGCGTGAGCGCATCTTCCGGGAGATACGCAACAACGACTGGGACGCCGTGATCCTCTCGCACGAACAGTTCGGCATGATACCCCAGTCCCCGGAGATACAGCAGGAGATATTGCAGGCCGAGCTGGACTGCGTGGAGGAGAACCTCGAAGTGCTCAAAGCACAAGGCAGGGACGTTTCCCGCGCCATGATGAAAGGGTGTCAGAAACGCAAGGCCAACCTGGAAGCCAAGTTGCAGAAGGTGGCGCACGCGCTGGAAACACGCAAGGACGACGCCGTGGACTTCCGCCTCATGGGTATCGACCACCTCTACGTGGACGAGAGCCACAAATTCAAGAACCTGACTTTCACGACCCGGCATGACCGGGTGGCGGGCCTCGGAAATCCCGAGGGGTCGCAGCGGGCGCTCAACATGCTTTTCGCGCTGCGTACCATACAGCAGCGCACGGGCCGCGACTTGGGGGCGACGTTCCTCTCGGGAACGACCATCTCTAACTCGCTCACGGAACTGTACCTGCTTTTCAAGTACCTGCGCCCGAAGGAACTGGAGCGTCAGAATATCCGCACCTTCGATGCCTGGGCGGCCATATTTGCCAAGAAAACCATCGACTACGAGTTTTCCGTGACCAACGAGGTCGTGCAAAAAGAACGGTTCCGATATTTCATCAAGGTTCCCGAACTGGCCATGTTCTACTCCGAGATTACAGATTACCGCTCGGCGGAGGATATAGGGATCGACCGACCGCAAAAGAACGAGATATTGCACAATATCCCGCCGACACCCCAGCAGACGGAGTTCATAGAACGGCTGGTGCAGTTCGCCAAATCGGGCGATGCCACGCTCCTGGGCCGCCTGCCGCTCTCGGAACGGGAGGAAAAGGCGAAAATGCTCATTGCCACAGACTACGCCCGCAAGATGTCGCTCGATATGCGTATGATAGACCCCGAACTATACAGCGACCACGTGGACAACAAGGCGAGCCACTGCGCCCGTATGATTGCCGGTTACTACCGCCGTTTCGAGGCGTACAAAGGTACGCAGTTCGTATTCTCCGACCTGGGAACCTACAAACCCGGAGCGGGGTGGAACGTCTATTCCGAGATACGGCGTAAACTCGCGGAGGATTACGGCATACCCCAAAGCGAGGTGCGGTTCATCCAGGAGGCGACCTCGGAAAAAGCGCGCAAGGAGATGATCGCCGGTATGAACGCCGGAAAAATCCGCGTACTCTTCGGATCGACCGAGATGCTCGGGACGGGAGTGAACGCGCAGAAACGCTGCGTGGCGATACACCACCTGGACTGCCCCTGGCGTCCCAGCGACCTGGAGCAGCGCGACGGGCGGGGAATACGCACCGGGAACGAGATCGCCAAACTCCATGCCGACAACAAGGTGGACGTGATATTATACGCCGTCGAGAAGTCGCTCGACGCCTACAAGTTCGGGCTGTTGCACAACAAGCAACTGTTCATCCGCCAGCTCAAGACCAACAACATGGGAAGCCGTACCATCGACGAGGGGGCCATCGACGAAAAGAGCGGCATGAATTTTTCCGAGTATGTCGCCGTCCTCTCGGGAAATACAGACCTGCTGGACAAGGCCCGCCTGGAGAAGAAGATTGCCACGCTCGAAAGCGAACGCCAGGCATTCGTGCGCGGCAAATCATCGAGCCGCTACAAGCTGGAGCAGATCACGGAGAAGATAGAGAAGAACAACGACCTGATACGGCGTATCGGCAAGGATCTGGAACACTTCAAGGCCCGCGTCGAGTTCAACGAGGACGGCTCGTACCGCAATCCCGTGAAACTGAACGGGCTGGAAACCTCCGACCCCAAGCTCATCGGGAAACAGCTCAACCATATCGCCGAAACGGCACGCACGCTCGACAGGCTCGAACCCATCGGGAGCCTCTACGGGTTCGAGCTGCTCGTCCAGAGCGAAACGACCGGGAAAGACGGGCTCGACCTGGTGCAGAACCGTTTTTATGTCCGGGGTGAAGGGGATTATCTATACCAGTATAACTACGGGAATATCGCCTCCGACCCGCGACTGGCGGCGATGAACTTCATCCACGCGCTCGCGACCATCGAGCCGACACTGGAGAAATTCCGGAAAAAGAATGAGGAACTGGAGAAAGATATTCCCGTCCTGCGGGAAGTGGTGGAAAGTTCCTGGCGCAAGGAGCCCGAACTGACGGCCCTAAAAGCTGACCTGACGGAAATAGACCGCAGGATACAGCAAAGCCTCAAACCGATAGAAGAGAGCGAGGGAAAGGAGGCGGAGGAGGATAACGACGTGTGCCGGGAACGGCATGACACGGCGGAAGAGCTCCCGAAGGAAGACAACACGGCGGCCCGTATTCCTTCCCGGCTGCGGCAGATTGCCGACGCCTCCGGGGGGCGCATCGTGATCGCGGGCGTGGGCAGCCCGCCGGAGAACGGCCCCGCAAAGAAAGGGATTAAGATGTAAGCGAAAAGCCGACGGAAGTACAGATTTCCGTCGGCTTTTTTCATATGCCCATGAGCGTTGTTGTCACACTTCCTGCAAGAGTGTTTGCAGCTCCTCCTGCGTGGGAAGATAGGTCATGTACTGGGCGGCGAAGACCTGCTTTTCATCTTCGGGCAGCGTATAACGGACGACCGCGTCGTTTTTCTCCGCGCAGAGGACGATACCCACCGGAGGGTTATCCCCGGGATTCATCAACTCACGGGTGTAGTAATTGACATACATCTGCATCTGCCCCAAATCCTGATGGGTCAGCTCCCCGGATTTAAGGTCTATTAAAACGAAACAGCGGGCCAGGTAATTGTAAAAGACCAGGTCGATGTAGAAATGCTTGTCGTCGAAGGAGATACGCTTCTGTCGCGCGACGAAGGCGAAGCCTTTCCCGAGTTCGAGCATGAAGCGCTGCAAGCGGCTGATGAGCAGTTGCTCCAGATCGGTTTCCAGAAAATGCTCTCCCTGGGGGATACCGAGAAACTCCAGGATATACGGGTCGCGGATGATCTCTTTGGGTTCGACACGCCCGGGTTCGGTACGGGAAATCTCCTCTTTCACGGCTTTCTTGTCTCGGCTGGCCAGCAAGCGGTCATAGAAAAGCGTGTTGATTTGGCGGTCGAGCTGCCGGACACTCCAGTTTTCCTTGACGCACTCGTGCAGGTAAAAATCACGGGCGGCATCGCCCGACACCTTGAGAAGCGTGCGGCAATGCGACCAGCTCAATTTATCACACAGCGTGTGATATTTCGGGTAGCACTGGTAAAACTGCCTCATGTACCGCAGGTTGGTGGCCGTGAACCCGTTTCCGAACTCCGCCACGAGCCGCCTGGAAAGGGTGTTGATGACAGCCTTGCCATATCCGGCACGGCCGGTTCCCTGCTGCTCGTACTCCACTATATATTTCCCTACCTGCCAGTAAGCCCTCACGAGGGTCGAATTGACATGATGTATCACCTTCGCGCGCGCTTCCTGCAAGATATGGCGCACGTTATGCAGTAGCTCTTCCTCCCCTTTGTCGGCAGGATATATTTTATCTGTTTCTTTCATTGTTCATTATTATATAGGCTTCCAAGTGCAAACATACTGATTTTACGGCAAATATCGAACGGTTGTACCGCCTTGTCGTGCCTTATTCCATGTATCTCCGCGTTTTTCCATGACGCCGGACTCTCGGGACAGGGCCTAACCGGAACCGGCAGGACGATCCTTTTTCAGCTTGCGGAAATTACTGAAGTTACGCTCGATGAACCGCAGGACGTCCGATTCCCGGTAGAAGGTCTTGTGATAGATCATCTCGTAAGGCAGCTCTCCCGAGGTGCGGTAACGCTGGAGTGTGCGCTTGCTGATATTGAGCATGCGGCACAGGTCGTAATTGTCCAGAAGACGCTCCCCGTCAGGCAGGATGGAAAGCGGTTGCTCCACGTCCCCCGCGCACAGCTTCTCAATACGTTCCAGCCGTTCCGAGAGCCGCTGCATCCATCCGTCGAAATATTCCTTATCCAGAAACATGGCCTACTCCTTTGGTCGGTTTTTGCGCCGCACGGAACGCTCCTTCAGCACACGGCGGATTTCCGTGAGGGAATAATACAGCTTCCGGTTGATGGCCGAATAGGTGATCACGTGATCCGAGCGGAGGCGTTGAAGGGTACGCCCGCTGATGCCCAGGTAACGGCAGACCTGCTCGCCGTCCATCCATTCGTCGTTTATATACTCCTTATTCCATGCACGCCCCTTTTCAGGGAGAGAGGCGATTGCAGCCTCTATTTTCTCTATACGCCCGACAAGCTCGTTATAGGCTCGCGAACCGATCACTATGATTTTCATACTCCTTTGTTTTTTAGTCTGTTACAAAGGTCGGGCTTATATGGACAGCTTAAAACGAGGTCGGTACGACTTTTTTTTGATAATTTGCAGTGAACTGATTCTCAACGGTTCATGCGGTGAAGAAGGCAGTGTTTTTTACCGAAATCCGCGGCCCGTACTCGGTATTTTTATTGGCAGAAATGCGATAGCATACTGTGATTCAACGCTTAACGGTGTTCTAATCCGGACGGGGCTACAACGGAACACCCGTATCGGCTCCTTATACGGGTGCAAATACGGGCGTTCGGGAAAGTTCCTTTCGAGAGTTACGGGGGAAAACCGACCTCGGTTCTTTTGTTATATACAACGCTGATTATCAGTGCTTCTATAAGAAATAGAGTGCTTTACCGGTTCATGTTCTACTCGGAATTGCCGTTTTTCTTGTTTCGCTTCCACGTCTGCATACGTTTAAGCAGGGCCTCTTTCGCCTTGTCAAGCCACGGTGTCGGGTTGTTTCGGATTTTCATATCGCAGAATGTCCTCGAAAGGTTCATGTCGAGGTGTACGTTGAAAGCGTTGGAAATGTAGCTGGCAAGTTGCGTGAGTGGCACATTGCCGAAACAGCCTTTACTGTCGAGCAGGTAAATAAGTTCCGTCAGATCCGTCTTCGAGTCCTGCCATGTCGGACGCACGTCAGGCAATGGCAGAACCATGTTCCGGAGGTTCGTGCTCTCCAGTGATTCCAATTCGCCCATAAGATAAACCGACAACATATCGTTGGCCAGGATTTTCGCCACCTTGAAATCCGCGTTTGTCGAAAACTGCGGGTCGAGTTCATAGTAGAAGGTTTCCAGGTATTGCTCCGTGTCGGTCTGCCCGCGCAGGAAATAGAGGCTGTCCAGGTGTGTAGCGCCGCTGCGGAAATAGCGGATAAAGTCGAGGCGTTTCTGCGTGTACGCGTTGATGGCCCGAACATGGGCGTCCAGGTACTCCCGTTGTGCCTCGATACTTCCTACCGGACGGTTCATCTCGATATTGTAGAGCTTGCGGTAATAGATCAGACGGCAAAAAAGACGAGGTTTGATTTCTTTGAAGAACTTTATTTCCTCGTCATCGTTTTGAAAACGGTAGCCGATGATATATTGTTTCAAACGGTCGAACGCTTCTCCCAGGACACGTGACGCTTCAAGCGACTTTTTCAACACGTCGGTATCCCGCGATTCGATACGTTCGATACTCCGCAGGACTTCGCTGTTTAATTTTTCTATAAATGCAATCATAATCCGTCTTGTTACTTTCGCGTATAAAGTTAGCGAATCGAAAAACCGGCGGATTACGATTTTTATCTTTCTCTTCGTTTTTTTATCACGGAGCCGATTTTAATGTCAGATCCGACCTTCCTGGCGGATGGAAGTGGGATTGCTCCCCATATTCCGCTTGCAAAAGTCCGTAAAGTGGGATTGGGCGGAGAAACCGCACATGTAGGCTATTTCCTGCAACGTGTAGTGTGTCGTCCGCAACAACTCCCCGATACGTTCGATACGGCGCTGACGTAACCACGAGGAGGCCGAGCAGCCGAAAACCCGCTGGAAACGCCGGCGGAAGGTAATCGTGCTGGAATACCCGCAAACCCCAGCGAGTTCCGTGACGTTATCCGAGGCAAGATAATTCGATTTGACACGGGAGATGAACTCGTAATCGTCCCCCAGGTGCAACAGCTCCTCGAACTCCCCGACATCGGCGGGAGTGAGATGTTCATAAGAGGCGTCGAGCATTTTCAGCATGACAGCAGCGTTACATTCAACGGGCATACCCAATGTCTTACGGGCTTCACGCAGGTAATTCTTGAACCGCAGCCGCAGCGTGTCGTGATGCGGGTAGGAACACTCGGACAGAATGGTGCAAACCGTCCGCAGTTCATCGACACAACAGTAGCCGAAATACCACGTTACAAGACGCTCGACGTAATGGACGGCATGAAATTCCTCCGAAAGCATCAGAAGAAGCAGGAACGGGGTGAAATCCTGGTATTCCCTCGTTATGGGACGGGGTGCTTCGTCAAGCAAGGAGGCGATGTCCCGCATCAGCAGAGAATCTCCCGAGTACGCTTTTATTTGTTCGGAACTGCGGGCATAATCCCGGTAACGCGATATGACCGCCGACAAAGCATTGAACTTCACGGCGTGAACGCCTTCTATAAAGGAAGGGCGAAGACTGTTGTAAATGGATAAGTCGGTTTGCATAAGTCATTTCTATAAAACGGAGCCGCATCCCCTTGTTGCCAAAACTCCGCAAGTCGTTACTTATGAACCGCTTGGAACACGGTACGAATCCTAATTACAAATATATCGCATCTGATAATCCGGAACAAATATCAGCAGGTAAAAATGAAAATAAACCTCGTTATTTTTGATTATTACCTGCAATAATATTATATTTGCAAACAAATAAGAGTTGTTTGACAGCATGAGAAATATAGTGTATCAAAGCACTTTACCAATTTCTTATCCGTTGCCTATTCTCATGCGAGTTTCTTTTAATCTATTTGTAGTCAATTAAATACCTTCAGACTACATCAAATATACGAAATATGAATTAAGAATTAAAAATTAAGAATTAAAAATTATGTGCCGTGCTCCGGCACGACAAATTGGCGGTTGTTGGCAGTTGTTCTGTGACAAATAATGACACTATGTCCTGGATTCGGAGTTGGCAGGGGTTTTGCTCAATTCACAATTCAGAATTCAAAATTAAAAATTACATATTATGAACATCAACACTCTTACCATCAAGGCGCAGGAGGCGCTGCAAGCGGCGCTCTCGCTGGCGCGGGAGCGGGGACAGCAGGCTGTCGAACCGCTCCACCTGCTCGCGGTGCTGATCCGCGAGGACGATTCGCTCTCGACGTTCCTGCTGGGGCGCGTGGGAGTGAATGTACGTTCGCTGCGCGACGAGGTCGGCCGGGCCGTGGCGTCGCTGCCGCGCGTCGAGGGCGGCGGCGAGCAGTTCTTTGCGCAGGACACCTCGAAGGCGATCCAGCGCGCCGTGGACTTCACGAAGAATTTCGGCGACAAATACGCCTCCGTCGAACACCTGCTGCTGGCCCTCGTGGCCGAGCGCGGGCAGGCCGCCGACATCCTCAAACGCAGCGGCGCGACGGAAAAGGAGCTGATCGAGGCGATCCGCACCTTCCGCAAGGGTGCGACGGTCGATTCGCAGACCTCCGAGCAGCAGTTCGACGCGCTGGGCAAGTATGCCATCAACCTCAACGAGCAGGCGCGCTCGGGAAAACTCGACCCGGTCATCGGGCGTGACGAGGAGATCCGCCGCGTGCTGCAAATCCTTTCGCGGCGCACGAAGAACAACCCGATTCTCGTGGGCGAGGCCGGCGTCGGCAAAACCGCCATCGCCGAGGGCATTGCCCGCAGGATCATCGACGGCGACGTGCCCGAGAACCTGAAATCGAAGGTCATCTACTCGCTGGACATGGGTGCGCTGATCGCAGGCGCCAAGTACCAGGGTGAGTTCGAGGAGCGTCTGAAAGCCGTCGTGCAGGAGGTTACGGCCAGCGAGGGCGCTGTCTCTTATACACATCTGACGCTGCCGACGAAGCTAGAAGTGTAGA
>ERZ1027160.550-NODE-550-length-16818-cov-9.728748_pt1 | contig 16818 bp, 14 predicted proteins | sample MGYA00519275_ERZ1027160 | MGnify/ENA primary metagenome ERZ1027160 (study PRJEB26926, sample SAMN06164707) | human gut metagenome | biome: ENVO:00009003; feature: ENVO:2100002; material: ENVO:00002003 | host: Homo sapiens | place: USA | collected 2012 ...
GAGATTCCTCTACGTCTCGTGGGCTCGGAGATGTGTATAAGAGACAGCATCAGAACGGCTAGCAGATAGGAAAAAATTTTCTTCATGGTCAAGGTCCTCCTTACTTTGAAAAAGGCTCCGGGGCGATAATATACCGCCCCGGAGCCCGTTCAGTCCTTGTTACGCGATAGCGTCGATGGCAGCCTTGGCGTGTGCCACGTAGAGAGCCTGCACGTCCGCGATACGGCCCAGACCGGAGATCTGGCAGTTCACGGTGAAACCGGCGGCCTCAAACATGGTCTTCCAGGAATCCTCGTCCGCACCGGCCATGTCGTTGTTGGCATGGTCGCCCGCCACGACCATCAGGGGACGCAGCACCACGGTGGTGTAACCGGCTTCCTTGACGGCCGCGATCACGGCCTCGCAGGAGGTATCCTCGGGCTCACCCTCCACGGTGCCGATGAACACGTTCTCATAGCCCAGCTTGTCCATCTGGGCGGCCATCTGGCTGTAAGTGACCTTCGCCACATGAGCCGTACCGTGACCCATCAGCACGTAAGCCACACCGGCCTCCTTGGCGGCGGCGGTGGACTCGTAGCCGCTCTCGCTCAGAGCAGCGGCGACAACGGCCTTGGCAACGGCTTCCTTGTCAGCGTTGATGACGGTGGCGTCGCTGCCCACCTCACCCAGCATGGGCTCGGCGATCTCAACGGACTCGAACTTGTCGCGGACCTTGTCGATGGCGGCGCACATCTCGTCGTACTCAGCACCGTGCATCAGATGGGTGGGCTGCACCACCAGCTGCTTCACGCCGTTGGCGACAGCGCGCTCCAGAGCCTGCTCCATGTTGTCGATCTTCTCGCCATCACGGGCCTGGATGTGGTTGATGATGATCTGAGCGGTGAAGGCGCGGCGCACGGACCAATCGGGGTTGGCCTCCTGCAGGGCATCCTCGATGCTCTTGATGTCGGCTACGCGGCTGTCGTTGAAGGAGGTGCCGAAGGATACCACCAGCAGCTCCTTCTCGCCGATCTCGTCCTGGTTGCGGGGATCGTCCTTGGAGGCGTCGCCGGTGTCCAGACCGAAGTAATCGGGGCTGGCCTCCTCGCCCTCCACCAGCGCCTTCTGGGCGTCGGTCAGCGCGTCCCAAGCGGCCTTGGCGGCCTCGCACTGGGCGTCGGTCTCCTCGGTGCGCTCCTGCACGTAGATGGCGTCGATGAGGGCAGCGACCTTGTCGGCGGCGGCCTTGTCGGTCTCCTCGGTGTTTACGTCGTTGTTGTCCTTGTTGTCGGCATTGTCCTTGTTGCCGCAGGCGGTCAGCATGCTCATCAGCATCACAGCCGCCATCAGAAAGGCAAGTGCTTTCTTCATGGTTGATCTACCTCTTTCCAAATATTTGTTCTGAAAGAAATATAAAAGCGGCTGTGTCTCATACAGCCGCCCTCGGTGCTTCTTACTACATATACACCCGTGCGGCGCTCCGCGACGGATCATAAGTTCGTAGGAAAACCAACCTGTTGGCAGCAGGCTTGAGATTCCACACAGAGGCAGGTCTCCTGACTTCGTTCATCACGGCGTTGCCCTTCCCGGTTTCCCAGTGGTTTGCAAGACCGCTCCCGTACACAGTGACTGCATCGCTCCGGATTCACACCGGATTCCCTTTTCATCTGCCTTTGAGCAGACACCTCTGTGCTACAACTTTATATTTTTCCAGACAGTGGGATTATATCACATTTTGTCGAATTGTCAATCCGTTCTGATGGCGGGCTACCTAAAATCTGATGTGAGACTTTTTATTTTAAGCGTTTTAAGACCTGCGGTTGCTTTAAAACCTTTTTATCTATGATAAAAGCTCCTTGTTTTTTATTTTGCTCACTCTATTCTAATACATAAACCCGGCTTCAAATCAAGTTATTTTTCATGATTGGAAAAGCGAAATGCCGCGTGCCCCATGGGCACACGGCATTTCACTTTTCAGGAGAGAAAGTACCCCGTTTGCAAGGGTACGGAGCCACAGGGCCTGGCGGAGCCCGGTGGGATCGGAAGCAAAGTTACTCTACGCCAAACAGCAGATCGCCGTAGGTGGGGAACGGCCAGCAGCCCTCGGCCGTGCGCTGCTCGGCCTCGTCACAGGGGGCGCGCAGCGCCGCCATCTTGGGCAGCAGCACGTCGCGGACCATGTTGGCGCTCTCGGTCACATCATCGATCTTATGGAAAGTGGCCAGCGCGGCAGCCAGGTCCTCCACGGCAGCGTCGATGTCCTCTACCAGATCGGACAGGCGCGTGACCAGCGTCGTCTCATAGATGCCGGACACCACCGGCGCGATGGACTTCTTTACGGCGATATCCTGCGCCAGCTTAGAGGAGAACTTCTCCACGGCGGGCAGAATCTGACGGCGGGCCATATCCACCATCGTTTCTGCCTCGATATTGACGATCTTGCGATAGTTGTCCAGTGTGATCTCATAGCGGGAGCGTATCTCCGCCTCGGACATGACCTTCAGGGACGTGAGCATTTTTACGTTCTTCTCGTGCAGCAGATAGGGCATAGCGTCCGGCGTGGTACGCAGGTTCAGCAGGCCGCGGACCTCGGTAGCCTCCTTGATCCAGGCATCGTCATAGCCGTTGCCGTTGAAAATGATACGTTTGTGCTCCTTGATGGTCTGCCGGATCAGACTATGCAGTGCTGCGTCAAAGTCCTTGGCCTTCTCCAACTTGTCCGCGTACTGACGCAGAGACTCCGCCACGGCGGCGTTGAGCATGATGTTGCAGCAGGCAATGGAGTTGGCGGAGCCCAGCATACGGAACTCGAACTTATTGCCGGTGAACGCAAAGGGCGATGTCCGGTTCCGGTCGGTAGTATCACGCAGGAACTTGGGCAGCACATGGGCTCCCAGCTTCATCACGGTCTTTTCCGTGCCGCTGTACGGCTCATCTTTCTCGATGGCATCCAGAATAGCCGTCAGCTCATCGCCCAGAAAGATGGATACCACCGCGGGCGGCGCCTCGTTGGCGCCCAGACGGTGATCATTGCCGGCGGTGGCCACAGAGATGCGCAGCAGGTCCTGATAGTCATCCACCGCCTGAATAACAGCACACAGGAACAGCAGGAACTGGGCGTTTTCGTGGGGTGTCTCACCGGGAGTCAGTAGGTTCACACCGGTATCCGTGGCCATAGACCAGTTGTTGTGCTTGCCAGAGCCATTGACACCGTCAAAGGGCTTTTCATGCAGCAGACAGACCAGCCCGTGGCGGGCAGCCACCTTCTGCATGATCTCCATGGTCAGCTGGTTGTGATCGGTGGCGATATTTGTGGTGGTGTAGATGGGCGCCAGCTCATGCTGGGCCGGGGCCACCTCATTGTGCTCCGTCTTGGCCAGAATACCCAGCTTCCAGAGCTCCTCATTCAAATCGGCCATATACTCCGCCACACGAGGCTTGATAGCGCCGAAGTAATGGTCATCCATCTCCTGACCCTTGGGGGGTCTGGCACCGAACAGCGTGCGGCCGCAGAAAATCAGGTCCTTGCGCTTGCGGTACATGGCGCGGTCCACCAGGAAATACTCCTGCTCGGGGCCGACAGAGGTGCGAACACATTTGACATCCGTGTTGCCAAACAGCTTCAGGACACGCATGGCCTGCTTGTTCAGGGCCTGCATGGAGCGCAGCAGCGGGGTTTTTTTATCCAGCGCCTCACCGCCGTAGGAGCAGAATGCCGTGGGGATACACAGTGCCTTGTCCTTGATAAAAGCGTAAGAGGTAGGATCCCAGGCGGTATAGCCCCGGGCCTCGAAGGTAGCACGCAGGCCGCCGGAGGGGAAGCTGGAGGCATCCGGCTCACCCTGGATCAACTCTTTACCGGAGAACTCCATGATGACGCCGCCATCCGGCGAGGGGGTAATAAAGCTGTCGTGCTTCTCGGCGGTAATGCCGGTCAGCGGCTGGAACCAATGGGTAAAGTGGGTCGCGCCGTGCTCGATGGCCCAATCCTTCATGGCATCCGCCACCACATTCGCTACCTGGTTGTCCAGGCTTCCGCCCTCGTCAATGGTCTTCTTCAGGGAAATATAGACGTCATGGGGAAGGCGTGCTTTCATCTGTCGGTCGTCAAATACCAGTGTGCCGAAAATGTCCGATACGGTTTTCATGTGTTCCACCCCGATCTTTTGTAGATTTGGAAAATAGAAAAAGGCATCAGGAAGCCCGCAGCTTCAAGACGCCTTTGCCTTTGATGTGCGAAATTATAGGCGGTTGTGACTGATTTGTCAATCAGCTTTTTACACAATTTTTGGCGTTTTATTCATTGACTTTATGCACATCTGATGCTATAATGCCGAACCATGATGAGCAAAGGCGTTCATCCGGACAGGACATTTGTCCCTGTCGGATGGGCGTTTTTTGTTTTCCGTGGCGGCTTTTCAGCGGATTACTCCGTGGAACGGCTGGAACCTACGGAAGCACATAAAGAAAGGGTGAGAAACTATGAAGCTGGAGGGACAGGTACGTATCCCATCCGGGTGCGCCATTTCGGCGGTCATTTCCCGGGAGGGACGGCGCATGACCGGTGAGGACATCATCAGGAGCATGGTCCCCATGCATGATCGGTCCAACGGTCTGGGAGGCGGCTTCGCCGCCTATGGCATCTACCCGGAGCACCGGGAGGAATACGCCTTCCACATCTTTTTTGATGATAACACCACCCGGCGGGAGTGCGAGGCTATGCTGAAGGAGGGATTTGAGCTCGTAGACGCGGAGCTGATCCCCATCCGCATCATCCCGGAGATAACGGACATTCCCCACATCTGGCGGTACTTTGTGCGGCCCCTTAATTCGGTACTGGCACGCCTGCAGCTGGATGAAAAGGAGTTCGTGGCACGGACCGTGATGGATATCAACACCAAGCTGAAGGGTGCATACGTATTCTCCAGTGGAAAGAACATGGGGACCTTCAAGGCCGTAGGATATCCCGAGGATGTGGGACGCTTCTATCGGCTGGAGGAATATGAGGGATACAGCTGGACGGCCCATGGGCGCTATCCCACCAATACCCCCGGCTGGTGGGGCGGCGCGCACCCCTTTTCCCTGCTGGACTGGTCCATCGTCCACAACGGAGAGATATCCTCCTACGACGCCAATCGGCGCTGTATTGAGATGTATGGCTACAAATGCAATCTGCAGACGGATACGGAGGTCATCACCTACATCGCCGACTATCTGCTGCGGCGTCAGGGGCTGACACTGGAGGAAATGGCGTCGGTGATCGCGGCGCCCTTCTGGAGTACCATACGCACCAGAGAGCCGGCCGCGGCACGGCAGCTGACCTATCTGCGGACCATATACCCCAGCCTGCTCATCACCGGACCATTCTCCATCATTCTTGGGTTCAACGGCGGACTGATGGCGCTGAACGACCGACTGAAGCTGCGCTCCATGGTAACGGCTGAGAAGGACGACAAGGTATTTATCGCCAGCGAGGAGGCCGCCATACGGGTCATGGCCCCGGATGCGGAGAACCTGTATGCGCCCATGGGCGGCGAGCCGTTTATCGTGAAAGTGAAAGAAGGTGCCTATTGATGGCTCTTGACTACATCATACCGGAATTTGAAGTGGTACGAAACGACGCACGGTGCACCCGCTGCCGCATCTGCGAATCCCAGTGCGCCAACGGCGTGCACACCTATAACGCGGATGGGAAGGTCATGGTCAGCGACGAAAGCAAGTGTGTCAACTGTCAGCGCTGTGTGTCCTTCTGTCCCACCCACGCCATTAAGATCGTAAAAAACGACAACTGCCTGCGGGAAAACGCAAACTGGTCCTGCGCCACCATCAAGGAGATATACAAGCAGGCGTCCACCGGCGGCGTGCTGCTGAGCTCCATGGGCAACCCCCAGCCCCTGCCGGTGTATTGGGACCGTATCCTCATCAACGCCTCACAGGTGACGAACCCACCCATCGACCCCCTGCGGGAGCCCATGGAGACGCGGGTATTCCTGGGCAAGAAGCCAGAAGCCGTCCGACGGAACGGGGACGGCAGCCTGTGCACCGAGGTACCGCCGCAGTTGGAGTTGTCGGTGCCCATTCTGTTTTCGGCTATGAGCTATGGCTCCATCAGCTACAACGCCCATGCGGCGCTGGCCAAGGCTGCCCGGGAGCTGGGCATCTGCTACAACACCGGCGAGGGCGGACTGCACCGGGACTTCTATCCCTACGGCGCCAACACCATCGTACAGGTGGCCTCCGGCCGCTTCGGCGTCGATGAGACATATCTGAACACCGGCGCGGCCATCGAGATCAAAATGGGCCAGGGCGCCAAACCCGGTATCGGCGGACATCTGCCTGGCGCAAAGATCGTGGGCGACGTGTCCAAAACACGGATGATACCAGAGGGCGCGGATGCCATCTCCCCTGCTCCGCACCACGACATTTACTCCATTGAGGACCTACGGCAGCTGGTGTACTCTCTAAAGGAAGCCACGGCGTACAAAAAGCCGATCATCGTCAAGGTGGCGGCGGTACACAACATCGCCGCCATCGCCAGCGGCATCGCCCGCAGCGGTGCGGATATCATCGCCATCGACGGCTTCCGCGGCGGCACCGGCGCGGCGCCCACCCGAATACGGGACAATGTGGGTATTCCCATTGAGCTGGCGCTGGCAGCGGTGGACCAGCGGCTGCGGGACGAGGGCATACGCAGCAGCGTATCCCTGATCGCCGGAGGCAGCATACGCTCCGCTGCCGACGTGGTCAAGGCCATTGCTCTGGGCGCGGATGCCTGTTACATTGCCACCGCGGCACTGCTGGCCATGGGGTGCCACTTGTGCCGTTCCTGCCAGACAGGTCGGTGCTGCTGGGGTATCGCCACACAGCGTCCGGAGCTGGTGAAGCGTCTGGACCCCGAGGAGGCTGCGGCGCGGCTGGTAAACCTGGTAACCGCCTGGAAGCATGAGATCAAGGAGATGATGGGCGGTATGGGCATCAACTCCATCGAGGCGCTGCGGGGCAACCGGGTCATGCTGCGGGGTATTCACCTGAACGAAAAAGAACTAGAAATTCTGGGAATTGCCCACGCCGGTGAATAAGGTCTGTCGAAAAAGCGATATTTATAGGAAAAATAATGGAAAACCCTCGAAAGGAGTGGTACAATATGGACTTCATAGAGACAAGTGGTCTGTCCTTCTCCCAACTGAACGAAACGATACGCCACGCCGGGAAGGAATGCCGTATCTGTGCCTGCCAGGGCCAGCGGTTCATCGCCGCCGGTATGAGCAGCAAACGGCTGGAGATCGACGGCATCCCCGGCAATGCGCTGGGCGCCTATCTGGGCGGCGGTTCTATTACCGTAAACGGCAATGCACAGGACGCGGTGGGCGACACCATGAGTGCCGGACGCATTGTGATCCACGGCAGCACCGGCGACGCTGCGGGGTACGCCATGCGGGGCGGTGAGATATTTATCCGGGACAATGCGGGCTACCGCGCCGGGATACACATGAAAGCCTATAAGCAGCATAAGCCGGTGATCGTCATCGGCGGGCGGGCCGGCAGCTTTCTGGGCGAATACCAGGCCGGCGGGCTGATTTTGGTGCTGGGCCTGCACACCGACGGCCGGCCGATAGTACACTTCTTCCCCTGCACAGGAATGCACGGCGGAAAAATGGTTTTCCGCGGCGATGTGAGCAGCATACGGTTTCCGGATCAGGTCACGCTGCACAACGCCACGGCGGAAGATATGGCGGAGATCGCACCCTATGTGCGGGAGTACTGCCGTCTGTTTGACCGTGACGCGGAGGCGATGCTCCGCGTCAACTATACCGTTATCACACCGGACAGCAAAAACCCCTATCAGCAGATGTATGTAGCCAACTGAGAAAGGCAGGAGCACGATGGAGTACACAGTGGATGAGATCAGGCAGTTTACGGCGGAGGAGGATGTAAAATTCCTGCGTCTGGCCTTCTGCGATATTTTCGGCAGCCAGAAAAATATATCTATTTTGCCGGATGAGCTGGACCGGGCCTTCAGCTACGGCATCGCTTTCGATGCCTCCGCTGTACCCGGCTTCGGCGACGAGGTCCACTCGGACCTGTTCCTGCATCCGGACAGCAGCACCCTCTGTATGCTGCCCTGGCGGCCGGATCACGGCCGAGTGGCGCGGATGTTCTGCCACGTGCTGCGGCCCGATGGCGCCGCCTTCGAGGCCGACTGCCGCGCGCTGCTGCGTCAGGCGGTGGCGGACGCGGAAGCGCTGGGCATCTACTTCTCCTTCGGCACGGAGATGGAGTTCTATCTCTTCCGCCGGGACGAAAACGGTGAAGCAACCCACATTCCCTACGACAATGCGGGGTACATGGACATCGCGCCGGAGGACAAGGGCGAGAATGTGCGGCGGGAGATCTGCCTGACGCTGGAGCAGATGGGGATACGGCCGGAGTGCTCTCACCATGAGCAGGGCCCCGGACAAAACGAGATCGACTTTCGCTATTCCGATCCCCTGACGGCGGCGGATAACGCCGTGACCTTTAAGGCTGTCGTCAATTCCGTGGCGGTGCGAAACGGCCTGGCAGCCGACTTCTCTCCCAAGCCGCTGATGGGACAGCCGGGCAACGGGATGCACATCAACATCTCCGCCAAGAGCCGCGACGGCGCAGAGGTAATGCCGCAGATCATCGCCGGTATTCTGGCCCATATTGCCGAGATGACGGTGTTTCTGAACACGCGGGAGGAGTCGTATCACCGCTTTGGCAGCAGCAAAGCACCGCGATATATCTCCTGGTCCAGCGAAAACCGCAGTCAGCTGATACGCATCCCTGCCGCGCAGGGCGAGTACCGCCGCGCGGAGCTGCGCTCTCCCGATCCGCTGTGCAGCCCGTATCTGGCCTTTACGCTGCTGATCCGCGCCGGCCTGGACGGTGTAACGCGGCATCTGGTGCTGCCGGAAGCCGCGGATGTGAATTTCTACACGGCGGCCAACGACGTAAAGGCACGCTTCCACACGCTGCCGGAGACTCTGGAGGACGCCAGATCACTGGCTGCATCCAGCGCATTTATCGCAGAGCACTTACCCAAGACCATTATACAGCAGTACACCCACTGAGCCGGTCTGATTTGGAGAGGAGGGACGCATATGGAGGACAGCCGCCGGACGTACAGCGTGCTGGTGGTCGCTGCCGCGGCCAGGTTCCATATGTCCCTGCGTGAAATGCTGCCGGAGGATCGGTACGACCCGGTGTGTGCCGCAGGCAGCGTGTCTGAGGCACGGCGTGCCCTGCTGGAGAGGCCTTTCGACATCGTGGTCATCAGTACGCCGCTGCCGGATGAATTCGGCACGAAGCTGGCGCTGCACATCATCGACAAATCCAGCGCCGGTGTGCTGCTGCTGGTGAAGGCGGAACACTATCCGGATCTGGCGGCGCGGCTGGCGCCTCAGGGCATCCTGCTGCTGCAAAAGCCCACCACGCCGCCGCTGCTGCTGCAATCCATGCAGCTGCTGTGCGGCACACGGGAGCGTCTGCGGCGTATGGAAGAAAAGACTGCCACCATCGAGGAACGCATGGCGGAGATACGGCTGGTGAACCGGGCTAAATGGGCACTGATCGACAAGCAAGGCATGACGGAGCAGGAGGCCCACCGCTACATTGAAAAACAGGCCATGGACCGGTGCGTTACGCGCCGGTCAGTGGCGGAGGAGATATTGGCAGAGTGAAATAAGCGCGCTCCTTTGACAAACGGTGTAAGGTCTGCTATGATGGCGTAAACCGTTTGAAAGGAGCACACTATGGAAAAGTTCATCCCTTATGAAAAACTCTCGAAAAAAGAGAAGCGCCGGCGTGACGCTATGCAGCGGGGCACCTGGGGCGTGCTGAACCCCGTTACACGCAAAAGTCCAAACCCCAAAGCTTACAACAGGAAAAAGACACGGAAATGGATGGAGGATCCATATACCGTGTCTTTTTTTATATGCAGAAAAGATATCCCCCGGCCGCTGGCCGGGGGATATCAAAGGAATGACAGCTTACTTCATGAAGGTGCCGTCCATCATCTGCTGCAGATAGGCGTTATACTTCTCCACCTTCTCAGCGGGAACCAGCTCGGTATTGATGGCACCGGCGGACAGGGCACCGTTCTCCAGCGTACCGAAGATGGTGTTGCCGCCGAAGGTACCGGCCACAACAGCCTCCATGCAGACACCGATCATAGCGGCGTTATCGGTGACCTGGGAGCAAATGATGCAGGGGTTCTGACCCAGGATATCGGCAGGCTGGCCGATGTCGTAGATCTTGATGGCGCCGGCCTTCTCATTGGCGGCGTCGATGGCCTCACGGGCACCGGAGTCAACGGCAGAAGCATCGCCGAAGAACACGTCAGCGCCCTGGGAAATCAGCTCAGTGGCGAACTCCTTGCCCTTGGGGGCATCGGAGAAGGAGTTGGCATAGGGAACAGCCAGCAGTTCAACGGTCTTGCCCTCCTGCTCGCCAACATACTTGGCAGCAGCCTCAAAGCCCGCGATCTTACCCTTGGTGGTATCCAGCTCCATACCGCCGATGAAGCCCAGTTTGCCGGACTCGGTCATCAGACCGGCCAGAGCGCCGGCGATCCAGCCGATCTGCTCAGCGTTGGGCAGCAGAGACGCGACATTGCCGTTAGCGGCCTTTTCGGGGGTGGACTCAGCGCCGTTCAGCAGAGCGAAGGCGATGTCGGGATACTCCTCAGCAGCCTGCAGGACCGCATCGGTGTACTGGTTGCCGGGAGCATAGATCATGTCGTAGCCCAGGTTGCAGAAGGCAACGATGGTCTCGTAATACTGATCCTGGGAGATAGAGTCGGTGACGTCGTAGGTCCAGCCCTTGTCCTCAGCAGCCTTGACCATGGCGTTGTAGCAGGCAGCGCCCCAACCGCCGTCGTTGATGCTGGAGTCGCAGATCATGGCGACCTTGTAGGTCTTCTCGCCATCACCGGCGCCGTCCGTCTTGGTGTCGTCCTTCTTCTCGCCGCAGGCGACGAGGGCCAGCGTCATAGCGAGCGCCAGCAGCAGTGCAAGAAACTTTTTCATGGTTTTCCTCCTTGTTTTTTGTGACTTGCTCTTTGTTCTATAACAACGTCCTTGCGGACATCATTACCGTCATGTCACCGCTGTTCGCGGCGATAGGGCTGTCCATTGGCCTTGGGTCCCGCCTGCTTCGTACCGATGACGGAGAGGACGACCACGGTGGCCACATAGGGGATCATCTGGAAGAACTGGTACGGGATGGCGATGCCGGAGACCTGAAGCCGGATCTGCAGCGCATCGCAGAAGCCGAAGAACAGGCAGGCCAGCAGGATGCCGCCGGCACTCCAGCGGCCAAAAATCACGGCAGCCAGGGCGATGAAGCCGCGGCCGGCCACGATACCGTCGGTGTAGGTACTGGAATAGCAGGTGGTCAGGTACGCGCCGCCCAGTCCGGCCAGCGCACCGCAGATCATGCAGGCCAGATACTTCACGCCGATGACATTGATGCCCAGCGTAGCGGCCGCCTGCGGATGCTCTCCCACGGATTTATAGCTCAATCCCGCACGGGTACGGTTGAAGAAAATGGAGGTGAACACCACCAACAGCAGCGTCAGATAGACCATGGGACTCTGATCAAACAGCAGTGGCCCGATGACCGGGATGTCCTTCAGGCTGGGAATAGCAATGCTGGGCATGGTAATGATCTGCTTCAGGTCTGAACCGGTACCGAACACGATGCGGTAGATAAACGACGCCAGCGCCGGAGCGAATATGTTGATGGCCATGCCATAGACCGTATGGTCCGCGCAGAGGGTGACGGTGGAAAAGGCGTAGATCATATTGACCAACAGGCCCGCCAACGCACCGCACAGCAGACCGATCCAGTTGGAACCGGTGATGTAGCACATCAAAAAGCCCACCAGCGCGCCGATGGCAGCCAGGCCCTCCAGGCCGATATTCACCATGCCGGCCCGCTGGCCGTACAACTCGGCCAGTGAGATAAGCAACAGAGGGATGGCAAGCCGAACCGTTGCCAACAGTAAGCTGGAGATCCAATCCATTACTTGTCACCCGCCTTTCTCTTGGAGAACACGCGATCCTTCCACGCCTGGAATTCAGGCAGCTTGGTCAGCGCCATACCGGCCACGGAGAACACGATGACCAACGCCTGGATGATATCGGAAACGCTGGTGGGAACACCGGTGGCCGCCTGCATAGTGGTGGAACCCACACGCAGCACAGCAAAGAACAATGCCACCACCATCGTCGCGATGGGGTGCAGCTGGCCGATCAGTGCCATAGCCACACCGTCAAAACCGTAGCCCGCGCCGAAGCCGTTGATCAGCCGGAACTGGGTACCCAGCAGCTCTGCGCCGCCGCCCAGGCCGGCAATGGCCCCGGAGATAATGAAGCTGGTCAGCATACAGCGCTTCACATGGATACCATTAAAGCGGCTGGCGGTCATGTTATAGCCCACCGCCCGCAGCTTGAAGCCGCCGCTGGTCCAGAACAGCACGTAATACAGCACCAGGCCCACCACCACGGCGATGACAAAGCCCCAGGTAAAGCGCATTCCGGTGATTACACGGGGCAGCTTCACCAGGTCATCCACCGCAGGGGTCTGTGGTACGCTGGCGTCGCGGATCCAGCTGGTGTACAGCACGCCCATAAACAAGGTAGCTACATAGTTGAGCATGATGGAGATGATCATCTCGTTCTGGCCGCGGCCGATCTTCAGCAGGCCGGGGATCATGCCCCAGATACCGCCGGCCAGCGTACCGGCCAGCAGCGCCAGCAGCACACCGGTAAAGCCGGTAACACCGGAGAAATACGCCGTAACGAATGCGGCGATGGAACCCATGAGAAACTGGCCTTCACCGCCCAGGTTGAACACACCGCACTTGTACGCGAAACAGGCACACAGAGAGGTGAACATCAGAGGTGTGGCCTTGGTAAGTGTCGTGCCAATATTGGCCTTGGAGCCGAAAGCTCCCTGGAAGAGGTATTTCACCGCGTCAAAGGGATTGGCACCCAGGGCCGCCATAATGATACCGCCGATCACAAAAGCCAGGATAATAGACAGTAGTGGGACAATAAAGCTGCCCAGAGAACGTTTTAACTTTTCCATATCGCAGCTCCTCCCCTCACTTGCCCGTCATGGCGAGGCTGATCTCCTCGATGGGCGGGTTTTTTCCGGAGAATTCGCCCATGATCTGCCCCTCGAAGCAGACCAGAATACGATCAGACATCTCCAGTATCTCATCGAAGTCTGCGCTGATCAGCAGGATTCCTACACCGCGCTCACGGGCAGCGATCATCTGCTCGTGAACAAAGCTGGCCGCGCCGATATCCAGGCCGCGGGTGGGATGCGCCATCACCAGCAGGGACGGCTGGGACTCCAGCTCACGGGCCAGGATGACCTTCTGCTGGTTGCCACCGGACAGGCTGCGGACCGTCTGCCCCACAGAGGTGCAGCGCACGTCGTACTTCTGCACCATCTCCTCGGCATAGTCGTGAATGGCACGCTTGTTCAGCCGCAGGCCCTTTCCCCGGCTGAACTTGGGAGAATCAGTCTCCTTGAGCACCAAATTCTCCGCGATGGACATATCGCCCACCAGGCCCTGCGCGTTGCGGTCCTCAGGAACGTGGGAAACGCCATCTGTAATGAAAGAATGGGGGTCGAAGACCGCTACGCTCCTATCCTTCAGGTATATCTTGCCGCCTTGAGGCGTGATAACGCCGGTGATCAGCTGCGCCAGCTGGGTCTGACCATTGCCGTCCACGCCGGCGATTCCTACGATCTCACCGCTGCGGATCTGCAGTGTCATATCGTTGACACCGCTGTGCTTATGTTCCTTGTCATAGTCCACATGGTCCAGAGACGCCACGACCTCAGCGCTGGAGGCATCCACCTTCTCGTACTGTGACTCGGTCAGTTCCTTACCGATCATCATATTGGCCAGTTTCTGACCATCGGTATCAGCGCGGGCCACGGTGCCCACCACCTCGCCCAGACGCAGGACGGTGATGCGGTCAGAGATATGCAGGACCTCGCGCATTTTGTGGCTGATGAAGATAATACTCTTCCCTTCGCCGATGAGCTTCTGCATAATGGCAAACAAACCCTCGACCTCGATATCGGTCAGTGCGGCAGAGGGTTCGTCCAGGATCAGCAGCTCCGCACCGTGGTACAGCGCCTTCAGTATCTCGGTGCGTTGCTGTTCGCCCACGGATATCTCGGTGATAAGCTTGTCCAGCTGCACGTCCAGGCCGTACTTGGCAGACAGCTCCTCGATCTCCCTGCGGCGAGCCGCCCGGTCGATAAACAGGCCCTTGGCGTGCTTGTCGCCCAGGATGATATTTTCAAAGACAGTCATTGCCTCCACCAGCATAAAGTGCTGGTGCACCATGCCGATTCCCAGCTTGACTGCCTGGCTGGGGGACTCGATCCGCACCTCTTTGCCATTGAGGAATATCTTTCCCTCCGTGGGCTGATAAAGGCCGATGAGAATGTTCATCAACGTGGACTTACCGGCACCGTTCTCACCCAGCAGGGTCAGTACCTCGCCGCGGTTGACGGTCAGGCTGATATCCTTGTTGGCGTAAAAATCACCAAACCGCTTGCTGATATGCTCCATACGCAGCAGCTCGCTCAAGTTCCCTCACTTCCCTTCGTTCATGTGTTTGCAGAAGTTGTCACTTTCCAAGTGGAAAATGACAACAGACCACGGTCTGTTCTCAAATATTAAATCGGGAGTAGTATACCATATCTGTCGGATTTTGGGAAGAATTTTTTTGTAAAACTCCTACATTTTTTTAGCGTTTTTTATCTATTGCACCAGTACCGTTCCCATAGTATAATCAAACGCAACAAAGCGAAAGAAGGTGTTGCATATGATACATATCCGCCCCGCAGTCTCTGATGACGCCCCGGCGCTGCTGGATATCTATGCGCCCTATGTCATCGAAACCGCCATCACATTTGAGTATGAAGTGCCCACGCTGGATGACTTCCGCCAGCGTATTAAAAACACCCTGCACACGCATCCTTACCTGGTCATAGAACGCGATGGCGAGATCGTGGGCTATGCCTACACCGGACAGTTGGGCAGCCGCGCAGCCTACGCCTGGGCGGCGGAAACCAGCATCTATCTGCGGCAGGACTGCCGTCGCGGTGGTTTGGGCACCCGGCTGTACCACGCGCTGGAGGACGCCTCCCGCGCTCAGAACGTACAGGTGCTGTACGCCTGCATCGCCGCACCTGTTTCGGACGGCGACCCCCACCTGACTCGCGCCAGCATTGATTTCCATACCCGGCGCGGCTACGAAATCGTGGGCACCTTCCACCGCTGCGGATACAAGTTTGACATCTGGTACGACGTGGTCTGGATGGAAAAACGCCTGTCCGATGCCGCCATTCCGCCCGCCGTGGTACCCTTTTCTTCTTTTGTGAAGTAAAGTCATTCTGTAATGCATTTATACTTTACAGAATATCTAAATACAGTTTATTCCCCACGCAATAGATAATTGCTTGCCAACGATCCACCTTCCTGTTATACTGGCGGCAGTACATACGGGAGGTATAGCAATGGAAGCAAAGGATGTCTTGAAGGAATTACGGCAAAGGCACAATATGACACAGGATCAGCTGTCTGAAAAGCTGGCCGTCACACGACAGGCTGTCTCCCGCTGGGAAAACGGCGAGTCCGTCCCCAACCCGGAAACATTGAAGCAGTTGTCCGCACTGTTTGATACCTCCATCAATCATCTGCTGGGTGACCCTCGTAAACTGATCTGTCAGTGCTGTGGTATGCCCTTGGACAGTGATGAGGTCATCAGCCGGGATCTGGACGGCAGCTTCAACGAGGACTACTGTAAGTGGTGCTATACCGACAGCAAGTTCACCTATGACAGCATGGAGCAGCTCCTGGAGTTTCTCGTCACCCATATGTCCAACGAGCAGTTCCCTCCGGAGCAGGCCAGAACCTACTTCAGCCAGACGCTGCCGAAGCTGAAGCACTGGAGCAAATAATTTCTTCGAAGATATAACAAAAGCACCCGAAAGGGTGCTTTTGCTATCGATGTGTATAGCTAATTATCGCAGCGGCAGCATGGTACATCAGCAGCGTGCCCATAAGCATTGCATATGCTGTCTTATTCCCCCACTCCCATGGCGTATTCGTTACGGTCACTACAATGAGGCATATCACTGGCAGCAATAACCAAGTTACCAAAAGCTCCACATGATACTTTGCTGTGTTCCGCATCCGCCTTTCAACGGCTTTGCTTACTACGTCATCCGGCACATCCTGCTGTATTTCCGCCACAAAGGAGCAGCTATCGCTGCATTCGAAGATCTCTGCACAATAGGGGCTGATCTCCTCCTCGGCGATTTCTTTCGGAGATCTTCCATGTGCGCCCCACTTTCCGATATCGTCCTGTCGGAATACATAGAACCGCCGCGGCAATGGCGGCGCACTCTCAAAGGAGAATGTATAGAAGCTCCCAAAATTTTCTACAGCTATAAGCAGATAACCCATCTCTGCTTGTTTCTGCAATACACGCTCGGCCCGCCAAGTCAAAAATGAGGGCAGCCACATTTTTAGCTGTTTCTGCTCCATATGTATTTCCTCCGTATAAGTTCACCACCAATATACCATCTACTGCAGCAGACGTCAATCAGGCAAATACTCTATGTCACGGAAAGATGCCGCAGGTATACCGAACCGTACTCCCATATATGCCAAAAGCCTGTGACAAATGTCACAGGCTTTTGTGTTGGCGCTACCTATCTTTCCGGGCCGTCTCCAGCCAAGTATTGTCAGCAGAAGCGAGCTTAACTTCCGTGTTCGGG
>ERZ1027160.556-NODE-556-length-16642-cov-7.405076_pt1 | contig 16642 bp, 11 predicted proteins | sample MGYA00519275_ERZ1027160 | MGnify/ENA primary metagenome ERZ1027160 (study PRJEB26926, sample SAMN06164707) | human gut metagenome | biome: ENVO:00009003; feature: ENVO:2100002; material: ENVO:00002003 | host: Homo sapiens | place: USA | collected 2012 ...
TTTTTTCAAGCAGAAGACGGCATACGAGATTCCTCTACGTCTCGTGGGCTCGGACGACAGCGACCGCATCGCGCGGCGTTTCGAGCAGGAGTTCCCTCCGCTGGAGAAGATCAAGGAGATCTACGAACGGATCTGTTCCTACCTGCAAATCGGCATCGGCGACGGCGGCGAAGCGTCGTTCCTGTTCAACATACACGACTTCTGCGCCCGCGAGCGCCTCTATTCGGGGACCGTCACGAGCGCCCTGAAACTGCTCCAGCAGAACGGCTACATGACCCTCACCGACGCACAGGAGAACCCCGCGCGGGTGATGTTCTGCGTCAGCCGCGACGAGCTGTACAAACTCCGCGTGCAGCGCGACGAACTCGACCACTTCATCCGCACCCTGCTGCGGCTCTACAACGGCGTCTTCACCGAGTTCCGCCCCATCGACGAGGGCGAACTGGCCACCTGGAGCGGCTACACCGTCCAGCGGGTCAAGGAGCTGCTCAAACGGCTCTGGCAGCTGCGCGTGATCCGCTACATCCCCTCGAACCGCTCGCCCATCCTCTTTATGAACGAGGAACGCCTTCCGCGCGCCGACCTCTACATAGCCCCCGAGACCTATAAGCGGCGGCAGGAGCTGATGCGCGAACGCTTCGAACAGATGATCGCCTACGCCGCCAACGAGCAGGAGTGCCGCAGCGCCGTGCTGGAGCGGTATTTCGGCGAGGAAAACCCCGCGCCGTGCGGGGTCTGCGACATCTGCCTGGCCCGCAAACGGGCCGCGAAAGCCGCCGCCCGGGAGGCCGGAACCGCTCCCGGAACCGCTCACCCCGGAGCGGCAGGCGATGCGCCCGGCTCCGAAAGCGCCCTGCGCGAAAAACTCCTGGCGCGCCTCGCCCGGTCCCCGGCCGACCCGCACCGGCTCGCCGCCGAACTGGCCTGCCCGCCCGAACGGCTGGCCGAAGCAGTGCGCGAACTGCTCGGGAAAGGGGCGGTCCGGACCTTCGCAGACGGACGCATCGCGCTTTTCAGCGGTCCCGACGGCCCGGACAAGGCAAAATAGCGCGCCGAAGAGCCGCTTTTCTGAAAATAAATGCATAAATTTGTGGGAATTTTCACCGCATGACCACAGTTAACAACTTCATTGATAAAATCAGCAACGAGCAGACCGCCCTGCTCCCGGCCGTAGAGTTCCGGGGGGAGATCCGCATCGTCGAACACGAACGCGACATCGCCGCGGCCTGCAAAACGCTCGCCGAGCAGCCCGTCATCGGCTTCGACACCGAGACGCGCCCCTCGTTCCGCCCGGGCGTCACGTTCCGCGTATCGCTGCTGCAACTCTCCACGCCGACAGTCTGCTACCTGTTCCGGCTCAACAAGATTCCGCTGGCCAAGCCCATCCTGCAACTGCTCGAAGACAGGCGGGTTCTCAAAATCGGCGCCGACGTGGCGGGCGACCTGCGCTCGCTGCGCCAGATCCGCCACTTCCGCGACGGGGGCTTCGTCGACTTGCAGGGCATCGCCCCCGAGTGGGGCATCGGGGAGAAGAGCCTGCGCAAGCTCTCGGCCATCGTGCTGGGCCGGCGCGTCTCGAAAGCCCAGCGGCTGAGCAACTGGGAAGCCGCGACCCTCACGGACAAACAGCAGCTCTACGCCGCGACCGACGCATGGGTCTGCACCCGCATTTACGAACAGCTGCTCCGCACACCGAAAAAACCGATCCGCAAATGATACCGCAAATTTACCTGCGCAAAGGCAAGGAGGAATCGCTTCTGCGCCGCCACCCGTGGATTTTCTCGGGCGCCATTGATCACATCAAAGCCGAGGAGGAGTCCGATTTCGCCGAAGGGGCGCTCGTCGAGGTCTACACCCGGCAGGGCGAATTCATGGCCCTGGGCCACTACCAGGTGGGGTCGATCGCCGTGCGCGTGCTCACGTTCGAGCGCGAGGAGATCGACCAGGCGTGGTGGAACCTCCGGATCGCCGTCGCCTACGACGTGCGCCGCACGCTCGACCTCACGGACAACCCCGCGACGACCTGTTATCGCCTGGTCCACGGCGAGGGCGACTCGCTGCCGGGCCTCGTCGTCGACATCTACGGCCCGGTCGCCGTCATCCAGTGCCACTCGGCGGGCATGTACCACGCGCGGATGCAGATCGCCGAGGCGCTGCGCACGGTCTACGGCGCACGCCTCACGGCCATCTACGACAAATCGTCGCAGACGCTCCCCTTCAAGGCCGCCCTCGGAGCCGTCGACGGCTACCTGTGGGGAACCTCGGACCATGCGTCGCACATCGTTCTGGAAAACGGCGAGCGGTTCTGCGTCAACTGGGAAAAGGGGCAGAAAACGGGCTTCTTCCTCGACCAGCGCGAAAACCGCCAGCTGGTCAAACGCTACGCCAAGGGCCGCACCGTGCTCAACACCTTCTGCTACACGGGCGGGTTCTCGGTCTACGCCCTCTCGGGCGGCGCCGGGGAAGTCTGCTCGGTGGACTCTTCCGAACGCGCCGTGGCGCTGGCCACGGAGAACATGCAGCTCAACTTCGGCGACAATGCGGCCCACTCGGAGGTCGCCGCCGACGCGGTGGACTACCTGAAGGACATCGGCGACAAATACGACCTGATCATCCTCGACCCGCCGGCCTTCGCCAAGCACCACAAGGTGCTGGGCAACGCCATGCAGGGCTACAAGCGGCTCAACGCCCGGGCCTTGTCGCAGATCCGCCCCGGAGGCATCCTCTTCACGTTCTCCTGCTCGCAGGCCGTCACGAAGGAGCTGTTCCGCACGACGGTCTTTTCCGCCGCCGCCATCGCGGGCCGCAAGGTGCGCATCCTGCACCAGCTGACCCAGCCCGCCGACCACCCGATCAACATCTACCATCCCGAAGGCGAATACCTCAAGGGACTGGTGCTGTACGTGGAATAAGCGACTGGAGCAATCACATGCCCCGTTCCGCGCTGCCGGCTGCCGTCGCCGCCTGCGGCAGCGTTTCCAAATCCGACTCTCCCCCCCCCGAGGAGGGGTTTAATTGAAACTACTATGAAAAAAACACTCGTTACCGCCCTGCTTGCGCTCACCGCGGCCCTGACAGCCGGAGCGCAGAGCCGCACCGAAGTCTACACCTTCCCGAGCGAGGTCCTCGGGGCCGAAAAGAGCTGCACGGTCTACCTGCCCGACGGCTACGACCGCTCGCAGGAGTCCTACCCCGTGCTCTACCTGCTGCACGGCGCCAGCGGCTGCCACACCGACTGGACACAGAAAGGCGACCTGCGCCGCATCGCCGACGAAGCCATCGCCGCGGGCATGGCCCGACCGATGATCGTCGTCATGCCCGACGCCTCGGGCGAAGGCCCGAAACGCACGGGCAGACACATGGGCTATTTCGACGTTCCGGGCTGGGACTACGAACGGTTCTTCTTCGAAGAGTTCATGCCCGCCGTCGAAAAACGCTACCGCATCGCCTCCGACAAGGCGCACCGCGCCGTTGCGGGGCTGTCGATGGGCGGCGGCGGCACGGCGGTCTACGCCCTGCACCACCCCGAACTGTTCGGCTCGGCCTGTTCGATGAGCGGCCTGCTGGACATGTTCCCCGGCCGCCGCAGCTACGACAACGCCTTCCAGCAATCCGTCGCCGACAACTCGCCCGTGGCCCTGCTGCGCGGAATGACCGCCGAACAGCTCGACGGCGTGCGCTCGGTCCGCTGGTGGGTCGACTGCGGCGACGACGATTTCCTCTGGAAATGCAACGTCGATTTCTACACGCTCATGCACGAGCGCGACATTCCCCTGCAATACCGCATGCGCGACGGCAGCCACACCTGGCGCTACTGGCAGACGGCGCTGCCCGACGCGCTGACATTCGTTTCGAACGGATTCGGCAAATAGCCGCGCTTCCCATAAGAAAGGTCCCGGACATCCGGGACCTTTCTTTATTTCACCTTCTCGAAGACGTAGACTTCGTGCACCTCGCCGTCGTAGCCCGGATAGAAGCCCCGCGGCATGCCCAGCACGATCCGCGCCCCGCGGTTGGCCAGCACCAGCAGATCGTCCGTCGCAGGATCGACGGCCAGCCCCTCGATTTCGCCCGGACGGCGGAAATCGGCCATCAAGCGGAACGGAAGCACCGTGGCATACGATTTTCCGTCGCGCAGATCCGCAACGTAGAGGTTGTCCGGCTCATCGAGGTCGGCGTCCCCATCGTCCGCAGAGATCAGCATGCGTCCGCCGACCATGAAAATCCCCTGCTGCCACTGGGGTACGGGACGCAGGTGGACCTTGCGGACATACCGCCCCGTTTTCCGATTGTAGCCGTAGACGTAGCGTCCGTCGACCCAGTCGGCCATCCAGACCATGTCGCCGTCGCGGTCCACCGCCAGCCCGCACACCTCGACCTGCCCCGACGAGGGTTCCCAGTCGATCGAGCGTTTCCATTTCAATGTGTTAGCGTCGTAGACCGCCACCTGGATATTCTCCCCGCGGCCGTCGTCGAAGGTTTCGATCCCGGCGTAAATCTCCCCGTCCCACACGTCGATGTCGCCGATGTGGTTGGCAGCCAGCGGCAGCCCCTCGAACGGCCGCTCGTTTTTGGCCGCCAGCCGCCCCTGCTTGTCGTATTTATAGAGCGCCGTGCTGCCCGACACATAGTAAAAATTCGAATCGGCGGCGACACCCTGCCGTCCCTCGACGGGAATCACGCGTTTCAGCCGGTACTCCGACCCCAAATTCTGCGCCCCGAGCGGCATTCCGGCCGCCAGCAGCGACGCCAGCATCAAAATTCGTTTCATAACGGTATCGTTTTATGCGGCCTCCGGCAAAAACAGGGCCGGAGCGTTCCCGATGTGGAATCCGCTCCGGCCCGTGTTCAAAGCGGAGTTCCGCCTATTTTCTCTTCGCGCGCTGCTGGGCCTCCTGCTGACGCATCAGCTCCTCGTAGCGCTGCTGGAATTTCGATTTCTTGCCTTTCGACTTCTTCGCGGCGTTCGCCTGCATGATCGCGTGGATCTTGTTGTCGTCGACCATGCGCCGGATGACGAGCGTCTGCCCGATGGTGAAGATATTCGACAGCAGGTAGTAGTAGCAAAGGCCGCTCGAATAGCTGTTGAACCAGAAGAGCATCATAATCGGCATCATGTAGACCATCATAAACTTCATGCCGGCCATCTGGGGCTGCGACGACGCCGTCTGCTGGTAGTTGAACCAGGAGTATCCGAACAGCGACACCGCCATCAGCAGGGCGAACAGCGAAACGTGATCGCCGTAGAAGGGAATCGAGAACGGCAGGTTCACGATGCTGTCGTACGACGAGAGGTCGTCGGCCCACAGGAAGGGCTGCTCGCGCAGCTCGATCGACGCGGGGAAGAAGCGGAACATGGCGATCAGGATCGGCATCTGAATCAGCATCGGAATACAGCCGCCCATGGGGTTGATGCCCGCCTTTTTATAAAGCTCCATCGTCGCCTGCTGCTTTTTCATGGCGTCCTCCGGCTTGGGATACTTCTTCGCCAGCTCGTCGATCTGGGGTTTGACCAGACGCATCTTGGCCATCGAAACGTAACTCTTGTAGGTCAGCGGCGAGATCACCAGCTTCACCAGAAGCACCAAGATGAAGATGATGATGCCGAAACTGCCGATGTAGTTGCGCAGGAAGTCGAAGACCGGAATCACACACCAGCGGTTGACCCATCCGAAGATGCCCCAGCCCAGCGGCACGAGACGCTCCAGATAAATATCCGCACCGCCCGGCTCCCCGATCTTCTTGAGGATCGAGTACTTGTTGGGGCCGAAATAGAATGCGAAGTCATACCCTTCGGTCTGCGGCGTATAGGGCACGCCCATCTGCGCCGTGAAGGTCTTGAGCAGCGACGACTCGGGAGCCGCCGTGTCGAAGGCGAGGTTGGCGTAGGACACGTTGTCCGGGGCGATGAACACCGACGAGAAGAACTGCTGCTTGAAAGCCACCCAGTTGACCTGCGTCGAGATGTTCTTCGACTTTGCGCCTTCGCTCATGCCCAGCTCCTCGATCGAGGTCTCGTCGGGGAAACGGTACGAGAGCGTGGTGTACATGTTCTCGTTCTGGAAACCCTTCTCGTTCTGGAAAGTGGTGTTCGCCCAGTCGATCTGAATCTGCGTCTGGTTGGCCATCTCCGGAGCCATATTCACCAGCCGCACGTCGAAGTCGACGAGGTAGTCGCGCTCGGGAGCCTCCGTATCATATATAAGGTAACGGTACTCCAGATAGGCCCCCTCCGCCACCGGAAGGCGCATCACGACGCTCTTGGCTCCGTCCGCCTCCCCGACTACGGACTGGGCCGTGAACACGTAATCCAGCGTGTTGACCGGCACGTTCTTCAGCCCGTTCTTCAGATAGAACGAAAGCCCGAAACGCGCCGTGGCGGGGTCCATCATCTCGATTTTCCGGTCGCGTTTTCCGCGCGGACCGTATTGGGTGTAATCCTTCAGCGTGACGCCCTTGATCTGGCCGCCACGGGTGGAGAAGAGCACCGCCATCACGTCGTTCTCCACGATGAATTCTTCGGCCTCCGCCTCGCGGGCCGCCGTCAGCGACTCGCCCAGCGTCTCCACCTGACGCTCGCGTACCGCTGCCGCAGCCTCTGCGGCCGCCACTTCTGCCTGCACGCCGTTACCCGACGCCAGCGAATCGGCCACGGGAGCCGCCGCACGCGCGGCTGCGGCCACCGAATCGACATAGGCCTCGTATGCGGCTTTCTGTTCCAGATACTCTTTCTGTTGCTGGCTGTTGAAATAGGCGAATCCCAGAAAAAGAACCGCTACGACGGCAATGCCTATGATTGATTTTTTATCCATTAAACTGTCTTCCTTTTTATCTTTTCAGAGGGTGATTACTTCTTCTCCGCATACGCCAGCGCGGCCTTCACAAAGGCCACGAACAGCGGCGAGGGGCTCAATACGGTGCTCTTGTATTCGGGATGGTACTGCGTACCGACGAACCAGGGATGGTTCTCGATCTCGACGACCTCCACCAGATTCGTGTCGGGATTCACGCCCACGGCCTTCATGCCGGCCGCCTCGAACTGCTCCAGATAGTCGTTGTTGAACTCGTAACGGTGGCGGTGACGCTCCGAAATGTTGAGTTTGCCGTAGGCGGCAGCGACTTTCGAGCCTTTCTTCAGCGCACAGGGATAGGCGCCCAGACGCATCGTGCCGCCTTTGGCCGTAACGCCCTTCTGCTCCTCCATCAGGTCGATCACCGGATGCGGCGTCTGCTCCATCTCGCTCGAATTGGCATCGGCGAGATTCAGCACGTGACGCGCGAACTCGATCACGGCGCACTGCATGCCCAGGCAGATGCCCAGGAACGGGATGTTGTTCTCGCGGGCGAAGCGCACGGCCTCGATCTTCCCCTCGATGCCGCGGTTGCCGAAGCCCGGAGCCACCAGAATGCCGGACATCTTGCCCAGCTGCGCGCCTGCGCTCTCGCGGGTGATCTTCTCCGAATTGACATAGCGCAGCTTGACCTTGCAGTCATTGACCGCCCCGGCGTGGATGAACGATTCGCAGATCGACTTGTAGGCGTCGGGCAGTTCGGTGTACTTGCCGACCAGCGCGATCTCGATCTTCTTCGAGGGGTGTTTCACCTTCTCGACGAATGCGCTCCACGCGGCCATGTCCGGCTCTTTGTCGGCCGTCAGGTTCAGTTTGTCCAGCACGACCTCGTCCAAATGCTGTTCGTGCATTTTCAGCGGCACTTCGTAGATCGTCGGCACGTCGATCGACTCCATCACGGCGTTGGCGTCGACGTTGCAGAACAGCGCCACCTTGCGCTTGAGCGCCGTCGACAGCGGATGTTCGGCGCGCAGCACGAGGATGTCGGGCTGGAGACCGTTCTCCAGCAGGGCCTTCACCGAGTGCTGCGTGGGTTTGGTCTTCAACTCGCCCGAAGCGGCCATGTAGGGGATCAGCGTCAGGTGAACCAGCGCCGTATTCCGGTAACCCAGCGAATAGCGGAGCTGGCGCACCGACTCGATGAACGGCTGCGACTCGATGTCGCCCACCGTGCCGCCGATCTCGGTGATGATCACGTCGTATTTCTTGGTCTGCGCCAGCAGCTGAATGCGGCGTTTGATCTCGTCGGTGATGTGGGGAATGACCTGCACGGTCTTGCCCAGGTACTCGCCCTTGCGCTCCTTCTCGATGACGCTCTTGTAGATACGGCCCGTCGTGACGTTGTTGGACTTCGACGTGGGCTGGTTCGTGAAGCGCTCGTAGTGCCCCAGGTCGAGGTCCGTCTCGGCGCCGTCCTCGGTGACGTAGCACTCGCCGTGCTCGTAGGGGTTGAGCGTTCCGGGATCTACGTTGATGTAGGGGTCGAGTTTCTGAATGGTCACCGAGTAACCGCGGGCCTGCAACAGGCGGGCGATCGAAGCCGAAATAATACCCTTGCCGAGCGACGACGCCACGCCGCCCGTTACGAATATGTACTTGGGTTTGGAAAGTTTCATTACTGTTTTATTTATAAATTCGTTGTAACACCGTTCAGCGCCTTTTTCCGCAAGCCCCCGCCAAGGCGGGGGTTCGGGGGCGGGTCAAACCTGTATACACGGCGTTCCGCCGTGGGCCGGCGTCCGGAGCGGCAGGGCGATCCGATCGTCAGGCATTGTTATTTTCGTCCTGGTCCTGCTTGTCGATCAGCTTCACCTTCTCGATCGTCGAGGCCATCTCCTCGCGGGCGCGCTCGATCTTCGCACGCACGTCGGCCACCAACGCCTCGGCGTTCTTCGACTTGGCGAAGAAGCCGATGTTGTTCTCCAGGAGGCCGATCTCCTGCTCCAGCTGACGCACCTTGTTGTAGAGGCGTTCGCGTTCCGAGCGCAGGCGGCGGTCGCCCGACGCCTTGAACGACGAGACTTTCTCGCGGAAGCGGCCCATCGAACGGTCGCGCTCCGAACCGCGCAGCGTGTTGAACAGCTCGTCCACGGCGGCCTTGTACTTTTTCTGGATGGCGTCCTTCTGCTTGATGGGCACGAAACCGATCTCGCCCCAGCGACGCTGGAACTCGCGGATCACCTCGTAGCCCCCGGCCTTCACGTCGGCCCCGGCCATTTCGGCCAGCAGGGCGAGTTTCTTTTGCAGGTTCTCCTCGTGCTCGCCGTCGACGCTCGCGAAGTGCGACGCCTTGCGCTCGAAGAACTTGTCGCAGGCAGCGCGGAAACGCTTCCAGACGGCGTCCGAATGGCGCCGCGATACGGCTCCGATCTGCTTCCAGCGGGCCTGGAGGGCGATCAGTTCGTCGGTGGCCTTCTTCCACTCCTCGCTGTTCATCAGCGACTCGGCGGCCTCGCAGATCTCAATCTTCAATTGAAGGTTGTGCTCCATCTCGGTCTTCATTCCGGCATAGAACTGCCGCTTGGCCTCGAAGAAACGGTCGCACGCCGTGCGGAAACGTTCGTAGATGCGGTTGTTATCTTTCTTCGGCGCGAAACCGATGGTCTTCCAGGTCTTCTGAATCTCCAGCAGACGGTCGCTCGCGCGGTTCCACTCCTTGCGGGTGGTGAGCGGCTGGGACGAAAGTTCCTCCGTGGCGACGCACAGCCCGGTCTTGAGTTCGAGGTTCTTCACCTGCTCGCCCTTCAGCGTTTCGAAATGCTCCTGATGCTGTTTGTTGATACGGCTCGACGCGGCTTTGAAACGCTCCCAGAGCGCCTCCTTGTACTCATTGGCGACGGGACCCGTCTCGCGCCACTCGTCATGGAGTTTTTGCAGCTTGTGGAACGCCTCGACGACGGAAGGCTCCAGCACCAGCGCCTCGGCCTGCTCGCAGAGGGCTACCTTCTGTTCGTAGTTCTTCTTCAGATCGAGGTCACGCAGCTCCTTGTTGATCTTGATGAAGCTGTAAAAATTCTCGACGTGCAGGTTGTAGGTCTCCCACAAATCCTTGACATGCTGCTGCGGCACGATGCCGGTATCCTTCCAGCGCTGCTGCAACTCGCGGAACTTGTTGAACGTATGGTTGAGCGTCTCGTCCGAATTGACCAGCTCCTTCAGCTCCTCGATGATCGCCTGCTTGACCTTGAGATTCGCCTCCTTCTCGGCTTCGAGGTTGGCGATGAACGCGTCGCGGCGGCGGCGGTACTCCTTGAACTGCTCCTTGAGCTGAATTTCGGCGCCGTCCACCGAAGGAGCGAAATCCTCCTCGGCGCCGCCCTCCTCGACGAAGCGGCGGCGTGCGGCCTCGACCTCGGCGCGGCGGATGCGGTAAAAGGCGATCTTCAACGCCTCCACATCCCGGCGGATCGACTGCACGGGCTGCTCTTCGAGCATCCGGGCGAACAGGGCCACCAACTCCTCCTTGCCTTTTCCGGCGAACTTGTCCTCCTCGGGCTTCTGCGCGGCGAGTTCCTCCGCGGCCTCCTCCTCGGGCGTCGCGCCCTCGATCTCCAGCCCGGCATTCTGCGCCGCGAGCGCAGCCTCCTCATCGGCAAAGTCCACCTGCACGTCCCGGGACGCGTCCTCCTCCGATTCCGCAACCTCCTGCCCGGCGGCAGGCTTGATCCGGGCACGTTTGGCGCGCGGCGCAGCCTCCTCGCCGGAAATCCGCTCCGCAGCGGCCTCCTCCGCAGGCGTTTCTGCGGCGGGCGTCTCCGTCACGGCGGATTCCGCGGGCGCGTCCGCAACCTCCGCAACGGGTTCTTCCGCAGCGGCGGACGCCTCCGCAGCCGGTCCTGCGGCGGGCATTTCGGGTTCAGGGACTCGGACAGTCACGGCAGGATTCGCTTGCGCATCTTCAGCCGCAGGGCTGACTTGCTCCTCGGGAGCAGGAAGTGTCGGTTTTTCAGTAGCCATTTCAGTACACGTTTTTGGTTCCCGCATGTGCGGGAGCATATAAATCTCGCAAATATAACCATTTTATGCGGAACGCCGAAAAGATTTCGTCAAAACATGCAACAACGCCGCCCTGCGGAAGCGCGAAATCGCTGCATCCCAGCACGGCGGCGCAATTTTCCGGTCTGTTCCGGCCCTTCGTCAGCGCTTGCGGCCCTTTGCGGCAATGCGTTTGGGCGCAGCCTGACGGCCCGTGGTGACGGGACGGCCGCTGCGGCGGACGCTCCTGGTCCCGCCGCCGCGCTTGGGCTTCTCCCATGCCGCGGCATCGTCGTAACGCTGGAAAGCCTCCCAGTCGAACCCGTCGTTGCCGCCTGCCGGAGACGCGTTCCAGTCGTTCTCGGCCTTTTTCCGGCTCCGCGTCACGGAACGCCGCTCCCCGGCGTCGTCCGCCGTTTCCGCGGTTTCCCTGCGCGGCCGCCTTTCGGAGCGGAACTCCTCCGCGCCCTCGGGCTGCCCGGCCTTCCTGCGGCCCCGCGTCTCGGAACGAGGCTCTCCGGCCGATTCGCTTCCGGACGCGCCTTCGCCGCCGTTGCGACCCTCCGTAGCCGGCCGGCGCCGCTTTCCGCCGCCGTTCTCCGCATCGGAACCGTCAATCTTGGCGATGCGGCGACGGCCTCCCGAGGCGTTGAGCTGCCCCACGACCGCCTCGGCGTCGCTGAACGGCACGCTCACCAGCGAATAGTTCTCGAAGACACGCACGTCGTCGATATTCTTGTCCCGCAGTCCGCACTTGCGCTTGAGCATCTCCACGATCCGGCGGGCCGTGTAGCCGTCGCGGCCTCCGAGCGCCAGGAACAGCCGCGCCTTGCCCTTGCGGTCGACCGAGAACGAACGGATTTCGGGATAATTGCTCTGATCCAGTTCACTGCGGAAAGCCAGCCGCAGCAAGGCCCCCAGCGCCACGTCGGGCGCATAGCTTTCGAGCAGTTCGGCCGCGATGTCGGCGTAGTCGCCGTAGCTCTCATTGGCCACGATCTCCTGCAAATCGTCCTTGATCTTGGCGCGCTTCATCGCCACGATGTCCTGCGGCGAAGGCAGCGTCTCCCGCTTGATGTCGGCCTTGATGTCGCGCATCATCCAGTTGAAACGGCGCAGTTCGGCGCCCGAAATGAAGGTGATGGCCGTACCCTGGTTGCCGGCGCGGCCCGTACGGCCGATGCGGTGGACGTAGCTCTCCGAATCCTGCGGCAGCGAATAGTTGATCACGTGCGAGAGGTTCGACACGTCGATACCCCGCGCAGCCACGTCGGTCGCCACCAGGATGTTGACCGCCTTGTCGCGGAACTTGCGGAGAATCTTCTCGCGCTGGGCCTGCGACACGTCGCCGTGCAGCCCCTCGGCCGAATAGCCCTGGGCCACCAGACGCGTCGCCACCTCGTCCACGCCGATCTTCGTGCGGCAGAAGACGATGCCGTAAAAGTCCGGTTCGATGTCGATGATGCGCGTCATGGCGTCGAACTTGTCGGCTTCGCGCACCTCGAAATAGATCTGGTTCGTGAGGTCGGCCGTCAGGTGCTGCGACTCCACGCGCAGCACCTCCGTATTGCGCATGTAAGCCTCCGAAAGACGGATGATCCGCTCGGGCATCGTGGCCGAAAAGAGCAGCACGCGGCGGTCTTCGCCCGTATGGCCCATGATCTCCTCGACATCCTCCACGAAGCCCATGTTGAGCATTTCATCGGCTTCGTCCAGGACCAGGAAACGGACCTTGTCCAATTTGAGCGTACCGCGGCGGATGTGGTCCAGCACGCGCCCCGGCGTGCCGACGACGATGTCGACGCCCCGCGACAGGCGGCGCAGCTGCTCGCTCATCGCGGCCCCTCCGTAGATGGCCGTGATCGAGAGCCGCCGCTCGCGGTTGTAACTCAAAAGTTCCTCGGCGGCCTGCACGGCCAGCTCGCGCGTCGGGACGAGGATGATGGACTGCACGCCCTCTTTCGAAGGCTCGATCTGCTGGAGTATCGGCAGCCCGAAAGCCGCCGTTTTACCCGTGCCGGTCTGGGATTGCGCGATGATGTCGTTCTCTCCCGAGAGCAGACGGGGAATCGTAAGTCGTTGGATGGAGGTGGGTGTTTCGAACCCTTTTGCCTGGACGGCCGCGAGCATCTCCTCGCTGAGGCCTAAAGCGCTGAAATCAGCTTCGTTGATCATATATGAATAGTTGAAAGGCCAAAGGTACGACAATTTATTGAATATTCGCCGGAAAATCATTATCTTCGCAAAAAGTTACGCACACACGGCCCCTCGCGGGCCGCCTGACCGAAAACCGACACCATGAGTCACCGTATCCTGCTGGTCGACGACGAGGTAGACATCCTCGAATTCGTCCGTTACAACCTCGTACGCGAGGGTTACGAAGTCTTCACGGCCGAAAACGGCGCCGAGGCGCTGAAAGTGGCCGCCGAATGCCGTCCGCACCTGATCCTGCTGGACATGATGATGCCGGTGATGGACGGGGCGCAGACCTGCCGCGCGATCCGCCGAAACCCCGTGCTGAAGGACACGATGGTGGTTTTCCTCTCGGCGCTGGGCGAGGAGGGGCAGCAGCTGGCAGGGTTCGACGTGGGAGCCGACGACTACCTGACCAAGCCTATCAAGATGAAGCTGCTGGTAAGCCGCGTGCAGGCGATCCTCAAGCGCATCGACGCCGACAGACCTCCCGAGAAGGCCCCGGCCCCGGGGCTCACGGTCGACCGCGAGCGTTACACGGTGATCCGCGACGGACAGGAGATCACCCTCCCGCGCAAGGAGTTCGCGCTGCTGGACCTGCTCCACTCGTCGCCCGGGAAGCTGATTCCCCGCGAGGAGATCTACGCCAAGATCTGGGGCACGGAGGTCGTCGTGGGCGACCGCACGATCGACGTGCACATCCGCAAGCTGCGCCAGAAGATCGGCGACGAACGCATCGTCACGGTCAAGGGCGTGGGATATAAATATGAACCCTGAAGCGAAAGGTGAAAATTGGATTGTCATTCCGGGAAGAGCCGAAGGACCGACGTGGGAATCCGCTGGACGCGTTGTGAGGTTACGACCTTTGATCGGATTGCCGCGTCGCCACGCTCCTCGCAATGACGGGAGAGGGGGGGGCAGGCGACCGAATCGGTTTGTCCGGACGAAGCGATTTTGAATTGTGAATTATGAATTGTGAATCGAAAAAATACCGCCGCATCGTCGTCAAAATCGGCAGCAATGTGCTCACCCGCGAGGACGGACGGCCCGACACCACGCGCATCTCGGCGCTCGTGGACCAGTTGGCGCGCCTGCACCGGGCCGGCACGGAGTTCATCCTCGTCTCGTCGGGCGCCGTGGCCTCGGGCCGCAGCCTGCTCGAAACCCGCGTCGGACGCATCGACACCGTTTCGGCCCGCCAGCTCTTCTCGGCCGTCGGGCAGGTGAAACTGCTGAACCGCTACTACGACCTCTTCAACGAATACGGCATCGCCTGCGGGCAGGTGCTCACCACCAAGGAGAGCCTCTCCACGCGGCGGCAGTACCTCAACCAGCGCAACTGCATGGAGGCGATGCTCGCGGCGGGCGTCGTCCCGATCGTCAACGAGAACGACACGATCTCGGTCACGGAGCTGATGTTCACCGACAACGACGAACTTTCGGGTCTCGTGGCGGCGATGATGGGAGCCGAGGCGCTCGTCATCTTGAGCAATATCGACGGCATCTACGACGGTTCGCCTTCGGACCCCGCCTCGCAGGTCATCCGCCGCGTCGCCCCGGGCCGCGACCTCTCGCAGTACATCGACACGGCGCGTTCCTCGCGCGGCCGCGGAGGCATGACGACCAAGAGCCGCATTTCGTCGCGTGCGGCGGGCGAGGGCATCGAGGTCGTGATCGCCAACGGCCGCCGCGACAATATCCTGACGGATCTGATCCTCACGGACCGCGACGTCGTATGCACGCGTTTCGAAGCGGCTCCCCGACCGGCTTCGGGGGTCAAGAAGTGGATCGCCAGCAGCGAAGGCTTCGCCAAGGGCGCCCTGCACCTCGACGCCGGGGCCGCCGCGGCCGTCTCGCAGAGCAAGGCCGCGAGCATCCTCGCCGTGGGCGTCACGGCCGTCGAAGGGGATTTCGAGCGCGACGACATCGTACGCATCCTCTCGCCCGAAGGCGCCCCGCTGGGCGTGGGCCGCATCTCGTGCGACAGCGCGACGGCCCGCCGCAACCTCGGCCGCAAAGGTCTCAAACCGCTGATTCACTGCGATTACCTATATCTGGAATAAAAATGGAATACGATACGATCTTCGCCGCCGCCCGGCGCGCCGGCAATGAACTGGCCCTTGTCGACGCCGGGCGATTGAGCCGCACCGTCGCGAAAGCCGCCGCCCTGCTGCGGGAAAACACCGAAAAAGTGCTCGCGGCCAACGCCCTCGACCTGGAGGCGATGGACGCCGATTCACCCATGCGCGACCGCCTGCGGCTGACGACGGAACGCATCGCCTCGATCGCCGCCGACATGGAATCCGTCGCCGGACTGCCCTCGCCGCAGGGCGAAACGATCGCCGAATGGACCCGTCCCAACGGCATGACCCTCCGCAAGGTCCGCGTGCCGTTCGGCGTGGTGGGCATGATCTGCGAGGCGCGCCCCAACGTCACGGCCGACATTTTCTCGCTCTCGATGAAGACGGGCAACGCCTGCGTGCTGAAGGGCGGCAGCGACGCCCGCCGCTCCAACGAAGCCATCGCCACCCTGCTCCGCGAGGCGCTCCGCAGCGAAAGCATCGACCCGGCGGCCTTCACCCTGCTGCCCGCGGGCCACGAGGCTGCCGGAGCGCTGCTGAACGCCGTGGGTTACGTCGACGTGGTGATCCCGCGCGGCGGCGCGGGACTGATCCGCTTCGTGCGCGAAAACGCCCGCATACCCGTGATCGAGACCGGGGCGGGCATCGTCCACACCTACTTCGACCTCGACGGCGATCTGACGAAAGGCCGCGCCGTGGTCTGCAACGCCAAGGCGCGGCGCGTCAGCGTCTGCAACGCCCTCGACTGCCTCATCGTCCACCGCGAACGGCTCCGGGACCTCGCGGAACTGTGCGACCCGATGGCCGCCGAACGCGTCACGGTCTACGCCGACGCGGAGGCGTACGCCGCACTCGAAGGCCGCTACCCCGCGTGCCTGCTCCGCCCCGCCGCGGAGGAGCACTTCGGGACCGAATTCCTCGACTACAAGCTGGCCGTGCGGACCGTCGGCTCCCTCGACGAAGCTCTGGCGCACATCGCCCGCTACTCCTCGCGCCACAGCGAAGCCATCGTCACCGAAAACGCCGGGACGGCCCGGGGGTTCACCCGGCGGGTCGATGCGGCGTGCGTCTACGTCAACGTCTCGACGGCCTTCACCGACGGCGGCCAGTTCGGGTTCGGCGCCGAGGTCGGCATTTCGACCCAGAAACTCCACGCCCGCGGCCCGATGGGGCTGCCCGAACTCACGACCTACAAATACGTGATTTCAGGCAACGGACAGACCAGAGAGCCATGACGGTCACGCCGCCGCCCGCCGTTTTCGCGGCATCCCGCCGCGTTCCCGACTCCGCCCCGCGCGGGCGAAGCGGAGTCGCCGCGCACCGATGCATCCCCCGACGCCCCTCGCGGAAGGGAGACGCCGCCGCATGGCCCGGACGGCCGGCGCCAAAAGACCCCGACGCCATATGTGACAAAAATTCCACTTATTTCGGCAAATAATTGAACGATTCGTAATCATTTTTTGCTTAAATTTGCACATCCGTAAAATAATACATATATTTCTGTCTCTTATACACATCTGACGCTGCCGACGAAGCTAGAAG
>ERZ1027160.562-NODE-562-length-16412-cov-5.967965_pt1 | contig 16412 bp, 18 predicted proteins | sample MGYA00519275_ERZ1027160 | MGnify/ENA primary metagenome ERZ1027160 (study PRJEB26926, sample SAMN06164707) | human gut metagenome | biome: ENVO:00009003; feature: ENVO:2100002; material: ENVO:00002003 | host: Homo sapiens | place: USA | collected 2012 ...
CTAGCTTCGTCGGCAGCGTCAGATGTGTATAAGAGACAGCCCGCCAGAAGCACAATAGCAAGGAGCGCAGTAAAACTCTTATTCATGATAATCGGTTTTTATGTTTCTCAATACTTTGGCCGGTACGCCGGCGACAATAGCGTTGTCGGGTACGTCTTTCGTCACGACAGCTCCGGCGGCGACGATGGCGTTCTCGCCGACTGTAACGCCCGGAAGTATCATCGCTCCCGCGCCAATCCACGCCTTGCGGCGAATAACGACCGGCTCGGTATGCAACGTATGACGGAGTTCGGGTTCTTCGGGATGACCTTCTGTGAGGATTTTGGCTCCCGGCCCGATAAATACGCCGTCTTCAATCGTGATACCGCCTTGGTCGAGGAAGGTGCAACCGAAGTTGATGAACACCTCTTTGCCCACATGGGTCGTTTTGCCGAAAGCCGTATAGAACGGCGGGAACATACGCACGGAGGCATCCAGCGGCTGCCCCCAGATGCGTTCGAGCAGCGCCCGCACCTCGTCGTGCGAATGGTAGCCCGTGTTGAGTTCTCCGACGAGACGTCGCGTGTTCTCGATCTCCCCGCACAAACGGGGAAAGTCGGCATCCGTTTCCGTAATCCGCTCGCTGCGCCGCATTCTTTCTATTATCTCGTTCATCGTTACGTCCCCTTATTTTATCGTACTCATGTCTATTACATAGCGGAACTTCACTTTTCCGTCGGCTACATTGCGCCAAGCCTTATCTATTTCGGATGCATTCGCCTCGATGATTTCCACTTCGGGATAGATGTCGTGCGCTACCGAATAGTCGAGCATCTCCTGCGTCTCCTTAATGCCGCCGATAAGCGAACCGTACACTTTGCGCCGGGAAAGAAAAGCCATGTTTGCGATATTCAGCGTCGATTTGTCGGGAAGCCCAACGATAGCCATTTCGCCGCCCATTTTCAGCATGGCGACATATTGTATCGGCTCGTAGTTGGCAGGGATGGTGCTGATGATGAAATCGAACGTGTTGCGAAGTCCTTTCATCTCTTCAGGATTGTTCACATTCACATAGCGTGTTGCACCCATCCGGGCAGCATCGGCACGTTTCTCTTCCGTGCGGTCGAACACGGTTACATCGGCTCCCAAGTCCACCAGATACTGAACAGCCATGTGTCCCAGTCCGCCGTAACCGGCAACCGCCACCTTGTCGCCTTTCTTGACGTTGCTGAAATGGATGGGTGACCACGTGGTCACACCTGCGCACAGAAGCGGGGCGACCCGTTTCAGGTCGGCGTTTGCAGGTATTTTGATAGCAAAGTTCTCGCTTACCACAATATTGTCCGAGTAACCGCCCATCGCCATTTCGCCGTCGTGGTAGATGTCTTTGGAATTGTAGGTAAAGGTCGTACCTTTTTCGCAGAACTGCTCCTTGTGCATTTCGCAAGAGGAACAGTGACCGCAGGCATTGACCATGCAGCCGACACCTGCCAAATCGCCGACCTTGAATTTCGTGACATTCTTGCCGACTTTCGCCACTCGTCCGGCGATTTCATGTCCCGGAATCATGGGATAAGAAGCGTATAATCCCTGTTCCTGCTGTTCGTCCCATGCGGCGTGCAGGTCGCTGTGGCAGATACCGGCGTACAGGATTTTAATCTGAATGTCGTTGTCGCCGATAGCATGGCGGGTAAACTCGTAAGGATGGAAGGTGTCCTCCGCGGAGAACATGGCGAATCCCTTTGCTGGAACACGCTCGTTCTGGTTTTGTGCGACGGCCGAAGCGAAGAAGGCAAACACCGTCATGGTTGTAATTACTATCCGTTTCATATTTGCTTGATTTTGAACTGTTATTTTATACGATGCAAAAATAGGAGCTCGTATCGAGCTCGCCGGTACCTTTCTTACGGACAGAAGTACCCCAATTACGGGTTTTGTTAGAAACGTTTCGTTATGATAATCAATAAAGTACCCGGCTTACGGGTAAAAGTACCCGAATTACGTGTTTTGCTCTATGACGCTTTTATTATCGGGGAAAATGTATTTCCTTTGTACTGAAAATAAGGATATGATAGAAAAGCATTTATAGAATTATGAATACGGAAGATATAATCAAAGCGGACACCATCGAGCAGTATAACCGTTTTTTCGGGTTCGAGACACGCCACCCGTTGGTCGGCATCGTGCATTTCGACGGCTCCGTGCCGCAACCGACGCACCGGATGACGCTGGGATTTTATGCGTTGTTCCTTAAAAAGGCGACAGGTTGCATTATCAACTATGGAAAAACGGTCTACGATTTCGACGACGAAACGGTCGTGAGTTTCGCTCCGGGTCAGACGGTAGGTATCCATCGGCTGGAAGACGGCCCTGCACCGGAAGCCATCGGATTGCTGTTCCATCCCGATTTCCTGCATCGCACTTCACTGGGGCAGAAGATGAAGCAGTATTCGTTTTTCTCGTATGCTTCCAACGAGGCTTTGCACCTTTCGACAGAGGAGCGTATCATCTTGCAAGATTATATGGAAAAGGTTGTCCGTGAGTTGCAGCATCCCATCGACAAGTTCTCCAAATCGCTGATTATTTCCAACATCGAGGTGCTGCTCAACTACTGTATGCGCTTTTACGAACGTCAGTTCATCACCCGCGAGGATATGAATCACGATGCGTTGGCGCGTTTCGAGCGGTTGCTGGACGATTACCTCTATTCGGATACGGCGGCGAGGGAAGGAATCCCGACCGTGAAATATTTCGCCGACAAGATTTGCCTTTCGCCCAACTATTTCGGAGATTTGGTAAAGTCGGAAACAGGGAAAACAGCACAGGAGTATATCCAACTGAAAATGATTGCCGTTGCCAAAGAGCGGATGCTCGACCCGGCAGGAACAATCAAGCAGATTGCTGAATCGCTGGGATTCCAGCATCCGCAGCATTTTGTCCGCTTCTTCAAACGTCAGGAAGGGTGTACACCGAAAGAGTTCAGGAATAGGATGACAGCTTCCTGAAACACAGAAAAAGCCGCTTGAATCTGCTGTTCAAGCGGCTTTTTTATAGTTCGGATATTTCATGCACCAATATTGTTCTAAATTGGATAATCTTCTCGCTTCTATATTTTCAGTTCCTTGATGATTCTTTTTATTCCGCAAATGACCGCTGTTTTGTTGTTTCTGACAGCGGAGAGTGCCGATGAAAGACTGGAAGCGGAAATGAACCGTGTCCCGTCTTTGGATTTCAGGAACCGCCCTTTGTCGAGAATCCTGGCGATTCTGTCCTGCGACACGGGCAGGTCGAGTTCCTACGAGATGGTGCGGATAAGGGATTTCTTATTCATAATTAACCGATTCGACAACTAAATTTCAGACAACTCCGGTTTGTGTTTTGCAAATCGGGTATCCTGCTTTTCATGCCTTCGGATTTTCCACCCTTCATGCTTCGATTCATTGAAAAAACGCCTGCGTATCGACTTCAGACTCTTCGGGAGGGAACGCGGTGGCGCAGGACACCTCACGCCATGCCTCGACATCCTTTCGCTGTGCCTCGTGGTGCGTTTCGAGCGTCTCGATGGCATCCGCACCTACGGGCAGATGCAGGGGCGGATTTTCACTGTCGGCCGCTTTCACGACCAGTCTTCCCAACACTTCGGGATTGCCCGGCTCTCGACCGTTCATGTATTTCACGAAACCGCTCATCCGCTCCCGGAATGCGTCGTAGTCCGCAATGGGTCGTGCGGGAAGATGATAGGCGGAATTGAAATTCATGAAATCCGTGCGGAACAGGCCGGGAGCGACGATCGTAACCCGGATGCCGAATTGTTCCGTCTCGAACGCAAGTGCCTCGGAGAACCCCGTAACGGCGAATTTGCTCGTGTGGTAAATGGATGGTCCGACACCCGAATATCCCGCAGCGGACGAAACATTGAAGATGTGTCCGGCATGTTGTCTGCGCATGACCGGTAAAACGGCACGGGTAACGCGCATCAGTCCGAACAGATTGGTCTCGAATACGTCACGAATCTGCCGCTCGTCCGACTCCTCGAAGTAGGTGAATTGTCCGTGACCGGCGTTGTTTACCAATACGTCGATGCGTCCGAAGCGCTTCACGACCGCTTCGGCCATCCGGTCGAACGCCGCCTGTTCGGGATTCGTCACATCCAACGCATACGGAAGCAGCCGCACTACCCCGTCTTCGATATGCGTCGTTATTTCTCCGCTGCGCGAGACCGCCGCCACGCAATGCCCGGCGGCGAGCGCCGCCTCCATAATGGCATGTCCCATGCCGCGAGATGCTCCCGTAATCAGCCAGACTTTGGCTGTAGTATGTTGTTCGCTATTCATTATTTCCTGTTTATAAAAAGTTTGCAAAACCAATCAGCACACACGCTGTCAGCAAGACAGCGATTTTCCAAACTGACGCCTTTTCCTTGTAGAGAAAAACGCCGACGAAAATCATCACGAGCGGTGAAAATGCCCCGTTGAGCGGTATGAGAAAGCTCAACTCGACTCCCGAATCGATAATGCGGTTCATCAATACGAGGCATATCACCTGCATCAGTATAGACAGAGCCGTCGGTATCGGTCGGGTAAATCCCTGTGTCCGCGGCCAGATTGCCGTTGCCCCCAGAGAGAACATCGTTGCAATCAAAAATAGTCCGATTGTGGTTGTAGATAGGCTGTCCATGATGTCTGCTTATTTCATTTTACCTGCTATGCCTATCAGGGCGCAGGCCACGACAAGCAGCATGATTTTCAATACCGATACACTTTCCCCGTACACGAATATTCCCAGCATGCTCACGACAAGCGGCATGACTGCTGAACCTAACGGTATCAGAAAACTGAGCGCGACACCTTTGTAAAGCATCCGGCAAAAAAGCAACGAGCCGAGCAATAAGGTCAGAATGGAGGCCAGTGTGGGCCAGAACTTCGTATAGCCGGTCGTCAGCGGAAAGAGGGACATGCCGACAATTTGCAGCACGATGGCTCCCGAAAAAAGCAATACGGTCGTCGGCGACGCCGTTTTTTGATGTTCGATTCGTTTCATGCGGATTTTCATTTATTTTTCGACAAATGTAGCGGTTATGCCAAACATACAGGATAAACAAATCCGTGTTTGTGTGATATGAATCCGTGATAATGATGCGATAATCCGCATTTTACATTACTTTTGCCGAATGAAGGACAAAAACGGAATCATACATTGCAAAACACCGCAGGAGTTCAACCGCATCATCGGAGTCAAGACCTATCATCCGTTGATTTCTGTTGTCGACTTCTCGCAAATCGCCGAATACAGCCATCCGCAAGGCTGGAAGCAGGACTATTATGTCATAGCACTCTGCCCGAGGAAACTCATCGTGCGGTGTGAAATACGGTCATAACATGTACGATTACTCGGACGGTACGCTGGTCTTTACCAGCCCGGGACAGACGGTAGTTTTTCAGGAGTACGGAGAACCGTTCCGGCCGGCAGAGGACAATTGGGCCGTCATGGTGCATCCCGATTTCATCCGGGGTACGGCACTGGGGCACGACATCGGAAATTATGTATTCTTTTCGTATGAACTCCACGAGGCGTTGCACCTGTCGGAAGAGGAAATCGGACATGTGTTGGGTATTTTTCGTCACATCGAACGGGAGCTTCGACAACGCATCGACGAACATACACCTGAAATAGCATGTGCCTCCATCGGCTTGCTGCTGAGCTATTGCCGCAGATTCTACGACCGGCAGTTCAAGATGAGGCATCGGGACAACATGGATATCGTAAGCCGGTTCGAGAAACTGCTCCGCGATTATTTCCATTCCGATTCCCTCTCGAAAAACGGGTTGCCGACCGTGAAATATTTTGCCGACCGACTGAATCTATCGTCCGACTATCTAACCGCCGTGCTTCAACGCGAAACGGGTATGAATACCCGAAAACATATCCAGAATCGAATGATTGAGACGGCGAAAGACAAACTGGCACTGGATGAACGCCCGATAAGCCAGATTGCATACGAGCTGGGATTCGAGTATCCCCAATACTTTACCCGCCTGTTCAAACGACAGACGGGAATGACGCCGGCGGAATATCGCAGATGAAAGTAGTGCCGGTACAGCGTTTTCAAGGAGTACCCGATTATATGCTATCGAACCTACAGGGTTGAGGATTAAGCCATATTTTGTCCCCGACCGCTATACCGAGCGTTCATGTGCTGTTGGGGTTATTTCGTCCGAGGCGGCACAAAGACGATTTGTTTTGAACCGTTTGAAGCGGTATACTCTCCTAAGCGGGCGAAGTAGAACCGGCGAGGCGGAATGTCTTTGACGACGAAGGACCCGAATCTGGTAAATTCACTCAAATTTCTACAAGAATATAGATTGGCTATAGCCAAAGATACGCAGGAACAAGCCGAAAAATTTGGGCAGACCGTCCTTGTTAAGTTCCTTCAACAGATTCAAGACAAATGTAATGAAACAGAACGGAAAATCAGCAAAGCAAACAGATATATTTCAATATCATACACTGCATTCTATATCTTGATCATCATATTGGTAGCACTATCTTCTTTTTTCGTCAGCATAATTGTAGCAAATGTCGAAATATTACATTCAATGTCTGATTTGGAAAGCTATTGCCTGCTGTACCCTTATTGCTGTTATAGGAATTGTCATGGCGATAGCCGTGCCGAAAATCCTAGATAAGTAAAAATGAAAGAGTCTCAACCGAATAAGCTATCATCGGTTGAGACTATACTTGAAGTATCATCGTTAATCGCTCAAAGCTACACTCAACAGTAATATTTTATTTGCCAAGCGATTTGAACATCTTGGCGATGCAACGCTTTTTCTGTTCCATATTGGGATGCACATAGAGATTTAGGGTGGTACTGATGTTGGAATGCCCCAATAGTACACTTACTGTTTTGTAATCGCAGTTGCTTTCTATGCAACGAGTGGCAAAGCTGTGGCGCAGACCGTGATATTTCAACTTGGGAATGCCAAGTTGCTCCATCAAGCGTTTGTAGTAGTTTCGGTAGGTTCTTGGTTCAGTGGGAGAAGGCTCGTTGGTCAGCACATAGTAATCAGTATTAACAATCTTTTTCAGTGGTTTGACCATTGAAATAAGTTCTTTGCTCATTGGAATCTCTCGGCAAGAGTTTTTGGTTTTTGGAGTATTGATGACAAGCTTGGTGTGCTTTTTGTCACCCTCAATCACATAAATGCGTTCAATGGTTCGCTGTACACTGATGGTTCCGGCTTCTATGTCTATGTCGCTCCATCGAAGCGCACAGACTTCTCCGATGCGCAGCCCTGTACTTAGGCTTATATAAATGCCCAAGTTTCGGAACGTAAAGTTTTGCCGGATATAATCCAAAATTTTCTTGTGGTTCGCTACAGTGAGTACTTCCAACTCCTTGTTTGTTTCAGTAGACGGGTATTTGATTTCCCATTCGCAATAGCTCATCCATTCGTTTTTTACTCCGAACTTCATCACCATTTTAAGCACGATAAGAATATCCTTTACGGATTTAGCACTCATACCTGCATTGAGATTTTGTAGCACAAATGTTTGTACGGATTTCTCACTAAGAGTATCGTCATTGCCAAAATATGGCAAAATGTGATTCTCCAAAATTAGCATATAAGCTGCAAAAGTTGATTGTTTCACATACGGTCGCTTGTCTTCTCGCCAAGCATCCGCAATTTCTCTAATTGTCTTTTTGGTCATAATCACTTTTTATTAGGTGTTTATAATTAGAGAAATATAGTCCTCAATGTTCCAAATTTGAGATTCCCGGAGTTTACGGGGGAGTGGGAGAAGTATCCTCTGACCGATTTTATGAGTTTCAAAAATGGGATGAACCCTGATGCTAAACGATTTGGAAGTGGCACTAAGTTTATTTCCGTAATGGATATTCTTAACAATCAATATATCTGCTATGATAATATTCGTGCATCGGTAGAACTTCAAGAAGGTGATTTAGATACTTATGGCGTAAACTATGGAGATATTGTATTTCAACGTAGTTCTGAAACATTAGAAGATGTTGGTCAAGCGAATGTTTATCTTGACTGCAAACCTGCGATATTTGGTGGTTTCGTTATCCGTGGAAAAAGTAAAGGAAACTATAATCCGTTATTTCTTCGTTATCTTTTAGCCTCGCCAACAGCCAGAAAAAGAATAATCGTTAAAGGAGCCGGTGCTCAGCATTTCAATATTAGTCAAGATGGGCTTAGTAAGGTCGTTATTGATGTTCCAAATATAGATGAGCAAGAGAAAGTAGGTAAACTTTTGCAATGTATAGATGAACGCATCGCTACTCAAAACAAAATCATTGACAAGCTACAATCCTTAATCAGCGGAATTATACAGAATGCTATTCAAAAAGGACTGAATGATAATACATGGAAGATGATATATCTTTCCAAATTGCTTACTGAACGTAAGGAGAAAAATAGCAATGGATATGAAGTAAACTCTGTGTCTGTTTCTGAGGGTGTTATAAACCAAATTGAATATCTCGGACGTTCTTTTGCAGCAAGTGATACTTCTAAATATAATGTTGTCAGATATGGAGATATTGTTTACACAAAATCTCCTACTGGCAATTTTCCTTATGGAATCATCAAGCAAAGCTTTCAAAAACACCCAGTTGCTGTTTCTCCTCTATATGGAGTTTATGAGCCTTATTCTAATGAAGCTGGATGCTTTTTGCATTATTACTTTCTATCTTCAATTGTAACAACAAACTACCTTAGTCCGCTTATTCAGAAAGGGGCAAAAAACACTATCAACATAAGCAACCAGACTTTTCTCAATAATATGGTACCATATCCTAAAGAAGAAGTAGGTATTAGACCAATAGCAGCGTTATTGCGTAATGTACAAATCAAACTCAACATAGAGAGGTTGTCGTTAGTTTTGCTCGAACAACAGAAGACATATCTATTGCGAAGTATGTTCATATAAACATTGACCCTAATAGATATTGCTTTTGCTCTTGATAATTCAATAATAGTTTTCGCTCTGTCTCCAATTTGCTTGATAAAGCATTGAGAGTTCGAGCGATTTCTTTTTGGTTCTCAAAAGTTGGCAGTGAAAATTTCTTCTTCATGAAGTCATTTTTTTGAAGATTAAATCGTGTACTTCCTTGTGCCAACGGATATATGAATTTTCTGAAAACGCTATTTGATACGAGGTAAGCTAAATATGGTGAATATACTTTATTGGTGGCTGTCATATGCAGTCCAAAACAAAAGCTGTTAAGATAATATTTATCACTTTCACCAAGGTAAACAGCACCTATACCTACCTCATCAGGAGTTTCGGACGATAGAGTAAACAGCAAATCGCCATAAAGAAGAGTATTCTGTTTCTCATTATCGCCTATTACAACGTAATCCACCTGTTCCTCATTGACGATACTATTGCTGTAAATATTGAGATATGTAATATATGGTTTACCCTTGCCAAAATCATCTCCGCTCTTGCCTGATAATCCTGAGTATGAAGTTCCCAGCTCCTCAAATGAAGTTGATAAACCACCAACTTGCAGATGAAGAAAATCATTTAGTCCGCTGATTAAGGATTCATATTAAGTAATTGAGTACATTACTGATACAGCCTCCTTAATTAAAGGGCTTATAGATGATATTATAACTTCGCAGTGTGTGCGATTTGTAGCATTTGAAACACTATATAGTAAGGCTGGTGAGGGTGGTACACCTACTACATCAAATATCGAATTTTATAAAAATGGCAATATACCTTTTATAAAAATAGACGATTTGAGTAATAAGTATTTAGTGGCTAACAAAGATTATATTACAGAGTTAGGACTCAAAAAATCTTCAGCATGGCTAATCCCTGCAAACTCCATTATCTATTCTAATGGAGCAACAATTGGAGCTATTTCTATAAACAAATATCCAATCTGTACCAAGCAAGGAATTTTAGGAATTATCCCTAATTCTAACATTGATGTTGAGTATCTTTATTACTTTATGCGTTCCTCCTATTTTCAAAAAGAAGTTGAACGAGTTGTAACAGAAGGTACTATGAAAACAGCCTATCTAAAGGATATAAATCACATAAAATGCCCTATACCTGATTTAGATAAGCAAAAGGACATTAGCCATGCTCTTTCATCGTTATCGCTTAAAGAAGATATTGAAAAGCAATTATTACAGAAATATCAAATACAGAAACAATATCTATTGAGGCAGATGTTCATATAAACATCTGTTCCAACAAATACTGTTTTTGTATGTCAAATGATGCAAGAAGTTTTTTCTCAACAAAAAGTTTGCTCTCCAATTTGCCAAGTACATTTGCCACACGCTTTTGTTCAGCAAGTAAAGGACAATATATTTTCGCTTTACCATAGTCTTTGAAGTAGATATGTGGTATCGCCATTCCTGTTTTGTATGGTTGGAAGTTGAACGCTGATAGCGCAAAGTACAGATACCGCAAATCATGGTTGCCCTTGGATGTAAGATAGTTGAGCGTACCTATTACGGAAAACTCTCCCTGTACATATGAGATTGTACCAACACTCGAACCATCTTTGATTATCAATATTGCATCACCATTCATTTGAGCAGTATTGGTATAACCAACCAAACCATTTGCACCAAACACCTTATAGAATCCATTAGGCAAAATCTCGCTTTCTTGAAGTGTGGAACTATGGCACTCCAAACATTGAGAAATTGCAGTATTTGGCTTTTCTTTAGTCGTTAGTGTAACCACAAGCCCTTTAATTAAGGATAAAAAATCAACAATTTTACAGAAGGAGAACATCCATATTCTTTAATCACCTTGCTGTTCCATCAACTCCTTATAGTGCTGTTCATATTCTTCATCTGTAAAACTTTCGGCACAACTTTTGGAGCGAGTTAAAATTCGTAGATTCTCTTGAAATAATATTTCCTGTCGGCTCATTTGAGAACCAAAATATTTAGGTGAATAAAATCTATCAATCTCAGTTTGCTTCAAATTTTTATACCCGAGAGAAACGGCCATTTCTGAAAGTAAGTCAAGTCTAAAAGAATTACTACTATCAAAATGAGGTGATTTTTCGTTTAAACTATCTAAATATTCTCTCCATGCATGTCGGACTTTTTTATTTTCTTGAAATACGACATCTATTGTATTTAATGCATCAACCCATTCTTTTGTTATTGGGGCTGATTTTCGATCTGCCATTAATGTAAGGAAAACTCTTAATTGAGCATCTTTTTTGGCTTTTCTATCTTGGTATTTTATTCCTAATATCCAAACAATAATTGGAATAATAGCAACAGCAATAATTTGACCGATGCCGATAATGATTTGTATATATTCTGTTGTACTCATAACGCATAAATTTAATGCAAAGATAGTCTTTTAGACTAAAATACATTTGTGTTATTCGGAAAATTTCATCTTTAATTAGATATTATACAGCCTACTATGCAAAATAGTAGAATATATAACTTAAGGTTTGGCTCTTCTACACACTTTAAGAATAATATAATGAGCAATATTCTGTTTCTGGTGTGATGGACATAGCATAATGTCATAAACAATGCGATGATTTGAGGAACAAACCGTCTGTTTATCGATAAATTAAGGATTGTTATTCATAAAGGTCCGTAATTAGTCAAATCATTTTTCGTAACTCAACCTTAGTAAAGATTCAAAATCTTTGCGAGGTTATCATGGGGCAATCTCCGTCATCCTCAAGTTACAACAGTAATAATGATGGACTTCCTCTGATTCAAGGTAATTTGGATATACTTGATGGGATAACGATTTCGCGTATATACACAAATGAACCAACTAAAATATCCTTGCCAAAGGACTTAATTCTAACTGTTAGAGCACCTGTTGGAATTGTTGCAGAGAACAAAATGAAAGTCTGTATTGGACGAGGAGTATGTGCGCTGAGAAATAAATCTGCAATGCCTACAATGTATATCTATTATGCTTTAGATTATTTCAGTTACAAATGGAAGCAGATTGAGCAAGGAAGCACATTCACCTCTATTAATGGAGATGATGTTAAAAATTTTACTATACCTTTAGTTGACGATGTTGAATACTCATGTGCTTTACTTTCAAAGGTTGATGTGCTTATTAAGTGTTCAATAGACCTTCATTCAAATTATATAAAGCAAAAGCAATATTTACTCTCGCAGTTGTTTATATGAACATCTGCGAGAGCAAGAATTGTTTCAACTCTTGTAGGGTAGAAATAATACTTTGTTCGACTTCAAGTTTAGTACAAAAAGCATCAATAATTTTGCATATATGTTGTTGCTTTGGTATAGGAGGTAGTTTGATTTCTGCCTTTTGGAATATATCCATTCTCAAAGATGATACTGTAGAACCAACGGAATTCCTAACAAAATAAGAATTTAATGTACTCATAAAATAGTAACAATACTTTGGTAGAATACATGAAGCGAAATCCGTTATGGCATAGCACCTTTGGTGTAAGGCAAATTTTCCTTTATAATATCGAGGGTAAAAACTTTGTCCTTCACCAGCATAAATAACAGCTTCCTTGTCAAACGAATAAGTTGGAAACCATTTTAATTCTTCTGAACGGTCAAAGAAAGGATACCAATTTTCTATATGTTCTATATTAGCATCTTGCACATCACCAACACCATTCGTAATATGTGCAATATTGCCTAAACGTATGGTATGAGCATCTATTATTGAGTTAAAGAGTAAATCTGTTATTACGGACTTTAGTTTTTTCAAATCCTCAATGATTTTGTTTTGAGTTGCGATGCGGCCTTCTACCAGTTGTAGTAATTGAGCTATTTTATATTGTTCATTCACAGTCGGAATAGCAATTTTGATAGATTTGATTTGCTCAAAGTTTAAGCCTTGTCTATTTCCACCAGCTTGAAAACTGTCTATTTGCTTTTGTCCATAGCTCGAAAGTAAAAAATTACAGAGAAAAGAGGATATAAGATTATCTTGTGTACGAATAATACAAACATGCTGATTTACATTGCCCCCTGCGATTTCTTTAGTCGCGATTGCACTACGCCCAATAGAAGCTCCTGTGATATTAAGCAGTACATCATCCAATTGTAACTCTGTATTCTTCTGACGTTGGTGGGTATCTTCATCTATGTAGGCTATATCATCTAATAAAAGTTGTCCCAATCCTACGTTTTGACTACGTACAAAAGGATGTCCCTCTGTCTTATACACAGCCTCACCACCTCTTGGGGTTACGCCACTACCTACTTTTATAGTTAGCTCACCAATGGTACATTTCTCCCACTCCCCACTAAACTCCGGGAATCTCAAATTTGGAACATTGAGGACTTTATTTTCGTTATTATTTGGCATAATCATTATTCTTTATCAGGGTTAATATCAAATGGCAATAAGTTGTCGCCATTATTGAATCGGTCAAAATCAGAGCTAAACAAGCGATCCTGAATGATTCGATACTTCTCAAATTCGCTTTCGGCAAATTCCTTAGCAAACTCTGCCGTAACCTTTCCAGCATCGGTAAGAATTTCATCACCACCTGCTTCAAGGATAATATCAATGCGCTTTGCCCAATCTTCCATTGTCATCGGAATATGTCGCTTTGCCATACGCTCTGCCATATCCAGTACGGAGTTGACCAAACGTCCCATATCTTCCAATTCGACACCTTTCAGATAGTCTTTTGCAATACTGACATCGGTCTTGACGATTTTTCCGTTGGGGGCTTTCTCCCATGTGGTCAATCCCATATGTTCTTTTTCGGCATCGGCTCTGCTAACGATTAGCTCTGCCGCAGTCTGACCGTGTACGGCATAGTGCATTTTGTTTTGAACTTTCTTGAAGAACAACCGGGTAGTAGGTGCATCGCGGTTGTAATCAATGGCAGTAGCATAAATATCGGTAAGTTTCTGGTAGAAACGGCGTTCACTCAGACGAATCTCACGAATCTCTGCCAGCAAATGCTCGAAATAGTCCACACCAATGAATGAACCATTTTCCATACGCTTCTTGTCTATCACATAGCCACGGATAGAGAACTGGCGGATGATGGAGGTACACCACTGGCGAAATTGGGTAGCGCGGATGCTATTAACCCGATACCCAACAGAAATAATGACATCAAGATTGTAAAACAAAGTTTTACGATTCACCTGCCGTTTGCCTTCTGTTTGAACTACCGAGAAAAACTCGGTAGTTGATTCCTTTTGTAGCTCACCACTGGCATAGATGTTTTTAAGATGTAATCCAATATTGTCAGTCGAGCAGTCAAACAGAGCGGCCATTGCTTTTTGAGTACACCAAATGGTCTCATTCTGATACATCACTTGTATGCCCTCTTCTTTACCTTCAATAGCGAAGATAAGGAACTCAGCCGTACTATTCCGTATTTCAAATCGCTTTGCCATTGCCTCTAATTTTAGTCAACTAACCCTAATTCTTTCAGATAGCCTTCGATTTCTTTATCAAGATCGGCTCGTTTGGCTTCGAGTTCTTTAATCTCCGCCATTACCGCCTTGATGTCGATAGGTTCTTCTTCCTCAAAGGTATCGACATAACGAGGGATATTCAGATTATAGTCATTGTCAGCTATCTCTTGCAGTGTGGCAAGGTGGCTGTACTTCTCGATTTCCTTACGGTCACGATAGGTGTCAACTATCTTTTTGATGTGTTCGGGTCGAAGTTTGTTTTGAGTTTTTACTTTTTCAAACTCTTTGCTGGCATCAATAAAGAGGATGTTGTCATCTTCCTTACGGCACTTTTTGAGTACCAAAACACAGGTTGGTATAGATGTTCCATAGAAGATGTTAGCAGGCAGACCAATGATTGCGTCCACATAATTTTTCTTCTCAATAAGGAAGCGGCGGATGACACCTTCGGCATTGCCACGGAATAATACACCGTGAGGAGCTACACAAGCCATCGTTCCACCATCGGAAAGGTGGTATATCATGTGAAGAATGAAGGCGTAATCGGCTGTCTTGCGTGGGGCTAAACGCCCGGCTTTGCTGAAACGGTCATCAGTATTGAATTTGTCAGCCGCACTCCATTCGGCAGAGAAAGGAGGATTTGCAACTACCGCATCAAACTGGGTATCGCCAAAGGCATCCCATTCAAGAGTATCACCGTTTTCAATTTTGAAGTTGCTGAATCTGATGTCATGAAGCAACATATTCATGCGAGCCAAGTTATAGGTGGTCGGATTCTTTTCCTGACCGTAAATTTCTACAGCGTTACCGATGTGTGCTGCACGGAGTAGTAGAGAGCCTGAGCCACAAGTCGGGTCATAGACATTGCGTAAACGCTGGTGTCCGATGGAAACAATTTCTGCCAAGATACGGCTGACTTCCTGCGGAGTATAGAATTCTCCGGCTTTCTTTCCGGCTCCTGCCGCAAACTGCGAAATCATATATTCGTAAGCATCGCCCAGAATATCAATCTCCTGCGATGCCTCTACACCAAAGTCTATATCATCCAATGCAAGAAGCACATTGCTGACAAGGGTATTTTTATCATCGGCAGTTTTACCCAGTTTCGGCGAAGCCAAATCAATATCCGAAAACAATCCTCCAAAATCTTCTTCGCTGTCCTGTCCAAGAGTGCTGTCTTCAATACGCTTCAATGAACGTTCAAGTATAGGTAAAATGTTCTCTTTCCGCTTGATGGCCTCTATTACGGACGAAAACAAAAATTTCGGTTCAATGAAGTAACCTATATTTTCCAAGCATTGATTCTTTGCTTCCTCTTGTAACTCAACCGCATCGGTATCATCCATTTCCCACAATTCCTTAAAGGTTATTTCATCATCCACCAAGGCATTGTTGGCATACTTCTCTATTTTCTCCGACAAGTATTTATAGAAAATGAAACCTAATGTAAAATACATAAAATCGCTTGCCGACATATTGCCACGCAAACGGTTTGCGACCTCCCAAAGCTGGTCTCGGAGTTTCTGTTGCAGTTCTTCGCTCATAATATCCTATTCCTTATTTTTATTTATTGTTTGACGCAATAGATTAAAAACATAATCCATTTCCGTATCGCTTTTCAATGGGAAACGAACCTCATAAGCTCCATTTCCCCAATGCCCGACTTCTGACACATCACGAGTAATACATTCAGGGTCTTTGAGTGTTCCTTTCTTCGCATTGAGAAACAGTCTTATACCCTTATTTTGCATAACTATATCACAAAACACCTTACTTCCAATTTTGAAACCTATAGTTTTCTTCTTGGGATATATTGTAATATCTTCTCCAAATGACAGTAAAAACTCTTTGATTTCCGCATATATATTCAAGAAATCATCTTCTATATTCTCTAAATGATCCTGTTCGCTATATACTTTAATCTCTTTACTTACCGTAGTTATTGTCTCACTATTAGAGACTGTTTTAATACCTGTCTCTTATACACATCTGACGCTGCCGACGAAGCTAGAAGTGTAG
>ERZ1027160.595-NODE-595-length-15728-cov-6.996810_pt1 | contig 15728 bp, 8 predicted proteins | sample MGYA00519275_ERZ1027160 | MGnify/ENA primary metagenome ERZ1027160 (study PRJEB26926, sample SAMN06164707) | human gut metagenome | biome: ENVO:00009003; feature: ENVO:2100002; material: ENVO:00002003 | host: Homo sapiens | place: USA | collected 2012 ...
CGGGAAATCGTCTTGCAGGGGACGGTGATCTCTTCGGCCGACAACAAGCCCATCGTCGGTGTTTCGGTCTATGTCGAGGGGACGACCGTCGGCGCCACCTCGGACATCAACGGCAACTACACCCTCAAGGTGCCGGCGGGAACGAAACACGTCACCTTCGCTTTTCTGGGCTACGACACCAAGAAGATCGCCGTCGCCGATGTCGAACTGTTCAAGCTCGTGACGCTGATCGAGGCGTCGAACGTCATGGACGACGTGGTGGTCGTGGCCTTCGGCACGCAGAAGAAGGAGAGTTTGGTGGGAGCCGTGCAGGTCGTGCGTCCCAGTACGCTCAAGGTGACGTCGAGCAACCTCTCGACCTCGTTCGCGGGCAAGATCGCCGGCGTCATCTCGACCCAGTCGTCGGGCGAACCCGGCGCCGACGGTGCGAATTTCTGGATTCGCGGCATCTCGACCTTCGGGGCCAACAAATCGCCGCTGCTGATTCTCGACGGCGTGGAGATCGTCTCGGAGATGCTCAACAACATTCCGCCCGAGGCGATCGAGTCGTTTTCGATCCTGCGCGACGCCACGGCCACGGCGCTCTACGGTTCGCGCGGCGCCAACGGCGTAATGATCATTACCACCAAAAACGGCCGCCAGTCGGAGAAGATGGCGATCAACGTTCGTCTCGAGTCGGGCATTTCGATGCCGACGCGCGTGCAGGACATCGCCGACGGCGTGACTTACATGGAGAACTACAACGAGGCGCTGCGCACCCGCACCCCGGCGGGCGAAACTTATGTGCAGCACTTTTCGGACGAGAAGATCACGGGCACGCGCAACCGGCTCAATCCCTACGTCTATCCCGACAATGACTGGTATTCGATGCTTTTCAAGGATTTTACGGTCAACGAGAACATGAATCTCAATGTGCGGGGCGGCGGCAAGGTGGTCGACTATTTCCTCAATGCTTCGATCTTCAACGAAAACGGTATCCTGAAGAAGCCCGCGGAGTCGAAATTCAACACCAACATCAATTCGCAGAAATACCTTTTCCAGGCCAACGTCGGCGCGCAGCTCACCCGAACGACCCGCGTGAGTCTGAAGATGAACACGCAACTGCTTTTCTGGCACCGTCCCGTCGAAGAGGTGAAAGACCTGTTCTACTATACGATGCGCGCCAATCCGGTCGCTTTCCCGGCCATCTATCCCAAAGGCTCCGTGGAGGATCTCGACGACCCGATTTTCGGAAATGCCCCTTCGTGGGACGGTGGTTCTACGGACATCAATCCTTATGCCCTGTTGAGCCGCGGATACGGACAGCGCCATACGCAGTACATCACCACGACCTTCTCGGTGGACCAGGACCTCGATTTCGTCACCAAGGGACTGAAGGTTCGGGGCATGGTCTCGTTCTACAACAAGACCTATGCGGCGACTTACCGTTCTTTTTCTCCCTATTATTACGAAATGACCGACTATACCGACAACGGCGACGGGACTTTCGACTACAACCTGCAAAGCATCGGCACGCCCGGATCGTCCTATCTGGGAACCTCCACGGGGCGGAACGGTTACCGTGAGATCTCGTTGCAGGGGCAGATCGAATATTCGCGCACGTTCGGCAAACACGACGTCAACGCCCTGTTCGTCTACCACCAGAAGGAGAAGGTCGACAATCAGCCCGCCAATGATGAGTACAAGGTGCTTCCTTACCGCGAGCAGGGTCTCGCCGGACGTTTTACCTATGGGTATGACAACCGCTACCTGATGGAGTTCAACTTCGGCTACAACGGCTCGGAGAACTTCATATCGGGTCGTCGTTTCGGGTTTTTCCCCTCGATCGCCGGAGCGTGGGTCGTGTCGGGCGAACCGTTCTGGGAAGGTATCCGCAGCAAGGTGAACCTGCTGAAAATCCGTGCTTCGTACGGTCTTTCGGGCAACGACTATCTGGCCGACAGCAGCAACAATATCGTCCGTTTCCCCTATCTCACGACGGTCAACATGAACAAGGCGCTCTACGTGTGGTTTTCGCCCAACTTCGTCAAGCAGACCGGACACGAGATCAAGACCGTGGGCAATCCCCTGGCCACGTGGGAGGAGAGCACCAAACTTAACGTAGGACTTGAACTGGGACTGTTCGACGCCCTGACGCTGAACGTCGACGTTTACAAGGAAAATCGTACCGGCATCTTCATGCAGCGGCGTTCGCTGCCCTCGACGATGGGCCTTTCGGGCGTCACGCCCTACGGCAATCTGGGTGAGGTGGAGAACCGCGGCGTCGATGTTTCGCTCGAATACAACAAGGCGTTCAACAAGGACCTGCTGGTCTCCGTGCGCGGAACGTTCACCTATGCGCACAACGAGGTGAAGGCCCGCGACGAGGCGAAATACCTGCCCAACAAATACAACTCCGTGCTGGGCAAACCCGTCAATTCGGTTTACGGACTGGTCGCCGACGGCCTTTTCGCCTCGCAGGAGGAGATCGACAACTCGCCCCGGCAGACCTTCATGCCCGATTATCTGCCTGGCGACATCAAATACCGCGACCTGAACGGCGACGGCGTGATCGACGCCAACGACCGCACGTCGCTGGGTTATCCCACCGTGCCCGAGATCTTGTACGGCTTCGGCGCCTCGGTCAACTACAAACGCTGGGACTTCTCGTTCTTCTTCCAGGGCACGGCGCGCGTCTCGCTGCGCATGTACGACATGCACCCGTTCCGCGACAATCAGTATTCGGGCTTCAACATGACGCAGTACGTTGCCGACGACCACTGGTCGGAAGCCGATCCCAATCCCAATGCCGCCTATCCGCGCCTGGATTACCGCTACAACGCCAACAACACGCAGACCTCGTCGTTCTGGATCAAGAACGGCAGCTACCTGCGCCTGAAGAGCGTCGAACTGGGTTTCACGTACAAAAGCCTGCGCGCCTATCTGGCCGGCACGAATCTGTTCATCATTTCGCCCTTCAAATACTGGGACCCCGAAATGGGAAGCGGCAACGGCTTGAAATACCCGTTGCAGCGCGTGGTGAAACTCGGCCTTCAGTATAACTTCTAAAATTCGAGCGACATGAAAAAAATCATATCCATTTTGCTGTTTGCGTGCGCCGGAGCGCTTGCCGCGTGCGATTTCCTCGACGTGGTTCCCGAGGGGCAGGCGACGCAGGAGGACATCTTCAAAACCTCCAAGGAGGCCCGCAAGTACCTCAATACGCTCTACACCTACGCCCCCAACATCGCGGCCTACCGCTACATGCCCGACTTCTGCGCCGGCGACGACATTATCACCGCCACCAACGGCCAGACCCGTTATTTCCCCTACAAGAGCATGCTCTACAACGAGGAGAACGCCAGCCAGACCTACTACGGTCTGTGGGACGCGACGACCTCTTCCCCGTCCGGGCGCACGAACTACGACATGTACAAGGGCATCCGCTACTGTTACATTATGATCGACAATATCGACGCAGTCCCGGGCATCTCGCCGTCCGTGGCCGACGAGTTCAAGGGCGAAGCCTATTTTCTGATCGCCTATTACCACTGGGTGCTGCTGACTCACTACGGCCCGGTCATCCTCGTCAGGGGGCAGCTGGACATGGGGCTTCCCGAGGAGCAGGTCTATGTGGCCCGCAGTCCGTTCGACGAATGCGTGACGTTCATCGCCGAGACCTACGACCGCGCGGCCGATTTGCTGCACGGGTATCCGACGCGTCCCGATGCCGACCTGGGGCGCGCCACCTCGGTGGCGGCCAAGGCGATGAAGGCCCGGCTGCTGCTCTATGCCGCCAGTCCGCTCTGCAACGGCAACACGGAGTTCTACGCGCGTTTCCGCAACAACGACGGCACGCCGCTGATGAGCCAGACCTACAATCCCGAAAAGTGGAAGTGGGCGCTCGACGCCTGCCAGGAAGCGATCACGCTGGCCGAGGACAACGGGCACAGGCTCTACGAAAGCCCGAACGCGACTGCGGCTGCAACCGCTGCCGAGCGCGGCGAGATCAACTACCACGACTGCTTCGTCGAACCGCTCTGGAACACGGCCGAGTACCTTTGGGCGATGGGCGACCAGACCGGCATCGGGCACTTGCAGCGTTACGGAGGCGCGCGCCTGAAGCTGCCGTACAGTACCGACGGCTTCTGCATCAACATCGTTCCGACGTTCGAGTGCGTGGAGATGTACTACACGCACAACGGTCTGCCGTGGGACCGAGACCCCGAGACCATGCATATCGACCCCTATGCCTATAATGCCGAAAAGGAGACTGCCAACCTCCATGTCTACAAGGAGCCGCGCTTCTATGCGTCGGTGGGCTACGACCGCGGCAAGTACGCCATCAACGGCGAGGAGTTCATTCTCAAATGCCGCGCCGGCGAGATGCAGGGCAGCGTGCTCGACGCCTCGAAGGAGTACCAGAGCTGTACGGGCTACATTCTCAAGAAGTGGATTCACCGCCAGTCGGCCTTCAACTACGACACCAAGTCGTGGACCTACCGCAAGTACGCCTATCCTTACATCCGCCTTGCGGAACTCTATTTGAGCTATGCCGAGGCTGATTTCGAATACAACGGGTCGTTGAGCGACGCGAGCCTCAATTATCTGAATCTGGTCCGCCGCCGCTCGGGGCTGCCCGATTTCAAGGATTCGTGGGCCTTGGCCGGGGGCATTCCCACCGGCGACGAACTGCGCAAGGTGCTGCACCGGGAGCGTTCGATCGAACTGCTGATGGAGGGCATGCGCTACCACGACCTGCGCCGTTGGAAAGAGGCGGGCGAAGCGATGTCCCGGCGTCCCAAGGCGTGGAATCTCGACGGCAGGACGGCGGCCGATTTCTACCGGGTCTCCACGATGAAGGAGAGCGGCGTCCGCACGTTCGAATCCCCCAAGACCTACTGGATGGCCATTCCGTTGAGCGAAATCAATATCAACTACAACCTCGTGCAGAATCCCGGTTACTAACCTTAATAATCCGATTGCGATGAAGAATCTTGCGATATGCCTCCTGCTTCTGCTGGGAGCCGTAGGGTGCGGCGACGATTACGTCGTCTACGAGACGGTGGACACTATGGTCTGCATCCCGAAGAACGATTTCCAGGTCCTCGAATACGATGCCGCTTCGGGCCAGGCGTGCGTTTACGATCTCTATCTTTACAAGGGCGGTTACAATGACGACGGAATCACCGTGAAACTGGTGGTCGACCCCTCCGTGCTCGATGTCTATAACGTGGAAAACAGACTCGAACTGAAGGTGATGCCCGACAGGTATTTCGCCTTCGACCCCGAAGTGCGCTTGTCGGGGGACAGGGTCATGGACCGCGCCGAAATCCGCTTCGATGCCGCTTCGATGCTTGCCGACGGCATTGATTCCTCCTATGTGCTGCCGCTTTCCGTCAGGGCCGATGATCAGGGCAAGGTGCGTCCCGAAAAGAACAGCGTAATCATCCGGGTCGTGATGAAATAACCGTGATGCGGAGGAGGTCCGGCCTCCTCCGCATCCTCAATGCAAAAAAATATGTCAAAATTCTACATGCGGCTTCTGTCGGTGTGCCTCGCCGCCCTTGTCCTGGCGGCCTGCTCCTCCTCGGAGGGCGGCGGTGACGACGGCCCGACCGCCGGACAGATCCCCGATAAGGCCGGAATGACGGTGAAGGGAATCGTGAAGGACAGCGCCGGCAATGGCATTGCCGGGGTGGTGGTGAGCGACGGCCTGGAGGTGACGGCGACCGACGAACGGGGGATTTACTATCTGGCCTCCGACCTCGCGCGGCGCAATTTCGTCTTTGTCTCCGTGCCTGCCGACTGCGAGATTCCCGCCACGCAGGGCTGTCCGCGGTTCTACCGCAAAATCGACCGCAAACAGGCCGTCAACCGGGCCGATTTTACGCTGACACGACGCAAGACTCCGTCCGACCGCCATTCGCTGATCGTTATGGCCGACATTCAGCTGGCTGCCGATAACACGTCGGTGGATTCCTATCTCGGTCATGTCGTTCCCGATGTGCTGAAAACCGTGCAGGGGCTTCCGACGGAGGTTTACGGAGTCAGCCTGGGCGACCTGGTCTGGAACGATATGTCGCTTTTCCCGAAGTACCGTCAGGGGCTGGAGACGCTTGGCTTCACGACCTTCAGCCTGCCGGGCAACCACGATCACGATCCGGCCGAGTTGACCGATTCGCTCGCCTTGCAGAGCTACGAACGCTATTTCGGTCCGGCGAACTACTCGGTGAACATCGGGAAAATCCATTATCTGTTCCTCGACAACATCCTTTTCGACCATGCGCCGACCGCCGAAGAGGAGTATACGATCGGTCTTACGGACGAAATTTGCCGTTGGATCGAAGCCGATTTGCGCTACGTTCCGGCGGGCAGCACGCTCGTCGTCTCGTCCCATTGCCCGATTCTCTATCACACGAAGAACACCGCAGCGCGCAACCACCGCAATTTCCAGCGTTTCCTCGATGCGATAAGCCCCTATAAGGTCCATGCCTTCGGGGGGCACAAGCACTACCATGACATTTACCGTTACGACGACGGACGCAAGGTCATGCACTGCATCGCCCGCACGCCGGGCGACCTGTTCATCAACGGCGACGTCAACTGCGACGGCACGCCGCGCGGCTATGCCGTGGTCGAGGTCGATGGCGAACGGCTCTCGTGGTATTACAAGCCGGCGGGCGGGAAGCGCGATATGCAGATGCGCCTCTATGCACCCGGACGCACCAATTCGGCCTGTGTCTATGCCAATGTCTGGGGTTATGACACGGCCTGGAGCGCCGTGGAGTGGATTCCCGCTTCGGGCGGGCAGGCGGTGGCGATGGAGCGGACGCAGCGCACCGATCCCTATTACGAGGAGGTGCTGGCGACGGGTGTGCGCGGAGGGACGCCGACCAATACGTGGCATATGTTCCGGGTCGATCCGGGCAGCGAGCGGGGCGGCATGGTGCGGGTCACCGACAGTTTCGGGCATACCTACGAATCGTCCGTGTCCTGGTAAATACGACATTCGAACAAAACCTTAAATACAACTTCAACGATGAAGAGACTTTTTCTTTTTCTGACCGTCGCGGCAGCCGTTTGCTGTGCGGCGTGCAGCGACGATCCCGAGGTCGCCGAATCCAACCTTTCACTGCTCGAGGATAACGTGACGTTCGATATGTTCGGAGGGCGCAGCGTCCTTGAAATCACGGCCGATTCGCCGTGGACGGTCTCCTGCGACGACGATTGGTGCCGCACCAACGTCGCCGAAGGTTCGCACACGAAGAAGATCGTTCTGACGGTCGACCAGAGTTTCCTGTCCGAGGAGCGCACGACCGCGGTGCGTTTTTACGCCGCGGGCGAAGAGAAGCACACCGTGACCGTGACGCAGGAGAAGTTCGAGCCGATCCTCGTGCTGGCGGAGAACGGCACCGATATAACCGTCTACGGCGCCGGGAGCGAACCGGCCCTGAACCTGCGTGCATCCGTGGCATGGAAAATCGAGGGCGCGACCGACTGGTGCGCCGTGTCGCAGTCCGAAGGGACGAAAAGTTCGGTCGTGAAACTGTTGCTGACCGACGACGGCGAGGGCGTGCGTCCGCGCAGCGCGACGCTGACCGTCTCCTCCGAAATGGAGGGCGTCGAACCGCAGCAGGTGACCGTCGTGCAGCGGTCGACCGGGGCGAATACGGTCGTGGTCCGGGCGGGTGAAACCCGTGCGTTTCCGGCGCGGCGCACCGACGGCGCGTATGTGAAGGGCGTTGCGGCGGACTGGGTCTGGACCACCGACGCAGAGTTGCTTTCGGGGCTTGACTACGACGCTTCCCGGAATGAAATCACCTGCACTGCGGCCAAGTCGAAGCAGGGCAGCGGGCTGGTCGCGCTGTTCGACGCCGAAGGCGCGGTTGTCTGGTCGTGGCTGGTCTGGGTCGTGGACAAGATGCCTTCAGACGTGACCGTCGGCGGTATCGCCTGGCAGGACCGCAATGTCGGGGCCGAATACCATTCGACCGATCCGAAGGCCTGTGTGCAGGATTTCCGCTCCTACGGACTGTTCTATCAGTGGGGCCGCAAGGAGCCGTTCATCGGCGCGAAGATCCTCTCGAAGAACAAATATTACGAGGGGCATGCGGAGTATCCCGATGCTTTCGGCGCGATGACGCGCGAGGTGGTTTTCAACGCCTCCCGCACCGCCGGCTGGCAGGTCAGCGGCGAGGAGATGACCGCCGCAACGGCAAACGGCAATCCGACGACGTTCTATACCCGGTCGTCCGCAGCGATGTCCGAAGGCTGGACCGAGGGCGGCAAGGGGCTGAACGATCCCTGCCCGGTGGGATACCGGGTGCCGACGGCGGCCGAATGGCAGTCGCTGCTTGCCTACGTGGACGGCAACGCCGCCAAGAACCAGGATTCGGGCGACACGTACAGCCGCTGGTATGCGCTCAATTCGGGCGGAACCCTCATCGGCCCGTCGACGATGTTCCGCAAGGGCGATAACGGCCGCATCCACTATCCGGGGCGTTCGGCAGCCTATTGTTCGTCGACGCTCGCCGGCGGCAAGCCGCTCCCGATGTACGACTGGAAGGCGGGCGACGCCACGGGCGAGGGGACCTATTACGAACGGAAGATGACCACAGCCTACGGCATGCGCTGCGTGAAGGAGTGACGCCGCTGCGATCGCGGGGGCTTCGGGCGGGAGTGAGTTTATTCCGTCCGAGGCCCTTTTTTTGCGGTATTTTCATTACCTTCGCATGTCTTTTCAAACTTTTACCGATGAAAAATAGCATCTTTACCGTATTGGCGGCCCTCGTGCTGTATCCCGCCGGGGCGCAGCCCGTCACCCCGCAGGACCGGCGGCGCGCCGCGGAACTGGTCGAACGCATGACGCTCGACGAAAAGATCGGCCAGCTGGTCCAGCAGCGCGGAGGCGGCGCCGTCACGGGACCCGACAAGACGGAACTTTCCGTCGAACGGCTGGTCCGCGAAGGGCGCTGCGGCAGCGTATTCAACATCAAGTCCTTCGAGGAGACCGAGCGGTTGCAGCGGATCGCCGTCGAGGAGAGCCGGCTGGGCATCCCGCTGCTGATCGGCGCCGACGTGATCCACGGTTTCCGGACGATCTTCCCGATCAACCTCGCCGTCGCCGCCTCGTGGGACCCTGCCGCCGCGGAGTCGCTGGCCCGCGTTTCGGCCCGTGAAGCTTCGGCCATGGGCATCCATTGGACCTTTTCGCCGATGTGCGACGTTTCGCGCGACCCCCGGTGGGGTCGTGTCTCCGAGGGCGCGGGCGAAGACCCCTATCTGGGCGCGCGTGTCGCCGAAGCGATGGTGCGGGGCTATCAGGGCGACTTGTCCGACCCCTCGTCGGTCCTTGCCTGTGTGAAGCATTTCGCCGCCTACGGCGCTCCGCAGGCCGGGCGCGAATACCATGCGGTCGATATGTCCGAGCGGGTTTTCCGCGACAGCTACCTGCCGCCTTACCGGGCGGCGCTCGATGCCGGGGCCGCGACGGTGATGACCTCGTTCAACGACCTCGACGGCGTTCCGGCCACGGCTAACCGCTGGCTGATGCGCGACCTGCTGCGCGACGAACTGGGCTTCGGCGGATTCGTGGTGACCGACTACGGCACGATCGGCGAACTGAAAGCTCACGGCGTGGCGGGCGACGATGCGCAGGCTGCCGAACTGGCCCTGCGCGCCGGGGTCAACATGGACATGATGAGCGCCGCCTACCTGTTCCATGCCGCCGAACTGGTGCGGGAGGGGCGTATCCCGGAGTCGCTGATCGACAGCCTTTGCCGCGAGGTGCTGGCCGTGAAGTTCCGCCTGGGGCTGTTCGACGATCCTTTCCGCTACCAGGCGAAGGAGCGCGAGAAGTGCTATTACGCCCTGGAACATCTCGATGCCGCGCGCCGCGTGGCCCGCAGTTCGATGGTGCTGCTGGAGAACCGCGGCGGCGTGCTGCCCCTGAAAAAGGGGAGCCGGATCGCGCTGGTGGGACCTTTCGCCGATTCCCGGTGGGACCTGATCGGCTCGTGGGTTCATTTCGCCGAGGCCGGTCGGACCTCGACCTTTCTCGACGGACTGCGGGCGCGTTTCGGAGCCGACCGTGTGACCTATGCCCGCGGATGCGACCCGCACAAGGCCCTCGAAGGCGGTATTTCGGAGGCGGTGGCCGCAGCCGCGAAGTCGGACGTGGTGCTGGTCGCGCTCGGATTGAAGGCGGGGGAGAGCGGCGAGGCGGCAAGCCTTGCGTCGCTTGCGCTGCCCGACGCGCAGCGTGACCTGCTGGAGAGCTTGAAGCAAACCGGGAAACCGGTTGTCGTCCTGCTGGTTACGGGTCGTCCTATGGAGCTGGCCCGCGAAGCGGAACTTGCCGACGCCCTGTTGCTGACCTGGTATCCGGGCACGATGGCGGGCGAGGCGCTGGCCGATGTCGTGTCGGGCGACTACAACCCCTCGGGGCGTTTGCCGATGACCTTTCCCCGCACGGTGGGGCAGGTTCCGATCCATTACGACATGAAGAGCACGGGACGTCCGGCCGACGAGTCGGGCAAGCCCAACAAATACACTTCGCGCTATCTCGACGTACCCAATTCGCCGCAGTATTGTTTCGGCTACGGGTTGAGCTACACGACGTTCGGTTATTCGGACCTGCGGGTGCTGACGCCCGAAACCGCCGTCGGCGGCGAGGTTCGCGTGTCGGTCCGCGTGACCAACACGGGCGGTCGCGACGGCGAGGAGGTCGTGCAGCTCTACGTGCGCGATCTGCTGTCCGGTGTGACGCGTCCGGTTCGTGAACTGAAAGGTTTCCGGAAGGTCATGCTTCGCGCCGGGGAGAGCCGCGAGGTGACCTTCACGCTGACGCCCGACGACCTTTCGTTCTGGCGTCTCGACAAAAAGTGGGGCCAGGAGCCGGGCGACTACCATGTCTGGGTAGGGCACGACTCCGACTGCACGCTCGGCGGCAGTTTCCAGATCACCGAATGATTCGTCTCTCCGGCACGGCGGCCGACGCCGCGGGTGCGGGACAGCTGCAAGGGAGCAGCGGCTTCGGCCGCCGCTCCCTTTTCCGTGCCCGGCGGGACGGTCCGGATGTCCCGGAAAAACCCGTTCGGAGATGTTTCGGACAAAAGGTTCCGGGGAATGGCTGGGCTTTCGCAAATTTTTTCTACCTTTGGAGGTCAAAACAGTACGCAATGATGGATTTGAAGACGATACGTGCCGAACTGCGCAAGCTGACCGCGATTGTCGACGGCTGGGAGCCTTCCGGGGAGATTCCGGCCCTCGAACGCGACCTGGCGCTGGAAAAACTGCGGACGCTCTACGATGCGGTGCGCTTTACGGAGGTGGAATCCCTTCCGGAATCCCCGGTTGCGGAGACGGAGCCTGCGGCGGCTCCGGTGCCCATCGACCTCGGGGCGGTGCTTTCGCTCGACCCGACGGACGAAGCCGTGTTCGAACCCGGTCCCGATGCCGTTTCAGGACCCGCGTTCGATGCGGAGGCAGAACCCGCAGAGCCGTTTTCCGAACCCGATACGACGGTCGCGGCCGATTCTGCCGGGGTGTTTGCCGGGGGGAATCCCGATACGGAGACGCCCGGAATGGCGGAGCCTGCGGCGTCGGATTCCGAGCCGGAACTTGAGGGGGAATCCGGATTTGAGCCTGATCCCGAAGCGGCGTCCGAAGCCGCATTCGTCGCCGGAGAATCCGAACCGGCCGCCGAATCCGGACCGGTCGCAGCATCCGAATCCGAGGCCATGCCCGAACCGTCTGCGAAGCCGGTCGCTGCGCCTGAATCCGAGGCTGCGGCTGAACTGTCTGCGAAGCCGGTCGCTGCGCCCGGACCTGCCGCTGCGGCTGAACCGGTCGTCGTTCCGGAACCCGCTCCTGCGCCAGCTCCGGAACCCGCTCCTGCGGAGAAACCCCAATACATCGCGCCCACGCTGTTCGGGCTGGAGGAGGAGACCGTCCGCCACCGTCACAAACAGCGCGTCATCATGTCGCTCTACGATACGCCTGCGCCCGCCGAAAAGCCCGCAAGGCCCGAAACGGCGGAAAGACCGGCGGAGCGTCCCGAACCCGCTGCCCGTCCCGAACCCGCTGCCCGTCACGAACCCGCTGTGACGCCCGGACCGACTGTCCGTCCCGGGTTTGCCGCGACTCCCGAACCGGCGGCTGCGCCTGCGTCCGCAGGCCCCGTGCCGCAGTCCGGAATGTCCGTGCCGCAGTCCGCGGCGGAACCCGTCACCGTTTCGGAAGCGCCTGCCGCCGCCGAGCCGGAGGAGGCCGAATCCGGAGCGAGGGAGGTTGCGGTCCCTGTCGGGGCCGTGCTGGGCGAGGTGATCAACCACGACGTGCAGACGCTGGCCGACACGATCGCTCCGCGGCGCGACATGGCTTCGGAACTGCGCCGCGGCGAACCGGTCGCCGACCTTCGCAACGCCATCGGCATCAACGACAAGTTCCTGCTGATCCGCGATCTGTTCGGCGGCGACGGCGAAGCCTATGAAGAGGCGATCGCGACGCTCAACGCCTTCGACGATTTTGACGAGTGCATGATCCACATTGCCGAGAACTACGCCTGGAATCCCAATTCGGACGGTGCGAAGTTTATGATGGAACTGCTCGAACGCAAATTCGCCTGACACGATGGCCAAACTCTATATCGTACCTACGCCGATCGGGAATCTGGACGACATCACGCTGCGCGCAGTGAACGTCCTGCGCGAGGTGGATTTCATCCTCGCCGAGGACACGCGCACGACGTCGTTCCTGCTGAAGCACCTCGGCATCGAGCAGAAACTCCGTTCGCACCACAAGTTCAACGAGCACGCCACGGTCGAAATGGTCGCCGGGGCGATCGCCGCGGGACGCAATGCCGCCCTGGTGTCGGACGCCGGGACGCCCGGCATTTCGGACCCCGGGTTCCTGTTGGTGCGCACGTGCGTCGAGGCGGGGATCGAGGTCGAGACGCTGCCCGGCGCCACGGCGCTGATTCCGGCGCTGGTGCAGAGCGGGTTTCCGTGCGACCGTTTCTGCTTCGAGGGCTTCCTGCCCCAGAAGAAGGGGCGGATGAAGCAGTTGCAGGCGCTTGCCGGCGAGGAGCGCACGATGATTTTTTACGAATCGCCCTACCGCGTGGTCCGGTGTCTCGAGCAGTTCGCCGAGGTTTTCGGCGAAGACCGCCGGGTTTCGGTGTCGCGCGAGATCACCAAGAAGTTCGAGCAGACCGTGCGCGGAACCGTCGCCGAGGTGCTCGGGCATTTCCGCACGACCGAACCCAAGGGCGAGTTCGTGATCGTCGTGGCCGGAAAGCCCAAAGTCCGCCGCGTCCGGGAGGACGGGGAGGAGTAACTCAAATCGAAACGCATTGATGGAAGAGAACCGTACAGACGATACACAAAAGGTAAAACGTTCGTTTTCGGCGTGGCTCGGGGAGCTGCGCGAATTTATGAAGGGCCGTTTCAGCCTCGACGAGGACAAGGCGCAGCGCGACGAGGTCGTGGCCTCCGTCTCGAAGGGCGTGGAGTTCCGCGGCGTCAACCTCTGGGTGCTGATCTTCGCCACGATGATCGCCTCGCTGGGCCTGAACGTCAATTCGGCCGCGGTGATCATCGGCGCGATGCTCATTTCGCCGATCATGGGCCCGATCATGGGTGTCGGCCTCGCGCTGGGCATCAACGATTTCGAACTGCTCAAGAAGTCGCTGCGCAACCTGGCGCTGATGTTCATCGTCGCCATCATCACCTCGACGGTCTATTTCTTCATCTCGCCGCTCTCGTCGAACAGCAGCGAGCTGCTGGCGCGTACCGTGCCTACGACCTACGACGTGCTGATCGCCCTGTTCGGCGGCCTGGCGGGCATCGTGGCGCAGACGCGGCAGGACCGCACGTCGACCGTCATTCCCGGCGTGGCCATCGCCACGGCCCTCATCCCGCCCCTCTGTACGGCGGGCTTCGGACTGGCCACGGGGCAGTTCCGCTTTTTCATCGGCGCCTTCTACCTCTTCTTCATCAATTCGGTGTTCATCGCGCTGGCGACCTATGCCATGGTGCGTTTTCTGCAATACGAGAAGAAGGTCTTCATCGACAAGGTCCGCGAGCGCACGGTCAAGCGGCTGATGATGGTCATCACGCTGGTGACCTTCATCCCGAGCGTCGTCATCGGGTTCCACATGGTCCGCGTCTCGTTGTTCGAGGCCGTGGCCGACAAATACGTGTCGCAGGTCTTCAACTTTCCGCATACCCGCGTGATCGAGTGCAACAAACACTACGCGCAGGGCAAGAACCCCTCGCAGATCGAGCTGCTGCTCGTGGGCGAGCCGCTGGGCGAGGAGGTGATCGAGAATGCCCGTACGCAGATGCGCAATTTCGGGCTGGAGGAGGCCGAACTGGTCGTCCGGCAGGCCAATACGGAGGACAAGGTCGACGTGGTTTCGCTCCAGAAGAGCTATCAGGAGCTGCTGGAGGAGAAGAACCGCCGGATCGGCGAGATGTCCTCGCAGCTGAAACGCTACCGGGTGACCAACGTCGAGGTGAACGACATCTCGCGCGAAGTGGGGGCCATGATGGACAACATCGGGGCCATTTCGCTGACCAAGGGCATCACCTTCGACGTCGAGGGCACGCCCGGCGATACGACGCTCGTGTGCGTGGTGACGCCCCGGGATTCCGCGCTTCCGGTCGACCGTGAAACGCTGATCCGCTGGTTGAGAATCCGCACCAAGGTCGAGAACGTCAAACTTTTCGTGGAACCCTAATCCGGGCGGCAGGCATGAAACGAACCGATCTGACCATTTTGCAGCGCTTCTGGCTGGAGACCCTTTGGCTGGGCGCACGCGTGTTCGCCGTGATGCCTTACTGGTTCAAGTACTACGTCGTCGAAAACCTGCTTTTCGTCCTGCTCTACTACTGCCTGCGCTACCGCATGAAGGTCGTCAAGACCAACCTGCGGAACTCGTTCCCCGAGAAGAGCGAACGCGAACTGGCCGTCATCCGGCGGCGGTTCTACCGCACGCTGTCCGAAATCTTCGTCGACACGATCAACATGGCCTACATGAACGAGGAGAAGGGGCGGACGGTGCTCACGGTCAAAGACGTGGAGAAACACGTGGAAGCGGTGCACGGCCGCGATTGGATCGCCATGACGGCCCATTTCGGCTGCTGGGAGTACTGCTCCTACTGGGGGCTTTACGAGCGGTCGCAGATGCTGGTCGCCGTCTACCATCCGCTGCGCAGCAAGGTGATGGAGGAACTCTACCGGCGGCTGCGCAATTACGAAAATTCGATGACCGTCTCGATGAAGGAGAGCCTGCGTTTCTACCTGCGCAACCGGACCGGAGGCATCGCCGGCAAGAACCTCGTGATGGGGCTTATCGCCGACCAGAATCCCCCGCGGCGGCCCGACAGCCGTTGGTTCCGCTTCCTCAATCAGGATACGATCTTCTTCGACGGCGGCGAGAAACTGGCCCTGCGCTGCAAACTCCCGGTCTACTTCGTGAAGATGAACCGCCTGCGGCGGGGACGCTACGAAATGTCCTTCGAACTGATTTATGACGGCAAAGAGGAGGTCGCCGAATACGAAATCACGCAGCGTTACGTTCGTAAGTTGGAGCGGATGATCTGCGAGTGTCCCGAACTGTGGATGTGGTCGCATCGCCGCTGGAAGCACAAACGAACTCATGCCGGTCGCTAAAATCATCATACTCAACTGGAACGGCGCGGACCACCTGCGTCGTTTCCTGCCGTCGGTCGTGGCTGGGG
>ERZ1027160.611-NODE-611-length-15474-cov-7.666126_pt1 | contig 15474 bp, 10 predicted proteins | sample MGYA00519275_ERZ1027160 | MGnify/ENA primary metagenome ERZ1027160 (study PRJEB26926, sample SAMN06164707) | human gut metagenome | biome: ENVO:00009003; feature: ENVO:2100002; material: ENVO:00002003 | host: Homo sapiens | place: USA | collected 2012 ...
GTGTATAAGAGACAGCTTTTGATAAATAAATAGGCAAAATATTAACTTTATGTTCTCAGGTTTTTATATCTTTGCAGCGCAAAATCAAATATTAATTAGTATGTGTGGAATAGTAGGCTATATTGGTCAAAAGAAAGCCTACCCCATTCTTATCAAAGGATTGAAGCGATTAGAGTATCGCGGATATGATAGTGCAGGGGTAGCATTAATCAGTGATAACCGACAGTTGAACGTTTACAAAACGAAAGGTAAGGTTTCGGAACTGGAAACTTTCGTTACTCAAAAAGATATTTCCGGTAACATCGGAATTGCCCATACCCGTTGGGCTACGCACGGGGAACCTTGCTCCGCTAACGCCCATCCTCATTATTCCTCTTCCGAACATCTTGCTCTCATCCACAACGGCATCATCGAAAACTACGCCGTCCTTAAAGAAAAACTCCAGGCCAAAGGCTATTCATTCAAAAGCAGTACGGACACCGAAGTACTGGTGCAACTGATAGAATTCATCCAGAAATCCAAAAATACAGATTTGCTGACTGCTGTGCAATTAGCGTTGCGTGAAGTAATCGGTGCTTATGCCATTGCCGTGCTGGATAAGGACAATCCGGATGAGATTATAGCAGCCCGCAAGAGTAGTCCGTTGGTGGTAGGTATCGGTGAAGATGAGTTTTTCCTGGCTTCGGATGCTACGCCGATTGTGGAATATACAGATAAAGTCGTATATTTGGAAGATGAAGAGATTGCCGTCATCCGCCGCGGAGAGAAACTGAAGGTGGTGAACCTAAAAAATGTGGAATGTCCGCACGAAGTGAAGACGGTGGCGCTGAACCTGGGACAGTTGGAAAAGGGTGGTTATCCGCACTTCATGCTGAAAGAGATTTTTGAGCAGCCCGATTGCATTCACGACTGTATGCGTGGACGTATCAATGTAGAAAGTACAAATGTGGTGCTTTCCGCAGTGATTGATAACAAAGACCGCCTGCTAGCAGCCAAACGTTTCATCATCGTGGCGTGCGGTACTTCCTGGCATGCGGCGCTTATCGGAAAGCATCTGATAGAAAGTCTTTGCCGCATTCCGGTGGAAGTGGAGTATGCTTCGGAATTCCGTTACCGTGATCCGGTGATAGACAGTAAGGATGTGGTGATTGCGATTTCGCAAAGTGGCGAGACGGCGGATACACTGGCAGCTGTGGAACTGGCGCGGAGTCGTGGGGCATTTATCTATGGCATCTGTAATGCGATTGGTTCGTCTATTCCGAGGGCTACGCATACGGGTTCTTATATCCACGTAGGTCCCGAAATCGGAGTGGCTTCCACCAAAGCGTTTACGGGACAGGTGACAGTGCTCACCATGCTGGCGCTGACGCTTGCCAAGGAGAAGAATACGATAGATGAGGGGCAATTCCTTGCCATCGTGCAGGAGCTGAACCGCATTCCTGATAAGATGAAAGAAGTGCTGAAGCTGAATGGCAGCATTGCAGAGCTTTCCAAGATCTTCACGTATGCGCATAACTTTATCTATCTGGGACGCGGATATTCGTATCCCGTAGCCCTGGAAGGTGCGTTGAAGCTGAAAGAAATCTCTTATATCCATGCCGAGGGTTATCCGGCTGCTGAAATGAAGCACGGGCCTATCGCACTGGTAGATGCTGAAATGCCGGTGGTAGTGATTGCTACACAGAACGGGCTTTATGAGAAAGTATTGAGCAATATACAGGAAATCAAGGCGCGTAAGGGCAAAGTGATTGCCCTGGTGACAAAAGGGGATACGGTTATCAGCAAGATTGCCGATACTTGTATCGAGTTGCCGGAAACAATCGAGTGCCTCGACCCGTTAATTACTACAGTACCGTTGCAGTTACTGGCCTATCATATCGCAGTATGCAAGGGGATGGATGTGGATCAGCCGAGGAATCTGGCGAAATCGGTGACGGTAGAATAGTGGACCTATAAACAATATAACAATCGAATGGAAGAACTGAAGCATGAATGTGGCGTTGCCATGATACGCCTGCTGAAACCTCTGGAATACTATGAACAGAAGTACGGCACATGGATGTACGGTTTGAACAAACTCTATCTTCTGATGGAGAAACAGCACAACCGCGGACAAGAAGGTGCCGGTCTGGCTTGCGTAAAGCTGGAAGCAAATCCCGGTGAGGAGTATATGTTCCGTGAGCGTGCACTCGGTTCGGGCGCCATTACCGAGATATTCGGTACGGTGCAGAGCAACTTTAAGGATCTGACAAAAGAGCAGCTTCATGATGCGGATTACGCTAAGAAGTACCTCCCTTTTGCGGGCGAGGCTTACATGGGGCACTTGCGCTATTCCACTACCGGAAAGAGCGGCATTTCCTATGTGCACCCTTTCCTGAGGCGTAACAACTGGCGGGCTAAGAATCTCGCTCTTTGCGGTAATTTCAACATGACGAACGTGGATGAGATCTTTGCACGTATCACTGCTATCGGCCAGCATCCGCGGAAGTATGCCGATACGTACATCATGCTGGAACAAGTGGGACACCGTCTCGACCGTGAAGTGGAGCGCCTCTTCAATCTTGCCGAAGCGGAAGGATTGACAGGCATGGGCGTGACTCACTATATAGAAGATCATATGGATCTGGCAAACGTGCTGCGTACTTCGAGCAAGGAGTGGGACGGAGGCTATGTGATATGCGGACTGACGGGAAGCGGTGAATCGTTTGCCGTGCGCGATCCGTGGGGGATTCGCCCTGCATTCTGGTATCAGGATGATGAAGTGGCAGTGCTTGCCAGCGAACGCCCTGTGATACAAACCGCTTTCAATGTACCGGCAGCCAGCATTAAGGAATTGATGCCCGGACAAGCCTTGCTGATTAACAAGACAGGCAAGCTGCGTACCACCCAAATCAATAAAGTACGCGAGGTGAAACCCTGTTCTTTCGAACGTATTTATTTCTCACGAGGTAGTGATGTGGATATTTACAGGGAACGTAAACTATTGGGTGAGAAACTGATACCTAACATCTTGAAAGCCATCAATAAAGACCTTGACCATACTGTGTTTTCCTTCATCCCGAATACAGCGGAAGTTGCTTTCTACGGCATGTTGCAGGGATTGGATGATTATCTGAATGAAGAGAAAGTGCAACAGATCGCTTCCTTGGGACATAGTCCCAGTCTGGAGGAACTGGAACAGATACTTTCTCGCCGTATCCGTAGCGAAAAGGTAGCCATCAAGGATATCAAACTGCGCACGTTTATTGCAGAAGGAAACAGCCGCAATGACTTGGCTGCGCACGTGTATGATATCACCTATGGCAGTCTGGTGCCGGGTGTGGACAATCTTGTCATTATCGACGACTCCATTGTACGCGGAACTACTCTGAAACAGAGTATTATCGGTATTCTCGACCGTCTGGGTCCCAAGAAGATTGTGATTGTTTCTTCTTCCCCGCAGGTACGTTATCCTGATTATTATGGCATCGACATGGCAAAGATGAGTGAATTCATTGCTTTTAAAGCGGCCATCGAATTGCTGAAAGACCGGGATATGAAAGATGTGATTGCCGCTGCCTACCGCAAATCGAAAGACCAGGTAGGGTTGCCGAAGGAGCAAATGGTGAACTATGTGAAGGATATCTATGCACCTTTCACTGACGAGGAAATCTCCGCCAAGATGGTGGAACTGCTGACACCTGCCGGAACAAAGGCGAAGGTGGAAATCGTATACCAACCGTTGGAGGGGCTGCATGAGGCTTGTCCCAATCATCAGGGAGACTGGTATTTCAGCGGTGATTATCCTACGCCGGGCGGGGTGAAGATGCTGAATAATGCCTTTATTGACTATATAGAACAAGTATATCAATTTTAACGAAATAGTGTTTAGTGATAAGTGATTAACATTAATCACTTATCACTAAACACTAATCACTAACTAACATGAGAAATGTAACTCTTATCCTCGACGACGGGAGCCGCTTCCACGGCAAGTCGTTTGGCTACGAAAAGCCGGTAGCGGGAGAGGTGGTTTTCAACACAGCTATGACGGGGTATCCCGAAAGCTTGACTGACCCCTCGTATGCCGGACAGTTGATGACGCTCACTTATCCGTTGGTGGGCAATTATGGTGTGCCGCCTTTCACTATCGAACCGAATGGACTGGCTACCTTTATGGAAAGCGAACGTATCCATGCGGAAGCCATCATTGTAAGTGATTATAGTGAAGACTTTAGCCATTGGAACGCTGTGGAAAGCCTTGCTGATTGGCTGAAGCGCGAACAGGTGCCGGGCATCACAGGTATCGATACGCGTGAACTGACAAAGGTGCTCCGCGAACATGGCGTGATGATGGGGAAGATTGTTTTTGATGATGAACCGGAGAATGTGCCCGATGCCGTGTATGCGGGAGTGAATTATGTGGATAAGGTGAGTTGCAAGGAGATAATCCGGTACAACGAAGGTGCGGGTAAGAAGAAAGTAGTCCTGGTGGATTGTGGAGTGAAGACTAATATTCTTCGCTGTCTGCTGAAGCGTGATGTGGAAGTCATCCGTGTGCCTTGGGATTATGATTATAATGAACTGGAGTTCGACGGACTTTTCATCAGTAACGGCCCGGGTGATCCGGATACCTGTGATGCTGCGGTGCAGAATATCCGCCGGGCAATGAAGAATGAAAAACTACCTATCTTCGGTATCTGCATGGGAAATCAGTTGCTGAGTAAGGCAGGAGGAGCAAAGATATACAAGCTGAAATATGGTCATCGCAGTCACAACCAGCCGGTGCGTATGGTGGGCACGGAACGTTGCTTTATCACTTCGCAGAATCATGGTTATGCAGTGGACAACACTACGCTGACGGAAGATTGGGAACCGCTGTTCATCAATATGAACGACGGGTCTAATGAGGGCATTAAACATAAACGGAATCCCTGGTTCTCTGCACAATTCCATCCGGAAGCTGCCAGCGGGCCGACGGATACGGAGTTTTTGTTTGATGAGTTCGTGAAACTGCTGTAATCACCTATAAACATACAACAAATGAAAGAAAACAATATAAAGAAAGTCCTGCTACTCGGTTCCGGTGCACTGAAAATCGGTGAGGCAGGTGAGTTCGACTACTCCGGCAGCCAGGCACTCAAAGCCTTGAAAGAAGAAGGTATCTACACCGTTCTTATCAATCCGAACATCGCTACTGTGCAGACTTCGGAAGGCGTTGCCGACCAGATTTATTTCCTGCCTGTCACTCCTTATTTTGTAGAGAAAGTCATCGAAAAAGAACGTCCGGACGGCGTTATGCTCGCCTTTGGTGGACAAACGGCATTGAACTGCGGTGTTGCCCTCTACAAAGACGGAGTTTTTGAGAAATATGGTGTAAAAGTTCTCGGTACTCCCGTGCAAGCCATTATCAATACGGAAGACCGTGAGATTTTCGTGCATAAGCTGAATGAAATCAATGTAAAGACTATTAAAAGCGAAGCCGTAGAAAATGCCATTGATGCCCGTCGTGCTGCTGCCGAATTGGGTTATCCGGTGATTGTCCGCGCTGCATACGCGCTTGGTGGACTGGGTTCCGGTTTCTGTGACAATGAAGAGGAACTGGATGTGTTGGTTGAGAAAGCTTTCTCCTTCTCCCCGCAAGTGCTTGTGGAAAAATCTTTGCGTGGATGGAAAGAAGTGGAGTATGAGGTGGTGCGCGACCGCTTTGACAACTGTATCACCGTTTGTAACATGGAGAACTTCGACCCGCTGGGTATCCATACGGGAGAGTCCATTGTTATCGCTCCGTCTCAGACGCTCAGTAACTCCGATTATCATAAGTTGCGCGAACTTGCTATCCGTATCATTCGCCATATCGGTATTGTAGGAGAATGTAATGTGCAGTATGCTTATGATCCTGAAAGTGAAGATTATAGAGTGATTGAAGTAAATGCCCGCTTGAGCCGTTCTTCTGCTCTGGCTTCTAAAGCTACGGGGTATCCGCTTGCTTTCGTTGCTGCAAAACTCGGTCTTGGCTACGGATTGTTCGACCTGAAGAATTCTGTAACGAAAACCACAAGTGCTTTCTTTGAACCTGCATTGGATTATGTGGTCTGTAAAATACCCCGTTGGGACTTGGGTAAGTTCCATGGTGTAGACAAGGAACTGGGTTCCAGCATGAAGTCAGTAGGCGAGGTGATGGCTATCGGCCGTACTTTTGAAGAAGCCATTCAGAAAGGTCTGCGTATGATAGGACAGGGGATGCATGGTTTCGTAGAGAATAAGGAACTTGTTATCTCTGATATAGACAAGGCGCTCCGTGAACCGACGGACAAGCGTATCTTCGTCATATCCAAAGCTTTCCGTGCCGGATATACCGTTGATCAGGTGCACGAACTGACGAAGATCGATAAGTGGTTTCTGGAGAAGCTGATGAACATCATGAACACCAGCAAAGAGTTGGAACAGTGGAGCAAGAACCACAAACAGATAGCCGATCTGCCTTTGGAATTGCTGAAAAAAGCCAAGGTACAAGGTTTCTCCGATTTCCAGATAGCCCGTGCCATCGGTTATGAAGGAGACATGGAAGACGGTATCCTCTATGTACGCAATCATCGTAAGAGCGTTGGCATTGTCCCTGTGGTGAAGCAAATAGACACTCTTGCTGCCGAATATCCTGCACAGACTAATTACCTGTATCTGACGTATAGTGGCATCGCTAATGATGTTTATTACCTCGGTGACCGTAAATCCATCGTTGTACTCGGTTCCGGTGCGTACCGTATCGGGTCTTCCGTAGAGTTTGACTGGTGCGGTGTACAGGCACTGAATACCATTCGTAAAGAGGGGTATCGCAGCGTTATGATCAACTATAATCCCGAAACCGTATCTACGGACTATGATATGTGCGACCGCCTCTACTTCGATGAACTTACCTTCGAACGGGTAATGGATATCCTTGAACTGGAAAATCCGCACGGGGTGATTGTTTCTACCGGTGGTCAGATACCGAATAACCTTGCCCTGCGTCTGGATGCGCAGAAGGTGCCTATACTCGGTACTTCCGCCAAAAGCATTGACAATGCCGAAGACCGTGAGAAGTTCTCTGCCATGCTGGACCGTATCGGAGTAGACCAGCCTCGCTGGCGCGAACTTACGAGCATGGACGACATCAACGAGTTTGTGGAAGAAGTAGGTTTCCCGGTACTTGTGCGTCCGTCATACGTGCTTTCAGGTGCTGCAATGAACGTTTGTTCCAATCAGGAAGAACTGGAACGCTTCCTGCAACTTGCGGCCAATGTATCGAAGAAGCATCCGGTGGTTGTCAGCCAGTTCATCGAACATGCCAAGGAGGTGGAGATGGATGCGGTGGCACAAAATGGAGAAATAGTGGCATACGCTATCTCTGAACATATTGAGTTTGCCGGGGTGCATTCGGGCGATGCTACGATTCAATTTCCGCCGCAGAAGCTTTATGTGGAGACGGTACGCCGCATTAAGCGTATCAGTCGTGAGATTGCACGCGAACTGAATATCTCCGGTCCGTTCAATATCCAGTATCTGGCCCGTGAGAATGACATCAAGGTGATTGAATGTAACCTGCGCGCATCCCGTAGTTTCCCGTTCGTCAGCAAGGTGCTGAAGATTAATCTTATCGAACTGGCTACGAAGGTGATGTTAGGGCTTCCGGTAGAAAAGCCGAATAAGAATCTCTTTGAACTGGACTATGTAGGCATCAAGGCCAGCCAGTTCTCTTTCAATCGCTTGCAAAAGGCCGACCCGGTGTTGGGTGTGGATATGGCATCTACAGGTGAGGTTGGTTGTATCGGAAGTGATACGTCCTGTGCCGTGCTGAAGGCTATGCTTTCTGTAGGCTACCGCATACCGAAGAAAAATATCCTGCTTTCTACCGGTACACCGAAACAGAAGGTGGAAATGCTTTCTGCTGCCCGTCTGCTTCAGCAAAAAGGGTATAAGCTCTTTGCAACGGGAGGTACCAGTAAGTTCCTTACGGAGAATGGGGTGGAGAATACGCAGGTGTATTGGCCCAGTGAGACTAACCAACAGCCGCAAGCGTTGGATATGCTGCACAAAAAGGAGATCGACATGGTGGTGAATATTCCGAAGAACCTCACTGCGGGTGAGTTGAGCAACGGATATAAGATTCGTCGTGCCGCTATCGACCTAAATGTTCCGCTAATTACGAATGCCCGCCTGGCAAGTGCTTTCATCAATGCTTTCTGTACGATGACGCTGGATGATCTGGCAATTAAATCGTGGGCGGAGTATAAATAATCTCTTAGTGGGATTAAGTTTAAACGGTATTGCGATGAATCAAAAAATTAAGTAATACTATCTTAATTCTCCTCCTCCGTCGGAGGAGGAGTACCCGTAGGGGGAGGTGGTAGATGAAAAAAGAATTCCTTATGTATATGATTTATATGTATTTCTTGCTTCACCTACCACCCCGCCCTTTGGGCACCCCTCCTCCGAAGGAGGAGGGGAATTGAGATACACTATTCATAAAAAATAAGGAGAACATATTATGGAATTGCCACCGAATCCTACCGAATGGTATATGCAGTTGCTGGCTCCGTTAAGTCCAGATATAAAGTTAGATTTAATTGTAAATTGGCAGAGTCATTAAAAGAGAAACTTCCTCATTCTGAGAAAGTGACATCAAAATCAGAAGATTTCTTTGAAACATTGTCCGGTGCATGGGAAGAGGATATTACCAACGATAAATCAGGTATAGAAAAGGCTATGGAGGATGTGAAGGCCGGACGTGTAGACAAAGCTAAGGATGCGGATGAGTTGTTTAAGCAGATTTTAGATTGATAACATTGTGTTTGCTTTTTATATGCTGCAAAACATATCCCTATTTCTTGCTGATTCAGAATAAATAATCTTTCTTTGCACCAGCACAGTTCAGCACAGTTGTCTGTGTCATCCTTACTTTGATTAAACCTGTATACGCAATATGAAAACAATTTTCGGGCAACAAACGACGAAGGTAAAACAACTGGCCGATTTGATCAGCCAGGACATTTCCATGGGACGTTACAAGACGGATACCGCCCTGCCTTCCATCAATCAGCTGAGCCACGATTATAAAGTTTCCCGCGACACGGTTTTTAAAGCTTTTATTGATCTGAAGGAGCGGGGGATTATCGACTCTACCCCTGGTAAAGGCTACTATGTGGTGAACCGCCAGAAAAATATCCTGCTGCTGCTCGATGAATATTCACCCTTTAAAGATACATTGTATAACAGTATCATCCGCCGCCTTTCTACGCGTTATAAGGTAGACCTGTGGTTTCATCAGTATAACGAAGCATTGTTCAATGCTATTCTTCGCGATTCCATTGGCCGCTATAATAAATACGTGGTAATGAACTTCGATAATGAAAAGATTTCTCCTTATCTCTATAAGATAGACTCTTCCCGCCTGTTGCTGCTTGACTTCGGGCAATTTGATAAGCGGGAGTACTCATACATCTGCCAGGACTTCGGTGAAGCCTTTTACGCAGCTATGGCTCAATTGTCAGATAGGTTGCAGAACTATCGCAAGCTTATCCTGTTTCTGGCACGGGAAAGTAAGCATCCCAAGGAGACGTGCGATTATTTCAGGAAGTATTGTGCAGATCATCAATTGGAATGTGAGATAATAGAGACTTTGGACGACAGGGAAGTGCATTCCGGTGAAGCCTATATTGCCATCCGTCAGGTGGATGTGGTGGAGATTGTGAAGAAGAGCCGTGCGGCAGGTTTGACGTGTGGCGTTGATTTCGGCTTGATAGCCTATAATGATACGCCGGCTTATGAAGTGATTGATAAGGGAATAACAGTGATGAGTGTTGATTGGCAAAAGATGGGAATCCTGACGGCAGATTTCATCTTGAGTGGCAAACCCATACAAGTTTGTCTGCCGACGGAAGTAAATTTAAGAGGCTCTTTATAGCCTTTTTTACAAACTGATTTCAGCACAGTTCAGCATAGATAATGTTTTATTAACCAAATAAATGATAGCATGAAAAAGTATCCGAAAATCGGGATTCGTCCCACTATCGACGGCCGCCAGGGTGGCGTACGTGAAAGCCTTGAAGAAAAGACAATGAACCTAGCTAAAGCAGTAGCCGAGTTGATCACCAGTAACTTGAAGAATGGTGACGGAAGTCCGGTGGAGTGTGTGATTTCAGACAGTACCATCGGTCGCGTAGCCGAAAGCGCGGCTTGTGCCGAGAAGTTTGAACGCGAAGGCGTGGGTTCTACTATCACAGTGACCTCTTGCTGGTGCTACGGTGCCGAGACTATGGACATGAATCCGTATTATCCGAAAGCTGTTTGGGGATTTAACGGTACGGAACGTCCGGGAGCTGTATATCTGGCAGCTGTACTGGCAGGACATGCACAAAAAGGATTACCTGCTTTTGGCATTTACGGACGTGATGTGCAGGATCTGGATGACAATTCCATCCCTGCCGACGTTGCAGAAAAACTGCTTCGTTTTGCACGTGCCGCACAGGCAGTAGCAACCATGCGCGGAAAATCTTATCTGTCGATGGGTAGCGTATCCATGGGTATTGCCGGTTCTATTGTGAATCCGGATTTCTTCCAGGAATATCTGGGCATCCGTTGCGAATCTGTAGACCTGACCGAAATTATCCGTCGCATGACTGAAGGTATCTATGATAAGGAAGAGTTCGCTAAAGCCATGGCATGGACAGAGAAATATTGTAAGAAGAATGAGGGCAAAGATTTCAATATCCCCGCAAAGACCAAGACCCGTGAGCAAAAAGATGAAGATTGGGAGTTTATTGTGAAAATGACCCTCATCATGCGCGACCTTATACAAGGTAATCCGAAACTTCGCGAAATGGGATTCAAGGAAGAAGCACTTGGACACAATGCCATTGCCGCCGGGTTCCAGGGACAACGCCAGTGGACGGATTTTTATCCGAATGGTGACTACTCCGAAGCTTTGCTGAATACTTCTTTTGACTGGAACGGTATTCGTGAAGCATACGTAGTAGCTACTGAAAATGATGCCTGCAACGGTGTAGCCATGCTCTTCGGTCATTTGCTGACAAACCGTGCACAGATATTCTCTGACGTGCGTACATATTGGAGTCCTGAAGCTGTGAAACGTGTTACGGGTAAAGAATTGACCGGTTTGGCAGCTAATGGTATTATCCATCTGATTAACTCCGGTGCTACCACTCTGGACGGTACAGGCCAGCAAACAAATGCACAGGGTGAACCTGTCATGAAACCTCATTGGGAAATCTCCGAGGCTGAAATGGAGAAATGTCTTGAAGCTACCACTTGGTATCCCGCTAACCGTGATTATTTCCGTGGCGGTGGTTTCTCTTCCAACTTCCTGTCAAAGGGTGGAATGCCTGTAACTATGACTCGTCTGAATCTGGTAAAAGGCCTTGGCCCTGTGCTTCAGATTGCTGAGGGATGGACGGTAGAGATTGATCCGGAAGTTCACAAGCTGCTGGATGAACGTACGGACCGTACTTGGCCTACTACTTGGTTTGTGCCCCGTCTTTGCGATAAACCGGCATTTGAAGATGTGTATTCGGTAATGAATAACTGGGGAGCCAATCATGGTGCTATCAGTTACGGACATATCGGTCAGGATTTGATTACGCTGGCTTCCATGCTTCGTATTCCTGTTTGTATGCACAATGTGGATGAGAAGAAGATATTCCGCCCTGCTGCCTGGAATGCATTCGGTATGGATAAAGAAGGAGCTGATTACAGAGCTTGCACAACGTACGGACCTATCTATAAATAACAAATAAGAAATAGACATGATAACAAACGAACACATAGAACAATTCATTGCCCAGGCGTATCGGGTAGGAGATGCCGGATTGACAATATGCAGTAGCGGCAATATCTCCTGGCGCATTGGTGACGAAGTCCTGCTTTCCGGAACAGGTTCATGGGTACCTTCTCTACCTAAAGAAAAAGTAGCTGTCTGCCGCCTTTCTACAGGAGAAGTATTGAATGGAGTGAAACCCTCTATGGAAAGCGGTTTCCATCTCGGAGTACTCCGTGAGCGTCCTGATGTGAATGTAGTTTTGCATTTCCAGTCACACTATGCCACGGCTGTGGCGTGTATGAAGAATCGTCCTACGAATTTCAACGTAACAGCGGAGATTCCCTGCCATGTGGGAAGTGAGATTCCGGTAGTTCCTTATTATCGTCCGGGATCGAAAGAATTGGCCCAGGGAGTGATTGATGCTTTGAAAGACCATAATTCCGTCCTCTTGCTGAAACATGGGCAGGTGGTGTGTGGTAAGGACTTCGACCAGGCTTTTGAACGCGCTATGTTCTTTGAAATGGCATGTCGCATCATGATCCAGTCCGGAGGAGACTACACAGTACTTACTCCTGAAGAGATCGATGATCTTGAAACATACATTTTAGGAAAGAAGACTAAATGATGAATACCTATCTGGCAGTAGATTTTGGAGGTGGAAGCGGTCGCGTTATGGCCGGTTCCATCTGCCAGGGTACGCTGAAACTGGAAGAGGTGTACCGCTTTCCAAACCGTCAGGTGCGGATGGGAAACCATGTGTACTGGGATTTTCTGGCTCTGTTTGATGAGATGAAGAACGGACTCCGGCAAGCGGTGCGCAAGGGATATCATATCAGGAGCATTGGCATTGATACCTGGGGTGTGGACTTTGGATTGATAGACCGTAACGGTAACTTGCTGGGAAACCCAGTGTGTTATCGTGACCCCCGAACGGATGGTTTGCCGGAAGAGTTTTTCGGTGACAACTTTGTTCGGCACTATTCCGAAGCCGGCATACAAGTGATGTCCATCAATACACTTTTCCAGCTTTACAGCATGAAGAAAAGTGGTGATACGCAATTGGAAGTTGCAGACCGTCTTCTGTTTATGCCCGATCTTTTCAGTTACTTCCTCACAGGGGTGGCAAATAATGAATACTGCATTGCATCCACTTCCGAACTGCTTGATGCACATAGCCGGACTTGGAATCAGCCACTCATTCATCGTTTGGGAGTACCTGCACATCTCTTTGGAGACATTGTGATGCCCGGTACGGTACGTGGCAAACTGAAACGGGAGATTGCCGAAGAAATTGGCCTGACGGATGAAGTGGATGTCATAGCTGTCGGTTCGCACGATACGGCAAGTGCTGTTTATGCGATTCCTTCGACACAGGTGGATAAATCCCGTTGTGCCTTCCTCAGTTCCGGTACGTGGTCTCTGCTGGGTGTTGAACTGGATGAGCCTATCCTCACGGAAGAAGCTTGCCGGGCCGGCTTCACCAATGAGGGCGGGGTAGGCGGTAAGATTCGTTTTCTTCAGAATATCACCGGGCTTTGGATCTTGCAACGTCTTATGGCACAATGGAAAGAAAGAGGAGAGCGATGTGAATACGATTTCTTGCTTTCTGCCGCCGAATCAGCGGATATTCCATCCGTCATTGACGTAGATGATAAGATATTCCAGAACCCTGTGGATATGGAGGATGTCATTGCGGAGTATTGTGAAGCGCACGGACAGCCTATACCGGAAACTTACGGTGAGGTAGTGCGTTGTGTACTCCAATCACTCGCCCTGCGCTATAAGCAAGGAATAGACCAACTGAATCGTCTGCTTCCCGCTCCGATAGAACAGCTCAATATCATCGGTGGCGGATGCCGTAATTCACTGCTGAACCGCCTGACAGCCGAGGCTTTGGGTATTCCCGTCTATGCCGGACCTGTAGAGGCAACCGCTATCGGTAATATCCTGGTGCAAGCCATTGCCAAAGGAGAGATCGGCAGCCGTGAAGAAATCAAAGAATTTATTTAATAACTTAGCCGGAACGCAGATAAACACTGCTTTGCGTAGATAATTATCGTATCACTTTTTAATCTGCTAAAATCTGTGTTTATTTGCGTTTCAATATTGATTTACTATGGACACATCAATCAAACGTTATCCCGCCAAAGAGCATCATCAGCCGGTGGAGCGTATCTGCCGGACACTGGAACTCCGTGACGATCCGCAGTTGATAGCCGAATACCGTCGCCGGCACAGCCAAGGGGCTATCTGGCCCGAAATACCTGTCGGTATCCGTGAAGCCGGTATTCTGGAAATGGAAATATATCTTTTGGACACCCGCCTGTTTATGATAGTCGAAGTGCCTGTAGGGTTTGACTGGGATGCAGCTATGGAGCGCCTCGCTTCCTTGCCCCGACAACAGGAGTGGGAAGACTATATGGCCATCTTCCAGCTTGTGAAACCCGGTTCCACAGCCGCCGAGAAATGGCAACCGATGGAGCGTATTTTCCACCTTTATGACTAATCCCAGCCAAAGAAATAACTACCATGAAGAATAACACTAAGAAAAACAGCATTATCAGTAAAGACGGAGTAAGCTACCTCATTCCGTTCATTCTTATCACCAGTTGCTTTGCCTTGTGGGGCTTTGCCAACGATATCACGAATCCGATGGTGAAAGCCTTTTCCAAGATTTTCCGTATGAGTGTTACCGACGGGGCACTGGTGCAGGTGGCTTTCTATGGCGGATATTTTGCCATGGCATTCCCCGCAGCTATTTTTATCCGCCGCTTTTCATATAAAGCAGGAGTACTGCTGGGACTGGGATTGTATGCTATCGGTGCATTCCTGTTCTATCCCGCCATGCTGACGGGTAATTACTATCCCTTCCTTATAGCCTACTTTATACTGACATGCGGACTCTCGTTTCTGGAAACCAGCTGTAATCCCTATATCCTTTCTATGGGTGATGAAGCTACATCCACACGCCGACTGAACCTTGCACAGTCTTTCAATCCGATGGGCTCGTTATTAGGTATGTACGTGGCGATGAACTTTATTCAGAATCGCTTGAACCCGATGGATACGATGGAGCGTAGCCAGCTTTCGGATACAGAATTTGCTGCGGTACGTGATTCAGACCTGATGGTACTGATTGCGCCTTATCTGATTATCGGGCTTGTCATTTTGGCTATGCTGATCGTGATCCGTATGGTGAAGATGCCGAAGAATGGCGATCAGTCTCATAACATCAACTTCCTGCCTACTTTGAAACGTATATTCGGTATACACCATTACCGCGAAGGAGTGATCGCACAGTTCTTCTATGTAGGTGCGCAGATTATGTGCTGGACATTTATCATTCAATATGGTACGCGCTATTTCATGTCGGAAGGAATGGAAGAGAAAGCTGCGGAAGTGCTTTCACAGCAATATAACATTGTAGCTATGATTATTTTCTGTGCCAGCCGTTTCATCTGTACGTTTATCCTGCGGTATCTCAGTCCGGGGCTGTTGCTGAAAGTACTGGCTATTGCATCTTGCTTCTTCACGGCCGGGGTGATTGGTTTCCAGGATATCTGGGGAATGTACTGCCTCGTAGGAGTATCTGCTTGTATGTCTCTGATGTTCCCCACAATCTACGGTATAGCCTGTCTCTTATACACATCTCCGAGCCCACGAGACGTAGAGGAATCTCG
>ERZ1027160.630-NODE-630-length-14966-cov-9.430756_pt1 | contig 14966 bp, 16 predicted proteins | sample MGYA00519275_ERZ1027160 | MGnify/ENA primary metagenome ERZ1027160 (study PRJEB26926, sample SAMN06164707) | human gut metagenome | biome: ENVO:00009003; feature: ENVO:2100002; material: ENVO:00002003 | host: Homo sapiens | place: USA | collected 2012 ...
GTTTAGAAACCTACCGTCCGAAAGGACGGCAAGGCGCTTTGCGCTTAGCCTGTGGAACCGGTAAAACGCTGATAATGTGCATTGCAGCGCATGAAATGAAACGTCTGAACTTGGCACATAAGCCGATGATTATCGGTCTGAAAGCCAATGTGGCGGAGATTGCTGCCACTTATCAGGCTGCCTATCCGAATGCCCGCATCCTCTACGCTTCGGAAAAGGACTTCTCGACCGCCAACCGTGTGCGTTTCTTCAACAACATCAAGAACAATGACTATGATTGCGTCATTATGTCGCACGACCAGTTCGGGAAAATACCTCAGTCGCCGGAGTTGCAGCAGCGCATACTGCAAGCGGAACTTGACACGGTGGAGGAAAATCTCGAAGTCCTGCGGCAGCAGGGCAAGAACGTGTCGCGGGCGATGCTGAAAGGGCTGGAGAAACGCAAACACAACCTTGAAGCGAAGCTGGAGAAGGTGGAACACGCCATCAAGTCGCGCACGGATGACGTGGTGGACTTCAAGCAGATGGGTATCGACCATATCTTCATTGACGAATCGCACCAATTTAAGAACTTGACTTTCAACACCCGGCATGACCGTGTGGCGGGGTTGGGAAACTCGGAAGGGAGCCAGAAAGCCCTGAATATGCTCTTTGCAATACGCACCATACAGGAGCGCACTGGCAAGGACTTGGGGGCGACATTCCTCTCCGGTACGACCATATCCAACAGCCTGACGGAATTGTACCTGCTCTTCAAGTATCTGCGTCCCAAGGAACTGGAACGGCAGGACATCCGCTGCTTCGACGCATGGGCGGCTATTTTCGCCAAGAAGACAACCGACTTCGAGTTCAACGTGACAAACAACGTGGTGCAGAAGGAACGTTTCCGCTACTTCATCAAAGTGCCGGAGCTTGCCGCCTTCTACAATGAGATCACCGACTACCGCACGGCGGAGGACGTGGGTGTGGATCGTCCGCACAAGAACGAGATACTGCACCACATACCGCCGACACCTGACCAAGAATATTTCATCAAACAGCTGATGGAATTTGCGAAGACTGGCGACGCCACGTTGTTGGGCAGGTTGCCGCTGTCTGAAACGGAGGAGAAGGCAAAGATGCTCATCGCTACCGACTACGCGCGGAAGATGGCTTTGGATATGCGCATGATAGATCCCAATTACGAAGACCACCCCGACAACAAGGCGAGCCACTGCGCCAAGATGATAGCTGAGTATTACCATAAATACGACGCGCAGAAAGGCACGCAGTTCGTTTTCTCGGATTTGGGTACATACCAGCCGGGCGACGGGTGGAACGTGTACAGCGAGATAAAGCGAAAACTGACGGAGGATTACGGCATACCGGCAAGCGAGGTGCGCTTCATTCAGGAGTGCAAGACGGACAAGGCTCGCAAAGCAGTGATAGACGCCATGAACGCCGGGACGGTGCGTGTATTGTTCGGTTCCACCTCTATGCTCGGAACGGGCGTGAACGCGCAGAAACGGTGTGTCGCCATCCATCATTTGGATACACCGTGGCGACCGTCTGATCTGCAACAGCGTGACGGACGTGGAGTTAGAGCCGGCAATGAGATTGCCAAACATTTTGCCGGAAACAACGTGGATGTCATCATTTACGCCGTGGAGAAGTCACTGGACAGCTACAAGTTCAACCTGCTGCACTGCAAGCAGACGTTCATCTCGCAGCTCAAAAGCGGGGCTATGGGCGCACGTACCATCGACGAGGGGGCTATGGACGAGAAATCGGGCATGAACTTCTCGGAGTATATGGCATTGCTTTCCGGCAATACCGACCTGCTTGACAAAGCGAAGTTGGAGAAGCGTATCGCCTCACTCGAAGGGGAACGCAAGTCGTTCAACAAGGGCAAGCGGGATTCGGAGTTCAAACTGGAATCCAAGACGGGAGAACTGCGTAACAACACGGCTTTCATTGATGCCATGACGGAGGACTGGAACAGGTTCCTTTCGGTTGTGCGGACGGATAATGAGGGCAATCGCCTGAATACCGTCAAGGTGGACGGCGTGGATTCAACCGACGAGAAGGTTCTCGGAAAGCGTTTGCAGGAAATCGCCAAGAACGCCACGACGGGCGGACTGTACAAGGCTGTCGGGGAACTTTACGGTTTTCCGATAAAGGTGGTCAGTGAGCGGATTCTCAAAGAAGGACTGGAGTTTACCGACAACCGCTTTGTGGTGGAGGGAAACTATAAGTACACCTACAACAACGGGCATCTGGCGATGGCAGACCCGATAGCCGCCGCACGTAACTTCCTGAACGCATTGGAGAGGATTCCGTCCATCATCGACCAGTACAAGGCAAAGAACGAGGTGCTGGAAAAGGAGATTCCGCAGTTGCAGGAGATAGCGGGCAAGGTGTGGAAGAAGGAAGACGAACTGAAACAGTTGAAATCCGAACTTGCCGCGCTTGACCGTAAGATTCAGTTGGAGCTTGCACCGCCTACACCGGAAGTTGCCGAAAAGGAGAATGAAAGGCAGGAGGTCAAGCCGGATGCAAGTAGTGTACGGTACGAATCATCACAACATACTGAAAATGCTCCGCAGATACACAGCCCAGCGAATGATCGACCTTCGTCTGGCAACTCCATTGCCAACCATATCGTCATTGGACGTCAGGGATTATATACAAGAGAGGAAAACCGCTCGAAAGGAATAAAAATATAATCCAGATTAAAGAGGTTGTCTAACAAATCTGAATTTTACGATTTCACCCCGTCAGAATAAGCTCTGACAGGGGTGATTTTCATTTTCGGGGACTTATTAGACAGCCTCTTTTTGCATTGAGATACGAGACTTTAGATATTGTGATAGATTAAAAAAAAGAAAAATTCGATGAAAAAAACGCACGATTATTTGGTTGATTCAATCGTTTATCGTAATTTTGCGATGAATTAAAAATGAGAAGTGATTATGGCATATAGTAAAGCACAGCATTTTGAAGACCGGGACGTGATGGCTGCCCGATATGCCAAAGCGTTGAGTCACCCGGCAAGAATAGCAATTCTTCGGTTGCTCAATAAACAAAGTTCCTGTTATTGCGGCGATCTGGTCAATGATTTGCCTATTGCACAGGCAACAGTATCGCAGCATTTGAAAGAGTTGAAGGATGCGGGGTTGATTGACGGAGAGATAACACCGCCTAAAGTACGTTATTGCATCAATCGCGAGAACTTTGAACAGGCTCGATTGTATTTCAAAGATTTATTTATGTAATTTTTCTATTTATAACCAGTAATCGCATATCAACGATTAGATTTTTTTATGCTGTACATCATCGTATATTTACAATATATAATAAACTAAAAAATAGGAAATATGAGTAACAAAAAAACAGTCTGGTCAACAGTGGCGGGTATTCTGTCCTCGGTGTTGGCATTTTTAGGAATTGTAAGTTGTTGCGGCATGCCCATTCTTGCGGGTATTCTTGCAGCATTCGGAATCGGAGCTTCGCAGCTTTCGTTCTTCGCCGAGTATCGGGGTTGGTTTATCGGCTTTGCCATAGTATCACTCTTGTTTGGTTTTTATCAGAGTTATTTCCGGTCGTGTGCCTGTTGCGGAAGTGATTCGGAGGAAGCCAAACGAAAGAATGCGCGTTCCATAGCTATTCAACGTGCATTCCTGTGGATTGGAGCAATGATAGTAGCCGCACTGCTTTTTGTCGGCAGAAGAGGGGAAACAACTTCTTCGGGGTGCTGTCCTGCGCAATCCCAAACGGAAACCGCTCCTTCAGGGTGCTGCGGAAATGGAGAAAACAGCGATAAGGCGGAAGAACCGTCTTCTTGTTGCGGCTCTCCCCAGCCTGCGACGTGCTGCCCTTCGGCAACAAAGCGTAATCCAACCAATAGCTGCTGCGGGAATTAACTTTTGAAAACTACAAAATGATTCAATAACAATTAAAACATTTAATTTATGGAAAAGAAAGAAGAGAAGAAGGGTTTTTGGGCTTCATTGTTCACGCCTAAAACATGCTCCTGTTCTTGCGGGAGCAACATCATCGAGGAACTTGAAGGAGACAAGGAAAAGCAGCCGGAAAAGCCTGCCGAAAACGAGAGTGAAAACAAAAGCGAGGATGGGAACCACGGTTCCTGCTGCGGATAACGGATAACCGGACATGAAAATCCTTGTTCTGGCTGATCGAAACAGTTGGGCGCAAGCTGCAACCGGTATGCTAAGGAAGATGGACAGCCGTCTGGCTGTCTATTCTTCCTATGAACTGCCGGAGGAGGAATACTTGGCAGGGACATGGGCCTATGTGCTGTATATCTCCTCTTCCGTACATCCTGATTTCCCGAACTTCACTGGAACGGTAAGGTACAGGCTGCAACTCAGATTATCATCCTGCGGACCTTCAACCAGTGAGGACATGGAGTGTAAAGTAAGCATTCATTCCGAGTTGCAATTGCTTATACAAAAGTTCTATACGGATAATATAGAGAATGGAGAGCATTACACGATCGATCCGTGTTGCGGATAATGACGTGTTATTTTTTTGGAAACAATCATCGTAAATAAACGATAATATGAAATTGGACATTAAAAATAAGATACTCGTTGTCTTGCTGTTCTTTTTGACGTGCGGGTCGCTGAATGCTTTTGCCCAAAGGAAAGCCGCAGTCGGAGGACAGTTCAGTGCTTGGCACAATGGAAAAGAGAACTCAACGACAGTATTCATCACTCCGGATATTGGGTACACGTTGTCATCACGATGGTATTTAGGAACTGGCATCGGTTACGCATTCTGCGATTCGAAGGATACGAAAGTCCATACGGTAACCCTTAATCCGTATGCCCGCTATTTCTATTATACGAGCGGACGGGTGCGTTTGTATGTGGATTCCACTGTCGGTTTCGGCATCAGTAAAAATAAAGGAGAGGATGCCGCTTTTGCATGGCAGGCGGGCTTGAAGCCCGGTGTCATTCTTGGCTTGACAGACCGTTTCAGTCTGGCAGCCGGATTCGGATTCTTAGGGTATCGAAAGTCGGATAACGGGACTTCCGCTCTCGGAGATGAGGGCTGGGGGCTTGATTTTAGTGGCAATAGCCTGAGTTTCGGCTTTTTCTATAGTTTTTAATTCATAAAATCATTCATCATGAACTCTTTAATTGTAACATTGGAATACTTTGTATTCATCACGTTTGAGCTGATCGCGCTGTTCATGCTGATCAGTGCGGCGGTGGAAATCATCCTGATGTACATCCCGCAGGAAAAAATCAAGAAATGGCTTTCGGGACGCGGTATTTTAGGTAATGTGATGGCAGCCGGATTCGGTGCGCTGACACCGTTCTGCGCTTGTTCCACCTTCCCGATGACCGTCGGGTTTCTCAATGCCGGTGTACCTTTCGGCAGCACGATGTCGTTCCTGATTGCCTCACCGTTGCTTAATCCTATCATCATCGGTATGCTCGGTGCGATGGTCGGTATAAAGGCAATGATAACCTATTTTATCCTTACGTTTATAGCCTCGGTATTGTTCGGTTTTGTGCTTGAAAAAGCAGGGATGCAGAAGTATGTCAAGAATGTCCGGTTAAAAGGCGGGAACGATGAACCGGGCGAAAATAAACGGGCATGGCCGCTGAAAAGAAAGTTGAAGGAAGCGTTCTCCAGTGCTTGGGGAAGCCTGCGTCCTATCATGGGTTACTTGCTGATTGGTGTCGCACTCGGTGCTGGCATTTATGGATATATGCCACAGGATTTCGTCATGAAAATCGCCGGTCCGGACAATATCTTTGCTATTCCTATCGCTGCCGTACTGGGCATTCCGCTTTACATACGTGCTGAAACGGCTATTCCTATCGGTGTAGCTTTGATGTCTAAGGGTATGAGTATCGGTACGGTCATTGCTCTGATTATCGGCGGAGCCGGTATGGCTATTCCCGAAATGACGATGCTTGCAAGTATTTTCCGCAAGAAATTGGTTGCCGCTATCGTAGCTGTCATCTTTTTGACTGCGGTGATATCGGGTTATCTTTTCAATATTTTGCTATAATTCCGGGTTACTGGAGCTGGCATAATTACGAATTGCAAAGCCTGAACTTGTTTAAGAAGCAACAAGATTCGGGCTTTTTTATAAAATATGTCTGAAATATTTTGTGCGCTGGAAAAATGTTTGTACTTTTGCGAACAACAAACATTGTAAAGTATGAAAAAAAAGAAAGAATACACCTCCAAGCAAGAAAAACTGGCGCGTTTCGCCAAGGCTTTGGGGCATCCGGCACGTGTTGCTATCATTCAATTTCTTGCCGGACAAGAGTGCTGCTATTTCGGTGATATCCATGAGGAATTGCCCATAGCTAAAGCTACTGTGTCCCAGCATCTGAAAGAATTGAAGGACGCGGGGTTGATACAAGGTGAAATTGAAATCCTGAAAGTGAAGTATTGCATCAACAAGGAAAACTGGTTGTTGGCAAAGGAACTGTTCGGAGAATTTCTCGGTCAATGTATCTGTAAAAAAGAGGATTGCTGTTCCTAACAGCCTCTTTTTTTGCAGGTTATGTTCGTAGTTTTGCGAATTACATTTAACAAACTAAATAATAATTACAATGAAACAGTTGATTTTGCTAATGATTTCGTGTCTTAGCCTGGTTGCCTGTGGAAACGGCAACGCAAAACAAGAGAGAGAAAAAGAAGATTCCGGTGTCGCCGACAAGGAAAAGGTAGAAGTGCTGTATTTTCACGGCAAGCAGCGGTGCGCCACTTGCAAGGCGATTGAATCCAATGCCAAGGAGGCTGTCGAAGCACGATTTGCCGATGATTTGTCGAAAGGTGACGTCGTATTCAGGACGATTGATATTTCCCGTCCCGAAAATGGGAAGATTGCCGAAAAGTATGAAGTAACATGGTCGTCCCTCATCTTGGTCAAACATGACGGGGGGAAGGAACAAGTGGAGAATATGACGGAATTTGCATTCGGGAATGCGCGTACCGCCCCCGAAGAGTTTAAGAAAGCTGTGGCTGAGAAGGTGGCGTCATTACTTAAATAGTCATCGCTTATGGAATGGTTACAGTCGTTATTGGACAACAGTACGATGCCTGCATTGACTGCGTTTCTGTTGGGGTTGCTTACGGCTCTTTCTCCTTGCCCGCTGGCTACGAATATTGCCGCTATCGGATTTATCGGGAAAGACATTGAAGACCGTCACCGGATTTTTCGGAACGGATTACTCTATACGTTGGGGCGTGTCATAGCCTATACCGTACTTGCACTGGTGCTTATCGCCATCTTGAAAGAGGGTTCGAGCCTGTTCGGCATCCAGCGTTTTATCGGGAAATATGGAGAAATGGTGCTTGGTCCGGTGTTGTGTATCATCGGATTGTTCATGCTTTTCGGCGATAAGCTGCCATTGCCGTCTTTCGGATTCAAGGGCAACGGAGAAGGTATGACAAAACGGGGCGGAACGGGCATGTTGCTTTTGGGTATGTTGTTCGCTATGGCGTTCTGCCCTACGAGCGGAGTTTTCTATTTCGGCATGTTGATTCCGATGTCGGCTACTTCTGCGGCAGGTTATCTGTTTCCGGTGTTGTTTGCCGTTGCGACAGCTTTACCGGTTCTTGTAGTCGCTTGGATATTGGCTTTCAGTGCCCAGCGTATCGGTGTGGTATATGGACGGATGCAGGTCATACAGAAATGGCTCAACCGAATTGTCGGAATCCTGTTTGTTGCAATCGGTGTCTATTATTGCATCATGATGTATTGTTAATTTTTTATTTGCGGACAATGTTCGCAATACGACGAAATACAAATAATAAAAATAAAGCGAATTATGGAAATCAAAGTTTTGGGAGCCGGCTGCTCCAAGTGTAAGGCTACGTATGCCGCAATCGAGAAGGTCATCAAGGATAACGGTCTTGACGTTACACTCACGAAAGTGGAGGATATCATGGAGTTGCTTAACCTTAATATCATGACGACACCGGCAGTTACGGTGGACGGGGAAGTCCGCATCAAGGGACATGTCCCGTCGGAGAGTGAAATCAAAAAGATGTTGGGAATATAAATGTGTAAGTCATGGAGCCAAGAAAAGAACTGAAGATTCTCTTTTGGATCGTGGCGGTATTCGCTGCCGTCTTCTTTTTGCCGCTCGGCAGCGAACGGTTTATGACCGCCATAGACGCCACCCTTGACCTTGCGAAATGGTATGCACAGGAACATGTCGTGCTGTGTCTGCTGCCCGCATTCTTTATCGCGGGCGTGATCGCAGTATTCGTCAGTCAGGGGTCGGTATTGAAATACTTTGGAGCGAACGCGAAGAAGTGGGTATCTTACTCCGTTGCCGCCATTTCCGGAGGCATACTGGCGGTATGTTCCTGTACCATCTTGCCGCTGTTCACCAGTATCTACAAGCGTGGAGCCGGATTAGGTCCCGCGGTGGCGTTTCTCTATTCCGGTCCGGCAATCAGTATTTTATCCATTATCCTGACTGCCCGCATTCTTGGTCTTGAAATGGGCGTGGCACGCATGATCGGGGCGGTAGCCTTTTCTGTCATTATCGGTCTTGCCATGTCGTTCATCTTCCGGAATGAGGAAAAAGTAAAGAAAGAGCAGCAGATGAACATCGTGCCTCCGCCTGAAAAACGGCCGATGTGGCAGACGTCGATGTTCTTCTTCACATTGGTGCTGATACTCGTATTTGCCAACTGGGGCGCACCCGCCGCAAATGATACGGGAGTATGGAGTTTTATTTTCATGCACAAATGGTATATCGTAGGGGCATTCTCCCTGTTGTTGTGCTGGTCGCTGGTAAAGGTGTTGAAGTTGCGGGCAATGTGGGTAGCAGCCGGTGCAGCCGTAACAGGATTATCCGTTGTCTTGGCAAATATGTTTGTCACAAATGCCAAGTTCGTACCGTTAGTGCCGATGATTGTCGCGATTGCCGCACTTTCCGTTATTCTTCTGTTTGACAAGCGGGATGAGGAAAATCGGGAATGGGCGTTTGCTTCATGGGGTTTTGCCAAACAGATTATGCCGTTGCTGGCTGTCGGTGTGGTAACGGCAGGCTTCCTGCTCGGTTCGACGCATGACAACACGGCTATTGCGGGCATCATCCCCAATGAATGGATTGAGTGGGCTGTGGGTGGAAATTCCTTGCTTTCCAACTTTTTCGCCTCGTTTACGGGTGCTTTCATGTATTTCGCCACACTGACCGAAGTGCCTATCATACAGGGATTGCTGGCTTTGGGCATGGGGAAAGGTCCGGCGTTGGCACTCCTGCTTGCAGGTCCTTCGCTCTCGCTGCCCAATATGCTGGTCATCCGCGGCGTGATGGGGACGAAAAAGACTGCCGTATATGTGGCATTGGTTATCGTGATGGCAACGATTTCAGGATTCGTATTCGGAACATTCTTCTAAATCGTATATGGACATAAGAACCTATTTGGTTACAGCCGTCGCATTATTCGGCATGACAGTCTGCTCCGCACAAGAACCGGGGCAGACTGCCCCGATAAAAGGGAAACCCATATTGACTGTTTTTGCCGATTACAAAGCCGGGCTGGGTAATGCCAATGATGTTTCGGGATTTAATTTGAACCGTGCGTTCGCCGGTTATGAGGTGTCGTTGCCCAAAGGTTTTTCGGCAAAGGTGGTACTGAATGTGGAAAGTTACGCAACGGAAGACGGAAAGACGAAGTTTGACGCTTATCTGAAAAATGCACAGGTAAATTGGAGAAAGAATGGCTTTTCCGTTGCACTCGGTCTTGTCAATCTCAATCAATTCTCCGTACAGGAGAATGCGTGGGGACATCGCTATATTGCCAAATCGTTTCAGGAGGAATATGGGTTTGCCTATTGTGAGGATATCGGCATCGTGGCTGCTTATGACTTTTCTCCTTCTATTTCCGTTGATATGGCTTTTACAAACGGCGAAGGACGGAAGTTTAAGAACGAGGACAACAATTACCGTTACGGTGCAGGCATTACATGGCGACCGGTGAAGGGACTGTTGTTGCGAGGCTATGCCGATGTGCATAGCCGCACGGGAACACCGGAAGCGGCGCAACCGTTCAAAGACCAGTATTCGCTGGCTCTTTTTGCCGGATATGCCCACCGTCTGTTTTCTGTCGGGGCGGAGTTCGACAAATCGTACAACCATCGTTTTATTTCCGGGGCGGATCTGACGGGATATTCTGTTTATTCTACCGTGCCGCTGTATAAGGCGTGGAAATGGTATGGACGTTTCGACTTGCTGGATGCGTCGCGGAATGACATTACGCAGCGGGAAGGCAACCTGATTATTTTAGGAGTGGATTATCAACCCATACCGTATTTAAGACTATCCCCTAATTTTCAGAGTTGGAAAGGTAAAGGGCAGGCACGAAATAATTATCTGCTTGTCAGTGTGGAACTAAAAATATAAACAATATGAGGATACTTCCGAAATGTACATGCGGAGGGAATTGTTAATATAGAGCATTGAATATGAATAAGAAAAACGAAGGCATAGGTTTCTTTGAACGCTATCTGACATTTTGGGTAGCGTTGTGCATTATTGTAGGTATTGCCGTGGGACAATGGGTTCCGGCTGTTCCTGATGTTTTGGGTCGTTGGGAATATGCCAATGTTTCCATCCCTATCGCTTTGTTGATATGGCTGATGATTTATCCCATGATGTTGAAAGTGGATTTTCAGAGCGTGAAGAATGTGGGTAAACGCCCAAAAGGTATTCTTGTGACATGTGTCACGAACTGGTTGATAAAGCCCTTCACGATGTTCGCCATTGCTTGGGTGTTCTTTTTCGTCTTTTTCAAGAGCTGGATACCCACCGATCTCGCCGACCAATATCTGGCGGGAGCCGTGTTGCTCGGAGCCGCTCCTTGCACGGCGATGGTCTTTGTATGGAGTTATCTAACGAAAGGAGATGCCGCCTATACGTTGGTGCAGGTAGCTGTGAATGACTTGATTATATTGGTAGCTTTCGCCCCTATCGTAGCGTTGTTGCTTGGTGTGGGCGGAGTCGCTATTCCGTGGGCTACTTTGCTGCTCTCTGTCTTGCTGTTTGTTGTTATTCCGCTGGCAGCAGGTATCGTGACACGTATATGTGTAGTTCGGAAAAGAGGCATTGATTATTTCAACAATATCTTTATTCACAAATTCGATAAGGTGACCATTATCGGACTGCTGCTTACGCTTGTTATTCTTTTCTCTTTTCAGGGAGAAACAATCCTTGCCAATCCGTTGCATATACTACTGATAGCCGTGCCGCTGATAGTACAGACCATCCTGATTTTCTTTGTGGCATACGGATGGTGTCGGTATCTGAAATTACCGCACGATGTTGCTGCCCCTGCCGGAATGATCGGAGCAAGCAATTTCTTCGAGCTGGCGGTCGCTGTTGCGATTTCGCTCTTCGGCCTACAATCCGGAGCAGCACTGGCAACCGTAGTCGGTGTATTGGTCGAAGTTCCCGTTATGCTGTTGTTAGTTAGGATTGCGAATAATACACGTCAGTATTTCAAGTAAAAAAGATATTCCATGAGAAAATACAGTTGCTATATCCCAGTAATTCTTATCCTTATGTCATTCTGTTCCCTAATATTATTTCGGGGAAGTCTGACCCGATATGCTTCCCGTATCATGACGAATGGAATGGAGCCGGAAGAAAAGAGTATTGTTGAAAATATCATTTCGGAACAATATGATTATAGCAAAAACACGAAAGGATACGAATGTACATTTCTTGAATTTGGTTCGGTTGGTTGTAATTCCTGCCGCCAAATGGAATCTGTTATGGCTGAAATTAAGCAAAAATACAGTAACCGGGTAAAGGTGGTATTTATAAATGTAAGCCAAAAAGAAAACAGGGAATTGGTCGATTACTTTGGAATCGTGACGATACCCACACAGGTTCTACTCGATAAGAAAGGAAAAGAATATTTCAGGCATAACGGGTATTTGTCGGCAGATGATTTATCAAGGCATTTTAAGAGATAAAAGATTACTAAAAATACTATCATATTTAAAACATGTATGCGACGAACTATTTTTTTCGGATATGCCATTATCGTAATTTTAATAACAGGCATACTATATATGTGGTTTACAGAATGGAATAAATTAGAACAATTGGAAATTCAAAACCATCATATATATACTTTCCGCCAAGAATCACACAAAGCATATGTCCTTCTAATAGAGTTCTCTCTATTAGGAGAAACTATATTGGAATGGGATGATGATGATTTAGAACATTACCATACCCAACGCATGGCAATGGATAGTATGCTGTGCCGTTCCAAAGCGATATATCCGGCAGAGCGCATCGACAGTGTTCGCTATCTTTTAGAAAATAAGGAACAGCAGATACGCCAGATTGTTCAGGTACTTGATGAACAGCAGGCTCTCAACGAGAAGATTGCCCGTCAAGTCCCTGTAATCGTGCAGAAAAGTGTGCAGGAACAACTGCAAAAAACAAAGCGGAAAGGATTTTTGGGTATTTTCGGCAAGAAGGAAAAGTCAAAACCGACAGTAACCACCACGATGCTCCGCTCCCTAAACCGGAACATGATAGCCGAACAACAGGCGCAAAGCCGCCGTCTGTCGGAACACGCCGATAGCCTTGCCGCCCGTAACGCGGAACTTAACCGACAACTACAAGCCCTAATCCGCCAGATGGATGAGAAAGTACAGGCCGACCTGCAAAAACGTGAAACAGAAATAGTTGTCATGCGTGAGCAATCATTTATGCAGATAAGTGGTCTGACAGGATTTGTCCTTCTGCTTTTGGTAATTTCATATATCATTATCCATCGGAATGCCAATCGTATCAAACGATATAAAAAAGAAACGACAGACTTAATTGGACAACTGAAACAATCTGTGGAACAAAACAAGGTACTGATTATCTCTCGCAAAAAAGCTGTGCATACCATCACCCACGAGTTGCGTACACCGCTGACGGCGATAACCGGATATGCTGGGTTGATGAACAAAGAACGCGACACCGATAAAATAGGGATATACATTCAAAATATACAGCAATCCTCCGATCGGATGCGTAGGATGCTTAACACACTACTTGACTTCTTCCGTCTGGACAACGGTAAAGAGCTACCCAATATATCTCCATGCAGGATTTCAGCAATTACGCATATTCTTGAAATGGAGTTTATACCTATCGCCATGAACAAGGGACTGACTTTGACCATAGAGAACCGAACGGATGCGGTTGTCCTGACCGATAAGGATCGTATTCTGCAAATCGGGAACAATCTGCTGTCAAACGCTATGAAGTTCACTGATAACGGCAGTGTATCCCTGACAATGGATTATGATAACGGTATGTTGAAACTTGTCGTTGAAGATACGGGAACAGGCATGACCGAAGATGAACAACGACGGGTATTTGGCGCGTTTGAACGACTGTCAAACGCAGCCACAAAAGACGGCTTCGGATTAGGATTGTCAATCGTACAGCGTATTGTGGCGATGCTTGACGGCACTATCCGGCTGGAAAGCGAAAAAGGCAAGGGAAGCCGTTTCACGGTGGAAATACCCGCACATCCTGCCGAAGAACTGCCAAAACAAACGGTTAAAAAGCATGTTCGTCACGAAGAAAGGCATTACGATGTTATTGCCATTGACAATGATGAGGTGTTGCTACTTATGCTGAAAGAAATGTATGCACAGGAAGGAATACACTGTGACACCAGCACCGATGTGGCGAAGCTGATGGAGTTGATACGGAAAAAGGAATACGCCCTGCTGCTTACTGACCTGAATATGCCGGAAATAAACGGCTTCGAGTTGCTGGAGCTTCTGCGCACCTCCAATGTGGGCAACTCAAGGGCTATCCCGGTAGTGGTAGCAACCGCTTCGGGCAGTTGCAGCAAGGAAGAACTTATCGAACGTGGATTCGCCGGATGCCTGTTCAAACCCTTCTCCATATCGGAACTGTTGGAGGTTTCAGACAAATGCGCCCAGAAAGGCACATGGGACGAAAAACCGAACTTTTCCACCCTGCTGTCCTATGGCAATGAATCAGTCATGCTGGAGAAGCTGATAGCGGAAACTGAAAAGGAAATGCAGTCGGTCAGGGATGCAGAACGGCGGCACGCCCTTCAGGAACTGGATGCCCTTACACACCACCTGCGAAGTTCGTGGGAGATACTCCGTGCCGACCAGCCACTAAGAGAACTTTATAAACTACTTCGTGGAAGTGCCGTTCCCGATAATGAGGCATTACACAATGCCGTGACTGCCGTACTGAATAAAGGTTCAGAAATCATCCGATTGGCAAAGGAGGAAAGGAGAAAGTATAATAATGGATAAAACAAAAATCATCGTGGTGGAGGACAATATCGTATATTGTGAGTTTGTCTGCAACCTGCTGGCACGGGAGGGATTCCGTACCGTGCAGGCTTTCCACCTCTCGACAGCAAAGAAACTTCTGCTACAAGCGACAGAAAACGACATCATAGTTTCAGACTTGCGTCTTCCTGAAGGCGATGGCATCGATCTATTGCGCTGGATGCGCAAGGAAGGCATGATGCAACCGTTCATCATCATGACCGACTATGCCGAAGTGCATACGGCAGTGGAAAGCATGAAACTCGGTTCGTTGGACTACATACCCAAACAACTTGTGGAGGACAAACTCGTCCCTTTGCTCCGTACCATATTAAAAGAACGGAGTATCGGAAAAAAACGTATGCCTGTGTTCTCTCGTGACGGCTCGGCATTTCAAGTCATCATGAAACGAATAAGGCTGGTGGCTCCCACTGACATGAGCGTGCTAATATTTGGCGAGAACGGCACTGGTAAGGAGCATATCGCACACCAACTGCACGACAAAAGCAAACGGGTAGGAAAACCGTTCGTTGCGGTGGACTGCGGTTCACTCTCCAAAGAGCTTGCGCCATCGGCTTTCTTCGGACACGTCAAAGGAGCGCTGTCTCTTATACACATCTGACGCTGCCGACGAAGCTAGAAG
>ERZ1027160.648-NODE-648-length-14632-cov-8.234479_pt1 | contig 14632 bp, 8 predicted proteins | sample MGYA00519275_ERZ1027160 | MGnify/ENA primary metagenome ERZ1027160 (study PRJEB26926, sample SAMN06164707) | human gut metagenome | biome: ENVO:00009003; feature: ENVO:2100002; material: ENVO:00002003 | host: Homo sapiens | place: USA | collected 2012 ...
CGGACAAGGATATATTTGGATGCTTTTCTGATGCCTTGCCGGATCGTTGGGGACGTACTTTGTTGTTGCGTCGTGAGCAAATTGCAGCTGCGGAAGAAAAACGACCAGTACGGAGATTGTCATCCTTCGATTTCTTGACTGGTATCGATGATTTCTCCCGAATGGGTGGATTCCGTTTTAAGGAAGACCTCGATGGCGAATTTATCAATGTGAGTGAATCGTTGAAAATTCCACCTTTGACGGACATTCGGGAACTGATTGCAGCCAGTGCTGAGATTGAGAAAAGCGAAGAAAACAATATGCTCCCCGATAAAAAATGGATTGCACAACTTGTGCAACCTGGAACATCATTAGGAGGTGCAAGACCTAAAGCCAATGTGATTGATACAGATAAAACCCTTTACGTGGCAAAGTTCCCGTCTCGCAAGGATGACTATGATGTAGGACTTTGGGAGCATTTCAGTCATTTGCTTGCCACAAAAGCAGGGATAAACGCTGCAAAAACCAAAGTGCTGGCAACTGGAGAGAAATATCATACATTGCTGTCACAACGCTTCGATAGAACCCAAGAAGGAAAACGCATTCATTTTGCATCTGCCATGACCTTATTGGGGCTGAGTGATGGTGACAATGCAACTACCGGGCATGGCTATCTGGATATAGTCGACTTTATTATTCAGAGCTGTACCGATGTGGAACGAAATCTACAGGAGCTATACCGTCGTGTGGCTTTCAATATATGCATAGGCAATAGTGACGACCATTTCCGCAATCACGGTTTTCTTTTGACTGTAAAAGGTTGGACACTGTCTCCTGCATATGACATGAACCCCACGTTGAATGAGTATCAAAGTTTGCTTGTTTCCTCAACTTCTAACAAAGCAGAGTTGAGTATTTTGCTGGATGCTTGCGAAAATTATATGCTCAACCGGAAAACAGCTGAAAAGATTGTCTCGGAGGTAATTGAAGCTGTAAAGGGATGGCGTGAAATTGCTGTTCGTCAAGGCATATCCAAAAGGGAAATCGATATGTTCTCAGGAGTGCTGGATGAAAGATGCAAGCAATATGTTATATTTAATATCTTAGTTCAATCAGAATAAGGAGGAAATAACCATGAGTGGAGGATATTTTGATAGGAGCACATACGCAATGCGTGAGATTGCTGATACTATTGAGCGCGATATTGCGAGGGCATTGAGACCTAAACCTGAGAAAATTCAGGAGGACTATTGGACTATTTACGAGAAAGATAGCTTTGGCTCATATCATAATTATAAAGATTTCATGAGTTTTGGGAGCTATGAAGACGCAGAATCTTTTCTTCTGAGAGATAAAACCATTGTCAAGGCAAAGCAAAAATACGCAAACCGACGATTCTTTGATGATGGCGTAGTATACCAATCAACAAAGCGATATATGTCCGACACTCCTGACGGAGAACAGATTCCGGTATTATACTCAATTCATCATTGTTATTATGACCATTATTCCTATGAAGCTGAAGTATTGGAACTGTCAGATGAGACGATAGATGCAATGAAGGAGGCATATCGGCAAATTCGTATTGCAGAGATATACGCTGAGCGAGTTGATTGGATGATGAGTGGTGATGATAGCGAAGAGTGCTTCCGTGAACGTATCAAGGAAGACTTGGAGGAGTTTGAAGAGGAGTATGCTACTAAGGATTGGACTTATCTCGATGAAGATGATGAATAACAGCGAAATATAACACCAATTCTTCCTTAATTTTTTGATTTAAAGGCTAGCCTTTGGCTCTTTCAAATATTAATGCTAACTTTGCAAATTATTACAAGAAGTTGTAATGTGATGAAAACTGAAGAAAAACCTATACCAGTAAACAGAATTAAAGCTGTATTAGCAGAGAAACAAATTACTGCCAAACAACTTTGTCTTGCTGTTGGAAAAAATGAGACCACGATTTCGCGTTGGTGTAATAATAAAATTCAGCCGTCAGTTACTCAACTTCAAGAAATTGCTCACTATCTTGATGTAGATGTGAGAGAATTATTATGTTCAACTAAGTAATTGGCATATGTTTAAAGTCGTATGGGATAAAGATAATAATGGCGTTCGCTTGACTATGGCACCAAAGTCTGGCGAAGCATTAAACGTATGTCCTCGTCCTGTGTTTTGGGAAGAGTTGGACTTCCTCGGCCTTGATAAACTCGGTTGGCAATATCCTCACTCGCAAGAGCCATTACTATGGGCTTGCGACCGCCGCTATTTTTACAAAGGAGAACTAGTCCTCGAAACAAGAGGTGGCAATTTATTTGATTCTCCAATACTCACTTCTATATCTAATTCAATCTCTCTTGAACCCGCTAATTTGGACGGTCTTGAGACTGCAAATATTGATAGCTTGTTTCTTATTGAACATGAGGCTATGGACTTTATTGACCAAGTTTTTGATTCTCATATAACAAAAAGGACGGATAATCCCCAAATAGAATATGAGAAGTTGGCATCCAAAATGGAAACAGCGACAAGTCAAAAACACACAGTAGTCAAGGAAGATTGCGGTTCCTTCGATATAATGCCAGAAAGTGAAGCAGAAAGGTTAGGTAAAAGGAAAATTTACAATAGTAAGATTGACCTTGCCATTGTCTCGTTTTCCGGAGGCAAAGACTCTCAAGTTGTGCTTGACTTAGTTTCTCGTGTTATCCCTCCTGAAAAGTATTATGTTATCTATTCAGATACAGGATATGAGTTGCCGACCTCGTTATCGCTGTATGAAGAAGTTAAGGCTAAATACAAAAAGGAATACCCAAATCTAAACTTTTATACAGCTAAAAATCATCAGCATGTTTTATATTATTGGGATGAACTAGATACGCCAAGTAAAATACATCGATGGTGCTGTGCAGTTATGAAAACTGCACCTTTATATAGACTTCTGAAAGAATTATCCCAATTAGGCAAACAACCAAATGTACTTGCCTTCGAAGGTGTGCGTGCAGAAGAAAGCTCCACTCGAGCAACTTACGCAAGAATTGGTAGAGGAGTAAAACATGGAAATGTCGTAAACGTACGACCTATATTTGAGTGGTCTGTTACAGAAGTGTGGCTGTATATATTGCTTCATAATCTACCTATAAATAAGGCATATAGAAAAGGCCTCAATCGAGTGGGATGTGTTATTTGTCCATTAAGCTCTGAACTCGGAGATTGTTTGGATCATAAGTTCTTCCCTGAAACATCTCAACCTTTTATTGACAAATTAAGAGAAAATGCCTCTAAGGCTGGTATAAAGGGCATTGAAACATATCTCAAGGAACGCAAATGGAAGGTAAGAGCTGGTGGCAATAGGCATGAAACCAATTCAGCCATTGAATATTATTCTCATAATAATGATTTTAAAGCAGTAATAACTAATCCAAAAGAAGACTTCTTTGAATGGATTAATGTACTTGGCTCAATTAAAGTCCTAAACATAGGAAATGGCAAATACGATATTAACCTTAAATTCCGAGAAACTATATATTCTATAGCTATCGTTATTGAAGATAATGAAATGCAAGTAGATATCAAAGACTGTTCCCATGATATACCTTTCATTAGCTTGTTTAAACGTGTGCTGAACAAAACAGTTTTTTGCGTGCACTGCGAGGTATGTGAAGTAGAATGCCCAACTGGGGCTCTTTCTGTTGTACCTCTGGTAAAAGTGAACGCTTCAAAGTGCATTCACTGCCACCGTTGCTTAACATTCAAAGACAATGGATGTGTTGCAGCCAATTCTATTCGCCAAACATCAACAATGATAAATAATGAATCAAATATGAATGTATTCTCAATTAAAAAGTTTAACACTTTTGGATTACGAAACTCTTGGATACAACAATATTACAAGACTCCTGAAACATTCTTAACTCAAGAAGCAAAGGACTACCTAAATGTTAAGAAACAACTTCCAATCTTTACAAATTGGTTGATGAGTGCAGGACTTGTTGATTCCAAAGATAAGTCTCAGACTGAATTATCGAAGTTCCTTGCAGATTACCTTACCACAGATTCGGCATTATTCTGGCAAATGTTATGGGTCAATCTTTGTTTTGACAACGAGTTGTGCTTATGGTTTAGCGCGAACATAGGCTACGATAGATTATATTTAAGAGAAGATCTTACGGCATTGATGGAACATACCTTCAATACAGTACCAGAGAGTTCAAGGGATAATGCACTAAAATCTCTTCTTAATACTTTTAATGAAACGCCTTTGGGAAATAATATGAATATTGGCCGAGTAATTAAAACAGGTAATAAAGTAAGTGTTCGACGTAGTCCTCTAAATGATGTTTCTCTTCCTGTAATGGCATACTCATTATACCGTTATGCAGAGAAAACCGGACGTCATTCTCTGACAGTTTCCGAACTGTACAACTCGGAACAAACCGATGGCATCGTGCGCCAGTTTGGCATTGAGCGTGAACCGCTTGAACAGACACTCCGCTCATTGGAACAAGATGTAAACCACGTGCTCCGTGCCGAACTTAAAATGGGGCTTGACAACATCATCTTGCGCGAGGACTTAACTTCAGAAGACATCATTAAGCTTATGCTTAAATAGTCAATCAGTATTATCATGGCAACTAAATATTCAGACTTCATCCATCTGCAAAACTTTCTGCCGGTATATGATATATTGGACGAAAGTTCTTCTTCATGGCAATCTTTTATTCCTACAACGCAATTTGATGAAATGCTCCAGCGTTCGCTGACTGCGATAACAAGCACAGAGATCAGCAAACGTAAAAGCGTTTGGGTGCGTGGTACTTTTGGTACTGGTAAGAGCCATGCAAGTGCAGTAATCAAACATCTGCTTTGCGATAATTTTGATGCAATCAATTCGTATATTGATAACATCAAGAATCCTGCACTTAAAGCACAACTCCGAAATCTGCGACAGAAAAAGCGCTACTTCGCCGTAACCCTAAAAGGCGTAGAGAAGGCATACGATATACCGCGCTTCACACTCTCGCTTCAACGTGCAGTAAGCGCTGAGTTGAAATCTAAGGCTCCTGATTTTGTCGTAGCTTCAGACTTTACAGCAGCCATAAACTGGATTGAAAGCCATCGCCGTATATTTGAGACAGAGGTCATACCAAACTCAGAAGAACTGGATGACATAATCAGCACTGCTGACGATGCCATTGGTATGCTTAAAACAGGAGGTCCCGATTTTTATATTACTGTTGAAAAAGCCATAAGGGAAACCATCGGCTCTGTATTTGAACAGACATCTATTAGTGATTGGCTGGCCGAAGTAGAGAAAGAGATTGAACACCGCGGTATTGCCGACGGCTTAATCATATTTTGGGATGAGTTTACATCGGTAATGGATACGCTAAAAAGCGACCGTATCAATGTGCTCCAAAACATCGCCGAGAAATCGAAGAATAATAATGTATTCTTGTTCCTTATCTCTCACCGTGTAGAGTCACAATCGAGTGATACCAAAGGTAAGGACATCACTAAGATGAGCGACCGCTTCGATGAAATTGAGTACCGAATGGATAGCCTAAGCACATACCTAATTATGCGCCACAGCTACACCATTCCCGGTGAAGAATCTAATCAGTTGTTCCAGGCCCTGAAGACAAAAGTTCTTCCGAAGGTTGATAATATTTTGGATTTCCTCACCAATGGAAACCCGGAACAAATCGGCCATATTAAGAGCCTTTTGCCACTGCATCCCTATACTGCATTCCTTTGCTCGGAAATCTCGAACTATGTAGGCTCGTCAAACCGAAGCGTTATTAAGTTTATGCACGACGGCGATACCGGTTTTAAAGCATTCCTTAATAACGAGAATAATTATGGTGTAGAGATGCTTATGACGGCTGATACACTATGGGACTTCTTCTATCCGTCCTTTGATAACGCCCCAGCGAGTACAACATTCATAGGTATGTTTACGTCGTATGGTGATAAGGTAAAAGCGGAGAGTGAAGACCATTTGCGAGTATTCAAGGCTATACTTCTTCTCAATGCGCTATCGCCCAAGTTCAAGAAGTCAATCGAACTAATGATACCGAATGACAAAGTCATTGGTTATATGTTCGCAGGCGACCGCGTACATGACAAGATTACAGATATTTTGAACTGGCTCGATGAGAACAAGATTGTTACCCGCGACATCTTTGGTGAGTTCAAAATTCGTGGTACATCGTACAATCAGAACGAGATGAATAAACGTCGTCAGGACGAGGAGTCGGTTTATAAAACCGCTACCATGGTGCTTGACTACGATATTCCAAGCAAAGATTCTTTGCAGAGCTTATTTCAAATCGGCGTTTCCGTTAAGCGAGAGACCTCTGTGCAGTTCTTCTCATGCGAAGATTCGGAACAGCTTTTGCGTAGTAAACTCAACAAGTTTACCCAAGATAAGCCTAACTATCTTCATGTGGCATTTTTCCTCTCGCTCAATGAGGAGAACCGCGATATGAAGATGTCGCAACTCTATAATTTCTCAAAAGAGTTTGAGAACCTTATAGTTGTACTCGCTGATGAAGTGCTGTCGAAGTCAACATTCACCAAGTTCATCGACGCGGTTGCCACCGCAAAAGTAGCTAAGAGTCACTTTAACGAGGCAGACAGCAAAGAGTTTGAACGTGCTGCTCATGCTTTTGTTAGCAAATGGATTACTCAACTTCACAATAATACCTATTCTGTTTATTTCAACGGCCAGAGTTATTGCGAAGGCACCGTCGACCAGTTGTCAGACCTTCTCAACAATAAACTCAGTGCAAAGGTATATACAAAAGGTTTTGAAACACAGAAATTCCCGGCAGGAGCGTCTGTGCCTTATACCTTCTTCAACGACAAGAACTGCCCGACCGTAATTCAACAAGTACTTCAGGCGCAGACACGCGATCAGCTCATAACATTTAAGAGTAATGCCGCATGGCTCAAATACATATTTGAGGAAAACGGAAACACTTTAGTAAAGAACGATGGCGAGCTGTCGGATAACGCACTCAACGGACACTCTTGGCTCGTTGAAGTGTACCGCCATGTCGAGACCTGCCTGGAGAAAGCTCGCAAAGATTACGCCGATAAATTCAGTTTATCGGACGTTCTCGCATCCTTTATCAAAGAGCCTTTCGGTATGTTCACCTCAATGCTTAACTGCGCTGCCGTTGCATACGGCCTTCGTCAGTATAAAGGTCAGCTGTTCCAAACCGCGACATCACAGCCCATCTCGAACGAGGCACTTGCAGAAATGGTGCACGAACTATTCAAGATGTGGAAAGAGGGCAAATCGGAGCACAGCAACAAAATGATGCTTCGCTTCGGTTCGAAAGAAGAAAGCGAACTCGCAAAACTCTTATACGACACTTTCGATCTTGGAAAAATTTTAAAGGTCAAAGCAAGCGAAATCAAGAAGCCTTGATAATGCGAAATGGTATATTCAAGAGTTCTGCAAAGCATTTGCCGGTCAGCCGCTTTGGACGCTATTGCACATGCCCGGCCTTTCAGCCGATTTAAAAAAGGCTATTCGGTTGCTTGTTGACCTCTTTATGCAAGAGAATCCTTCGGTTGAAAAAATCAAGGAAATCTATCGTAGCATCAAGGGAAATAGCGTTGAACTCAATCTTCTGTTGATTCAGAAAGATAACTATGACAAAGGTTTTATCGCTTTCGTTGATGCTATCGGCGGCATAAGAATTGAAAAAGCATGGTGGAATGAGATGCTGGATAAAATCAACCAGCTTCCCAGTGAAATCGCCTTTCGCAAAGAATCCGATGTAGAGAAAACAATACTTCAATTCTACATAGCTAAGACGACGCCCCCTCCGACACCACCAGCCCCTGACGACCCGGATGACCCGACATTGCCAATTCCACCCACACCTTCGACAGATGTAGTCAAAGAGGCGAAGACTAAGATAAAGGCGACGAATATGCCGAACACTATGTGGCAGATGGCTATTCTGAACTTGCTTGACGAGTTTCCCGAAACCGCAGATTTTTTCAAACGTCTTTAACCATGGATGCTTCCGATAAAATAATTGTTCTCCATTCGCTGGATGAACTTAAAGAAGCCATAATTGCGGACACTACTTCGCAAGATGTTTTGGCGCAGAGATACTGTGTCCGCTTTATCATGCTAAATAATTTTGAGGCGTTCAGAGAAGTATATAAATTTCTTGTGAAGGAACTTAATGTAGAACTCCTCGATATTGAAAATCTTGCAAAAGGTGAGGATAAAACCATTACCGTCGACACCCTTAGTGATGCTGTTAAAGGCATCACCAAATCAACACTCGTGACACCATTCTCCGAGCTTGTGAGGTTTTATAATGTCGAAAAGTTCAATGGCTTCTTCAACGAAATTATTTTAACGGAGGATATAAAGAACCCGATAAAGCGTATATACATTCCAATCATAGGACTACATAATCGCTTCTCGGACTTCCTTAAAAGTTTCGGACGGATTGAAGAAAGTGCACCCATTTGGCAGTATTACACATCAAAGGACGATAAAGTCATGGTCTATGTTTCCCGGTTTAAACACTTTACTATCCCGGAGAAACTGAATATTTGCTCTCTTGCCACTATGCGAGATTGGCTGCGCTTTTGGAAAGCACTGGCTCCAAAGGATAAAATTCTTTGTGGTGCTCGTCCTATTCTCAATTGCTGGCGAAATTCCAAGCCTGACTCAATCTTCACATTCCAACCGATAGATAATGCTCACACATTTATCACCGAGTTCCTTGAATTGAATATACCTATTCAATATAAGGAAGATGAATCGCAGTATTGGGAAAAGTTGCTGAACCATATCGGCAAATCAAATTCTACGATGTTTGATTTATCTCGTTTCGTTGAAAAACACTTCAATCGAATGACAATCAGCATCTCGGATGTCCTGGAGTTGTGGGCATCTGATAGCACAGATAAATTTGGCCGATGGCTGTTGAAATATTATGCACTGAATTTTAAAGCAAAAGAACTGCCTGAATATCTGCGCATAATATTAGAAGAAACCAATGATTTCCAGATTGGCAACTCTCTGTTTGTGAGTGTGGCAGAACGCATATTCTATGCCACTCCAGCCGAACGCGAACGATATTTTGGTCCTCGCAAGAAACTGATGTATGATTTGCGTGGTGAGTTCAGAACACTTACGCCTCCGGAGCATCAAGATTGGGTAAAAGAGCAAATCATTACAATCGCCCAAAATGACGATAGTCTTGCACAAGCCAAACGCTATTGTACCTCAACCTATGATTTCGAGGACGAGTTGTTCCTCGGTTGGTATGTGCTTCGTGGACAAAAAGATTTTGGGCTTAGCCATATTCAAGAATATTTCCCCGAACTGTACGGCTATCTGACACCGTTTGAAACGTTGTCAATAAAGCAGAGTCAATCGTGGGCATCGGAATATTTCAATCAATTTCGCGCAGCTAAAATTAAAGATACCATTACCGACACACTCGCAGATTTGCTCAAACAGCGTAATGTGTCGGCAGCGTCCTTCTATGACTGGTACTTTGGCTTTGAAGAAAGCCATGGCATTCTCGCCGACATTGTCACTACTAAGAAATTCCCCGTTGATAAAGTGTATTGGGTAGACGGTCTCGGCGCTGAGTTCATACCATACATTCTCTATTTGCTCGACCAGTCCAACTCCGGATATGATGCAGTGCTCACTCAGGTAGCTCGCACTAATATACCGTCGAATACTCATCTTAATTCGTTTGAAGTTGACAATAAGAAAATCTTCAAGAAAGAGGCTCTGGACGAACTAGCCCATGACGGTCATTACCAAAAGTACCTTACGCTGATTAAGGAACTTAAAACTGTCAGACAGATAATTGAAGATATTCTTAATGATAATAAAGTCGGCAAACATACAATCGCCATTGTCTCAGATCACGGTCTGAGTGCTATGTCGCGAAACTGCGAGTCTTTGAAACTTAATTCAAAGACTAAACATGAAGGCCGGTATGTTTTGCTCGACAGTGACAGCGGACTGGAGCATGATGTAAATTTTGTGGTTCACACTAACGAGCACGATGGCAAGAAATACAAGGTAGCGCTTTGCCACGCTTCGCTTGGAAAGAAACCGACCCACGAAGTGCATGGCGGCGCAACTCCCGAAGAAGTGTTAGTGCCGTTTATTGTTATAACTAACGACGACCTCGCAAAGCCTCTGACTTTCGCAGTTAAACCTAAAGAAACGAGCATACCCGTTTCAGATAAAAAGGTATCCTTCACAATCATGCCCGCGCCTCAATCTGCGACTGTCATCTTCAATGGTCAAGAAATCCCGTTGACGAAGAACGGATTGCAGTGGGAAGCAATGCTATCGTCGGCCACCGAAGGCAAACACCAATTGACGGTTATGCCATTCCGCGGCAAACCGGTTCAAATCGAAATAGAAATCTATGGCATGGGCTTTAGCTCGGCTTTATCAGACTTTGAATTATGAGTGAGATAGGAAATAAAATTCGTGAAGTCTTTAGGGAGTCAGCCGTCTATAAAGACCCTGCCAACAATGAGGTGTTTGTGGGCCGCAACCTGCCGTCTTTCGTGAAAGACTATCTGATTGCGACACACATTGACATGAACGGCCAGCTTCGCCGTGACGACCTTGTTAGATTCCTTGACGAACATATACCGCTCAATCCAAACGCTATACGTAGTCGTCTGATGCAAGGTGATGTTATTACACTTCTAACTCGTTTTGAAGTCGGCACTAACATCGCCAAAAATAAAACGCAGTTTCAGATACCTGAAATGGGAATTAAGATGCAAGACACCTCAATTCCTCAATACGTCGTCGACCAATATCCCGACGATTTAATCGATGGCGAAAAATGGGGTATCATAAAACTGGTGTACATCCCGCCTGAGGGTAAAGAAAAAGGCTATATTGAGATGTCGAAATATAAACCATTCCGACCTCTCGAACGCCTTGACATGAACTCCTTCCGTGAATGTCGTAAAAAGTTCACCGTTGACGAGTGGATTGACGTTATTATATCCGCAATGGAATATACTCCTTCTTCTTTTGCTAATAAAACGCAAAAGCTAGAGTTCATTGCGAGACTGCTACCGTTCATTGAGCCTCGTCTGAACCTCATTGAACTTGCGCCTAAAGGCACTGGTAAGTCTTACGTGTTCGGCAATTTGTCGAAGTTCGTTTGGCTTATTGGTGGTGGCAAGGTTTCACGCGCCAAATTGTTTTACGATAAAACTCGTAAGACACCGGGCATCATGCTACATCATGACCTCGTCGCTCTCGACGAAATCCAGTCGATAACGTTTACCGACACCATGGAAATGCGTTCCATACTCAAGAATTATCTTGAATATGGAAAAACCAACGTCGACAACTATGAGTTTATGTCGGAATGCGGTCTAATTCTTCTCGGCAATATTCCACTGTCCGAGGACGGTTTTCCGATCTCGGACAATTATGTGGAGGAACTTCCGGAAGCGTTCAAAGAGTCTGCGCTCCTTGACCGTTTCCATGGCTTTATTGAAGGCTGGCTATTGCCTCGCGTAACCAATGACATGGCACTTCGTGACTGGACGCTGAATGTAGAATTTTTCTCCGAAGTCCTACATCAGCTTAGAACGGCTACGGAGTATGCCACCATTGTTAATCAATCAGTGGCAATTCCGCAAGGAGCCGATATGCGCCACCTGAAAGCAGTGCAAAGAACCACTGTAGCATATTTGAAATTACTCTTTCCCCATATCCTTAAAAAGGAGGATATGGATATGGAAGAGTTCTACACTTATTGCCTTAAGCCGGCAATACATCGTCGCGACATTATTCGCCAGCAATGTGCGAATATTGACCGCGAAAGCTCATTCGCTAAACCTATGCCAGAATTTACGCTCAAATAATGGGAACCAACGCCGACACCGAAAAACTGAAAGATCTTTATCAATCTCTTGATCGCCTCAAAGCGTCAGGAGAGGATGTTATCGCTGAAATCCGAAGGGAAATCAACAATATTGAGCTTCAATATCTCAAGGACGATTTGTTCCCTGAGATAATGAAAATTATCGGTGAAAGAATTTCTTGGCTTCGGTGTACTATCGACATGAGCTTGCAATTCGATGGCGACAAGCAGCTCGATTATTCTTTCTGCAAATCAGGCTCGATAGTATTTGTTCGTGACAAGTATGAATGTAACGGCCATGATGAAAATGCTATTGAAAAATCAGGAACGGATTCTAATAATCAGGAAATCATAATCGGTACAAGCAATCGAATTAATGGTCATGATACTTCAAAGCATAGCAAAACACACGTGCTCAGAGTGGAGTTTCCTGATGGAAAAGTATTTCAAAGTAATATAGTCAGTGACACTTATACTGCGGTCATAAAAGAAATCGGCGCTGAATTAGTTGATTTAGTTGGCCTTGAACATGCAGGAGTCGGAGTGGTTTCTAAAACACTTGATGCCAAATATGCCAAATATCAAAAGCCTATAGGTGGCGGTTGGTATGTGATGACAAATAGTTCGACACAAACAAAAAGCGAAGATTTGCAGGCTATTTCCGATGAATTGGACCTCAACTTGAAAATTAATCTTGTTCCGTTGGATGGCTCTGAAACATTATACTTACCAAAGAGTACTAACAAGGAAAGTACACGAACGAAAATACAAGTAACTTTTCCGGATGGTCGTAAAATCTGTCCGTCAAAAGTCTTGGAAGCACTTATTGAGGTCGTAAAATATGCCGGAGCAGAACGGGTACGGGAATTGAGAATCAATTGTTGTGCAGATAATTTAATATTGAAAACTCCTGCACCTCGTTATGAAAAGCCATGTAAGCCTGTTGGTAATGGTTGGTTATGTAATACCTGCTCCGACACTATTACCAAATTCAACCAAATAACCGAGATTTCACAAAAACTCAATCTTGGGATTGAGGCTGAATTAGTATAAGGGTCTCAAGTGCTAATGTAATATGTTGTGAACTGGTGTTTTAATTTACTTGATGTGTCGAATCTATAATGGTTTTATGTGATGCCAAAGAATATAGAAATACGAAATAGTACAGCAGAGTTTCTCATCTTCATGCTTGAAGGCAAAGAGGATGGGATTCAGGTGATGTATAAAAATGAAACCATTTGGGCAACGCAAAAGGCGATGGCTCAGCTTTTTGATTGCTCAACTGACAATATTGGACTGCACTTAAAAAATATATTTGCATCCGGGGAACTTGTCAAAGATTCAGTTACCGAGAAAAACTCGGCAACTGCCGCAGACGGGAAGAATTATCAAACAATGTTCTATAATCTTGATGCCATTATCAGTGTCGGATATAGAGTCAATTCTGTTCGTGCCACTCAGTTCCGCCAGTGGTGTACGTTTGTACTCCGTCAGTTTGCTATTCGCGGATATGTGCTTGACCATAAGCGAATGGAGAATGGGGCTTTCTTAGGTGTAGATTACTTTGAACATTTGCTTGCCGAAATAAGGGAGATAAGGCTGAGTGAGCGTCGTTTTTATCAGAAACTGACCGATATTTATGCTACGGCTATAGACTATAACAAAGATGCTCCGACAACCCGTCTTTTCTTCAAGAAAGTACAGAACAAAATGCACTATGCTGTGCATGGGCATACTGCTGCGGAGTTGATAGTCGAACGAGCCGATGCGAATAAGGAACACATGGGATTGACCACTTGGGAAAACGCTCCGAATGGAAAAATTGTCAAAACAGATGTGTCTGTAGCAAAGAACTATTTGCGAGAAAAAGAATTGGAAGAAATGGGTAGGATAGTCAATGCGTCCCTTGATATGGCAGAAAGTATGGCTATGCGTCATATCCCTATGACAATGGAAGATTGGGCAAAGCGAATAGACAAATTCATTAATTTATTTGAGAGCCCGATATTACAGGATAGCGGAAAGGTTTCTGCCGAATATGCCAAAGAGTTTGCTGAATCAGAGTTTGAAAAATACAGGATCATTCAAGACCGTCTTTTTCAATCTGACTTTGATAGATTTGAAGATAATAGTCTTCCTGCATTAGATATTGAATAATTATAATGTCATTTTGAGGTTGGCAAAATCGCCTTTGGGATATGGCAGATTCATGTCGTTAAATTGGCAAGTGTTCGGACAACAGTTCTGTGTTCATCATCTAGTATCTGCATTTATGGTGACCGACGTTACTCCAGTATACCACTTAAAAGCAAGAAAAGAGTTCACATAAGAGTTCATAAAAGAACCAGTAGGGTTCATAAAATGGTTCGTAAAAGCACTACTGAAATACACTCCAAAACCGCAATAATGCCAATTTCAGCTTGCAGAGGATTGGCAAAGTCTCACGAGCGATTTATCGCTTGGGGTATTGAGTTACCCTAACTCAATAAGGTTTGTATAATGGGCAAGCCCTGTGAGCAATTAAGTATACAAATTTCGTTTTTGTCGAGAACGGCATACCGATGGCTGGCGAAAAGATAAAAGGCTCAAATAACGCCTTTTTCTCACCAATCAGCTTGCTGAGAGATTTGGCACTCTCAAACGACCTATTGGTTGCTTGGGGTATTAGGCTCCCCATACAAGATAATGTCTGTATAACGGGCAAGCCCAATCAATGGCAGCGACCAGTTCCGTGAATTATCATGAAACCA
>ERZ1027160.651-NODE-651-length-14515-cov-6.890526_pt1 | contig 14515 bp, 9 predicted proteins | sample MGYA00519275_ERZ1027160 | MGnify/ENA primary metagenome ERZ1027160 (study PRJEB26926, sample SAMN06164707) | human gut metagenome | biome: ENVO:00009003; feature: ENVO:2100002; material: ENVO:00002003 | host: Homo sapiens | place: USA | collected 2012 ...
AAACTTTGCTTTTGCGCCGCCGACGCCGAGGGCATCATCGGTGATGTGGAAATTCTGCGCGTCGCGGTGGCTTGCCGCCTTGAAGTCAGCGTAAGCGGCCTGCTCCGCAGCGGCAACGCTGGGAAAGCCCTGCCACTCGCCGTCAACGGGGATAGATACCGCAGGGCGGTGTGCGGGAGGCTCGTCGATCTCGGCCTGTGAGATGGCATCATCAGAATCAGGCACAAACTCGCCCATTTCCGAAAGCGCCGCGCGTCCTTCCTGCTCCAGAATCAGAGCTTCTTCCTCGCTCATGGCAGGCGGTTCAGGCTTGGCGGGTTCCGCAGAGGGCGGGTCATGCTCCGGTTCCGGGATGTGCAGCGTTTTGATTTCTATGTCGTAGGGCAAGTGTGTTTTCTCGGCGGGATAGAACGCGACGGGTTTGGCGATGGGCTGCGGCTGCTCCTGTTCCTGTTCTTCAACAAACGAGCGTACAAACGCAATGTGTTCAGCGCGGAAGATGGGAAAGCCCTGCCTGTTTTGAAAAGTCACATCGCGCAGAGATACTTCATCTGCGCCGAAATTCACGCTGTCAATGACAAACTTCCGTCCGTCAATCTCCAGCTCCATGCCAATGGGGATATACTCCTTGGCATCGGCCTCGTTGATAACATCATAGCCGTCGGTTTCATTTGGCTGTGCAAACACGAAGCTGTGTCCATGCTCCAGCAGCCGCTTTGCGCCGCTTGCCCATTGTCCAAAATCATAGCCGGTCACAGCGGTTTCGCCCATACCGGGAATATCGCGTTGCAGCAGGCGGCGATTCAAAGCGCTGGCGGCTCGTTTTGCATCCGCGCCATAAAAAAGCAGCCGTTCTCCGACACGGACACCGATGAGCTTTTCGGGATGCTCTGCACGAAGCGCCTGATATGCCGAAATATTCGGCGCAAGCTCACGACCCTGATCTGTAATTCGTGTGAGGACAGCGGAAACCGGTTCGGTTCTGTGTTCCGGCTCGTGATTGCTCTCGCTGGAGGATGAAACGACGCTGAGATGCGCGACAGTTTCATCTGCGGAATCAACGTTATAGAACTTACCATCAATTTCCACGCGCTGCCCCATAAGGTTTTGAACCGCTTGCGGCGTCTCCGGGATTGGCTGTTCTGTGTGCTGCGCCGCAATGACGCGCTGCGGCTCCGGTTCAGAAACCTCGAAATATCTGGTGTCGAGGTAGCGTTCAAAGGAATTGCGGTCGATGCTGACAGGTTCCTGTCCGGGTACGTTCGGTAACGTGTGCCAGACGTGATCTTCATCTACACGCGCGATAACGCCGACTGCTGCTATGTGGTCTAACTCTATGGATGAAATGCGATCTCCAATATGATAGGTATAGCCAAGCGGTGTTGTAAACGCCGGAGGGGATAGCTCAATTCCCATATCCCGTTTGATGCCATCCAAGTAAGCAATGGCGTTATTCTGTTCTGCAAAGCGGAGCGTTTGTTCCCCATCTCCGCAGAACCGTTCCAACACCTCATCCCAAATGCCGGTAATTCCGCCCTCGCCGGGATGCAGACGAATGGAGTATCGGTCAGGTGAAAATAACCGCAGTCGCTCATTCTCATCGTAAAATTTATTCTCGCGGATGAGCTGTGCCAACCGCCGCTGTACCTGCGCCCATGTGAGCGTCACCGGCTCGGCGTTTCCTACATGGATATACATGGGAGTTTTGCTATCTTCCCAGCCATATTTTGCAGCCAGCCATGCGGCGGTGCTGCGTTCTCGCCCATGCGCCTGCATATATAGTGCGACTTCCTGCTTGCCCTTTAGGTTGTCGTGCCACTCCAGAAGCGCGTTGTCAATGTCCTCCTGTGTAATCTGATAGGGAGATGGTGCGACCGTCGCTGCCAGCGTGGGATACAGTTCCTCCAAAAGCTCCTGATGCAGCCGGTTATGGAACGCGGGCATATCAAAGTACAGGCGGACAAGCTGGAGATCATCAGATGCCGTGACAATACGACGGATAGCGTCCGCACCCTCCAGATAAGCGTTCTGGCGGTCTGAATTGCGGCAGGCATTGACAAAAGCCGTATCTTTGGAAAGCGCGTTGCCAACGGTCAGCTTGTACCCGTCAAACAGCTCCCGTACCGTGGGCTGCGGCGCGTCGGCGGCAGGATCGCGGAACACCCTCGTGCCGTCCGCGCCGAACTCTGCTTCATAAGCATTGATGGCCTGTTCTGCCTCGTGGTCGATGGACGGAAGCGTATATGCCGTGTGTTCATGGCCGGAATCGCCAATGCGCGAAATTGTTACATCATGCTTTTCCCGCAGCTTTTCAATGTATTTCTCCAAATCCTTTGCAGGGAAGCCGCACATGGTAACACGGCCTACTCCCTCCAAATTGCGGCGCGTCAGCTCAAGGCTGAGATCATCTGCAACTGCCCGCGCATCCTCGCCATACAGCTCGAAGAAGTCCCCAACCTGATACAGCACAATTTCATCGGGGTGCGCCGCCTTTACGTCGTTATAGTCGTTATAAACCGCGTTCCGCATGGCGTCCTGCGCCATTTCCTTGTCATAGGCTGCCTGCTCATCCGGCGTAAGGTAGCGGTTCAACCGAACCAGCTCCGAGATGCGCGAAGCGACCTTGTTCCAATTCATCTGAATGTCTGCACAGCCGTTCTTTTTCAGCACAATGCCTTTGCTGCCGTGATCTTCATAGCTGCCGCTTTCTCTGGATACGGCATGGGTATGCCCGCCGATGCCGTACTCCTTTTTCAGAAAATCGGCATTCTCCTTGGGAGTGTGCGAAGTCTGGAAAAACGCATAGATGCGGGTCTTTCCACCCTCAAAGCTGCTTCCGTTTGCAAGAGAAGCAGCAATTTCATCTTCGGTGATAAACCTGCCGGTTGCTGGAACAGCCTCCATATCGGAGCGGAATTCCTTTCGTGGAAGGGACAGATCTTCCAAACGTGTGAGAAGTGCCTGCGACTTGTGGTAATGGAAGCGCAGCAGCGCACGGTTTTCGCGGTAGGCGTCCATGAATACCTTGTATTCCGACAGGAGCCTATCCCGGAACGCCGGATTCAGCAGATCGTCCGTCAGACGCTCCGTTTCCTCTGGAAAGCTGGTGCTATGGATATTGCCTATGCAGGACAGATACCCCAGCGATTTTGCCTCATCCGAAAAATCGTGATGAAGTTCCCAAACTTCGGCGGCAACACGCAGACGCTCGTTCCGGGGCGCTTCCGTGACCTCCAGATTGGTGGCAAATGCGCCGCCGTCCAGAAGTTCCTCAATACGCTCCGCCGCATCTGCCCAGTCTATCACTTGGGCAGAACGAAGATAGCGAGAGGTATCTCCGGTCGCAATATGGATACCGTCGTCCCCGTACCATGCGGAAAGCCTGCCGTTATCCGTAATCAGGCCGTTGCCGCCGTGGTAAAGAGCTTTCAGAAATGCCGCGCGATCCTCTAAAGGCTTTTGCTTGGAGAATTCCGCAGCAATTTTCATCCGCGCTGCATCCGCATTACCGCCCGCGCGCAGGATGTGGTCAATATTATCCTGAGAAATGAACATAGAAAAAGCGGAGGGTGTTACACTCTCCGCTTCTGCGATGGATTGAATTTGTTCTGCCTCTGAGGGGAAGAAGGACATCTGCGCCCCAGCAGGGGCATCGAACATATTTAGCTGAACACCAGTTCCGTGAGGATCGTTTCCTCGGCCTGCGCTTTCAGCGTGTTCATCAGCCCTACCCACTTCATCGGGTCGCTGGCTTTCAGCGCTTCCGTCACGCCCGCTGACTTCATCAGCTCCGGCATCATCTGTTCCAGTCGGTTGTTCGCTGCCTCGTCGATCTCCCGCAGATGGGGGTACAGCCTCTCGGACAGCAGCAGGCTGTTCCACAGCACCGGACGATGCTCCTTCAGGTAATCCTTCCGCATCCTGCCGTACTTGCCCAGCGGGGCTTGCGGCTGCTCGGTCAGGCTCAGATCGGGAATCAGATAATCCCCGCTGCGGGTGTAGGTCAGTTCGCTCATGGCTTTCGCTCCTTTCCGCGATTTTCTCGCGCTCATAATTCTTGATGGTGACTTCGATCTGCCGCAGCACCAGCTCGCTGGACTGGCTGATGGCCGTTCCAAGAGCGGCGACGGTCTGCGGGGTATTGAAATCAAAGACATTCAGAAAATCCTCATGCTCGAAGTAATCTCCCGGCTGCATCCCGCAGCGGGACAGCAGCGCATAGGTGGTGCTGACAACGGCGGCGTTCCGAAAAGCGGCTCCGATGTTGAACTCATCATAACCTTCCAGAAAGGAACCGTCAACGATGCCGACAATATCGCGCCGGTTGTCGTGCCAGTATTCATCTACAAGCTGCGCCGCCACACGCTCCATCTGATCTGCAAGTCCGTTTTCACCGGAAACGTCAAAGCGCTGCTCCAGTGCCGCAGATACCACCTCACGATGCTCCTGCCGGTATTCCCAAAGATAAGGGCGGCGAGAGTTCTCGCCGCCGCTGGTATCGGAAACATCGAATACATATCGGAGTTTGGGTTGGTCGCTGCTGGTATCCACAAGGGCGATGCCCTTGCTGCCTCGCCGCACATAGCGGCGCATCTGCTTATTCCAAAGATCGTATTCCGCGCAGGCCGTGGCTTCCGGGCGCTGGGCGAAAATCATGAGCTGTTCATTGTAGGGGTACTTATACAGCCTTGCGGCGGTGGTCAGAAATGCCGTCCACTTCTGGTAGCTTCCCGTGATCTGCTCCGCCGTGCGGTCTGCCATCTGCGCATAGAGCTGTACTTTACTCGGCATCCATATCCTCCTTTTCAAAATCGGGGAACAGGTCGAGCGCGTCATATTCCGCGTCGCTCATCCTGCGCAGCTTTGCGATGGCGCTGTCCGTCAGCTCCCGCAGCTCCGTTTCATCCGCAGCGAGGTAGCCGCGCATTTCCTCCAGCGCCGCGATCAAGCCCGTGCGGGTGCCGGTGTTGTAGAGGCTCATAAGCTGGCGTTCTTCAAAGGTGATGTTCATATCAAAGCTCCTTTTCCGCGCTCTTTTTGGGCGCTGTTTTGTGTGGACGTTCTTGGGCCGGTTGGCTTTTGAGCTGCTCCAGTACAGATTTCTTCTTTTCCCGGTGTGCCGCCTCTGCCAAATCCATCAGGGAGATGGACATACCGGCCTTGACCTGTGCCTCAAGGTCGGCAACGGTGGGCTGTTTGGAGCCGTTGTTGATAATGCCGTCGATCATGCCGTAATCATCTTCCATCGACATCTCGGCGGCTTTCAGATAATTCTCCGGTTTCTGAAAGGCGAGCAGCTCCTGAAATCCCATGCTGTCACAGTAGTGATAGGATACCTTGCCGTCCTGTTTCAGCGCAACGATGTCGCTGACGGAGAGGCTGTGTCCCACAAAATCGCCGGGGCGCTCGTCGTTGAAAATGTAGTAGAAGTTTTCAAGGATTCTGCCGGTATCATCGTCCGGGTACACCTCACGGGTATAGACGGCTTCATAGTTGGCCGGGTCAGGCGGCGCGGCCAGACTGCCGAGGTTGGCAAAACGCAGCTCCACCGGCGCATCCCGGCGCAGTTGGTAGATCGCCATAGCATCGGTGGGACTGTTCAAAAAACGCTGCTCCACATCGCGGGGAGGAATATGGCCTTTGACCGCATCCCAATCCGGTCTTGTGACGCCGAACATTCCGTCGTGCTTGATGATGTCCTCGGCTTCAAAGACCATTTCCTCGGCGTTGTCGGGATAGAGCATATAAACCGTGATGTCATGCTCCAGCAGCTCCACCGCCCGATCCTTGGAAAGTGGGAGCATATCGCTATCCAGATACCCATAGCTGCGCATATCGTCCACCGTCAGCGTGGGGTCAGGCATAGGTGTGGCCTGTTCCAGCTCTGGCGAAGTTGGAAGTGTGCCTGCGGCATGAGAACCGGCCTCCTCGTGAACAACCTGATTGTCGTCCGATGACAATTCGAGTGAGTACAAAATCCCTGCAAACTCATTTGACAAAACTTCAAACGGTACGGTCTTATCATACCCATGTGTTTCACAGATACGAATCGCAGCCGCCAAAAGAAAGTTTACATCATCGTCATGTACTGTTCCGCTTTCCAGAAGGTGTAGAGTGTCCTTGTCGTAAAGTTCATAGGCATATTTTGCACCATCTTCTGTTATGCGAAGATGCTTGCTCCCACCATCAACCGCATACCAACGCTCATTAGCGTCGAGTTCTTTTAAGGAAGTGTGACTTTCCTGAAATGCCTCAACTTCCAACAGCAGCTCATTCGCTCTGTGCGCGTATTCATCGCTCTGCTCAAGCGTTTCGGACAGGAAGCCTTTTATCTCATCTGCTCCCGTCAACAGATCTTCGTAGAAATGCTGAAGGCAATCTTCCTGACTTGCGAATTCGCTGAGAAAGGCAAGGCCATTCGCATCGAGATACAGCTCTGAAATGCTTTTTGCCAAGTCAGCCGCAGACATATTGCTATTCTCTTTTAATTGGCTTTCCGATTGCTCGGATTTCTCCACAGAAATGCCACGCTCCTTGCAGATCTCCGCAAAGTTCCGGTCAATGTCCGTAATCAGCTCGGATGCCGTCTTGTTGATAGTTTCCAGACTGGCGCGAAGTTCTTTCAGCTCCTTGCCCTTTGACCATGTGGCGATATAGCCGAAGCTGTTTTCTCCCGTTTCAATGCCGTAATACTGGCAGACCGCATAGGAGATGCTTTCGGCCTCGACCTCCTCGGTGTTGCGGCTCTTTTCACCGGGGACAAGGATCGTCTCACCATCGTCCGCAAGCTCCGTCATGTGTTCGTAGTCGTGGAGCTTGGCGTGGGCGATCTCGTGGACGGCGGCGCATACCGTCTGCACCTCACTCATACCGGCGCGGATGGTGATGCTCTGCGCCTTAATGCTGAAAAATCCGTCCGTATCCCGCGCAACGGGCTTTATCTCCATCGGAACGGGAGAAGCGCGGCGCAGCGCCTCCATGAAAACCTCATACTGCTGCACATTGCCGCTCAGATCAGCGGCAAGCTGGGGCAAGGGCTTTCCCGCAGTCTGCGACACATCAAAGACGGATACCACCTTGAACATGGGGATACGGATTTCCTTTTCCTCAATGATGGCCTTGCCGTCCGCATCCAGCACCGGCGCATTGGTTTCCGGGTCGGTCTTGATCTCCTCGACCTTTTTCTTATAGGGAGTGGGAGCGATAATGCGGATACCTTTTTCGCCTTTCAGGACGTTCCTGCCGAACTGATTGCGCCACTTGTTGAAGCCCGCCACATGGGTGGCGTCGGGGCGCTGCATATAGATGAGCATGGTGTTGTTGACCGAGTAGCGGTGAAAGCGGCTCATAGTGGAGAGATACAGCTGGTACTTATCGCTCTCGAACAGCTCCTTGATGCCGTTTTCGATGCTGTCAACGATCTCCCGCATCCGGTCTTTGTTGGTTTGCTTTTCAGCCATGATAATCTCCTTTCAGAAAAAATAGCGCCCCTGCGCAGAAGAAAACACATCCTGCACAGGGGCGATTCTCCGCAGATAGACGTTGTTTTTGAGCTTGCGGATAGAATGACGCAACCCCTTGTGATTCCGCATGGAAAAAGCCTTGCGGCACGGGGCTTTTACGCCCTCTATTTGCGGAGGTTCCAGTATTGTTCACGCTTTCGTTTGGCGTCCTGCTTTCGGCGTTCCTGCTTGGCGCAGGCGGGGCAATATTTGGCGCGATTGGAGGAAGAATAGACCGGCTTACCGCAGACGGCGCAGCGCTTTCCCGGCCTTTCCCGCATCACGTCGGCCAGCAGCTCATGGTCGGCGGGAAGCACCGCGTTTCGGAACCAGTTGCACAGCAGCGAGTAGGAAATACCCTGTACGCAGACGCAAGGCTCTCCATCATCCAGCGCGAGGCAGTTGCCGTGATCGTAGTTACAGCAGAGCTTCCGAATGAGCTTCTTGGAGCGGCGGAGTTGCTTGTGATCCATACGCGGCGCATCAGCCATTGTCGAACACCAGCTTATAGCCCGTGCGCTGCCCATCGTCCTCCAGAAGAACAACGGCATCATAGGTTTTCCCAGTCTTTTCCGAGTAGCAGCCTTTCAGCGGGGCGCAGCCATTTTTCAAAAGCGCAGCGGCAAGAGATTTCGTCAGCGTCTTTTTCTTGGCGGCGAAGAATCGGCTGTTTTTCCAGAGGACAAATGCGCAAGAACGATTCTCACAGAAAAAGCCCTTCTGCGATTCCGTTACCTCGGCTCCGCAGCGGGGACACTTGCCGACTGCCTCGCGCCCGGAGGGGAACAGAACTTCCGCACCGGGGATGGGCTTGTAGGTCTGCACCAGCTCATTCAGCATGGCAGCGATCCCGTCCATGAAGCTGTCCGGGGCGATTTCGCCGCGCTCGATCTCTTTCAGGCGGTGTTCCCATTCGGCGGTGAGCTGCGGCGACTGGAGCTGTTCGGGCAGGACGGTGATGAGCGCCGTGCCGGTGGAGGTGGGCAGCAGATTTGTGATCTTCTTGGACTTTCTGCGCTCCACAAAACCGGAGGACACCAGCTTTTCAATGATACCGGAACGGGTCGCCGGGGTGCCAATGCCCTTGCGCTCGGCATCATCAGGCATATCCTCCTTGCCCGCGTTCTCCATTGCAGCCAGCAGCGTATCCTCGGTGAAGTGCTTGGGCGGCGTGGTTTTTCCGGTCTTGACCGATGCGGCAGATACGGAAAGCGTCTGATTATCCGTTACCACCGGCAGCGCGGGCGCTGCCTCCGTCTGCTCCTGCTCATAGCGCTTCCAGCCGGGAGCAAGGACGGTTTTGCCCTTGGCGGTGAAGCTCTGACCGGCACAGTCCACCGTAATGACCGTTTCTGCGTAGCGATGTGGTTCATCCACCGCACGAAGCAAGCCTCTTGCCGCCAGCTTCAGCACCTCGCGTTCGCCCAGCGGCAGAGAGGCCATATCTACCTTTTCCGCGCTGATGGTGGGAACAATGGCGTGGTGATCGGTGACTTTTTTACTGCTGCATACCTGCTTGGCGCAGATGGTCGGCGGCTTCTCCATGCCGCAGACAGCGGCAGCGGCGGCGACAAGGCCGGGGACGCTGCCCTCCATATCGTCGGTCAGAAAGCGGCTGTCGGTGCGCGGGTAGGTGCAGAGCTTCTTTTCATAGAGCGCTTGGAGATAGTCGAGGGTCTGCTGAGAGGTGTAGCCGAGAACGCGGTTGGCGTCGCGCTGGAGGGAGGTCAAATCGTAGAGCGCGGGCGCTTTCTCAGACTTTTCCTTGCGCTCCACGCTTTTGACCGCTGCCGTCTTGCCCTCGCAGGCGTTGGCGATAGCGTCGGCGTCTTTTCTGTCTTTCATTCTGTCTGTCGCGGCGGGAAAGCCGCAATCAAGCTGGACGGTGTAGAACGGTTCTGCTACAAACGCGGAGATCTCCGCCTCGCGCTGTACCAGCAGCGCCAGCGTGGGCGACATGACGCGCCCAATGTTCAATGTGCGGCCATACGTCAGGGAGAAATACCGCGTGGCGTTGATACCAACCAGCCAATCAGCCTTGGCGCGGCACAGGGCAGATTGATGCAGGCCGTCATAGTCGCGCCCAGACCTAAGCTGCTGGAAGCCGCTGCGGATGGCATCATCCTCCATTGAAGAAATCCAAAGCCGCAGAATCGGCTTGGAACATCCCGCAAGGCAGTAAACCGTGCGGAAGATCAGCTCACCCTCGCGCCCAGCGTCGCAGGCGTTGACCACCTCTGCCACATCCTCCCGGCGCACCAGCTCCCGCAGAATGTCAAACTGCTTCTGCTTTTCAGAGCGGACGATGAAGCGGAACGAGGTAGGAATGATGGGCAGCGCCGCCAGCGTCCATTTGGCATCATCAGCATTGTAAACGGCGGCGTCGGCCAGCTCTGCCAGATGCCCGAAGCACCACGACACGATGTACCCGCCGCCCTCCAGATACCCGTCATGCCGTGATTTAGCGCCCAGCACGGCGGCGATGCTCTGCGCCACGGAGGGTTTTTCGGCGATCACAAGGCGCATGGTGCAGCCTCCATTCTCTTTACGTCACGGTAGCAGGGGCGAACGCAGCTCTGTCCGAAGCGCTTGCAGCCATAGCAGAAATGTTCCTTGGCAGCGGCGGGAGGGCTGTCCTCCCGCGCTGCTTTCGGCTTCTGCATCATCAGGCGTTCCAGCGGATTATTGGTGAAATATCTCATGCGTCCGTATCCTCCGTAGTATCCTGTTCCGGTTCGTCCTCATACGGCTCAAACTCATATTCGTCCTCGTCCTCGCCGTAGTCATAATCGTCCAGATCGGCGCTGCCCTTGGTCTGCGGCTTGGCCTTTTTCTGCTTGAAGATGTAGAACGCTGCACCGCCGCCCAGCGCGACGATCAGCAGAACGACAAGGATGCCGCCCACGCCGCTCTTTTTCTCCGGTTCCTCGGCGGCGGGTTCTGTCGGCTCTGTGGGGGCTTCGGGCTTTGCCTCCTTGCCCACGCACTCGGTCATGTTGACCGCGCAGACGGGGCAGGATGTATTGACCGTACCGGCCACGCATTTTGTGGTGCAGGAGCAAGTGGCGGGCGTTTCTTCCTCGCCAGTCAGCGCCATCAGGTCGGCCTCATCCACCTGATTCAAGAAGTGGACGGTTTCTTCGCCCTCATCGTCGCGGTCAATAATCATGTAAAATACGTTACCATTCTTGCTTTCCAACGTAATGAACTGTTTTCCTGCCTTGGTGCTGGTGCCAATATCGTCGATCAGCGTCAGATTGCCGTCCGGTGTCAGCGCGTCGCTGCCGCCCGTCATGCTGCCAACAAGGAGCTGCCAGAGGTCGGTCAGCTCTTTTTCATCAAGCGGAAGCGTAATGCCGCCGATGCTCACGGTACTGTCGGCGGCGTCGGTGACGGTCAGATAGCTGCCGTACACATAGCCCACACGGGCAGGTAGCAGGATTTTTACCCAATCGCCGTCCCTGCCAATCACATCGACCACCGTGCCGTTGGGGAGCTGCGTAAACGCGGTGTTGTCCAGTCCCGCGCCGGTGCGGACGTTCAGGTTGCCGCCGTTGGTCGTGACCGTGCCGATCTGTTTTGTTTCCTGTGCGTCTGCGGCGCTGCTTTCGGCGGTGGGCAGCGCATTATCAGGATAATCACCGCCGCTGGCAAAGGCGGAAACAGGGAGAATCCCGATGCACAGGAGCATCAGCAGCAGGCTGATAAAAATGCGCGGTGTGTTTTTAGTCATGGTTCAACGCCTCCTTTTCCGAAGTGGCCGGTGCAGGCGCGGCCTGCATACGGCGGAACAGCTCGGCAAACTGCTCCATCGTCATGCCGTTCTCACGCACCATGCCGATGATGTCGGTGTCCTCCAGCTCACGAATCTGCTTTTCCAGCTCGCGGTTGCGGCCTTGCAGATCGGAAATTTTGCCTTTGTTCTTCTCCAGCTCTCCACGGAGCTTCATAATTTTCGGGTTCATATCGTTCACTCTCCTTTACGGCAAGCGCCCATAACGGTAGAAATGGGACTGCCAATAGTTTGAATTTAAGTTTGCATAAGAGATCGGATCTCCGCAGTGGATCATCATATTGTTGCCGACGTAGATACCCACATGGCTGACACCGGGGGTATCATACGTTCCGGTGAAAAACACCAGATCGCCCGGTTTGACGTTGGCAGAGGATACGGGCGTACAGATATTGCATAGCCCTTGCGCTCCCAGCCTGCCCACATCCCAACCGGAATGATTGATGACCCAACTGACGAAGCCCGAACAGTCAAATGAGGTGGAGGGACTGCTGCCGCCCCAAACGTAGGGGTAGCCGAGATATTTTTCCGCTTCCTTGATAATGGCGGCGAATACCTCATCGTCCAGCGCCTCCGGGGGAATGTCGTAGTCGGTATAGCTGCCCTCCACATACTTGCCGATGTAGCCTGAACCGGGGAACAGGTCGGGACGGTTGCCGAGGGTGGCCATATAGGTGGCGTACATTCCGAGCTGTTCTTCGCTCATAATGTAAACGGGAACATGGGAGAGATTGAAGTTTTCCAGCGTGACCGTGCAGATGTAGTAGTCATACGGCACCTGATAGGTGTCCGTATGGGTGTTGCCGTCCGCGTCCGTCCATGTGTCGGTTTCTGTGCGGTAGCGGGTTTCCACCACCACATCCTCGGTCAAAATGTACTGGCGGTCAAAGAGCATCTGGAGCGTACCCTGCACCTCATCCAGCGTCCATTCCCCTTGATGCAGCGCCGTAATTATGGAAATGAGTACATAGGGGTCATGCTCGATGGTGTCCAGATCAAAGTGGTACTCATCGTAGTCATGGGTGCTTTCATAGGTGTCGAGGTAGCGCTGAAGCTCTGCTTCCATTTCGCAATACTGCGCTTCCGCGCCCAGCATATCGGCGTCCTGCGACGGATAGGTACTGGCCGCGATCCCGGAGCCGACACCATCCATTATCACCGAGCAGGAGGACAGGCCGTTGAGCAGAAACGCCAGCATCAGCAGAATCGCGGCGGCAATGGCAAAGCCGCGCCGGTGCTCCCACACATATTTGCCAGCTTTCTCAGCCTTTTCAGCGGCTTTTTTCGCGGCCTTGGCGGTATTCTCTGCCGCCTTTGCCGTAGTCTGCGCCGCCTGATTGTGCTTGGCAGCGGCATACTGCTTCTTAATGGCCTGCTTCTGCTGCCATTTGGAAACGGGATTGCTGGTGGGGCTGTCGATCTCTGCTTTCTTCTGGAGCGCGTCAAGATTGGCTCGTTCCAGCTTTTTCTCTGCACGGATGGCAGCACGATAAGGCTTGAGCTGATGGGCGCGGTGGGCAGACTGCACCAGCCGCCCGCCGCTCTCCACGGCTTGCTCTACCTTGTGCGCGGCCTCTACGCCTACATTGTCATCCTCGCTCTGCCGCACCTCCCGGTGAACCTGAGAGAGAACAAAGTTGGCGGGGGCATCCTGCACGGCATGGGTCAGCTTTGAGGGCGGCTTTTTCTTATCCACTTCCTCAAAACGGAGCTGCGTTTTGACCTTGCCGGTGGCAGGATCAAAGCCGCGTTCCTTTTTGACCACGGTTTTCTTGGGGATTTTCGCCTGCGCCTTATCCGCCTTGGCCTCCGCTTTTTTTACCCGCTTGATGGGCTTTTCCAGCTTCGGCTCGGCAAGATCGGCGTCGGAAAACTGCAAACGCGGTTCTCTTTTCATGCCGACGCCACCTCTTGCGGTTTGGTGGTCATGACGCGGTACAGCTCGGTGTCCTTCGGGAAGTGGTCAATGAAGGGCAGGATCGTGTTGCCGTAGAACAGCAGCCCCTCGCCCTCACCGGAGTGGGTCACATAAGAAAGCTGATGCGGCGAAATGTTGAGCTGCTTTGCGAGAATCTGCCGGTCGCCAGCGGCCTGATTGAGCATATAGATGAAATCGCTGTTCTCAAAAATGTTCTCAACCTCGCGGCTGGATAACAGGTCTTTGACATTTTGTGTGATCCCGGTGGGGATGCCGCCCCATTTGCGATAGCGTTTCCAGATTTCGACACTGTACGAAGCCGTCTGTTCCTCCTTCAAAAGAAGATGGAACTCGTCAAGATAGTAGCGGGTCGTTTTATGGGCGGCGCGGTTGATGGTCACACGGTTCCAGACCTGATCCTGCACCACCAACATCCCGATTTTTTTGAGCTGCTTGCCCAGCTCCTTGATGTCATAGCAGACGATGCGACTATTCACATCCACGTTCGTGTGATGGTTGAACACATTCAGAGAGCCGGTGACGTAGATTTCCAAAGCAGTGGCGATGTACTGCGCTTCCTTTTCATCCTGCGCACGGAGGGCGTTATACAAGTCCTCCAGCAGCGGCATATTCTCCGGCTTCGGGTCGTTGAGGTAATCCCGGTAGACGATGCGCACACAGCGGTCGATGATGGTCTTTTCCACAGGGGCAAGCCCGTCCTTGCCGCCGACGATCAGCTCGCACAGCGACAGAATGAAGTCGGATTTCAGGCTCAGCGGGTTATCATCGTCGCTGTAATCCAGATTCAAGTCCATCGGATTGATATAGCAGGGCGAACCGTCGTAGCCCTTGCCGGTGGGCGACAGCTTAATGACCTGACCGTGCAAACGCTCCACCAGCGGCGTATATTCGCCCTCCGGGTCACAGATGATGATGTCATCCTTGGGGCAGATGAGAAACGCATTGGTGATCTCACGTTTTGCCGAAAACGACTTGCCGCTGCCGGGAGTGCCTAAAATCAGACCGTTGGGATTTTTCAGCAGCTTCCGGTCTACCATGATGAGGTTGTTGGAAAGGGCGTTGATGCCGTAGTACAGCGCCTCCGAACCGTTCTGGAACAGCTCCTGCGTGGTGAAGGGGACGAAGATCGCTACGCTGGAGGTGGTCAAGCCCCGCTGAATCTCGATCTGATTCAGCCCCAGCGGGAGGCTGCTCATCAGTCCTTCCTCCTGCTGAAAGTCCAGCCGGGTCAGCGCACAGTTATACTTCTGCGCAATGCTGGAGGTCTGGAAGATGTTGTTG
>ERZ1027160.659-NODE-659-length-14311-cov-3.904181_pt1 | contig 14311 bp, 9 predicted proteins | sample MGYA00519275_ERZ1027160 | MGnify/ENA primary metagenome ERZ1027160 (study PRJEB26926, sample SAMN06164707) | human gut metagenome | biome: ENVO:00009003; feature: ENVO:2100002; material: ENVO:00002003 | host: Homo sapiens | place: USA | collected 2012 ...
AGATTCCTCTACGTCTCGTGGGCTCGGAGATGTGTATAAGAGACAGGTATTATTTAATTAAAAAGACCTACCTTTGCCCACGATTTTAGTAATCAAGCTATCACATAGTTTGGTGAGAGGGAATCCGGGGTGAATCCGGAGCTGTTCCTGCAGCTGTAATCCTCATTAAGTTGGTTAGAAGTTCAAAAGCCACTGTTCCAGAATTGGAATGGGAAGGTTTCTAACCAGAGGAGAGCCAGAATACCTGCTAAAGTCTTACAATAACATCAAGCTTCCAGGATAGAAGTATGTGTCATACAAAAAACGATTCAATTTATTTTTTGAGACATAACCAGATAGAGGCTTGTTGTTTTATTTCGTGTATAAATAAAACACTATATGAGGCTTTTAGCATTCGCTATTCTGGTGGCATGCGTACAATCCGTATGCGCCCAAAGCATATTGAAAGATCCGAAGGAACTTTCCGTGCTATTGAACGAGATCGTGGTCACCGGTACGGGTACCGAACACTATCTGAAAGACGCCCCTGTGCAAACAGAGGTAATCACCGGCAAAGCCCTTGACAGTTACCAAGGACGCAGTATGCAAGATATTCTGGAAGGGCTGAACGCTTCCATCACCTTTAATCCGAGCGACATGGGTAGTGGCATCCAGATGAACGGATTAGGTAACGATTACATCTTGATCCTTATCAATGGCAAACGGATCAACGGAGATACCGGCGGACAAAACGACTTGAGTATTATCAACCCCGCCAATATCGAACGTATCGAGATCGTAAAAGGTGCCGCCTCTTCCCTGTATGGCTCGGACGCTATCGCCGGTGTTATCAATATTATCACGAAAAAGAACCGGGATAAAGTGAGCCTATCGAATACGACTCGTGTCGGATCATATGGAGATATATTGGAAAGCGTACAAATCGGCTTTGGGCATAAGAGAGTGAATTCCACCACCTCACTTAGTACGACCCACACGGACGGCTGGCGAAATACGACCCAAGAATGGGACCATCACGAGGTAATGGATGGAACCGTGACACGAACCGTAAACCGATCCACGAACTTTACGTTAAGGGAGAACTTAACCTACAAAGTGAACGACCGGCTGAGCCTTTCGGCCGATGGCTCTTTTTACCAGAAATGGAATTATCGTCCGCACGGCGCATTCAAGTATTATACCTATGATCAATTCTACCGGAACTTCGATGTAGCCGGAGGAGCTAAATACGCATTGGGAGGGCAGAACTTCCTTTCGGTAGATCTAACGTATGGTAACTATAGCTATTTCTATAATTACCATCATAAAGATGTCACGAACTTCTTCGATCCGGAGACGGGTTTACGTATTACCCGTTATCCGGGGGAACATATTCTGGAAACCTCTCAACAACGTTTCCTAGGACAAGCCAAAAGCGTATTCCACCTCGGGGAAAACAATATCCTAAGCGCCGGACTCGAATATCAATACGATCATTTGAAATCTCCCCGGCGTATCGAGAACGGGAAAGCCTCCGTATTTACGGCTTCCGCTTATGTACAAGACGAATGGAATCCGACGGATCGGTTGAATGTGACGGTAGGTGGGCGCTTCGTCGTGCACCAAGAGTTCGGGGCTACGTTTACCCCTAAAGTCTCCGCCATGTACAAACTAGGCGACTTCAATATCCGAGCCACATACTCAAATGGATTTAAGGCTCCTACCTTAAAGGAGTTGCACGATGATTATATCACGCAGATCGGCGGCGGCCCGTGGAAACATTATTATGGTAATAAGGATTTAAAACCGCAAAAGTCCAATTATTATTCGGCGAGCGTAGAATATCATGCGTCGAACCTGCAGATCACGGTAACAGGATTCTACAACCGTATCAAGAACATGATCGCCTTGACCGAGATCCCGACAAGCGCCGAAGACCGATTGGATGAGATCGAGGCCAGCATGCAACACAAGAACTTATCCAAAGCCCGCTCTTTCGGGGGAGATATATCGCTCACCTATCAAATCCTATCTTCCTTGGCTATTGGTGGAGGCTATAGCTATACGGATGCCAAAGCGCAATATACGGATGATCCAGCCGACCCGAATTATATGCTCTACACCCCGATCAACGGAACCTCATTCCATAATGCCAATTGGAAACTAGCATGGAACCATGCGTGGAAAAAGTATAAATTGGATGTCACCTTGTTCGGCCGATACCAATCCACCCGCTTTTATATCACGGACGGTGATGGAAAAAGTTATCAGCTATGGCGATTGAATACCCGTCATAACGTATTGAAAAAGAAAAAATGGAACCTAGATATCAATGTCGGTATCGATAATATCTTCGATTATGTGGATCGTACCCCGTTCGGACGCCATCGTGGAACTACGTCTCCCGGACGGACTTGGTACGCCTCCTTTATCGTGAAATTTCAGAATAAACATAAACTATAAACAATCTTAAAAGTTAAATGCGATGAACAAATTTAAGTACCTTTTGCTTGCGGCGAGTCTATTTGCCTCAAGCGCAGTTTTTACCTCCTGTGATGATGGAGACGACGACAATACCGCAAACCCGGCGGAAGAAGTCGTAAAGACAAGTAAGAAACATGACACGGCGATCTTGTTGTGTACATTCGGTAGCACATTCAAGGAGTCTATCAAGACTTACGACGCAACATTGGCCGATTTCCAGAACGCATTTCCCGATGCGGACATCTATTTGTCATTTACCTCCCGTACTTGCGTGAATCGTGTAGAGGCAGAGACCGGTATCGCACGTTACCAACCGGACCTTTGGTTACAAGCTCTAGGAAATGCCGGTTACAAGAAGGTAGCGGTACAGTCCTTACACATCATCCCGGGTGAGGAATACCTAAGCTTGATGAATACGGACGTGAAGAAGAAATTCATGATCGAGTCTTTCCCGAGTGTTCAAGTCGTAAAAAGCCCTTGTTTGGTATACGACGAGGATGATGTGGAAGCCGTAGCGAAAGTCCTATACAGCCACTACAGTGATAAATTGGCTGATAACAAGAACATCCTTTTATTAATGGGACATGGTAACCCGGATAAAAACTATAACGCAAATACGAAATACACGGAAACAGAAGAGGCTATGCAAGCCTTGGCCGCTAACAAGAATGTATTCGTAGGTACCGTTGATTACGGAGATATGTTGTTCTGGCCGGAAGAAGGCGAACCAAATGAGGAATGTGTCTACTCCAAACTTACCAAATACTGCGAGGATCATAACTTAAAACCGGAAGAGATCACGATCTCCTTAGCTCCGTTCATGTCTATCGCCGGAGACCATGCGCATAATGACCTTTGGGGTATCGAGGAGGGTGATGATTTCAGCGCTGCCGCTCCTAACGCCGACGCTTGCTGGAGACTAAAACTTTTGAAGATGGGCTTCAAGATTGACACGAAAGAAAGCCATAACGGAAGTTTAGAGAACTGTAAGATCATAGGCTTAGGCGATTACGACGCTGTTCGTCAGATCTGGGTGAACCATCTAAAAGCATTATATAATGATGCGGAGGCTTGGGAAACCGGAGAAGACTACCAGTAAATAATTGAGAATTGAGAATTGAAAATTGGTTCAGTAAGTACTCACTAATTTTCAATTCTCAATTTTCAATTGTTCAGTGTGTATATAATTTCTTTCGATCAAAAATCGTCACCCGTTTATATTTCATGGCGAAACGGATGTGATCGATAAATAAAGACCGGATCGCCGGATTCTCACCTAGAGGCTTTAAATAAATATCCACATCGAAACCCTGTTGACGTAGCCCTTTCTGCCAGAAATCCGTAACCGTATTTTCCGTACCTCGAATCAGTACGAACATAAAAGGAATCAACTGCACACGCTTATGACCGGCTTGGCGCATTTGCTCACCTACATCCTCGATCGTAGGGAAACCCTCACGGGTTCCGGTATAATAATCTTTCATTCCTTTGGTCTGGAACATATACCCCAATTTCGCGTAAGCCGAGTTACTGGCATGATAAGTTCCGTGCGCCACCAATAACTTAGCCCCATTTTTAGTCACTCCAGAAGGTGAGGAAACCGCTTTCATCACCGCCTCATAATCGGTATCATCATATAACAAGGGATTACCTACACGCAAATCCTTAAACAAACCTTTTCGCTGTTCCGCCTCTTTGCGGATCGCTTCCATCTCCACACCCTCTATAATGATAGTCGGTTGGATAATTACATGGGTAAACCCTTGATCACGCAACTCCACCAAGGCGTCCGCCGGCAACTGAACCCAAACACCTTGCGCCCTCAACCGACTCACTACGCTACGGGCGCTATAAGCCTGCCGGACTTCCACGTCTGGGAAAGCCTCCTTGACACGCTTGTTCATCACATCGATTACTTGGGTACGAGCTTCCGGGTAAGCACTCCCGAAATGTACCATCAAGATCGCTAACTTATCTCCCTTTTCCATGCTCTCCCGGATATCGGAAGCGTAAAACTCCCGCCCGGGTTTCGCCCATAATGAACAGGCGAGCCCGAGCAGGAGTGAACAAACAAACATGGATCGTAAAAATCCCCTATACATTATTATATTAGTTAATAGTTGACATGTGACAGTTTACTGCTTGAAACGGACCAGAAGGCTGACGTAATAGGTACGGCCCGGGGTCAATGTAGCGTAATTGTAATTAAAGGGACGATCATCTACATAATCAAAAAGGTTCTCGATACCTACTCCCGGTTCCAACAAGAAATCGCCGGCTCTAAACGTATGGCTCGTATTGAGATTCCACAAGGAATATTTCGGTGCGTATCCATAAGAAGTAGAATAACGTTCCCCTTGGATACGTCCGTTAAAATTCACGTTCAGCTTATACTTATTCCAAGTATGAGACCACATAGCCGCTACCGTACCACTATGCTTAACGGTCTTATCCAAAGGTTCATCCTCGTATACGTTCTTTCCATCCATGAAACTATAGCCACCATTCAAGGTAAAGCCCGCTCCCAGATAACTATTGAAGGTTACGTTAATACCTTTGATCTTCGCTTTATCGATATTCGCACGCATCTGTATCTCATCATAGTCCGTACCATGGGCGGTGTTATAAGCATCCCGTTCCGCCGTATCCAACATCTTATAGTTAATCATGCTACGTACGTTATTCATAAAAGCGGACACGGACAAAGAGAAATACCTCATCGTATATTCAGCGCTCAACGTGAAATTGTCGCTCTTCTCCGGGTCCAGATCCGGATTACCGATCGTAAGGCGAGTCGCTCCGGACGCTTTCTTCTCCGATTCCGTATACAACTCTTTCAATTCAGGTGTACGGAAACCAGCCGCATACGATCCGCGGAAATTAAAACCGCCTACCTTATACAGCAAAGCCACGTTAGGAGTCGCATAACTCTTAAAATTCTCATGGTAAATATAGCGCAAACCCGCGTACGCTTGGAAATGCTCATTGATATTGATCTCGTCTTGCGCATAAAGCGCGGTCGTGTACATACTTTTACCCGCTATGTTATCCGTCTCGCTACTCAGTAACTCTTTAATGAACTCCGTACCAGCCGAAAGCTTATTATATTTGCCCAAACGAAAGATTCCCTTGACATTCAAGTTATGGTAATGAATCCGTTTCGTCATATCACTCTCTCCGCTTTTCTTTCCATCAAAGAAATCCTTATACGTACTATGATTGTCCGACAGATAATCAGCGTTCAAATAAGAGTTCTTATTAATCATGTATTGAGCGCCCGCCCCATAAGTGAACGTCTCTTTTCTCATATCATAGTTGGTCGTATTCACTTTATCCATTGGCATCGGACGATCGCTGGAACGTCCGAAGAAAGTACCACGCACATAAAAAGACAAACGATCCGTAGCGTCGTACGTGAAACGTTGGTTGATCACGTTCCGGTGAAATCCCTCGGAAGCTTGCTTATTGGTAGGAACCAACTCACCTTTACTCTCCGTATAGGGATTTAATTGCCAACCATCGGCCCGTTGATATTGATAAGAAGTATATGAACCGAACTTCCCTACATTCACGTCCGCGTTGACCGACTGCAAGAATTGGTTCTTGCTACCATAACGGCTATTGCTCGTCACGTTCACCTTATTGCGGGAATCATCCGTGATGATATTGATAACGCCGGCGATCGCGTCGCTACCATACAAAGCGGAAGCGGCCCCGTTCAAGATCTCTACCCGCTTTACGTTAGACATATCGATACGGGAATAGGTATCATCGCCGGCCAAACGCTTACCGTTTTCCAAGATAACCACGTATTTCTCTGTCAATCCGTTCATATTCATCGTAGCCCCCTGTCCGTTTTCCATAAATACGATACTCGGATTCAGCTTGGTCATCGCATCTTGGAAATTGGTTACGCTCGCCTCTTTCAAGTCTTTTCCCGTAAGCACTTTCACGGGAATAGGGGAATTACTCATGCGGCGATGCGAACCGGTACCGGTTACCACCACTTGATCGATATTCACATACTTTTCTTTCAGCTTAATAACGACATCTTTTTCCGAGTGATCCGTTTGATACACGCCTTGCTCATAGCCAAGGTAAGTCACACGAATACGATGTCTACCATCGGGAAGGTTCAGCTCAAATTTTCCGCTGGCATCCGTGGTTGTTCCATTCAAGGATTCCGACACGCGGATATTCGCGCCCGGAATTGGTTCATTACTTTCATCCACGACCTTACCCTGTAAACGTACCTGCGCAAATGATACGTTTATCGCACAACTTACAGCTAAAGCCGCGCACAAACACTTTCTTTTCATAAACGATTTGTTATTATGTATATTTCCGCTTTCCTGACCCCGAGAAAAACAGCAATAAAACGCTTGGCAGGTTTCCTGACTTACCTCGTAGAAAACGACCTTCCCGTCTTTTACAGACAGTGGTATGAGAAATGTTTTCTACTTTACAAAAGCTTACAGTAGCGGGCACTGCTCCGGATTCACACCGGATTCCCTCTTTATGACGAAACCGGATGGTTTTACGTCATCACCAAAACGGGGGCAAAAGTATGAATTATTTTATATAAACAAAAATATATCCCGGCTTATGTTCTTTAAAAGCTTTACAAAGAGAAGCTTATAACACATCACATCACCAAAAAGGAAAACAAAAGCAATCATACAAGACACAAAGTTTTCCAAAACTTTTTACAACACACTGCAAATTAACACCTTAACATAATTTAATCAGCAAAAAGTTTTCCAAAAAGAAAATCATATAGTGTAATAAGATACCTTTGCACGCATAATCAATCACAAATTAATCGACATCATGATACAGACAGTTGTTAAACGGGACGGGCGTATCGTTGGCTTCAACGAGGAGAAGATAGTAACCGCTATCCGTAAAGCCATGTTGCATACAGACAAGGGAGAAGATATGCAACTGATTCGCCAGATCACAGATCATATCTCATTCAAGGGAGAACCTCAAATGACCGTAGAGGCGATTCAAGATGCCGTGGAACTGGAATTGATGGCCAGTAGCCGGAAGGACGTAGCGCAGAAATATATCGCTTACCGAAATCAGCGAAGCGTAGCCCGCAAGGCGAAAACACGGGATATGTTCTTGGAGATTATCAATATCAAATCCAACGACATCACCCGTGAGAACGCGAATATGAACGCCGATACACCCGCCGGCATGATGATGAAATTCTCCAGCGAGACCACCAAGCCGTTTGTCGATGACTATTTATTGAGCGAAGAGGTCAAGGAAGCCGTATCTAACAACTACCTCCATATTCATGATAAAGATTATTATCCGACTAAAAGCTTGACCTGCGTACAACACCCGTTGGATCGCATCTTGAAATACGGGTTCTCCGCCGGTCATGGCGAATCACGTCCGGCTAAACGAATCGAAACCGCAAGCATCCTTGGCTGTATCTCTCTGGAGACCGCCCAAAACGAGATGCATGGCGGACAGGCGATACCGGCGTTCGACTTCTACCTAGCTCCTTACGTACGTAATAGCTTTATCGAGGAAGTAAAGACCTTAGAGGATTTATACGGACAGGATTTCTCCCACTTATATAATAAGCCTATCGACGATTACCAGACACAGACCTTGGATGGATTAAGCGGTGATAGACGCGTCATACAACATGCCATCAACCGCACGGTAAGCCGTGTACACCAATCGATGGAGGCTTTTATCCATAATATGAACACAATCCATTCCCGTGGAGGCAACCAAGTGGTATTCAGCTCCATCAATTATGGAACCGACACCTCGGCGGAAGGTCGTTGCATCATCCGGGAGTTATTAAAAAGTACTTACAGAGGCGTAGGTAACGGCGAAACCGCTATCTTCCCGATCCAGATATGGAAAAAGAAACGAGGCGTAAGTTATCTGCCGGAAGACCGCAACTACGATCTTTACCAATTGGCCTGCAAGGTCACCGCCCGTCGTTTCTTCCCGAACTTCTTGAATCTCGACGCGACCTTCAACCAAAGCGAGGATTGGAAAGCGGACGATCCTCAGCGCTATATCCACGAGGTAGCGACCATGGGATGCCGTACCCGTGTATTCGAGAATCGTTTCGGACCAAAGACTTCTATCGGACGAGGTAATCTCTCTTTCTCGACGATCAATATCGTGCGATTGGCTATCGAGTGCATGCAGGTGGAGAACAAGGAGGAACGTATCGCCCTATTTTTCGCTAAACTGGATCATATGCTGGAACTTACGGCTTGTCAGTTGCATGAGCGTATGGAGTTCCAGAAAACCGCTTACGCGAAGCAATTCCCGTTGTTGATGTCTTCCTTATGGCTAGGCTCGGAAAAATTGAAGCCTAACGATTCGATTGCCTCCGTTATCAACCAAGGCACCTTGGGTATCGGCTTTATCGGACTGGCCGAATGCTTGGTAGCCCTTACCGGGAAGCATCATGGAGAAGATGAGGATTCGCAAGCCTTAGGCGTAAGGATCGTTACGTATATCCGGGATCGCGCCAACCAATTCTCTGAGCAATACCAACACAATTATAGCGTACTGGCAACTCCGGCTGAAGGCTTGTCCGGCAAGTTCACGGGAAAAGATCGTAAGAAGTTCGGATCGCTTCCGGGTATCACGGATCGGGATTATTATACGAACTCTAATCACGTCCCGGTATATTATAAGTGCAGTGCCCGTCATAAAGCCGAAGTGGAAGCTCCTTATCATGATTTGACTCGTGGTGGCCATATCTTCTACGTAGAGATGGATGGCGACGCTACCCATAACCCCGAAGCGATCATGCGTGTCGTGGATATGATGGATAAATACAATATCGGATACGGTTCCGTAAACCATAATCGTAACCGTTGTCTGGATTGTGGCTACGAGAACTCCACCCCGAATCTGGAAGCCTGCCCGAAATGCGGCAGCAAACACTTGGACAAACTTCAACGCATCACCGGTTACTTGGTAGGAACCACCGACCGTTGGAACAACGCCAAGCTATCCGAGCTGAACGACCGCATCACCCACAACTAATTTTCAATTGTCAATTGTCAATTTTCAATTACCATGTTGTCTATCATAGATATCATCGAAGATACCACCGTAGACGGTCCGGGATTCCGGACCGCCATCTATGCGGCGGGTTGCCCGAACAAATGCCCGGGTTGCCACAACCCCGAATCATGGGATATCCATAAAGGGAAGAAAGTAAGAACGGAAGAGATCGTGGAGAAAGTGCTGGCTGACGAGTTCGCCAACGTCACCTTCAGTGGTGGAGATCCCATGTTCCAGCCGGAAGGCTTCACCGAGGTAGCCAAGGCGATCAAGGAAAAAAGCCAAAAGACGATCTGGTGCTACACGGGATATAAATTCGAGGACCTGATAAAGAACCCGGCACAAGCCGCCTTATTATCCTATATCGACGTATTGGTAGATGGCCGCTACAAACAAACCCTTCGGGATGAGAGCCTTTTATTCCGGGGAAGCAGCAACCAACGGTTAATTGACGTACAAGCTTCTTTAAATAAAAAGGAAATCGTAACATACAAGTACAACCCTTTCATTTAAGGAAATTCTCCAATTATAGCCCGGATATTAACAAGATTTCATACCTTTGTCCCGAATTGGTTCCGTTTCACCCAACCGGGGTTACGGATTAAATGGGAATCAGGTGTAATTCCTGAACAGTCCCGTTGCTGTGAAGCTCTATTTCAAACATTCCGGAAACACTTTCGCCACTGGTATATAAGGATATATATCGGGAAGGCTTTCGGGATGGGAGTCAGTCAGAAGACCTGCCAGTTAGGGAGAAGTCGTTCGCGAGGACAGAGCGGCTTGGTACGAATCATTTTCTAAACAGGTTTTAAATAATGGTGTTATCCTTTGCTAGAAAGGGATACCTCGCTTGCGTATTATCGATGCTGGCGATAGGTATGTCCCATGGACAAAGCAAACTCGACTCTATCCAACACTTGGACGAAGTTACGGTCACGGCCCGGAGTTTCAGCTTTAAAGAGGTAATTCCTTCCCAAAAACTATCGGGGAAAGAATTACAAAATTTGAACAGCCACACGGTAGCGGATGCTTTACGCTACTTCTCGGGCGTCCAATTGAAAGACTATGGGGGCGTAGGAGGTATCAAGACCGTAAACATCCGAAGCATGGGAACGAACCATATGGGTGTTTTCTACGACGGTATCGAATTAAGCAACGCGCAAAACGGACAAGTAGACCTCGGAATGTATTCCTTAGACAATATCGAGGAGATTTCTTTATACAATGGCCAGAAGAGCGATATCTTCCAATCCGCGAAAGATTTCGGTGCGGCCGGTACGCTTTATCTGCGTTCTCGTCGTCCTCGTTTCGAAGAAGGAAAAACAACGAATATCCGTGCCACGATGAAAGTCGGTTCCTTCGACGTTATCAATCCCTCGGCCCTGTTCGAATATAAGATATCAGAAAACGTAGCCGCCTCTTTCAGCGCCGAATGGTTAAGCGGAAGCGGTAAATACAAATTTCGTTACCGCCGTATCAACCCTGCCGGAGAGATCGCTTACGATACGACCGCCGTCCGGGAAAACGGGGATATCAACGCCACCCGCCTAGAGGCCGGATTGTATGGCAAGATGAGCGACGGTACTTGGAATCTTAAGTTCTACAACTACAATTCCGAACGAGGTATCCCGGGGGCTATCGTAAACAACGTATGGCGACGCGGCGAACGAGTATGGGATACGAACTCTTTCATGCAAGGCTCCTATATCAAAGAAATCAATAGTAAATTCAAGACACAGGTCAATGCGAAATACGCTTTCTACCGTACGCATTATGTGAACAACGACGACAAGCTGATTCATGTAGATAACCTGTATAAGCAACGGGAGATTTACCTATCTTCCGCTAATGTCTACTCCATCCTCTCGAACTGGGATGTCTCTGCTTCTTACGACTTGCAATGGAACAAGATGAACGCCGATATGTATGGATTCGTTTACCCGGAACGCTTCACCAACCTCCTTTCGGTCGCTACGGCGCTCCGGTTAGGAAAAGTAAAATTACAGGCCAGCGGACTGGCGACTTTTATCAACGACCGTGTAGAAGAAGGCCCCGCACCGGAAGCCCGGCAAATCCTCACACCCGCCGTGTTCGCCTCCTATAAGCCGTTCGAGAAACAAGACTTTAATGTACGCGCTTTCTATAAACGGATCTTCCGCATGCCCACCTTCAACGATTTGTATTACGCCGATATGGGAAACTCCAAATTAAACCCGGAATACGTAACCCAATATGATGCCGGCTTCGCTTACACGAAAACATGGGAGAACCATCTTTTCTATCGCTTCAAGATACAGGCGGATGGTTATTACAACAAGGTGAAAGACAAGATCATCGCTTACCCCAAAGGCCAGCAGTTCCGTTGGACGATGCTGAATTTGGGTAAGGTAGAAATCAAAGGTATAGATGTCAGTACGGAAACGACCGTCAATCCGGTAAAAGATTTGTTCGTCACGCTACGCGTACAATACACCTATCAAAAGGCCCAAGACTTCACGGATCCCTCGGATACCTATTACGGAGATCAAATCCCTTATATCCCTTGGCATAGCGGCTCCGCCATCGCACAAGCCTCTTTCAAGGGATGGAACCTCAACTATAGTTTCATATATGTGGGAGAGCGGTATAACCAGCAGGAAAATATCAAATACAATTATACGCAACCGTGGTACACCAGCGACATCTCCTTGTCGAAAGATTTGAAATTCAAATTCGGACTTATCAAGGCTGCCGTAGAGGTAAACAACCTGTTAAGCCAAGACTACGACGTGATCCTGAATTATCCGATGCCGAAACGAAATTACAAAGTGTCTTTAACGATCGAGATATGAAAAGACATACATTATATATAATAGGTATCCTGATCGGTTGCGCTTTTTCATCCTGCCGTAAGATCGAGATCGTAGTTCCATCGGAATACGAGCTGGTCTCCGATGGTATCCACCCCGAGGCGAATCCTCAAGGGATGTATTTAGTGAACGAGGGGAATATGGGAAGCAATAAATGTACGCTGGATTATCTGGATTACGTGAACGGTTATTATATCCGTAACCTCTACTCGGAACGGAACCCAAACGTGGTCAAGGAGTTGGGCGATGTAGGCAATGATATCCAGATTTACGGAAGTAAGCTATATGTTGTAGTCAATTGTTCCCATAAAGTAGAAGTATTGGACGCCCGGACTTGTGAGCGGATCACGCAAATAGACATTCCTAACTGCCGGTACATCCGTTTTTACCGGGGAAACGCCTATGTAACCTCTTATGTCGGCCCCGTGCAAATCGACCCGAATGCTCCACAAGGAGCCGTATATCGGGTAGACACGACCAGCCTGAAAATAGACGCTAAAGTCATTGTCGGCTACCAGCCGGATGAATTAGAGATTTTGGGTGAATATATCTACGTAGTGAATTCCGGAGGCTATCGTGCCCCGGAGTACGACAATACGGTTTCCGTCATCGAACTAAACCGTTTCAAGCAAGTCCAAAAGATTCCGGTAGGGATCAATCTGCACCGTATCCGTGCGGATAAATACGGTAAATTATGGGTAACTTCTCGGGGAGATTACGATACGGTACATTCCAACCTGTATGTACTGGAAAAGCGAAAAGGATATAATGAGATGGTGGTTACCGATACCCTGAATATCCCTTGCTCCAACCTTTGCATCAGCGGAGATTCCCTCTTCTATTACAGTACGGAATGGAACGTGAATACGCAGAGTAACAGCATCTCGTACGGAATCATAGATGTCCGTACCAAAGAGGTGATCAGCACGAACTTTATCACCGACGGTAGCGAGAAAGACATTCGTATCCCATACGGGATCATGGTCCATCCCTATACGAAAGACATCTTCGTCACCGATGCCAAGAATTACGTATCCAGCGGGACCCTCTATTGCTACGATAAGAACGGGATACGAAAATGGGGCGTACGTACCGGGGATATCCCCGCCCATATGGTTTTCCTTTATAAATAGAACAGCGTTATGAGACAAGTTTTATATCTATTCATTTCAGGTTTCCTAGCATTTCTATCCTGTACCCAAGACAAGATACAGATGGTTAGCTTGGGTATCGATGATGTCTATTATCTGCCCCGCATGAAAACCTATCTACTCAGCCCGGCCTTTACCGGCGACGAGTATCGGTGGACACTGCACCGGAACGGGACGGACTCTCTCGTATCTACCGAACGTTCTTATATCTTCCTTGCGAAAGATACGGGCACCTATCAGATGACCTTCGAGATCATCGATAAGGAGACCCCCTATAAGCACGATTTTCGTTTCGAGGTGATGCAGGAGGATATAGAGTACAGTCCTTACCTATCCAAGGTATACGACTTTTGTCCCGCACCGGGTCAGTTCGTCAATACGATGCCCGAATACGAGGAAGGCGATACGAAAGAAACCATCCTGAAAAAGGTAGAGGAGAATATCTCCGGTACGAATGACGTGATGATCTCCCTCGGAGGATACGGAGGATACGTTATCTTCGGCTTCGACCATACGGTCATCAACGTCAAAGGGAAGAAGGACTTTATGATCCTTGGGAACTCTTTCTATTCCGACCTGCCGGAATATCAAGAGAAAAAGGGAGGCAGCTGCGAGCCCGGTATTGTCATGGTCTCTTTCGACACGAACCTGAACGGCTTACTGGACGATGAATGGTACGAACTGGCCGGTAGTGAATACTATAAACCGGAAACCATCAAGAATTATCGCATTACCTATGATCTGTCTCTTATACACATCTGACGCTGCCGACGAAGCTAGAAGTGTAGA
>ERZ1027160.674-NODE-674-length-13845-cov-10.232125_pt1 | contig 13845 bp, 13 predicted proteins | sample MGYA00519275_ERZ1027160 | MGnify/ENA primary metagenome ERZ1027160 (study PRJEB26926, sample SAMN06164707) | human gut metagenome | biome: ENVO:00009003; feature: ENVO:2100002; material: ENVO:00002003 | host: Homo sapiens | place: USA | collected 2012 ...
TTCTAAGAGACTTCCCAACCGCTTGATTAAGAAGTCTTTTAGAGCATACAACACCCGCCGCCTGCTTGTAAACCTTATATTCCCGCACGGCGATATGTGACGGGTCGCGCTCCTCCAAAGTTTGGAACAGCAGATCCAGTGGACTTTGGTACTGTTCGTCCTCCTCCATGACCCGCGCACATTCCAGCATGAACATCAGCATTTCAAAGTTCTGTTCCTCCGCAGGTGCCTCATAGAGCAGATACAGCATCAGCGCAGAGTCCAGCGCGATCTCCGCCTTTTCCCAAAACGGATCGTTGGATGCGCCCTTGGGCGGTGTGGTGTTTTTCACCAGATTGTCCATGAGCTTCAGCACATCCGGGTCGTCCCGAATGTAGGTAAAGGGGTTATAGCCGTCCGATTGCCGGGGATGGATGAGGTCAAATACCTTAATGTCGTATCCCTCGTCCTTCAGAAGATACCCGGTGCTGCGAAGCATCTCGCCCTTGGGGTCAACGATCAAATAGGAGCAGTTGACGCTCATAATACCGGGCTTGCAGAAAAAGCGGGTCTTGCCGGAACCGCTGCCGCCCACCACCAAAATATTGAGGTTGCGCTGGTGCTTATAGCCGTCCAGCCCTATGGAAACGTGCTTTGTCAGGATAACGTTTTTACCGTTTGGATCGGCATACTGCTTGTTCAGTTCACGAGCGCTGCCCCATTTGGCCGAGCCGTATTCCTCACCTGGGCGGCGGTTTTCATGATCAGCGTAGTATAAAAGAACACCGCCGCCGTAGAGCAGCAGAAACACCAGCAAAAAACGCGGCGTATACGCTGTCCATCGCAGCAGGTCGGGACGCCTCACCATAGTGCTGAAACGCTCCAAAAGTGCAAAAACATTCTCTCCGGGGATATAGACGCTGGCGGTTACCATTGCGAAGTACACAACCGGAAGGCAGAGAATTGCCCACACAATGGGATGTATCTTCTTCATGGCAACGCCCTCTCGCAATACACCACATACCGCTGTCGCCCACCGCTGGCGTAGGGGTGGCAGGTCAGCAGCGTCAGTAGGTCGCGGCCTTGCTGAATTTTGATCTTATTCGCTTCATGGGGCTGGATGATCTGAATGTCAGCCACCGTGTAGGTCAGCGTCTCCCATAGATTTGTCAGCGTAACGGTATCGCCAATCTGTAAGCGGTCTATATGCCGGAAGTAGTCCGCACCGCGCCATCCACGGTGGCCTGCGATGACACAGTTGGTGTCGTCGCCGCCGATGGGCGCGGATGTGTTTCCCAACACCGCCGCGCCTGCGGCGAGGTGAGCGTCGGATGCACCCAGATAGACAGGCATGGTCAATTCCATAGCGGGTATCTCCAACACACCGATGATCTCATCCTCGATACCGTAGGCAGTCAAGTCGGCGGCGGGTTCTTCGCAGGCTTCCAGATCAATAAGACTGGATTGCTTTTCTGCGTAAAGCTGGCGGTTATACTCTTGTAGAGCCGCCAACAGCTCAGGGTACTGCTGCTCCGGCTTTCGTTCTTCAAGGAAGCTCTGCACGGCCTCATCTGTGTCGGCTTGCAGCCTTTGCCCCGTGAACACCGGCCATAGCATCACACACATGCCCGCCACGGCCAACAGTGCTGCCAGTAAAAGGGATGTCTTACGCATGGCGCACCCTCCTTACCAAGAAGTAAGCACCGCCAATCACAGCCACCGCGCCAAGGCCGATGGTCAGGCCGGTAAGGTAATGTCGCGTCCACGAGGATTCCGCTGGCTTTTCTGCGGCGGCAGTCGCTTCCTGCTCCGGCACATACGGCACACGGTGGCCACGCACCAGCAGCCGGTGGGTGTTGACGCCAAACGGCGTGCAGGTCACCAGCGTTACATAGTCCTTACCGTCCTCGATTTGCAGCAGACTCGTGTCCGTGGGCAGCACCGTGTGGATGCTGTCCACTTCGTAGACCAATGTGTCGCCCAGTACACGGATGTAGAACACATCGCCCACTGCAAGCTGGTCGATGTCCGAAAACAGCTTGGAACTCGCCAGTCCACTGTGCGCTGACAGCACTGCGTGGGTGCTGCTGCCGCCTACCGGCAGAGATGTGCCGACCACATGGCCAACCGACTTTTCCAGCGTGTCCGCGTCCGTGCCGTGCTGCACCGGCAGATATACGTTGATTTTGGGGATGTCTACATAGGCCATGGCGCCGCCCACCGTGAGCTGCTGGGCATAGGCCAAGGGAGGGGCGGATGCCCCTCCCTCTGCAATGGCTGCGCCGGACAGCATGGCGTTGTACTGCTGCGCTGCTTGCCGCTGTTGCTCTAATTCGTCAGCGTTGCTGTCCTCGATGGCGGCGGTGTAAGTGGTTTCCACATCCGAATGATACCTTTCGCTTAGAATCTCACCGACCAGTGGGTAAAGCAGCAGCCCCAGCGCCGCAACAAATAACGCAAGGGACATAATTATATTCCATTTATACCTCACAAAAACCTCCGTTTCAATATCACTTATCGTTGCTATGCCTGAATATACAAAAGGCCGGCTGCAAATCGCAGTCGGTCTTTTGTTCAGAATGATTCACTTTTCCAGTAGCCAGTCCGTGAGATTCTTCACGCGGATACCGTTGTAGTTGCCCACCGTCAGACGGTCAGCGGTCAAGACGATTTTTTCGTAATTGTCGCGGATCAGCTTCAGCGGACGCATTTCACGCTCAAAGGTCTCCTGTGCCGACATATCTGCCGTTACCTGATAGTAGGTATATTCACCCTGCTTTTCGGCGACAAAATCGACCTCCGTGTTGCCGAGCTTGCCGATCATCACTCTATAGCCCCGGCGCAGCAGTTCAAAATAGACCACGTTTTCAAGAGAAAAACCGAGGTCATAATTTCTGCGCGGCAGAATGTGATTTCGCAAACCGAGATCTACGACATAGAACTTCTTGTTGATCTTCAGAAGCTGCTTGCCCACAATGTCAAAGCGCTCTGCGGGGTAGAAGATAAAGGATTCTGTCAAGGCATCCACATAATCGTCCACAGTGTTTGGTGAGACCTTTCTGCCGGAGGAAATCAGATAATCTGTAATGTTGCGGATAGAGATTGGACTGCCCACCACACTGGCGAGGTATTTTGCAATGGATTTCAGCAGCGCAATATCTGTTACCTTCCGCTTGGATGGCTCACTCTCCTTGCGGGCTTGCCGGTCTTCGATGTCCTTCACAATGACCGTGTTGTAGATGCCCTCTAAGTAGGTCTCCACTTTTTCCGTGGTGCGATCCATCCTGGCAACATAGGGCAGTCCGCCGCATTGCAGGTACTCCGCAAAACCGCGGTCAGCGTCCAACTCTGTGATCGTCAAGAACTCTTTCAGCGAAAGCGGGAGCATCTTAATCTCCACATAGCGGCCTGTCAAAAGCGTTGCAAGATCGCCTGAGAGCATATACGCATTGGAGCCTGTGATGTAGATGTCCACATCTGGTTTGACATACAGACTGTCCACGACCTTTTCAAAGTCCGCAACCTTCTGGATCTCGTCCAGAAAGATGTAGGTCGTTCTCCCGGCCACCAAGCGTTCTTTCAGATAGGCGTACAGCTTTTTGTAGTCCAGCAGTTCCTCGTATTCCAGTTCCTCGAAGTTCACCGATACGATCTGCGCGTCTGTGACGCCGTTTACCCTCAGCCAATCCTGATACTGCGCCAGCAGCGTGGACTTTCCGCAGCGGCGAATGCCGGTCACAACTTTGATGACCTGCTCGTCCTTCCAGCCGACCAGTTCAGCAAGATATTCTTTTCGTTCTACCAAGGGAGCCACCTCCTAAAAAGAAGTATTCTCATTATAGAACGAAATATGCCATCCGTCAACTAAATATTCCGAAACTGGAATAAATTTTCTTATTCATAAAAATTTATTCCGAAAATGCGCTTTTGTTTTTCTGCTTCACTGCTCGTCCTTGTGCTTGCGGCTACGGATCACGATAAACGCCGCCGCACCCAGCAGAACCACGCCGCCGATAGTGAACATCCACGTGCCGTAGCCGCCGGTCTTGGGCAGGTCGAAGCCGGGGTTGTTAATCACGGTCAGGGGCGCGATGGCGTTGCCATCGGTCATGGTGACATCCTTGCCGTTGACGGTGGCGGAGGCGGTCAGCAGCTTGGTGCCGCACTTCTCGCAGACACCATTTTCCTTGGTGGTAATGACGATCTTGACCGCGTCCTTCAGCAGCACATAGCCCTTGTCGGTGGCAATCTCAGTCAGCGAATAGGCGTCATCCTCCAGTCCCTTGGCCACGATGTGACCCTGTGCATTGGGAATGAACGTAGTAGCATCAGACTTCTTGGCGGCAAAGCCCTTGGCGTAGTACACGCCATCCTTCAAGTCGGCAATCACGAATACATCATCGGTGTCGTTGTGCAGCCGGAACTTCACATTTCGCAGATTGCCGCCGTTATCGCTGAACTGCTTGAGAACGTCGATGCCGTATGTATACACATGACAGCAATCCTTGAGGGTGTCAAAGTAAGTCGTGTTGGTACGCTTCCAAGTCAGCACGACCTCGTTGGGATTGTCGGTATCGCCCAACTTGGCATCGGCGGTCAGTGTCGCCGCGTAGGTGATACGCATGGTGCAGTCGCTGTAACCGCGCTTCACGCTGTCGATGTGCACGGTGGTCGCCTCATTGATCTCGTTCAGGCCAGCCTCGGTCATCTTGATGGTCATAGTGTTGGCTGCGTCATCGTAACCCACAGTGAATTTGCCGGAGTTCTCCGCCCATGTGGCGATCTTGTCGGTGCAGCCAGCGTCCTTAAAGAAGTCGATAGTCACATTGTTTTTGTTATACTTGATACCCTTGGACATGGTATCGACGTAGGTGTATTCGCTCAGAGCTGATGCCTTGGAGGTGATGGTGGGCAGGGTGCTGATGATCTGATAGTCCACAACATCACCCACGGAGGCGGTGGTGGTGTGGGCGTAACCATCGGTAGTGTCGGTCAGGCTGCCGGTGTTCTTGCCGGTGGAGTTCTTTGCTTCACGCACGGTCTTATCCAGCGTAGGGTTGCCGGTCTGGTTCTTGGGGTAAACGGTCACATCGTAGTTCCATGCTGTGCCGTCGATGGTGGTCATGGGCAGAGACACGAAGAAGGGATTGCAGGTGGAGGTCACGTTTTCAGGGACGCGAGTCTCCACAATGAGATACACCCCCTGCTCCATGTCGGATGCAGCGGCGTGGCCGGTGGCATCGGTCTCCGTCATAGCAACACCACCGTTTTTGACAGCAACTTCCAAAGCATTCTTCACAGTGGTGGCATTGGCAGTCAGCGCAGCGGCCAGCTTGTTGTTGAGCATATCGCTGGTGAAGTAGTTGATGCCGCCCGCGGTCTTGTGAGCGTCTGCGGCAGTCAGGCCGATGGCAGACAGCACGGCGGTGCTGCGGTCGGAGCTGTCGAAGCCATACAGCACACCCACCCGACGTTGACCGTCCACCACTTCATTGTTCATGGTGACATCAGCAACGCGGATATAAGTGAATTCCACGCCCTGAATGGCGTATTTGCTTAGCTTATCCACGACGGCGTTATCATGCAGGCCGGTGGAAATGTAGGACTCGGTATCCCACGCACCCTCTGCGCTGGCCTTGGTGATGTCGTATTTGTAGATGGAAAGGGATGCCTTCTTGCTGGTGTCGATGGTCGGCTCTGCGAACGCTGTGGTGATGAGGCCCAGAGCCATAATAGCGGCCATGAGCATGGCCAATACGCGGTGGATCTTTTTCATTTGGTGTTCTCCTTCATTTCGATTTTTTTGCAAAAATAAACACCCGCAAATGCTGCGAGTACTGCAAACAGGAAATAGGTTGTAAATCCCGTGCCGCCCGTGAACGGCAGGGCAAATCCTGCGTTGTTGCAGGCGGTGATGGTAATATCACAGTTGCTGCTGTCCAACGTTCCTGTGAACAACGGCTCGGTCAGCAGCGTGTACCCTGTGGGAGCTTTGGTTTCGGTGATACGATACTGCACACCGATTTTGAGGTTGCTCCACTTGGCGCTGCCGGTCTTATCGGTGGTGATTCTGCCCACCTCCGTCCACGTCTTGCCGTCCGCAGAAGTCTCCAGCAGCAGCTCCGCACCGGTGAGAGGACTGCCGGTAACGTCCACCTTGCGGACGGTGATGCTTCCCTTCTCCTCCACAATTTTGACCTTAAAATGAATGTACGCCCACACGGGGTCGGGAAGTGAGGTCAACGCGGCGCAAGCCTGATAATTGCTGCCATTGCTGGGCTCCAGCAGCACAGCCTCCGTGCCCTCCACATCCAGTGCGTAGCCGTAGTCGCTGCTGATATAACCGTTCAGCTTCGCTGCGGCGTCCTTTGTGGCCGTCACGGTCAGTACATTACGCCGCTGGCTGACGGTTACGCCGCTGATATTGGTCCGGAAGTAGTACTGCGACAGCACACCATTGGTATCGGTGGCTGTACCCACATACTGACTGCCGTCCCATGTCAGCGTAATGGCATTAGCGTCCAAAAGCTGATTGCGGTACTTCACCGCAAAGCTGGGGATCACGCCATGCCCCATGATGCGGTCAATAAGGATGTCATACGCCTCCTGCACACCGTCGCCGGCGTAGTGGAACAGGTTGGCGCAGGTGGTATCATACAGGGTGTACGGATAGGTCGTGCCGCGGTAGCCGCACACGAACTCCCAAATCACCGCCTGCGTCGCCAGCTGCGCGCAGTCCGGGTGCATATTGAAGCCGTAATTGCCGCCATAACCGTAGGCCATAGCCAGCGTCACAGCATACCGCTGATTCCACGTCAGGTCGCTCCATGACGTGGAGGAATACTGCAAATCGCCGCTGGCCGAACGCACCTCCGGCTCCATGCAGTAGGCCGGAACAGTTTCCCCGGTGTCGTTCCGGGTAAAATACTTCAGCTTGTTGCTGGTGTACGGCCCCCACTGGGACACCGGCGATTTGTCCTCATGGTAGCGATACTCGTTACCGCCGCTGATCGTGCCTGTGACCGTGGCTGCGTGGGCGGTCACGATGGACAGACCCATAATTGCTACTAAAAGGCATACCAGCGTCAACAGCTTAGGAATTGTTCTCTTCATGCTCGTCCTTTCTCCCAACGCAAAAGACCGGCAGCTCACGCTGTCGGTCTTCTGGTCGGGTATTCAGTTGGTTTATCCGTACAGCACCACCACGATGTATTCGTCCGATGCCGCATCGTAGCGAGCGGTGCAGTTGAACCGCGCATACACGCTGACCGTTTCCGCGCCGTCCATGGCGGCGAGGCAGGCGAAGGTGGCGTCCGCGTTACCCTTTACGGCGGCGGTCAGTGCCGCCTGTCCGCCATTCTCTGCCAGCCATGCCACGCTGTCTGCCGTGCCAGGGAAGAAGCTGGAGTCGGCGGCGGTCATGCTGGGGTCGATGGTTACGCCGTACTGCACTCTTGCGTACTCGTTGCCCGCTTGAATGGCCTCCGCAATAGAGTAGATGTTCCCGCTGGCGGCAGGCTTCGGCGCGGGTTCAGGTTCGGGAGCAGGCTCTTCCTCCTGTTTCTCCTCTGCCGGGGTAGGCACCGGTGTGGGTGCGGGAGCAGGTGTATCCTCCGGTGCAGGCGCGGGTATTGCCGGCTCTTTCGGTGCAGCGGGCGGTGCCGTTTCAGCGGATGTAGGCTGTTTTTCCGCTTCTGCATCCGTAGGTGTATCCATCTGTTCGGCAGACAGCGGCGCGTCCGCACTGTCCTCGGCTTTACTTCTCTCATCCTCCATCTGTGGCAGCAGAGTAGTCACCACCTCCGCTGCATCGTCTGCTTTCCGCATTTGAGGCAGCTCCGTCTGCGCGGAGATCGGCGACTGCACCCTGTCCGGTGCTTGCACCGCACAACCCGCCATAATTGCCGCGCAGAGGGTCAGAGCCACACAGAAAATCGTTCGTTTCATGGTAACCTCATCCCTTCGTTTTAAGATACCCCCATTATGTGGTCATAAATATCTGCTGTCAAATTTTTGCTCATCTCTCTACGCTCTGCTCCTGTTTCTTTTCCTGCTGCTGCGGCGCAAGACCGCGCTGGATGCTGGCGCGCTGTGCGGCGAAGGTCTGCTGGAAGTTGGCAAGCACACTGGTTCTGTCCCGTGCCTCCATCCCGTCGAACATCTCCACGAGATCTGTGACCTTGGGTTTGTCGCAGGGTACACCGTAGCTGCGGCACAGCATATAGCTGACACTGTCCGCACTCAGGGCGCAGGACTCCCGACTGTAATACGGGAAATTTCCATGGTCATGGATACCCGCGTGGACGGCCTCACGGCTCAGCGCACGGAATGCCGCGCTGTCCGAAATGTACCCGCTGACAATGATCTGCTGCTGATTGGGATCATACAACGCATCCTGTCCGCGGGCATCGCCGGTCACAACGGGGACAGGCGATACCATCAGCAGCTGGTACAGTGCCTTGCTCATGGCATCGCTGCCGTCTGCCAACTGATTCTTTGCCGGCTGTCCGCGTCCAGTGGTCTGGGAGATGTCGAACACACGCCCCACCTTGTAGCCACGATACTGCCGCCCGTCCCTGACGTAGGTATCGCCCACGCGGATCTTCATACCCATTTCCTCCCGCATGACGTTACGGTTCAGGCCATTCCAGCCCTTCACGCTGTTGAACACCGTCACCTCGGGGTTCTGTTCCATCGCCAGCAGCACATTGGACGCGCTGAAACGCGGATTGTCCGCCTGCACATCCAAATAATGCAGGAACGCACCGGCACTCTCCGTCACACGCAGTGCGGCGGCGTCATTCATCTCGTTAAGGCTGTCGCGCTCATCCGCTTTCCGCTGCTTCCACTCCTCGGTCTGCTGCTCCTTCTGCCGGATCAGTTCACTCAAATTTGCCATAATCTTCTCCTTATTTTATCTGTTCATTTTCCTGCACAGGGACGGCTCTTGCCTGCCGCGCCATCTGCTCAGATACCTTTTTCAGCTCCAGCATTTTTGCCCGCACAGATGGCTTATCCATCTCGGTAGACGTTTTGGCACCATTCCCGCGCTCCCTGAAGCTGCTCTCTGACCGAGCGCGGGGGTTCGCTTTTTTTGCCGGTGCATCCTCGTGTACCGGCGCGGGATACCCCATCCGTTCAAAAATTCGGTTGATCTGCTGGGCGTCCTTGGCCTTGGCCATGATCTCCACCGTGCCGGTCTTTTCTACACGGTTGATGATGGGATAAAACAAAACGCCGTAGCGCTTGCTCTCCATCTGAAAGCCCTTCAGATCCTCCTGCTTGACGGAAAAGATGGTCAGCTCCTCGCCGTCCTGGATCAGCCGCTTCAAGCCGGTCTTGCCGGCCAGCTTGGGGTTATCCTTGGCCAGTGCCACCAACAGAGCCGCCAGATTTTTTGCGCCCAATCCCGCCAGCTTGACAGCGCTCTCCGTGATCTGGATGCTCTCCTTTACCACCAGGTCGGCAGTCTCACCGCTGGTACTCATGCTTCCGCACCTCCTTCTTCATATCCTCCTGCCGTTCTTCTTCAGCCTGCTGCACCTGTTGGGATACCAAAGGCACATCCTCCAGTATCCTGCGGCACAGGGCAAGCTCCCTTCTCTTTTCCCGCAGGGCGGCGGTCTGGCGGTCGATCTCCGCGCTGCACTGCGCTTTATGCACCTCATCCGCTGCATCTCTCCTTTCCCGATATAGTGGTTTCCTTTGCTGTTCGCCGTCGTATATCTCTCGCTGGAGGACGGTGATCCGCTGCTCCAATTCCTCTGCCGTGGTCAGGCCGTTCGCCCACAGATACCGAAACTGCCGGTCATACCGCTGCAAGCGGATGACCTCCTGCCGCATGGGAAAAGGGACACGCCGGAAGTGCTTCTTCCGGTGTGTCCCTCGCAGCAGGTACAGGTATCTGAGATACAGTGCCTGAAACCCCGTGATCTTCTTTTTCGGCCCGGTAGGGCGTTTCCCTTTGATGCGATAGCGCTTACCATTGTGTGTAACGGCAGGTATGGTCTGTGCGCCGCCCTCCCGCTGACCGGCCAGCCGTCTGCGGATGTCCTGCTCCGTGTACCCGTCTCCCAGACTATCCAGCCGGATCGCCCGCTTGCCGCCCGGCGGCAGCACGGTCACATATTTGCGGTCAGGCCGGTTTTGTACCACATACCCCTCCCGCCGCAGGAGCATCAGAAATGTCTCGTAGGTGTACGCCTCTCCGATGATACGGTCAATGTCTGCGCGAACGATGCTGCGGATGGTGGGCTTACCATTCTGTTCTGCCTTCCATTCGGCGTAGTGTTTTCCTCTGCCTTGCGGCGCGATAGTGGACAGGTCATTCTCCCGGCACAGGGCATCTGATACGCCCCGCACATCAAAATAGTAGCTGCTTGGACTGCTGTGATATTTTTTGCCGTCTACGAAGGACACGGAGTTCACCACCACATGATTGTGGAGGTGGGCTTTATCCAAGTGGGTGCCGACGACCACCTCATAGCGGTCGCCAAACAAGCGCTGGGCAAACTCCACGCCGATGGCGTGGGCCTGCTCCGGCGTCACCTCACCGGGTGCAAAGGACTGAATGAAGTGATACCCCACCACGCCGCCCAGTTTACCGAACCGCTGCTTTGTAGCCTGCATCTCGGCATAGGCCGTTTCACAGCTCTCGCAGTTAAGGGCAGACGTAAAGAAATGCTGTTCCGTTTTCTCTGGATTTGTGGCGTAAGTAATACCGGCATCCAGCGTAGTCTTTTCGCCGTTGACGGCATAGTTTATCCGTTTATCCAGCCGGTCACGGATGGCAATGATCTTCGTGATGGCCATATCAGAGTTCCTTCACCGCCTGCCAGAGCATCTGCTGCATTGCCTTGATCTTCTCTATATCCTCCATGCGGGCAAAGCCACTGGCATTGGTGACCTTGGCGATTTGGTTGACGTTTGCAGCCATACCGGATAACTGCCGCAGCAGTTCCGTCAGTTCATCGGGCGGACGGGGGTGCAATTCAACGCCTGTGATAAGCGCACGGATGAACGGCTCTATTGGTCGTCCTGCAATCATAGCCTGTTCTTTCAGATGCTTATGTTCCTGCTCGTTCAATCGAACCGAAATCTTGATCGCACGTTTTCTCAATGCTTTCTCCTCCTCTCTACATGGGGGGTCTTAGGGGGGGCTTGCCCCTTAACAAGCGCATTTGGACGGCCAAATGCTATGCTTGCCAGGACAGCGGCGCTCTGCGCCGCGTCCTGCAATACCTGCCGAAAAAAGAAATCAGCGGGCTTCGCCGCGCTGCGCGTCACGCCGACACCGCAGCAGATCATTGTAGTCCTTTCCCCGCGCCGGTGGTCTGTCAATGACCTCATATCCTCCCAGCAGCCCCTTCAACACCGCTGCTGCCTCCCGTCCCGGCTCGTCGTTGTCCAGACATAACACAATACGGGTGATGTGGGGCGCGGCTTTCAAATACCGTGAAAGCGCCGGTGGCAATCGTTTCACACCTTCACCGGAGATACCGCCCAGCGACAGGGTATTCGCCTTGCGCCAGTCCCTCCCCTGCTGCTTCAGCAGCGTCAGGTAGGAAAGGGCATCAATGGCGCTTTCAAAAACGCACAGGGTAGGGCTGTCCCCCGGCGTCACCGGCACAGCAAAAGAGTATCGCTTGTCACTGCTGAACACCTCGCCCACAAAGCGCTTCTCTTGCAGTGTCCCTCGCTGCATGGCGTAGGCCGGTCCGTCGTCGGCGAAGCCTACAAATACGCAGTTATGATACTGTTCCGATTCATAGAGCAGGCCGTGCTTGATGCAGTGGTTGATGATCTCTGGGTCGATACCGCGCCCGCGCAGGTATGAAAAAACACGCCGGTTGTCGGCGTGTCTGGGCGGCAGGGAAAATGATTTTGTTGGGCGTTCTTTCCGGCGCGGCGGTTCTGTCAACGCTGCGCCGCCAGCGCTTAGGACGCGCTGCACCGCATCCGGCAGAGACAACCTCCGCACGGTGGTCAAGTAATCCAGCGCACTGCTGCCGCCAACACCCCGTGACCACCAGTACCATTCCCCGTTGGAGATCTTCAGGCTGTCATGGCTTTTGGTTGCATAAGCATTACCGCCCACGCTGACCAGTTCATCCGGTTCACAGCACCGCAGATAGGTCAGCAGATCCATCTCACGGGCGCGGGCTAACTGCTCTGGCGGGATAAACGGCATAGGACATCACCTCCTTTTTCCGTGGTCATCTCCTGTTTTGCGTCTGTTGAAATAGGCAGAGCTAAAGACAGCGGGCTGCAATATAGCCCACTGCCTTTAGCTGTTTGGCTGCTTTGATATTAAATGCTGGCCGCAGTCAAGGCATTATCGCCTGCCTTAAAATTGCATTGCTTCGCTATCCTCCAGACCGTGCTGGAAGAACATGATATAGTAGATGGGGATATAGATGATTTTCCCCTTCGTAGAGACTGTTCGCTCATTGGACACAACAAAGGCTTTCTGAATATGATAGTCTTCATTCTTCACGAAGTTATTCAGCGCACTGTGGATGGTATAGTCCTTACCGGACTTTACTTCAATGGGGACGGCGGATAAGGTGGCATAATCGTCGATGAGGAAATCTACTTCACCTTTATGGCGATTATCATAATAGAACAGTTCGTAACCATGCGCGATAAGCTCGCTGGCTACGACGCTTTCATAGACGGAGCCGAGATTGATGCTGGCTTCATCGTCCAGCACAGCTCGGATGTTATTGCCATAAAGGATGCCGGTCAGGACGCCCACATCATTCAGGTATAGCTTCAACAGGTTTTTCCCTGTGGACTCGACCAGAGGGAATACTGGGTTAGAGATAGCCTGAACATTGAGGGCAATGCCTGCACTGATCAGATACTCGAACTCGTCTTGATAATCTGCGAAGGTCTTCCCCTTCTTATCTTCTATGCTCTGTGCTACGACACGTTTTTTCTTATTCTCCATGTTGGAGGGAATCAGGTCATAGATACGGCGGATCTTCAGCTTGCGCTCCTCGTCATACTTGGATGCGTCGGCGGCATAGTAATCATGAATCTCCTGTTGAATCTCACGGACGAACTGAATGTTGTGATTTTCCAGATAGGAATTGACCGCATCCGGCAGACCGCCGACCAACAGATACTTTCGGAAGTAGTCCATCATCTTATTGTGGGTCGGCTCGTCCAGGGCTTCCAGTCGTTCAAACTTCTTCCGCATGGCAGACACGGCAAACTCGTTCAGCCCGTTGGCATAGAGGAATTCCTCGAAGTCCAGAGGGAACATCCGAACTTTACGGATGCTTCCCATGGGGATCGATGTTGTCTGCGACAGAGTCACCCCCAACAGGGAGCCGCTGGCAATATAAGTGAATCGATCATCTTGGGACAGAAACTTCAGCAGCGTCAGCAGATGAGGATATGCCTGGATCTCGTCGATAAAAATCAGGGTGTTGTCTTTCTGCTTCATCTTGCTGCCTTCCAGCATACTGACTTGTAGGTAGAAGTCCTCGACGGTTTTCGTTTCGGCAAATAACCGTGGGCCGATGGAGTCCTCCACCATGTTGATCTCGATGAAATTTTCAAACAGTTTGTGTCCTACATGTCGGATGATATAGGTTTTTCCGACCTGACGCGCACCGTCTATCAGAAGGATTTTCTTTGAATCGCTTTGCAGGTGATCTTCGATAAGAGATTCGATTTTCCGAAACAGCATCATCGTCCCTCCTTGTGCTGACTTTTCAATCGTAGTATACACCGCAAAGAGCAACTTTTCAATATAATTGTGTCGAAGCTGTTGGCACTTTTCAAAGACACAGATGATGAGGTTGTAGTAGTCAAGAAAAGTAGACACGAAAAATATTTATTTTTGATTTGCTTTTT
>ERZ1027160.679-NODE-679-length-13747-cov-4.898408_pt1 | contig 13747 bp, 17 predicted proteins | sample MGYA00519275_ERZ1027160 | MGnify/ENA primary metagenome ERZ1027160 (study PRJEB26926, sample SAMN06164707) | human gut metagenome | biome: ENVO:00009003; feature: ENVO:2100002; material: ENVO:00002003 | host: Homo sapiens | place: USA | collected 2012 ...
ACAGCTGATGGCACAGCTTGCCTACCATGTCAGCACAGGCACACCGCTTTGGAATTATCCCACCCGAAAAGGAACGGTGCTGTATCTGGCACTTGAGGATGATTACCGCCGTTTGCAGGAGCGTCTGTACCGGATGTTTGGAACAGAAAGCACCGATAATCTTTACTTCTCTGTTTCTGCCAGTCAGCTTGGAAATGGACTGGATGAACAGTTTGCAAGATTTGTGGCAGAGCATAGGGACACGAAGCTGATTATCATTGATACGCTTCAGAAAGTGCGTGAGGTTGGCGGCGATAATTACAGTTACGCAAATGACTATCAGATCATGGCAAGACTGAAAAGTTTTGCAGATGCTCATGGGCTTTGTCTGTTGCTCGTACACCATACAAGAAAGCAGAATGCGGATGACAAGTTTGACATGATTTCCGGGACAAGCGGATTGCTTGGGGCGGCAGACGGGGCGTTTCTTCTTCAGAAAGAAAAGCGGACAGGTAATGCCGCAACACTGGAAGTATCAGGCAGAGATCAGCAAGACCAGAAGTTGTATCTGATCCGCAATACAGAAACCTTGTTGTGGGATTTGCAAAAGGCAGAAACGGAATTGTGGAAAGAACCGCCAGAGCCGTTACTGGATGAGATTGCAGAGCTTGTTATGAAGGACAATCCTTATTGGGAAGGTTCGCCAACAGCACTTGTCGCTTTGATAAATATGGACATTCAACCGCACGTTATCACAAGAAAACTGAACGTTCTTGCAGGACGGTTGTATACAGAACATGGGATTCTATTTCGGAGTGAGCGTGTCCATGAGGGACGGAAACTAAGATTTTGGAAAGACAATACAGAGAATGCGTGACAGTACGTGACGGTTGTGACGGTATTTTTGACAGCAGGGGCGGTATCAAAATAACCGTCACGACTGTCACATACCGTCACGTACTGTCACGGAAAGGATGGATAAGATGGGAAATGTGCAAATATCACAGGAATTATTTATGCAGTTGCTCCGCTTTCACTTAGTTGAAGATGAGAGCTGCGAAAAAGAAATTAAGCAGGGGTTAGAGAAGAAATTAGACAGGATGGTCATGCGTGACCTGTATGGAAAATTCAAGACTGCCCCGACAGAGGAAGAACGGGAACGGGCGAGAAAAGAGTATCTGGACAGACGAGGAGTGCCGGAGAGTTTTCGATGGTAATTCTTCCTTGATGATAAGAACAGGAGCGTGGCACGCCCCTGTGGACAGTAGACACGGAGAAATCTGGAAAGGAGAACCATGCAATGAGAGAAGGAAGATTAGGTTATAACTGTGAAAATGGCAGATATGGATTATTGTCAATGGACTTATGGATTGATACGGGATTTCACTGCGGAGAGTGTATGGAAGTTTTAGTGGATGACCAGTGGGTACGGACAAGAATGGAGATGAATCCTGCAATGGAATGGTATCTGGTGGGAACACCTTATTGCGGCGATCTGGAGTATGTACGGGCAAGAATACCGAAATAAATCAGATAGAAAAGTAAAGAATCGGTTTGCTGTCAGGGATAAAAAATAAGCCCGGATACGGGCAAATAAAAAGGGCGGATACGCCCAAGATGAAAAGCAAAAGCCGAAACGTGGTAGAGAAAGGTAGCACCTTATAAAGCCCTCGGCGTTTGAGAGCGAAATACACCCATCGCACAAATCAGAGATTTGTACTCAGGGTATTTCGCCCTGCCGGGAGCTATTTGTGCCGGAAACGGCAGTTAGTTCGTAAACAGGTGCCTATGCACCTACTCACAGCAAAGCAGGCGAGAGCCGGAAAGGAGAATGCTTATAGGCAGACATTCATTTATCAGACAAAACAAGCTGTCTGATGTGGCAGGAAGAATTGATTATATTTCCAATCCGAAAAGACAGGAACATCTTTATGCGACCTATCAGACAGAGGGAGCAACACCAGAGTTCTGGAAGAATCTTGCCAGAGAGAATCAGTTGGATTTTAAAGCAAGCGGAACAACAGGGAAATGTATTGAAGGGCGGGAGTTTATTATTGCACTTCCTGAAAGTTTTGTTGAGTACAAGGCAGATGATGTGGTAAGGCTTTTTACAGACAGCTTTCATAAAGGGTATGGTGTGGAATGCAGTGCAGCACTTCATCATAACAAAAAAATGACCAATTACCATATTCATCTCGTATTCAGCGAACGGAAAATGTTAGAACATCCCGAAGTGAAAATTGCTACCAGAAATATGTTTTATGATGAGCAGGGCAAGCACAGACGCACGAAGAAAGAGATTTTAGATGAGCAGGGAAATCTTCGGGCAGGATGCAGCATTATTCCCAAAGGGGAGGTTTATGAAAGCCATATTTTTACAAAGAAAGATGAGTGGTTTAAGAGCGATGCGTTTACCAGAGAAGTTAAGGAGATGTTTACGGAAATCATTAACAGCCATGTGAAAGAAGAATCCGAAAAACTGTCTGTATTTCAGCAGGGCGGCGTGTATCTGGCAACAAAGAAAATTGGGAAGAACAACCCGAAAGAAGCAGAGATACGGGCGGACAATGTGGCAAGGCAGGAATGGAATCGGACGGTAGATGTAGCATTGGTTGAGGGTGTTCCCGAAGAAGATATTTTGACAATTAAGCGTGAGAAAATCACAGACAAAACATTGCAATCTATACGGACACATGGTTGGTTGCCAGATATGTTTCAGCAGATTATCCGTGGTGCAAAAGACTTCTTACAGGAAATGATTTTCAAGTTTAAGCTGCCGCCGAAGCCAGTACCGAAGATTGATTTACAGGAATGGAATGATATGCGGAAGCTGATGGAGAAACTTCAGAAGCAGTCACAGGCAATGAAATCCACACAGCAGGAGATTTCCTCATTGAAGAAACAGCTTTCCGAGACAACTGGATTTTTTAAAGGGAAAGCACGGAAATCTTTAGAGGGCAAAATTGAACAGTCAGAGAAACAGGAAAAACGTATCCACACGGATATGGAGCAGACTGTAAAACAGGCAGGATATCCAGATGTTCAGTCCTTTGCAAAGACATATCAGAAATCGGAAAAACTGGTCAGGGAATATAATGAGGAGCTGCGAGCATGGAAAAATCAGACAGAACCGAAAAAAGAGAAGCTATCAGAACCGTCGAAAAAGGCAAGCATACGGGAAAAATTGCACCGCTATCAGCAGGAAAGCAGGCAACAGCCAAAACAGACAGCAAAGAAGAAATCAATGGACAGAGGACGATGAGAAAGGTGGAACAGAAAATGAAGAAAACAATTTTTGAAGAAATGGGCGGCACTTATGTAAGATGTGGGGATTACTTTATCCCCAACCTTACTTTGCCGGAGGAAGAAGAACCGAGATTTGTTGGAGTATGGGGACAAAGACATTTGCAGTATTTGAAAGAATACCGCAGGAATGTATATCTGGATCTGATGATGAGCGGCAGACTGAACAGTTATCTGGCAGATATAGAGGAACAGGCACAGGAACGCTTTGAAAGAATTGTAGAGCAGATGAAACAGGCACAAGGAATTACAGAACGGTTAAAGGCAGACAATGCGTGGGAGTGGGTAGGCAGGATGAATAATATACAGGCGTGTGCGAGGGAGATTGTAGATAAAGAAATCATTTATCAATAAGGAATAAGAGTGGCGGAAAGCAAGTCTAAAATGGCTTGCTTTTTGCTTTACAATGTAGGCGGCTGATGTATATAATTATAAATCATAAATTCATGAATTTAATATCAGAAGGTAAAAGCAGGCGTATATTGCGACTGTTTTTACCTTCTTAATAAAATCTGTATTAAGCATATTTATAATGCAGGGGACAAAGACTATTAAAGTTACTATTTCAAGTCCTGCTTTCTAAAAATACGAATCCCAATCTTGTAAAACAGAAGAATTTCCAGAATATTGAACAGGCAAAATTCTATGTGGTAAGGAAAGTCTTTGAAAATAAGAGAAGTTTCTTCCTTTGTGCCGAATTCTGATTCAAATAGCAGATAACTGTGAAATTCAGCCTGCGCAAACGGTGATACTAAAACATGAATGTTATTTGCTGTACGGGCAAAACTATCTATTCGTAGAGGGTTTTCCACAATTTCATGAGTGATAGGATCAGTCCAAGTGCTTGATTGATTTAAGCTGGAAACTGACTTTCCACCTAATGTCAACAATGCTAAGGTTAGAATAACTGCAATTCCAAGACTGATAAGTTGCTTATGTGAAATCATTACAATCATAGTGTACAAAGCAGATACTGTGATGATGCACACAAAAGCAATCGCAGCATGAAATGCAAATTCAGTTACATTGACTTTATCACTAAATTCTAATCCAGCAATATTTGAGCTTGTGAAAACAGATAATATATCAGCAACAAAGAGAACTGTAGCACATATGCTACTGACGATTAGTTCGACAATATAAATCTCTTTTCGTGTATATCCTGCGGATATCTTGTTGTTGATTGTTCTGTTTTCAAAGTCACTCCCTAAGTATAACGGAATCAACACTGCCAAAATGATACATATCAGGTCAGAATTTTCCAATAAAAATGTTGTTGTAAAGATTTTGAAACCATATCCATTTAATAAGATTCCATAAACATTGATGGCAATTACTGCGATTACTCCAAGCCATAGAATTGGAGATTTTGCAGCACGCTTTAGTTCCATAGATAAAAGTTTATTCATAGTTTAAGTCTCCTTTCTGCTTTTCTATAAAAAATTTTTGAAGTAAAAAGTTTCTAAATCGGTATCGGCTATTTCTGATGAAGAGAATTCTTGAATTAAAACACCATTTTTGAGGAAACCATAGTGGTTTGCCACTTTTTGAAGTTCGCTTAAGATATGACTTGAAATCATAATGGTAACACCATACTCTTCATTTAACTTTGCGATGATAGCTCTGACATCTTTTATGCCTTCAGGATCAAGTCCGTTAAGAGGCTCGTCTAAAATGAGGAATTGCGGATTTCCTACAAGTGCCATTGCTAAAGCCAGACGCTGACGCATACCTAATGAATAATTCATTACCAGTTTTCGAGTATCTTTCAGATGTACCAGTTCTAATAGTTCAGCAATCTTCGACTTTACTTCCTTTGATGGACATCCACAAATTTTAAGCTGATACTTCAAATTTCCTTTTGCACTTAAGGTAGGATATAATGCAGGTGTTTCAATAATGGCACCGATTTTAATATTTTCAGATTTAACAACTGTTCCTGAGGATGGACTTTGCAAATTAGAAAGTATTCTCATTAAAGTTGTCTTGCCTGCACCATTATTTCCAATCAATCCATAGATAGCACCTCGAGGAATATGAAGGGAAACATTATCTAAAGCGATTGTTTCTTTGTAATGTTTACAAAGGTTTTGGGTTCTAATAATATCATTCATAAAATTCATCCTTTCTAAATCTGTACGGCAATTGCTGTTGTTAATGAAAGTATAGGTTGTTGGAAGAAAAAAATAAAGCAAATAGCCTTTTACAGTTGGATTTTAGAAGGATAAGGTTACTTTACATGCATGTAAAACGATAATATCTTGTGTAAAATACACGATTATGGCATACTTGAGACAGCGCATTATTATACAATGGAAAGGTGAGCTGAAATGACAGTTGCAGAGATGATAAAAAAACTCGGACTGAAGCAAACATGACTCAAGGAGAATATGGAGCAAAATTTGGTGTTTCAAGACAGACAGTTTCCAGTTGGGAAAATGGAAGAAGTCTGCCAGATCTTCAAATGTTGATTGATATCTGTAACACCTATCATGTTTCTTTGGATAAGCTATTAAACGAGGATAAAGAGTTTGTTGAGAAAATAGATTTTTACAATAAATATAAAAAGGCAATTCGATTAGTGGGCATGTGTCTGTTGGCTGGTTTGCTTATATTTGCAATTGTATTTATTAACTGGAAAATTACAGAAAGAAATATGAATCAAGCATTTGAAATGAATGCAGAGAAATTAGGATTCGTAAAAGGAGAACTTTACGAATTAGAAAAAGACAATGTTCGGTATCGACTGCCAAACCAAAAACTCCCGTTCTTAAAGAAGGACTTTCATGTAAAAAACAGTTATGCCGATTTTATGATTGAAGATATAGAGATTAGTATTTCTATTTATGATGGAGAGGATTTTGCTATTGAATTTAATCATTTTAGAAGTATAAAAGGTTGCTTTGATAAAGATAGCAATATCGAGATCATGGAAAATACTTTGAACGAGAAAGAGAACATTTTTTATACCGAAAATAATGAGATGATAGAGGATGTGTTAAAGCAGTTATTGGAAATTCATAAAAATGTATATCGGCGTTAGTAAGATGGCGAATATAAATAAGGAATAGTAGTTGTATTTAATTTGTCTGAAGTGGTTACTGTTTTTAATTATATACTGTTGCTTTTCTAAGCAAAACCGTTTATAATCTGAATCGGAACATATTGTTATTATCCACAGTTACGGAGCGAGTGTTATCAACACCGATAACAAACTGATAACATTAGCCCATATAGGCAGGATAATATGGATAAATCAAATAATTGAAAGAAAAGCGAACACGGCAACCAATAATCTCTAAACAAAATTGATTAGTAATTGTCGAGTTTGAATAATGTACATGAGCCAAGAAATGCCGAATTTAAGACGTTTCTTGGCTCATTTTTGGTTGAGTGACAATCAAATGACAATAACTTTGGAAATTACTTAATATTAATGCTGATGTTAGGATTGTTTTTTAGTATGTCAAATGAAGCTTTGAGTTCATTTACAGGTAAAGGTTGTATGTGATTTCCTGTGAGTTTATCCTTATTTTCTGTTTTGAATATAACAGGATTCTTGACATCGTATCTTCTGCAAAAGTTTCCATATGTTTCTATACCTTTAATGATTTCGGTTGCAAAATAGCTGAAAAAATCTATATATAGAGCATATATCAGACTGCTCATATTATCTACAAGAACAGGCAGATTTACAATTTCATCCATTTGCATTATGTCATTTTTTGAATGCTTCCAATTATCAAATTGAAGTAGGTGATCTTTGGTACATATGATTTTACATCCTGTTACAACAGAATTTTGAAATATAGTATATGGGAATTCGCAGTGAACTATGTAATTTCTAAAGTTTGACCAAAACCGATATTCTAAATGCTTGTCATAAAATGTATGACATAAAGTATTAAAAGAATCTAATGAGGTTTGCGAAGACTTTTTCCTCAAAATGCGAGTTTCCATATCTATATATGTTTTAATGGATGAAGCATAATTTAAGACTGCTTTATTGGCAAGGGTTATAGCTCGCTCAGGAGAAATATTATGTTTGCTAAGTTCCATCATATTTGTAGAACTCATAAAATGTTTAAAACTTTCACCATTTTCTATTACAATGTTTTTGATTTGTGTAATACTGTGATAGATGCTACATATACTAAAAGCATCATTTAATTGTGCGAGTTCTGCCTGCGAAATTTCATTTTTTATTACGATATCAGCAGTATCTTTTTGCGAGTGGTTCGTCTCTGCTACATATAAATACAATTTAGACATGTTGGCATTCTCCTTTAGCAATTTTACTCCTTCTTCGGTTTCCTTTTCCTCTTCACATAAGAGAAATCCGGAAACGTGTATAATAAGTCGCAGTATGTAATTTAAAGAGCATGCTCATCATATAGTTCTAAATATTTGTTTTTGCTTTCGTGGTTCTCTATAATCGATACTATTTTATTGAAATATTTATCACCTAATGCTTGTTTGCTCTTTTCGGCATAAATCCAAACAATATGAAGAGTTTCTTCGTATTCGTGAATACCAAATCCACCCCAAAGCAAGTCATTAAAAGCATTTAGATTACGACCTATCTTGAAATCAGTTTTATATATCAATTTCTGTTCAATTTGGTCAAAAAAGTCGTTAAGTGTATGGATATCACGTCCATCAATGAATATCCACTTTTCAGCATTGGCATCAAGGATAGGATTTGTTATTTCAGTTACTGTGAAAGTGCCTATTACTCTTGGTCCTTCATATATATCCAAACACTTGTTGAGCCATAATGAATTTACATAATACTTTGGAGAAACAAAAGTGATGGAAGCTTGTATAGATTCGTCCAATGAAATTGGATTATCAAAAATAAGGACACAACTTGTCCAATAGTCATCTTTAATTATTGTAGTAGGACGAATACCAGGGAAAATAGGAGATGTTCTGCCGGTATTTGTTAATATTCCTTTTACATCTATATTAAGCATATTATTTCGCCTTTCTATTTGTTGCACAATCCTTCCATATCGCCATATTTCAATTTTAAACCTTCAATATCTTGAATAACACTCAACAAGCAAGATTGATCAGTATCAAATTCAAATTGCAGTATATTGTGTTTGTCTGGACGTTCTTGGAAGGCTCCGGTTACAATGGCGTGTCCACCACTTGTCATTTCAACTTTAAAGGTCAGGTCACTTTCGTACAATAAATGGTATTCCGCAGAACCAAAAAGGTTAGAATAACAAGTGTGCAGTTCCTTAGAAAAACGATAAAGAGCACCTGTGGCGGAGTATAATCGGTCATGTTCAATGTGATAACATCCAGAGTCGATAATTAATGTACAAATAATATCATAGCCACCTTCAATGCTTGTGTTATTAGGAAATCCAATAACTTCATTGAGTTCAAAACTAATTTTTTCTCCGTTATATCCGTTTAAACAAAATAAGTTAATAGTGCAACACTCCATTTAATCCTTCTTTGGTTTCCTTTTCCTCTTCACATAAGAGAAATCCGGGAACAGGTCTTTTAACAATTCGGCAGTTTCTTCTGCATCGTCATCCTCATTCATGTTTTGAACCAGTAGTTGGTCGTCATCATCAAGATTCAACGAAACAGTATACTCTTTATTCGGGTCTGTTGGGTTCATTGGGTACTTCACCTCTTTGAGGTAATACTCTGTTTCTGATATTTCACCATCTTCAAGTTTATCTCGTAAACGTGCCCAATACTCAACCATCTTTTGAAAGTTATCAAGGTCTTCATGTGGACGGGGACCGGCACTTGGAAGCCGTTCTTCAAATTTAAAGCATACTTCCCCATCTTTTATAGTGGGGCGTAAACCATATGCCCATTCGATGTCAAACAGTACATGAAGTGCACTGAATATGTTTGCAACATCAGGGTCAGATAATGCATAAAAGCTGACTCCGAGATTGTTTGCAATATTTAATAAAGTTGCTTCATCCGGATATCTGTTTCCAAGTTCATAGTTTCGGATAGTGGATTCGTTTAATCCACATTTATCTGCTAATTCCTTTTGCGTCATGTCAGATGCAATTCTGAAATTTCGAATCAAATAGCCTACCCGGCTGGTGAATTTCTCGCCCATTTTAACTGCTCCTTATTCGTGGAATGAGTGTTGTAGAATGCATGAAGACACGAGGTACAAACCATGTATCTACATTAATACTTAATATGTTTTCTGCGAAGGCAAAAACTCGAAAAACCTTCGGTTTTCCTCGTTCGCGGGCGCGTTCTCATGGTGCTTTGCCGCTTGTTTATGCTTCGCATATCAATCGTCAAAACTCCATGCTCACTTTTGCCTTCGCGTACATTATATCATCAACAGTGCAAAAGTGAAATGTTTTTTTGATAAAAAGTATTGACAGTACATAAATGAACTGTTAATATAATGCACATCAAAACCGTTCAGAAATGAACTGAATAATGAAAAACGAAAGAGAGGAGGCATTAGCTTATGGAGAACAAGAGATTTTTGACAGCGCAGGATGTAATGGAAATGCTGGGAGTATCACTATCGTATTCCTATAAACGGATACGACGACTGAATGCAGAACTTGAGGCGGATGGATTCGTGACAATAAAAGGACGTGTCAGTACACAGTATTTTATGAAACGAATCTACGGGCTATCTACGGATAAGGAGGTGGGATAGATGGCGGTTATCAAGAATAATAAGACTGGAATGTGGGAGGTGAGAACCTATTATAAGGATTTGACCGGAGCAAGGAAACAGAAAACCAAGAGGGGCTTTGCAAAGAAGAGCGAAGCCCTTGAATGGGAGCGGAATTTCAAACTGAAAGAGGATCAGAGTATCAGTATGAGCTTCAAAAGTTTTGTGGATATTTATCTGACGGATTTAGAGCCAAGAATAAAACGCAATACTTTTCTGACAAAGAAGCACATTATTGAGACAAAGATTCTGCCTTATTTCGAAAAACGAAAACTGGATGATATTCGGACATCTGATGTCATCCAGTGGCAAAATGAGATTATGAAGCTGAAGAAGGATAATGGGGAGTTATTCTCACCTACTTATCTGAAAACCATTCATAATCAGCTCAGCGCCATATTAAATCATGCGGTAAATATGTATGGTCTGAAAGATAATGTGGCACGAAAAGCCGGAACTATGGGCAAGGAAGAAAATAAGGAAATGGAGTTCTGGACACAAGATGTATTTCAGGCATTTTTAGAGTGCGTGGCAGATAAACCTATTTCCTATTATGCATTTGAAATGCTTTATTGGACAGGGATTCGAGAAGGTGAGCTGCTTGCCCTGACGCCGGCAGATTTCAATTTTGAAAAGAAAACACTCCGGATTAACAAGTCATATCAGAGACTGGAAGGCAAAGATGTGATTACACACCCCAAAACACCAAAGAGTAACAGAACAATTGTTATGCCGGATTTTCTTGCTGTAGAGATGGAGGATTTTATAAGCAGCCTTTATGGAATAAAGGATGATGACCGAATTTTCACTATTTCAAAAAGTTATCTGCATCACGAGATGGATAGAGGTGCAAAGCTTGCAGGAGTAAAGAGAATACGGATTCATGGATTACGACACTCGCACATTTCATTGCTAATCAATTTAGGATTTTCTGCACTGGCAATAGGCGAAACAGTCGGACATGAGGCAGTAGATATCACATATCATTATGCACATTTATTTCCAACGGCGCAGACGGATATGGCAGCACAACTGGAAACGGAAAGGGAGGCGTTAGTCAATGTCAGAAAAGAATAGAGACGATAAAAACAGATGGCGGAATGTGACAATAGCATTCCGTATGTCACCGGAGGAAAACGAGGAGCTGAATAACAGAGTGAAGCTCAGCGGATTTCGTACCAAGCAGGATTATATAATCCAGAGTGTTCTTCATCAAAAGGTGGTTGCCACAGGTAACCCGTTGATGCTGGTGCAGTTCCGGCAGAACCTGCAAAGGATTGAGCGCGAGCTTGAGAGGATAGAAAAGGCATCGGATATGGATGGGGAGTTACTTACTCCCATCCGTTCCATGCTGGAAATATTGGAAGACTTCAAGGAACAACCGAAAACATTGGCAGATATGAAGCAACTTACAGTACAAAATGAGGAATAACAAATATTTCATAAAAAGGAAGTGACTGCTATGAGCGAAGAAACATTATTTGAAAAATTAGGTGTGAAATACATAGAAAAAGAGGGCATTTTTTATCCGTTGATTACATTAGGTGAAGCGGAGAACAGTACAGATGTCGGGAAATATGGTCGCATGTGGATGGATTACATACAGAAGGAATATCCGCAGCGATACAGAAGTCTGGTACGATTTGGAGAATTACATGACAAAGCAACCGAGGTAAATGAAGTAGCTTATGAATTGCTGGAGGATATTGAAAATGAGTGGTTGCGTGAACATAAACCAAAGCATTCGAATTCTTTTGTGGAAATATATCAGCTACGAACTCAGGCAAGAATGATAGCAGAGGAGGTAGTTCTGCATGATTTGGTGAATTGTTTTCATTAGAGGATAAGTGGAGTTTTGTATCGGAGCTGTGGCTGGTAAATAATATGTCGCGTATCCGCGACTCATAAGCTCCCGAAAGGGAGCTTTATCTGGCTCGAAGAGCCGTACAGCCACTCCGGCGAGGAGCGCAAAACCCGCTTGCGGGTCTGCATTTTTGATGGCGAAGCTGTCAAAAGTGCTTTTGCGTTACTTTTGACAAAAGTAACAAAACCTTCCCAGGGAAATCTGCTGTTTCGTGCCGTATCCGGCACTCATTACAGATAAGAAGGAGGTGCCTGTATACATACCAAAAGAGGAGGATTTTCAAAATGGAAAGAACAATTAGTTTTATGAATGGGGAAGGTTCCATCGGACACAACACAAGAAGATTTATAGCGGACAATGTAGATGCCAGCCGTACTAAGAATAATATCACCCTTATCCACGAGGATATTAAGCAGGCTTATCATAAATTGTTTGACAAGGCACTGAAGGAATACAATGCAAAACAGAAACGTAAGGACAGGCAGATTAAAAGTTATTATGAGAAAATTTCCCGAAGCAAGCAGAAAAAATTATTTTATGAGGTTATCGTTCAGATAGGCAATAGGGATGATACCGGAGTAGGTAGTTCTTCAGCAGAAGTTGCAACGTGGGTGCTGAAGGATTATGTGAAAAAGTTTCAACTTCGCAATCCACAGCTTTATGTGATTGGTGCCTATATTCATCTGGATGAGGAAACACCACATTTGCATCTGAGTTTTATCCCTTGGGTATCCGGATGTAAGAGAGGATTGGAGACAAAGACAAGTCTTAAGGCGGCACTTGCTACCAGAGGATTTGTAAGTGAAGGCAAAGGCAATACCGAATGGAAGCAGTGGGCGGAGGCAGAGAAAGATGATATTGCTCTTATTATGAGTCGGTACGGAATTGACTGGAAGAAGAAAGATACGCACAATAAACATTTATCCGTATTGGATTATAAAAAGCAGGAATGGGCAAAAGAAGTGGCTGCACTTGAGGAGGAGATAGAGGGCGCACAGGTTGTTCTGGAATTAAAAGAGGAACGGATTGAGTCTCTGGAGAAAGAAATTGAAAGTAAGCGAGACGGTTTTAGAAAAGAACAGTCTGAGGCTCAAAAAAAGCTGGATGATACCATGGCTGAAAATCAGAAATTACAGTCGGAAACAACGGATTTACGCATAAAGAATTCGGAATTACGGCTGGAATATTATGAGAATGTAGATAAGCTCACAGATAAACAGAAGGAAATTGAGTCGGCGCAAAAAGAGGCTGACAAGTGGATGATGATATCGGACACTGCAAAATGGCAGACCGAACGGGCTCAGTTTGAACTGGAGGAGGTAGAAAGGCTAAAAAAGGAACTTCTGAGAGCGATAGATGGCGATGATTATCTGAAGGAGCAGGTGATAGAACTGAGGTATCAGAATCAGATATTGCGGGAAGAGAATCAGTGTCTGAAGGACAAGCTTGAAAAGGCACATGAGTTTATGAAACAGTTTGTGATTGGCGGGATTAATCTGCTGGAGAAGTTTATGGAGTGGATCGGAGAGAAGGTCAAGGATGTGGGGAGAGGAAGGTGAGGGGGATTTAGCGAATGCGAAAATATTATTGCAAAAACAGGATTTGAATGGTATGATTAAAAAATTATGTTCGAATTCTAGGAGGACACATGAAGATAAGTTATAAAAGATTATGGAAATTGTTAATAGACAGAGAGATGCTAAAAAAGGATTTGGCAGAAAAGGCTGATATTAGTACGACGTCCATTGCTAAATTGGGAAAAAATGAAAATGTGAATACAGATATTTTGTTGAAAATATGTAATGCTCTTGAGTGTGATTTACAGGATATTATGGAGTTAACGGAAGACTAGATGGAGGTTTGTTCTATGGATGCTATGAGCGTTTTAGAAAATTTATACCTGTCTCTTATAC
>ERZ1027160.684-NODE-684-length-13637-cov-7.177367_pt1 | contig 13637 bp, 10 predicted proteins | sample MGYA00519275_ERZ1027160 | MGnify/ENA primary metagenome ERZ1027160 (study PRJEB26926, sample SAMN06164707) | human gut metagenome | biome: ENVO:00009003; feature: ENVO:2100002; material: ENVO:00002003 | host: Homo sapiens | place: USA | collected 2012 ...
ACGGGGGCCGACGTCGACGATGAAGTCGGCGGCGCGCATCATGTCCTCGTCGTGCTCGACGACGATCACCGAGTTGCCCGCGTCGCGCAGCTCTTCGAGGCTGCGGATCAGCCGCTGGTTATCGCGCTGATGCAGGCCGATCGACGGCTCGTCGAGGATATAGAGCACGTTGACGAGTTTCGAGCCGATCTGCGTGGCGAGGCGGATGCGCTGGCTCTCGCCGCCCGACAGCGAACGCGACGAACGCGCCAGCGAGAGGTAGCCCAGCCCCACGTCCATCAGGAACCGCAGGCGTTCGCGGATCTCCTTGACGATCTCCTGGGCAATCTTCCACTCCTTCTCCGAGAGCTGTTTTTCGATGGTGGGAACCCACTCCGAGAACTCGGAAATCGACATGGCCGACACCTCGGCGATGTTCTTCCCGGCGACGCGGAACTGCAACGACTCCTTCCGCAGGCGCGAACCGCCGCAGACCGAACATTTGCGGTAGACGAGGAACTGGTCGCGCCACTTCTGGCCGTGCTTCGAATCGTCGTCCTCGGTGCGGCCGATGTACTCGGCCACGCCCTCCCACGAGAGGAACTGGCGTCCGCCCGAAGACGAGAACTCCTGCAGGTCGACCGTCAGCGGCTCGGAATCGCCGTAGAGCACGGCGTTCAGCGCCTCCTCGGAGAAACTTTCGACAGGATCGTCGAGCGTGAAATCGTAACGGCGGCCCAGCATCTCCAGAATAGCGAAAAGCATGTTGTTGCGGTACTTGCCCAGCGGTCCGACGGCCCCTTCGCGCAGCGAGAGGCGGGCATCGGGAATGATCTTCCCCACGTCGAAAACCGCCTCCTCGCCCAGTCCGTTGCAATGGGGGCAGGCGCCCTTGGGCGAGTTGAACGAAAAGGTGTGCGGCGCGGGGTCCTCGAAGGCCACGCCCGTCGAGGGGCACATCAGGTGGCGCGAGTAGAAACGCTGCTGCCCGGTCCCGTAGTCGTGGACGGCCATCGTGCCCTTGCCCTGGCGCATCGACTCCTTCAGCGAGGTCATCAGCCTTTCGCGGGACTCCTCGCTGACCACGAGGCGGTCGACCACCAGGTCGATGGTGTGTATCTTGTAGCGGTCGAGGCGCATGCCCGACGATATTTCGCGGATCTCGCCGTCGATGCGCGCATAGATGTACCCCTTCTTGGCCAGCGACTCGAACAGTTCGCGGTAGTGGCCCTTGCGGCCCTTGACGATGGGGGCCATCAGGGCGATCTTACGCCCGGCGAAGCCCGTGAGAATCAGCTCGGCGATCTGGTCGTCGGTATAGTGGACCATCTCCTCGCCCGTCACGGGCGAATAGGCCCGCGACGCCCGCGCGTAAAGCAGGCGCAGGAAGTCGTTGATCTCGGTCACGGTGCCCACCGTCGAGCGGGGATTCTTGTTGGTCGTCTTCTGTTCGATGGCCACCACGGGGCTTAACCCCGTGATCTTGTCCACGTCGGGACGCTCCATCGTCCCCACGAACTGCCGCGCGTAGGTCGACAGCGTCTCCATGTAGCGCCGCTGCCCCTCGGCGTAGATCGTGTCGAAGGCCAGCGACGATTTGCCCGACCCCGAGAGGCCGGTGACGACTACCAGTTTGCGGCGCGGAATTTCGAGGTCCACGTTCTTGAGGTTGTGAACCCGGGCGCCCAGTATTTTGATCGTATCTTCCATTTCAGGTATGTAAACGTGCGGAACGTCCGGTTTATTGGATCGCAAATCAGCAACGTGCAAAGATACGTTTTTTTTCAATACATTGTCTTCTCCGCAGTTGTCGCGGTCAGGGTTCCGACGCTGAAAAAACGAAGTCCGCCCGAATGCCTTGCGGCATTTCGGACGGACTTTACACGAATCACCGGTATTAACGCCCCTACTCGTAGGTCTGGAGGATATACCAGTTATCGGAAGGATCCTCCGGGAACGACACGTCGATGCGCGTAGGATACCCTTCGGCGTCGAATTGGTAGGTCAACGCACCGTCGGCATCCGCATGTTCCGACATCAGGTGCTTGCAGGAGACGCCGAGCACGCCGATCCACTGGCCCAACTGATCGAAAACATCGGAAGAGCCGAATATATCGGGCGTAACGATCGGATACATGTAGCCACCCTTGTTCTCCCGGGCCGAATAGCTGTACGTGCTATGGTCCGTCTCGCGGGTGATAATATCTTCCTGGTTGAAAATGCCGTCGCCGTTATGGTCGTGATGGTAATATTTATGCCCGTCATACTCATCATAACTGCCGTCACAGGTGTGCACGCTCTCGGAATAAGTGCTCACCACATTCCCGTTCACCCACGTGGCATTGCAAAACCCGTCGAGTTTCCCGGCATTGTCCGTCATCCGATAGGAGACCAGCTGCCTCTGGTTGTTATAAGTATAGTATATCTTATAGAGCACGACGCCTTTGTGCTGAATAACCGAAGAGCGGGCCAGCCCCGCCGCATTGAGCGTATAGGTAACCTTAAACACGCCCGGCTCTCCGAGGGTTTCGCCGCCTTCGAACTGATACCAGACTTTGCCATCCTCGTAATTGATCGGAATTTCCAGCGTCAGGCCGCCCTGTGAAATCTTAATCTTCGACATCCGCCGATTCGCATCGTAACTGTATTCGATGGCGCCGTTTCCCTCCGTAGGTTCTTTCGACTCGACCCTTTTGATCTTCTTATCCGCCGACGCCGGGGGAGTTACGAAACGCTGCTCGTCGAGTTCCGCCGTGGAGGGAGTTCCGCCGGTCGGGGCGATCGTCATGGAGGCTTTGCCGTTCCCCACGTCGCTGATGGTGATTTTGCCGAAATCGCTCAACGTGAGTTCGTGCAGATCGGCAGCAACGGAATAGGCGCCCGACAGCAGGTAGATATTATTCTCCGCAGCCCGGGTAAAGGGCGTTTTGGATAAAAACGTATAAAGGCCGTCGGTCGTGAACTCGAGCGAAACATAGTTCGAACTCTCCGCAAAAGTCCACACTTTGGCGATAGCCTGCTTCAGTTTGGCCTCGGTATCGGGATATTGCTCCTTCCCGGCGGCGGACTGCGTGACATCAATCGTCGCCTTTTCACTCCCGGCCGTCACCGTAATCACCGCCGGCGTCGGAGCTGTTTCCGACGTATTGGGATCGGCGGAAACCGTAAACTGACCCTCCCCCGCAGCGACCTTGCACCAGCTTTGCGAAGACTCGGCTTTCCACGCCGGTTGATTGGTGACGACCTTTACGGTAAAGGTCTCCGTCGCCGCGGCCGTAAAGGCAATCGCAGTTTGGGGACTGACCGACAAAGTCGCCTTATCCGGAGCCGGATCGTCCTTCTTGCATCCCGACAGCAGCACTGCCGCCAACAGGAACGATGTAAAGATTTTGGATTTCATACGCATTTTTTATTGGATGAGAGTGATTTCGAGATACGACACGACAAAACACAACAACCCCTTGTCAGAGTCATTATATAATCGCGGAAAGCCGGATTCAGAAATTCAACCGGAACAGCGCGAGGGGGGGGGTAAGTCGATCGACAGCCGAGAGCCAATGGGGAAGAAATTTACCTCCCGTTTCATTTCCCGAACGAAAACCCGTTCTATCGCTGTCAGATCGTTTCATAGCTGAAAACAAAGGTATTCAAATTCCGCTGAATTCAAAATAAATCAGCGGAAATAATCGTCTGAAGGGAAAAATAACAGGTATTGGCGTCCCCCGCGCGCATGACACGTCTATTTTAAAACGAATTCGTCGGCATCCCGCCACGCGGGGAATTTTTCGCGGAACGCCGCCAGCGCCCCCGTGTCGAACACGCCCGTCAGAATTCGTTCCCCGCCGCCGGCTTCGACCATCGTGCGGCCCTTGAAGTCGACCAACGCCGAATCCCCGGCGTAACGGGCCGCAGGGTCATCCCCCACCCGATTCACCCCGGCCGCATAGCACTGGTTTTCGATGGCCCGGGCGCGCAGCAGCGTCCGCCACACTTCGCGCCGCGGCGCAGGCCACGAGGCGCAGCACAGAATGGCGTCGTAATCGCCCCGGCAACGGCTCCAGACCGGAAAACGCAAATCGTAACAGACGAGCAGCAAGAACCGCACGCCTCCGTATTCGACCACCGCACGGCTGTCGCCGGGCGTGTACTGGCGCGCTTCGCCGCCGGGTGCGAACAGATGGCGTTTATCATAGCCGATAAATTCGCCCGAGGGTTTCACGAAATACATCCGGTTATAGAAACGTCCGTTTTCGGCAACGGCGACGCTGCCTGCGACCGCCTTGCCGTATCGGGCGGCCCAGCGGCGCAGGGCCGTGACGACCGCCCCGCCGGCCCCGTCGGCCACTCCGGCGGGATCGAGCGTGAAGCCCGTGGCGAACAGTTCGGGCAGCAGCACGACATCCGCTTCGGCGGCAGCGACCATCGGTTCGAGCCGCGCGAGGTTCCGCGCGGGCTGTTCCCAGGCGATGTCGCACTGGCAGAGGGCGATGCGGAGTTCCACGAAAATCAGAGCTTATAGACGGTCAGCGACGACGCGCGGTCGCGCTGGTGGAAAAGCGTCACCCGGCAGGGCACGAAATCCGACGCCGCACAGCGCCACAGGTCGATGAACTGCTGGGGATTGCGCTCCGTGAGCGGGAACCACGAACTCTGCACCTGCACCATGATCCGGTGTCCGGCGCGGAACGTGTGGGCGATGTCGGTCGTGCGGAAAGGCACGGTCTCGGGGCTGCCCGGCACGAAGGCTTTCGGACGCGTGAAGCCGTCGCGGTAACGGCCGCGCACCACGTCGCCGCGGACGAGCATCTGCATGCCGGCCTTTTCACCCTCGTCGGGGTAAACGTCGATCAGTTTCACGACGAAATCGGCATCCGAGGTCGAAAGGGCCACTTTCAGCGAAGCCTCGACCGGACCGGCAAGGGTCACGTCTTCCGCAAGCGGTTCGGTCACGAACGTCAACACGTCCTTGCGGCCCTCCAGAAACCGCTGGTCGGCGATCATATACTCCTTGGGACGCCGCGTGCCGGAGGTTGCGATATACGGCACGGGGTCGGCAGGATCGGACGTATAGCTCGTCGAGGAGTTTTTCACCGTCGGTTTTTCGGTCGTGATGCGGCCGCCGCCGGCGAGGTAAAGAGTCAGTTTGCGGGCCTCGGAAGGCGTCCACCGCCCGAACGTATGCCAGCGGTTGTCGCCCGACGAGAAAGCCGCCACGGGCGGCAGCCGGTCGACCGTGTCGCGCGCCCAGAGGTAGCAGTCGAAAAAGGGCGCCTCGAAATGTTCCATATAGTAGGCTCCGGAGGCCTCCTCTCCGAAATCGAAGTCGCCCAGCGTACGCCCGTCGCCGCGCCATGCCCCGTGGGCCCACGGCCCGACGACCAGATGGAGCGGAGTCCGGGCGCTCTGGCGCAGGACGGCTTTGTAAAGGTTCCAGGCCCCGTAGCAATCCTCGGCGTCGAACGTGCCGCCCACGACCAGCATCGCGGGACGGATGTTGTAGCAGGCCCGGCGCGTGTCGCGCGCGCGCCACCACTCGTCGTAGTCGGGATGTTCGGCCATCTCCTCCCAGAACGCATTGGGTGCCAGCAGTTTCGTCAGGTCGGCCCGCGTGGGGCGCTCCGTGAGGAAGAACGTGCGTTCGTCGGGCGAGATCGTCAGCCCGCGCCGCGGCATCTTGTCGGTCGGCTCGTGTCCAGCGGGCGTGTTCATCGAATTGAGGAACCGCACGGCGTCGCTCAGCATCAGCACGCCGTTGTGGTGCACGTCGTCGCCCATGTACCAGTCCGTAACGGGGGCCTGCGGCGAAACGGCCTTCACGGCCGGATGCCCGCTCAAACCGCCCATCAGGGCGTAGAATCCCGGGTAGGAGCATCCCGCGAAACCCACACGGCCGTTGTTGCCGGGAATGTTCTTCACCAGCCAGTCCACCGTATCGTAGCTGTCCGTCGTCTCGTCCACGCTGCCGAAGCCCGCGGGACGCACGTGCATGAACTCGCCCTCGCTCATGTAGCGGCCCCGGACGTCCTGCCGGACGATGATGTAGCCGCGGTCGACGTAGCTGCGCATGTAGCCTTTTTCGAAACTGCCGGGAAACTGTCCATCGCCGTAAGGTCCCGTACCGTAAGGCGTCCGGAAAATGATTATCGGGGCCTTGCCGGGGGCCTTGGGCGTGAAGACCGAGGTGTGCAGGCGCACGCTGTCGCGCATGGCGATACGGTATTCGGTCTTGTCGTAAAGCGTGCTGACAGGCTGGGCGCACGCGGCGGCCGCTACCAGCAATCCCGCCCAGAGCAGGAACAGAAATCGGCGTAGTTTCATCATTTCGGGAGATTTTTACGTTTCGTAAAGATACGGTTTTTCGGCCAATCCGCAAAACTTTCGCTCCGCAAGCCGGCAAATCCGCCGCATCTTCCGGCAGTACGGCCCGCGAAGTTTGGATTCGGACGAAAATAAACGTACTTTTGCAGCGTATATACCGGAAAAACCATGTTGAAAGCAGGACGCATACAAACCCTCACCGTAAGCCGCGTATCGGAATACGGCCTATACCTCGCCGACGAGGAGCAGAACGAAGTGCTGCTCCCCAACCGCTACACTTCGCTGACGGACAAGGTCGGCGACCGGAAAGAGGTCTTCCTCTACCACGACTCGGAGGACCGCCTCGTGGCGACGACCGAAACGCCGCTGCTGCGCGAAGGCGAAGCGGGCTATCTGCGCGTGGTGGACAAGACGGCCCACGGGGCTTTCCTCGACTGGGGACTGCACGGCAAGGACCTGTTCCTCCCCAACCGCAACCAGCAGGGCGGCATCCTGGCCGGACACAGCTACATCGTCTACCTCTACGAAGACAACATCACGGGCCGCTGCGTGGCCACGACCAAACTCAAGAGTTTCATAAACAACGACCTGATCACGGTGAAACCCCGCGAGGAGGTCTCGCTGCTGGTGGCTTCGGAGAGTGAAATCGGCTTCCGCGTGATCGTCAACAACCGCCACTGGGGCATGATCTACCGCAACCAGATCTTCCGTCCCGTGGCCGTCGGCGACCGGCTGAAAGGTTACGTTAGGCGTATCACCGAGGACAACCGCATCGACGTGAGCCTCCAGCAGACGGGATTCGCACAGGTGAAGGACTCGGCGGAGGTGCTGCTCCAGCTGGTCCGCGACAACGGCGGATTCCTGCCCCTGAACGACGACAGCGCCCCCGAGGAGGTGACGCGCCTCACGGGAACGAGCAAAAAGGTTTTCAAACGCTCGCTGGGCATGCTCCTCAAGCGCGGCGCGGTCGAAGCCGGCGAAAAAGGCATCAAAATCCGGAAACATGGCGAAGATTAACACCGCGGAGCGCGTTTCGGCGGAAGCCTCGGACAATTTCGTTTTCCAGCGCTCGCTGCTGGCCTACCACGCCGCCTCGGCGCGCATCGCGGGCGACGTGCTCGAAATCGGAACCGGAGCCGGCTACGGCATCGAGGTAGCGGCGCCCCGGGCGCGGCGGTTCGTCACCGTCGACAAGCACGCCCCGGCGCCGGAGCTGCTCGACCGCCCCAACGTCGAGTTCCGGCAGACAGTGGTCCCGCCGCTGGACTTCCCCGACCGAAGTTTCGACTGCGTGATCTCGTTCCAGGTGATCGAGCATATCAAACGCGATGCGGAGTTCGTGCGCGAAATACACCGGGTGCTGCGCCCCGGGGGACGGTTCATCGTGACGACCCCCAACGCCCCGATGTCGCTCACCCGCAACCCGTGGCACGTGCGCGAATACACGGCCGAACAACTCCGCAGGCTGCTCGCCGCACGGTTTTCGGAGATCGAGACCCTCGGGGTCTTCGGCAACGAAAAGGTGATGGACTACTATGCGGAAAACCGCCGCGGCGTCGAACGCATCACGCGCTTCGACATTCTCGACCTCCAGCACCGCCTGCCGCGCTGGATGCTGCAAATCCCCTACGACATCCTCAACCGCATGAACCGCCGCAAGCTCCTCCGGGAAAACACCGGGCTAACGACCTCGATCCGCATGGACGACTACCGCATCGAACCGGTGGGAGACGGTTGTTTCGACCTGTTCTACATCGCGGTGAAATAAACGAGGGAGGTTTTCGGAAACCTCCCTCTCTTTTTCTATTTCAGCGTCACCCCGAGGCTCTGCCCCGCGCGGAGCCTCTTGCGGACGACCTCCCGCCCGTCCTGCGTCACGGCGACCTCCATCCCCTTCGCCGCACGGCGCACCTCGATGTCGAACGCCGAGCCGAAGGCGCGCACGTTGCGCAGGTTCATGCGGTCCCACGCCGCGGGCAGGCGCGGCGTCAGGGTAAACGACCGGAACCCCGTCGGACGGATTCCGAACACCCCTTCGGTCAGGATGCGGCAGTAAAGGCCGCTCTCGGCCGAAAGATGACGCTGGGAGCCTTCGGGCCACGCCTCGATGGCGTAGGGAACATGGTCGCCCAGCAGGCGCACCCCGGAATAATAGGACAAATAGCCGGTGGCCTTCTCGGTCTCGCCCGAGGCGTAGACTCCGCGCAGGGCGTAGAGCGTCGACCGGTCCCAGAAGGTCTTGTCGCCCGACCGGGTCAGCAGGCCGTTTTCGGTCCACAGTTTCGGCGAAAAGAGCGCCTCGACGGTCGCCTCCTTCCGTTCGTCGATGCCGACGGTCAGCGGAATGCAGATCCACGCACGCAGACGGTCGTTGCCCGTATAATAACGGTAGGTGTCGAAGCCCTCGACCATGCCCCCGAAATGGCGGTCGATGTTTTTCCGCAGCGCGGCGGCCTGACGTTCGTAGGCGGCCAGCTGCCGGGCGGGCTTATGCAGTTCGCGGCCCAGCATTGCGGCCGAGAGCAGCGCGTCGTAATAAAGCGACGAGGTGCACAGATTGGCGTCCCCGGCCGGGAAGCGACCTTCCAGTTCGTCCGAATCGGAGGCCACCACACCGTCGCCGGTCAGCCGGCGGCGGCAGTACTCCAGACACCACTCCACCAACGGCCACACTTCGGCCGCTTCGGCGGCATCGCCGCGCGCCAGCGCATAACGCGCCGCACCGTAGGCGATCATGGCTGCATCGCCGCGGTCGCCCGCGCCGTTCCAGATGTCGGTTCCTTCGGCTATGATCGAACTGGGAATCGGCCGGTAGTCGGGATTCATGTAGCGGGCGAAATAGCCGAACGAGCAGAGCGCCGAGCGGTTGCCCCGGTCGTAGCCCAGGAAGGGGAAGAACGGGTTGATGTACTCGGCCTGGTCGTTGGCCCAGATCGCGGCATAGAAACGCTCGCCGCCGGGACCGTGCATCAGACCGCCCTTGGTGTCGTAGATGCTCTCCGCAGCGCGGATTTTCGCAAAGGCGAACATGGCGTCGATCACGGGGTCGGGGGTGTCCAGCACCAGATTGCGCTGCCATTCGGCCACCAGCGCACGGCGTTTGGCGCACTCCGCGTCGGCGTTCAGCGCCAAGGCTTCGTCCCCGGACCGGCGGCCGCTGAAAAAGGCCCCGAAAGCGACCTCGGCCCGCGGAGCGAGCATCAGCGCCGTGTCGCCGCAGATCTCGGCCACCAGTTCGTAACTGCCCTCCACGCCCTTTGCCGGAGCTGTCCGGATCACCGAACGCGCCCGGGGAATCTCGACGTAAAGCGGCTTCTCGCCCGTATTCTTCAGGATGTATTTTTCGCAGAAGGCAGCCTCGTCGACCGACGGGAAAAGGACACGCGTCAGCGAAAGCGAGCCTTTGACCGCCGTCCAGTCGCTCTCGACGGTCATCGTGCCGTCGAGCACGATCCGGCGGACCTTCTCCTGCTGAAGGCAATTCTCATTGACCGAGAGCATCCGGGGAACGTCCCACGCGAAACGCCGCATCAGCGAACCGTGCGTATTGTTCGGGATGGTGCGCAGCATCGGCCACACGATACTGCGTTCGAACCGGAAACCGCCGTCGGCGCCGACACCGTAGCGCAGGACGGCGGAAATCCGCAATCCGCTCATTTCGATATGGTCCCGGTGCGAATCGCCCTCGCGGACATTCCACACGATGGCCGTGCTGTCGGGAACCACCTCCCAGCGGGTTTGCGTACCGGCGAGGGCAGGCGCCGTCAGACAACAGAGAAACGGCAGGAAAAAGCGGCTGATGCGGATCATGGAGTCGGGGTTTTCGTTTTTAAAATAAGTCGTATTATTTCGAATCATAACAAAAATACGATAAAAAACGAACTCCGCAAAAAAACGACGGCGGCATATTCCACGGAACGCCGCCCGCCGGAGGAGGCAAAACCCTTTCGCCGCAATTTGCAGCCGAGTTTTTTCACCGCTCAAAACATTGGTTACCAACCACATAATAACACACGCACGATGTTTTGCCGATTTTTCTTTGTTTTTCTCGTTTTTTTTATACTTTTGCAAATCAGCCATAACGGGTTAACACCCCTTGAGGACAAATAATCCGTTGACAATTGGGAACTTAAAAATATTGTGACTATGTATTGGACGCTTGAACTGGCATCGAAACTCGAAGATGCCCCCTGGCCCGCAACGAAAGATGAACTCATCGACTATGCAGTACGTTCGGGTGCGCCGCTCGAAGTGCTCGAAAACCTGCAGGAGATAGAAGACGAGGGTGAAATCTACGAATCTATCGAAGACATCTGGCCCGACTACCCCTCCAAGGACGATTTCTTCTTCAACGAGGAAGAATACTAAAAAGCGATTTTGAGGCCGGCGGCCTCAAAATAATATCAATGCGAAGCGGCACGATTCCCGGAATGTGCCGCTTCGCATTTTACATACCCGGCCAGGTCAGGGAATCCACAGGACCTCGTCGACGGCATAATGGGCCGTGAGGGTGCGTCCCAGCAGGTAGAAATAGTCCGAAAGCCGGTTCAGCCAGACCAGCGCCGTGGAGTCGACGCCGTATCTGGCGTCGGCACGGAGCGCGGCGCGTTCGGCGCGCCGGCAGACGGTGCGGCACACGTGGCACATCGACACCACAGCGTTTCCGCCCGGAATCGTGAATTTATCAATCGGTTTCAGAACCTCCTGCATGGCGTCGATGCGCCCTTCGAGCCATGCAACGGTCTCCGGGTCCAGCGGAGCGACCTTGTCGCTCCCCGACTGCCCCGTGGCCAGCAGCGCCTCGACCGACATCAGCCGCGAAAGAATGCGGTTCAGGTCGCCGACCGACGACGCCAACGCAGCGTCGCCGCGCATGTTGTCGGCCAGCAGAGCCGTGAAAGCAGCCAGTTCGTCGACCGTACCGTAAGCCTCGACCCGTTCGTCGGTCTTGAAGACCCGCTCGCCGCCGATCAGCGAGGTCATTCCCTTGTCGCCCGTTTTCGTGTATACCTTCATATCCTGAAATGTTGTTTCGGCAAATGGTTGTTGAAAATCAGCAGGTAACCGCGGTTATCCACCGTCGTCGAAGCGTGTCCCGCGATAATCTGCCCGCACAGCGCTTGCCGTTCGCAGCCGTCGTAGGGCGACATCAGCGCCACGGTATGCCCCGCTTCGGCCGCCGCACGCACCAGCGCGAGCGTCGCAGGGCGCGGCAGGCCGCACGTGGCGACGCAGAATTCAGCATCCGCACGATTCAGGCCAAAGGTCGTATAGCCGCAATGAATCATCAGATTCTGCAACTGCACCGCCCGACGGCGGGAAACGCCCGCCGTGAGCAGGGCTTCGTACAGGTCCCGGCGGCCCGGCAGCAGGTCGTCGCGCATGAAGACGCTGCGCACAATGTCGTAGACGAACGGCGAATGGACTCCGTGACCGCGGAAATAACGGGCGCGTGAGAGCCGGTTGCGCAGTTCGGAAACCCGCCCGGGCAACCGGAAAGAAATGGGATGGCCGACGATCTTCATAACGTCTATTTTTTCAGCGACCCGGCCAGGCGGCCCGTCGAAAAGGCGATCTGGAGGTTGTAACCGCCCGTATTGGCGTCGATGTCGAGCACCTCGCCGGCAAAATACAACCCTTTGACTTTCAGCGACTCCATCGTATAGGGATTCACTTCGTCACAGCGCACGCCGCCGGCCGTCACCACGGCGTATTCGAACGGCGCATAGTCCGTGATCGGGAAAGTCAGTCCCTTGAGCGTACGCACCAGACGCGTGATCTGTTCCTCGGTGATTTTGCCGACGTAACAGTTCGCACGGATGTCCACCTCCTGCGCCAGCGGCATCACCAGCGGCTTGGGAACCAGCTTGCGCAGCAGTTCGCCGAAGAACTCGTTGGGTTGCAGCTCGGCGATTTCACGGGCGATGCGTTCGTGCAGCACCTCCTCCGTGAGCGCGGGTTTCAGGTCGAGGACCAGCTTCACGCGCTTCTCTTCGATCAGGGCGTCCACCGCGTCGCGGCTCATGCGCAGCGCCACGGCTCCCTCGATGCCGCGGTCGGAAAATCCGATCTCGCCGAACTCCTCGCGCACGGGTTCGTTATCGACATAAAGCGTCGCGCGCACGTTGCGCAGCAGCACCTTGTCGAGGTATCTCATCTGGGCGTGCGACGACAAGAGCGGCGTCAGCGACGGACGCAGCGGCTCGATCGTATGACCCAGGTCGGCGGCGAAGGCATAGCCGTCGCCCGTCGATCCGGTCGCGGGATAGGAGACGCCGCCCGTGGCGAGGATCACCTGCGCGCACTCCTCCTTGCGTTCGAAACCGCGCCGGTTGATGTATTTCACACCGAAGACCCGGTCCCCGAGGGTCAGAATCTCCGTAACACGCGTATTGTAGATGATCTTGACGCCGTTTTCGACGCAGAACTCCAGCAGGGCGTTGGCGATGTCCCACGCCTTGCCGCTCTGCGGAAAGACCCGGTCGCCGCGTTCGATGTCGAGTTTCACGCCTGCGCGTTCGAAAAACTTGATCGCCGCCCGGTTGTTGAACTCCGAGAACGCGACCTTGAAAAATTCGGCGTTGGTGCGCACCTGATCGGCGAATTCCTCGGCCGGACGCGCGTTGGTGACGTTGCATCGTCCCTTGCCGGTGATGCGGACCTTGCGGCCCGACTTCTCCATCTTTTCGATCAGCAGCACGCGCCTGCCGCTGCGCGCCGCCGTACCCGCGGCCATCATGCCCGCAGCGCCCGCCCCGATGACGATCACGTCGAAAGGCTGTTTTTCTTCCAATTGTTCCATACGGGTGCAAAGATAGGCAAAAGCAAATTAAAAATTAAGAATTAAAAATTAAAAATCAGGATGCAAAGAGCCCCGCAGGCGGTCGGCAGAGTATATTTCTTTCGCAATTCAGTATATTTTTTTCTATTTATCCGTTCTCCGTTCGCCTCTTTTATTTCAAAATCCAATGTCCTAAATTAGGACCAATATAAAACGCCATTGCTATTATTTCGGAGGCGAGGCCGAAGAGGGAATTTAAAATGAATCTGCCATGAACAAAACCGAGCTGAAAGTGTTTCTCAAAGGATTGGCTAATTTCTACGTCGTTCTGATGATTATAGCGTTTCTGCCCACACCCGGAAAAGATTGCTCTCCGGGACGCCTCGTGCGGTGCATCGCCATTTATACGATCGTAAGCATCGTGATCTTTTCGGCCGTCTATTTTTGGAACCGAATCAGAAAGGGTCCGGATAAACGTCCCGATACGTGTCCGGTTCCCGATGCAAAAGCTGTCTCTTATACACATCTGACGCTGCCGACGAAGCTAGAAGTGTAGATC